>Ga0079218_10000695_pt1 | contig 10713 bp, 6 predicted proteins | sample NCCompost_FD_77181 | JGI IMG/M metagenome (GOLD analysis project Ga0079218, IMG submission 77181) | Agricultural soil microbial communities from Utah to study Nitrogen management - NC Compost | ecosystem: Environmental > Terrestrial > Soil > Agricultural land | place: USA: Utah | collected... | reverse complement strand
TGACATACCGGCGCTCACCAGCGGCAATATGATTCCTGAGTTGACGATACGCTACCCGGACCACGCGTTAACGCAACTCGACGCTTTTGGCCAGGCGTGGTGGCCTTCACCGACGAACACGTCATCCGACCGTGATCCGGCCTTTGATTCCGTGATCGTGATCTGGGATCCCAAGGTCATAGACCAGTACACCGGAATACGCTACTGGATCGGCGGGGGCGCAGGCCTCACGGTACCCATGGATGTGGGCCAGACGTACGCGACAATCATCATCGAGGCGACTGGCTACGGCCACCGCAACGTCTTCAAACACGAGTGGGGCCACTCCATCCTCTTTTACTTCGACGCGGCAGGGACAGCACCTAAGCCAACCGTCACCAACCATGTCGATATCAACCAGTACGTCCATTGGCCCACCGGTGACAACTACGTGTGGGTCGATGAGACCGACGCGAACCAGGTCCTGAACTCCACCTACAACAACGAGTCGGGGTTCACACACGATTACTATTCCGGGACCACGGCTACTGCTGACGAGCCCACGCGCAGGCTGGGCATCACGCCGGAGGCGTGGATGCTCGGTGGGCCAGTAACAAAGCCTGGTGCGGTGTCCGGCCAGCCGCCGGTGATCACCTGCGGTGGAAACATCGTTGTCGCCAAAGACCCCTGGTCGTCGTGTTCGGCGGTGTTGGTACCCACGCGCCCCACGGTATCTGACGCGTGTGAGAGTAGTCTCACGCCAGTAGGAACGCGCAGTGATGGCCTGCCGGTGGACGGGCCTTACCCGTGCGGCCAGACTGTCATCACCTGGACCGCGACGACGATCGAGAATCTGACGTCAAGCTGTCAGCAAGTGGTGACTGTGACTGATGGCGAGCCCCCGCAGTTCATCCGGATCCCGCCTCCCGTGAACGTGACAACCGGGCCAGGTGCCACGTCGTGCGGCGCAGTTGTTGAAGATAGTCAACTCGTAAGCACGACCGCTGGCTCGAATCCGGTTACGCTTGACCCCACAGGCGACGTGCGCGATCCATCGTCGTTGCATCAGAACGATATAGTTTCGAGTAGCGCGAGGTTCGACAGCGGATCCCTCACCTTTACAGTCAGCTTCGCCGAAAAGGTCTTTCCCGCTTCGAGCGATAATAACCGCGCCCTCACTGGCTTCATTGAAATTGACACTGACCAGAATCCTGGAACAGGGCACCATTCGATCGTCCATGTTGCCGGGCCGCCGGACGTTTCACCGGAGCTGAAACTGGGTGTTGATTACCGGGTCAATCTGACTAGCGAGTCGCGGCACCCCGGCTTTGTGGAGGTTGAAACCGACGCGTCGTTCGAGGACGTCGTCACGGGCACAGTGCCCATCGTGTTTACCGACAACTCATTCACGATCACTGTGCCGCTCGTCGTGCTCGGCGGCGATAACGGCTTAGTGAACTATGGCATAGCTGTCGGCGTAGGCTCTGTTGGTACAGACACGTTGCCGAATGGCGATGAGCCCGCGGTAAGCGCGGCCGTGCCCGAACTGATTGCAATTGACAACGGTGCGGGCGTCACTGTCAGCCGGACCGGAGTTCCCGCCAACAATCACTTTCCCGTCGGCGAAACGCTGATCACTTATGTAGCGACTGATGTTAGCGGCAACGCCGTGTCTGTGACCCAGACCGTGACTGTCGTGGACAACACGCCGCCCGTAATCTCACAGGTGGCGGCAAGTCCGTCGCTGCTCTGGCCCCCGAATCATGACATGGTGGACGTGATTGTGGCGTACGAGGCGGCAGACAATTGCGCCATCCTCGAAAGTTGGTTAAGCGTCAGCAGTAACCAGCCGGGCGACGGTAGCAACTGGGAGGTAGTGGATGCTCACCACGTGCGCCTGCGTGCAGCGAGGTCAGGGCGCTGGAGAGAACGACTCTACACGATCACGATAACCGCGAAGGACATTCACGGTAACCTGTCCACGCAGATCACCACTGTCAAGGTGCCACACAGTAATGGTCAGGGAGGCACCCAACGTTAGGACCAGTGTAGAAAAATTGTAACGCTCACCTTGAAAGGATTCATTACCGTGTTCTCATCTACTTTATGTTCACGAAAAATTCTCCTTGTCGCTATCAGCTTGTGTTTACCATTCATCCACACCGCACCAAACGGCGTGACAGCCACTACGCAGACACAAAACATTGCCTACGTGGCGAGCATTTGCAACGCCAGGGTGTTGGTCTTCGACACTACTACGAACACAATCGTCGATACTGTCTCAGTGGGAATTGCTCCTTTTATCGTGGCTGTAAGTCCCGATGGTAAACGAGTCTATGTGAGTAATAGAGGCAGCCATACGGTCTCCGTCATCGACGCCGCAACGAATGCGGTGGTTAGCACGATTCCGACCGCGCAGTTTCCCGCTGGGCTGGCCGTCACTCCGGATAGTTCGCGAGTCTATGTAGCGAGTGTGTCCGGAACGATTTCAGTCATCGACACGACCATTAATTCGGTTGTAGCTACGATCTCAGACAGCGTGGAGGCCTTCCAGATCGCGATAACACCAGACGGGACTCGGGCGTACGTAACACATGGAGATCTGAGTCTGAACATCTTCAACAACACAGTCTCCGTTATCGACATAGCGACTAATACGATCATCGCGACAATCCCGGTCGAATTTCGACCTTCGGGGATTGTAATCACTCCGGACAGTGCGCGTGTCTATGTGGCCAATTCGAATAGTGGCACTGTTTCGGTCATCGACACTGCGACGAATACAGTGATCGACACGATCCCCGCAGCAATTGGCGTTTTTGCACTTGCAATAACGAGCGACGGCGCGAAAATCTACGCCACAAATGGAGCCGACAGCACTGTTAGCGTGATTGATACAAGCACAAACACGGTGACTTCCGTTATCCCCGTTCGTCAGCCCTCTAATCCATCCTACCTGGCTGTGACGCCGGATGATGCGCGAGTTTATGTGTCGAATGGACCAAGCACTGTAACAATCAATGAGTTCGACGTTATCGACACTGCGACCGACACGTTGGACCTTGTCATTCCGAATCCTGATAACTGTTCGCTCGGAATCGCTATGGCTCCGCTAATTCCACAGACGAAAGATGATTGCAAGAACGGCGGCTACCAGCGGTTCAGATCGCTCGCGTTCCGCAATCAGGGCCAGTGCATCAAGTATGTCGAGAACCAGAGAGACTGAGAGGGGCGGCTATTGCAGGAAGCTGGTAAGCAGAGCGAACGCCAAGAGTCGATAGCTGCCGTAAACGCATTAAAGTTCTTCTTTGAACCAAGTGCAGTTGCCGTGATTGGGGCTTCGCGTGAGCGTGGAACCATCGGCGGCGAAATCTTTCATAATCTGCTGCAGTACGGATTCAAAGGTCCGGTTTACCCTGTTAATCCCGCAGCCGGCGTTATTGAAAGTGTTAAGTGTTACCCATCGATCGAAGCGATTTCGGATCCTGTCGATCTCGCCGTGATCGTTGTTCCCGCCTCAAGCGTAATTGAAGTTGCTAATGCTTGTGCTCGAAAAGGTGTAAAGGCGCTGGTCGTCATTTCGGCCGGCTTCTCGGAGACTGGCGAAGAAGGAAAAGCTCGACAAGCTGAACTTCTAAGGGTCTGTCGTGGAGCCGGCATGAGATTGATTGGTCCAAACTGCATGGGCATTGCCAACACCAATCCAGCGGTGCTGCTCGATGCAACCTTTGCGCCCGGCATTCCGCCGCGTGGACGAGTTGGGTTCTCCTCGCAGAGTGGCGCACTGGGCCTCGCAATTATGGAGTTTGCAAACTCGCTGGGTCTCGGTATCTCAACCTTTGTTTCCGTTGGGAATAAAGCGGACATCTCAGGAAACGATCTGCTGAGATATTGGGAATCAGATGACGATACTGACGTGATTCTTCTCTACCTCGAGTCGTTTGGAAACCCGAAGAAGTTCTCCGAGATTGCGCGTCGCGTAGGACGCAGGAAACCGATCGCGGTAGTGAAGAGTGGACGTTCAGCTGCAGGCGCACGGGCGACTTCTTCCCACACGGGCGCGTTGATCGCCGCCTCTGATGTCACCGTTGATGCACTGTTTCGTCAAGCCGGAGTCGTGCGCACCGATACGCTGGCGGAGTTATTTGATGTGGCTTCGTTACTGGCAAATCAACCGCTTCCCAATGGCCGTCGTGTTGGAATCATAACCAACGCCGGTGGTCCGGCAATTCTTTGCGCTGATGCGTGCGAGGCGCGCGATCTCGAGGTTCCGGTTTTATCGGATAGTAGCCAGACTAAACTACGCGCATTTCTTCCTGCCGGAGCCAGCGTTGTAAATCCTGTTGACATGATCGCGTCTGCACCTGCCGAACATTACAGGCAAGCAATTGAAATTGTCGGCGCGGATGAGAACATCGATTCGCTGATAGTGATTTTCACGCCACCGCTGGTAACGCGAGCTAACGATGTTGCTGAATCGATGTTAGAAGCAGTAAAGCACCTCGACAAAAGCAAACCGCTTCTGAGTGTATTTCTCTCGGCGCACGAAGCACCAAAGGAATTACGAACAGCGAAAGTTTGTATACCTTCGTATTCATTTCCAGAAACTGCAGCAATCGCTCTCGCCCGGGCCACACGCTATCGACGATGGCGCGATCGGCACGAAACTTATCCGGCTAGATTGGAGGACATGCGTACTGACGAGGCCGCGGCCATCGTCGCTGCTGCCCAGGCTCGCGAAGAAGGCTGGTTGACGCCTGAAGAGGTGGCGAAGATTTGTTCCTGCTATGGCTTGCCCTTAATTGAACAGAGAGTTGTTGAGACTGTTGAAGATGCTGCGGCAGCCGCAGATGAAATTGGCGGAGAGATTGCTTTGAAGGCCATCGCTCCCGGAGTCATTCATAAAACTGAAGCGGGTGCGGTCAGACTTCATCTTAACGGTGCGGAAGCGGTGCGTGCCGCCGCGCGAGAGATGAGTGAAAAGCTGAGTTTGCTCGGACATACGGCATCGGGTTTTGTGGTCCAACGGATGGCAAAACGCGGAGTTGAGATGTTGGTGGGTGTCGCACACGACCCGCAGTTTGGTCCTGTGGTGGCATGTGGCGCTGGTGGCGTTCAGGTCGAGTTACTGAGAGATGTCTCCGTACGTCTCACTCCTCTTTCAAACGAAGATGCTTCGGAGATGATTCGGGAGTTAAAGACTTATCCGCTACTCACGGGCTTTCGCGGCAGTGTTCCTGCTGATGTTACAGCTCTGGAAGAAGGACTGTTGCGCGTGAGTGCAATGGTTGAAGATCTTCCACAGATCGCGGAACTCGATTGCAATCCCTTTGTGGTGCACGAAACCGGCGCAACAATACTGGATGCTCGCATTCGCCTCACGGGCACCACAAATTAACCAAGACGCGCCCGATAGACTTTATGAGCGTCCCGCTGCTAGCGAGTTTCCTCGCAGATATGCGGAACTTTCCCCACGAAAAGTTGAGCCAAACCGTTGATTCTTCCCGAATCTTCCTGGTCACGACACGGCACAACCGTTGCACTAAACAGGTTGTTACTGGGGTCGGAAGGGCGCAGTGGCAGGCGTTCAAGGGAACAGCCTGGTTAGGCTGTGGGAGGATTACTATGCTTGAAAAACGAAGTGACAGAGATCTTAAACAACGAGTGCTACGCGAAATGAAATGGGATTCGCGCATCGACTGGGCGAGCATCAATGTTGAAGTCAACGACGCAGTAGCAACGCTGACCGGTGCGGTACCGAGTTATGCGCAGAAGATTGCTGCACAGGACGCCGCGCATCGTGTCGCAGGCGTGCTTGATGTAGCGAATGACATCGAGGTCAGGCCATTGGATCGCTTTATACGCACTGACTCGGAGATTGCAGGTGCTGTTCGTAATGCGCTCGAATGGGACGCATTGGTCCCGAATGAGCTCATTCAATCAACTGTATCGGATGGGTGGGTCACGCTTGAGGGCGAAGTGGACTTCTGGCGCGAACGCAACGATGCTGAACGAGCGATTAGGCAGCTCGCGGGCGTGATTGGAGTAATCAACAAGATCACGATTCGCAAACAGGAAGTTAACGCGAAACAGTTGCGTGAAGAGATCGAGTTCGCATTGGAGCGTCGCGCCGATCGCGAAGCGGCACGTTTGCGGATCGAGGTTAATGATGGGGCGGTTGATCTATGGGGGCGAGTTCACACCTGGCAAGAAAAGCGGGCAGTACTCGGCTCGATCAGCCATGCGCCCGGTGTCACCCAGGTGAGGGACCACGTTCGAATTGATCCCTATTTCTAATTTGAAATACTGGCTCAAACTCGAAAATAACAATACCAGTGCCAAGGGTCGAAACGTCAACCCGTAAACCATGTATTTTCAGCTTCGATCGCCGCACGAATGGAAAGGCTTCGAGGTTGCGCGCAAATGATGAACCTCATCAGTTGGCGAAAGAATTTTCATTTGAACCGCTCGCGGCAAATCGCTAGTGCGCTGCTAACTCATGGATGGGGCTTTTTAAGAAACAACGATGAAGCTGGCACCGGTGCGGGCTCGCGGCCGGCCGCCGCGAGACCTGCACATTTGCGATTGGCCCTCGAAGAGCTCGGCACTACTTTCATTAAGTTGGGCCAAATCCTTTCCACTCGCGCCGATCTCCTGCCTCCCGAGTATCTCGCCGAACTAACCAAGCTGCAGGATTCAGCTCCACCAGTTCCATTTGAAACGATTGAGGAAACACTGGTGTCTGAGTTGGGCCAGCCCATAGAGAGTGTCTTTGCAGAATTCGATCCTCAACCACTAGCCGCAGCGTCGATCGGACAAGCTCACGCTGCCACGCTACCGGACGGAACCGAGGTGGTCGTGAAGATTCGAAGGCCCGGCGTCGTGGAAAGCGTGAATGAGGATCTCGAGATTCTCAAAGAGCTGGCGGCAACTGCCAATCGGCATCTGGGATTTGCCGATCGCTACGATCTCGTGGGACTGGTAGAAGAGTTTTCTCAAACCTTGCGCGCTGAACTTGACTACATCCGGGAGGGCCACAGCGCCGAGCGTTTTGCGGAGAATTTAGCAAGCGATCGCGGTATTCACGTGCCGCGCGTGTTTTGGAATGTCACCACCTCTCGTGTGCTGACGTTGGAACGAATCCGCGGCATCAAGATTAATGATTTGGAAGGCCTCGATAAACAAGGGACGGATCGCCGTCGACTCGCACAATACGCCACGAATGTCGTGCTGAAAATGGTGTGCGAGGACGGCTTTTTTCATGCAGATCCCCATCCGGGAAATTTCTTCATCGAGCACAACGGGACCATTGGTTTGATTGACTTTGGAATGGTCGGAGTCCTCGATGAACGGACGCAGGAACTCCTCGCCGACTTATTGATCGCTATCAACCATCAGGATGCAGATCGGCTCGTGGATGTATTTCTCGATCTCGGCGTTACTCGAAAGCGAATCGATCGTGCGTTGGTCCGTCGTGACATTGAACGATTACTGTCGACCTACTGGGGCCTCCCACTAGGTGAGTTGAAGGTCACGGCTTTGTTGAATGATGTCTTCTCCGTTATGCGGCGGCATCATTTGCATCTGCCATCAAACCTCGCCTTATTACTTAAGACTGTGATCATGATTGAGGGCCTGGGAGTGAATCTCGATCCTGACTTTCAGTTAACGAAATCGCTCACACCTTATACCGAGAGACTCGTGCTCCGTCAGTACTCTCCGATCAGATTGGTGCGCAGCCTCGGACGTGCCGGTTTGGAGGTTGCGAAATTGGGAGTGGAGCTTCCGCAGCAACTCCGACGGATTGTCGGCGCCGCTGAAGATGGAAATCTTCAAATTGGCATGCGTCCGGAAGGCTTTGATCCAGTCATTGACCGCCTCGATAGAATCGCGAACAGGATTGTACTGGGAGTGATTGCCGCGGCATTCATTAACGGCCTGGCCGTTCTCGCCTCAGTGTACAGGCCTCCCGGATGGGAGCGTTGGGCCTGGGTTGTATTCGCCTTTGGGTTTCTAAGCGCGCTGGTATTAGGAATCTATTTAGCGTGGACGATTTTGCGACCAAAGCGCATCTGAGGAAACGTTCTCTCTTTTTACCACAAAGAAATTGTTGGCGATTGCCTCTTACGCTTTTTGAAGTGAAGCGATTCTGAGTTTTTCGTACCACTTGGTGGAAATTGGCGAATTAGTGCCGCGGTTCAGCGTATGGTCGGCACTGCGAAACGCTCTGAGAATATCCGTGAACGTCGTCTTTGCCGTCTGTTCCCACGCATCATTAAAAGCCGCAATCACCTGCGGCATGTACGAGTTGATTCGCAGAAAATCAATAATAAGCTCTTGATTCGCACGGAATGAATTGTGCAAGTCGGGCATTTGCTTTTCTACGAGAGAAGCCAACTCGGCTCGCTGGAACATCAGCTTTCCCACACAATACGAGAGCCCTTGTGAATACGCAGTGATCTGATCGTGTTGCTCAGCACCGAACTCAGTCGTCGTTGTAATGTTGAATGTAGTGTGGAAGGTGTCGTTGACTCTGGCTATCTCTTCGTTCAGTGGATTGTCGGGACCTTCATGCGTTGCAGTCAGAACATTCTGAAACGTTCGCGCCTCAGGCTCAGTCTCGCGAAAACCATTTGGACCATACATCGGATGGACAAACACCGCCGATACTTTTGGATTGTTAACCATGTCGAGAGTGGCCGTAACCGCTCGCCACACGCCTGCCTGGACCGATGGGATCAACCAGAGTGTCTTTGACTCGGAAACGTCGCGACAACGATAGACCAGTTCACAGGCCAATTGCGCGTAGCCGGCAAGCGGTGTGGCAAGTATTACGTGTCGAGCTCGTTTGAGTAGTAACTGGTGCTCTTCGCCGGGAGTATCACGGTCAACGCTAAAAACGTTTTTGACGCAGATGTGCGGCAGTATATCTCGCTGTAGAAATTGACCAAATTCTCCGGCGCCACCAACAATCAGCACATCCATGGTTCTGTTAATACCCTCGAAGTTTGAGTAGAAAGCCTCACTACTCCCACGGAGGAATCCAGGGCCGCTTCAGCCGCGGCAGCCATCGCGGGACACTCTTCTTGTAAAGACGTATCGCTCGCCGAATTGCGCTTCGAGTTCGGGCTCCTCGAACAACGGAATGTATACCAGGTTGGCTTTGCACAAAAACTCAGAACGCCAAAGGCGTTCGCGAATTCCAGCCCAGGGTTGGGCTTCCAACCCTGGGTTTTTAGTATGTTACCTACTCAACGCTGAAAGCGTTCGCGAACTCCGTTGGAGTTGATACGATTACGGTTACTGTTCCCCAGGGTTGAAAGCAACCCTGGGCTGAAATTTGCGAACTCCGTTGGAGTTCAACCTCAGAGACGCGATCGTCACTGACGGTTGACTACTTCAGTTAGCACCTCTGATATGAAAGCAAGTAACTCATCGAGCGAGTGAAACCTTTTTGCTTTGCAGGATGCAACGTGCTCAACCTTGCCCTCGAATCGTCCGGACTCAATATCGGTCTCCGGTCGAAACTGTATAACGAAAGCCGCTGTGTATTGCCATTGGTCCATAAACGATAGACACGGTGAAGGTAAGTATCCCAGTGAAGGTAACTATTAGAGTTACACGTTAGAGGTTCTTTCATCTCACTCATACCGCGCTGAATTTCGGGGTTGAGACTAAACGACCCCCAGCGCTTGCCCCCATTTCAATGGCGTCTCCTCTTAAACTCGTAAACCCATAACTCGACCGTTTTCTTGATTTCCGGCTCAGGATCCTGTTGGCGATTTTTGGTCGAATCCGGCTCCGATCTATTCTGGCGTTTGATGATCTTAACCGCAGGGTTCTTTTGTAACTTCATCATTCGTTCCTTCTCTCCGACCATCACCTGCTATTTGCGTTGAGAAGCTTGTCTTTGAAGATTGCAGCAAAAAGCTTCCTGGCCATCTCGTAATTGATTGACTTGAGCAAACTGTAGTGTTCCAGTGCCAGGCCTCGCTCACCTCGGTTAAGGTAGATGAAAGCCAGGTTATTGTGGGCCTCAGCCAGATCCGGCTTCAGCAGGATCGCTTGCTTGTATGACTCAATGGCCAACTTGTCTCGACCGGCCTTGTTGTAAATATGTCCCAGATTGTAGTGAGCCTCGACCATATCCGGGCTAATCCGGATTGCTCGTTGCAAAGATTCAATGGCCAGGCCGTACTGCCCAAGAGAGCTAAAAGACAATCCAAGGTTGTTGAGAGCTACTGAGTAATCAGGTTGTTGCTGTATAGCGCGTTGATATGCAGCAATCGCCTCATTCACTCGACCCGCATCAGCGTACAGAAAACCCAAGTTGTTATAGAACTCGGCTCGGTTGGGTTCGAGGTGCTGGGCGTGCTCAAGAGACTCAATCCCTGCCGCCCGCTGGCCCAACCGGAAGTACACAACGCCCCGATTGTTGTAAGCCTCTGCTAGGGTTGGGTTGAGATGAATGGCTGCTTCGCAAGCTTCGAGAGCCTCTTCATAGCGATTCAGTGCGGAATAAGAAAAGCTCAGCCCGCTCAACGCGTCGGCACTGTCCGGCTTCAGCTGAAGCGCAAGCTTGAAGCACTTTATAGCTTCTGAATAATGTTGTGTCTTGTTGTAGACAGTGCCCAGGTGATAGTGCGCATCTGGGAAGTCCGGGTTAAGCAGCAGCGCCTCTTTGAAGGCGCCGGCTGCATTGGCGAATTGGTTCAGAGCCTGATAAACGCGGCC
>Ga0079218_10000694_pt1 | contig 10722 bp, 10 predicted proteins | sample NCCompost_FD_77181 | JGI IMG/M metagenome (GOLD analysis project Ga0079218, IMG submission 77181) | Agricultural soil microbial communities from Utah to study Nitrogen management - NC Compost | ecosystem: Environmental > Terrestrial > Soil > Agricultural land | place: USA: Utah | collected... | reverse complement strand
GGCCGCTGATGGCGTCGGCTATGTGCGCGCGACCTCGCTGGCGCTTGGCACTGCCCCGGCACCGGCCACGGCGAAAGCGGCGACGACCGCGAAAGCCCCCGCAACCGCGAAGGCCGCACCGGCAGCCGGCGCGAAGACGGCGGCGAACGAACCGGCGATAGCGCCGGTCAGCGCGAAGGCCGCGGTTCCGCCAACGGCGTCTGTGGCCCCGGTCGCAGTTCGCGAGCAGATCCCGGTGTCGCAGCCGTCTGCGCCGTCACCCGTTCGCACGCTGTATGTCGCGCCGTCGCACTCGTTCGGTGTGGGGGCGATGGCCAGCGGATCGAGGGGCTTCGGCGGCAGCGCGCGCGCCTGGAAGAAGGGCCGTCTGGGCATGCAGCTCGACGCGTCGCGCTATACCTACGACAGCGTGGACCTGCTGAGCCGTGCGTCGGTGACCGACATCGCGCCGGCGATTCTCTTCGCGATGAACGACCACGTGACCGATTCGCTGTGGCTGCGTCCCTATCTTGGCGTCGCCGCACACCTCGCCCACTCGTCGCGGACGGATCTGATCTTCCCGGACATGACCGAGTCGGCGAACACGGTTGGCGCGCGCGTTTTCGTTGGTGGTGAGATGTCGCTCGCCAGCGTGCCGGCGCTCGCCCTCAGCCTGGACGTGGGCTACTACCGCCAGCCCGAGCCGTTCATCGGCTTCGAGCCAGGCGGGCTGGGCTTCTCTATTTCAGCTCATTGGTACATGAAGTAAACAATTCCCAACTTCCAACTTCCAACGCCCACCCACGCCCAATTCCCAACTCCCAAGCGAGTTTGGAATTGGAGGTTGGGCGTGGCTTGGAAATTGGCAGTTGGTCGCTGGGAATTCTCCTCAAGGTTCGTACTGCAGCACGTTCAACCCGGCGTTCCAATCACTCACAAACATCAACCCATCAGTCGTCACGAAGATGTCCGCTGTCTTCGCGGCCAGTGACACGTTCGGCCGCGGGTCGATGAGGCGCTTCGGGACGGGCGGCACCCACGATGCCGTTTCCCGTGGTGCGAACGCATCCGTGATATCGAACACGCGCACGCCGGCGTTGTTGTAGGTCGACAAGATCAGCTCTTCGCTGCGGAACGATCCAGGGCGGTTCTCATGAAGGTTGTGCGGACCGAAGGTACCCGACGCGCAGAAGTCCCGGTCCCTGGGCGTTGGCAGCGTCGCAATGGGTACCGGATTCTCCGGCGCCCGCACGTCGACGATGAAGGTGTGGAACGTCCCCTTCGCACAGCGCTCCGCATTCGCTTCGTCGGCGACGACGACGAGATTGCGGCCGGGCAGCGGCAGCGCCGTGTGCGTCCCACCCGGGAATGGTGGTGACCAGTTGATGTGCGACACCAGCTTTGGCGACGAGGGATCGGCGATGTTGTGAATCGTCAGGCCGCCGTCGCGCCATGCGCCATACGCGCGATCGCCGGCCACGATCGCATGATGCAGGGCGACGCGCTTTCCCGGCGGCTGCGTGGATTTCTCGCCCCCCGCGCGATGCATGCCGGGCAGCCACCAGCGCGACACGATCTCGGGCCTGGTGATCTCCTTCAGGTCCACGATGCAGAAGATGTGGTCGGTGAAACCGTCGAAGTGCGCGGAGAGGTACGCGTAGCGTCCGCCCATCCACGACAGACGGTTGACGCCGAACCCGGGTATCTCGAGAAACGCGATCTCGCGCATCTCGCCAGGGCGCGAGATGTCGTGAACGCTCAGCCCCGAGCGAAATTTCTTCTTGTTCGTAATGCTGTCAACGAGGTTGTTCTCGAAGTAGCCGCGCAGGTTGTCGTACGACTGCATGGCCACGATGTTGGCGCCGTTGGCGAGGAGCATCACATCGTCGGCGACCTGCAGGTGATGCGTACGCGTGTTGACGCCGGCAGTGAAGAACCCGGCCGGCTTCAGCCGGCGTGGATCGCTCGCATCGAGAATCGTGACGCCGTCGCTGAACATGTGGCCGACGTAGACGTGGCGGCGGTTCACCATGACCTGCACGCCGTCCGGCCGTCCACCCTGATCGCTGTACGACAGGTGACGAATGCGCCCGCCGATCCCGGCGGCGGGAACAGCTCCGTCGCGGCCTGCCGGAATCTGAAGCGGGGCCAGGCCAAGGGCCAGCATCCCCTTCAGCTGCTCGCGTCGAGTCATTGTCCGCATGGCGGACACATTACAACGCCCAACTCCCAACTACCAATTCCCAACCACCCCCAAATTCCAACTCCCAATTGAACGCTCTTGGGAGTTTGGAAGTTGGGAGTGGTTGGGAGTTGGGCGTTGGGAGTTGGGAGTTGATCTATTTCAAGCACGAGCCGCCCGTCCACATCCCGACGAAATTGCGCCAGCCGTGCAGCGCGACCATGACGAGATGTCCCGGGATGAACGCGAGCAGGCCGCACATCGCCGCGAAGTGCCATATGCGCGTCAGCCGGAATCCGCCCAGCGCGTCAACGAGCCACGACAGCTGCACCGGCTTGTAGAGCGCGAAGCCGGTGACCAGGCTGACGACGATCAAGAACAACGCGACCGAATACGCCAGCTTCTGCAACGGGTTGTAGGTCCCGGTCACTTCCGGTTTGGGCCCGGACAGAAAGTAGTGTCGCGCCATCGGCCAGACACCCCGCACGTCGCGCATCGTGAACAGCACCTGGCCCCCATGGCCAGTCACGATCTGATAGGCGACGTAGATGACCATTGCCGCCGTCAGCAGCCACGCGAACGTGAAGTGCCACTGCAGCGCTCCGCCGAGCCATCCGCCGACCCGCACTATCGAGGGCGGCACGAACAGATCCGACTGTGGAAGCTTCTCGCCGAACGACGGAAACGCGGCGAACACCTCGAGAGCGCTGCCAATCAACACCAGTACCGCCAGCGCGAACGCCCAGTGGCAGACACGCACGACTGCGGGATGCTCAAACCTGTTGACGTTCATCGCACTCTCGCACCTTCGCACCTTCGCACCCTCACAGTCCCCCGTACCAGCTGTAGCCCTGATCGACCCAGTAGCCGCGCTTCGGGCCAAGCACGTCACTCACTCGGAAGCCGACGATGGACTTCGGCTGCTTGTAGCCAAGCTTGGTGGGGAGCACGAGACGCAGCGGTGCACCGTGCTCGCGCGTAAGCGGCCGGCCGTACATCTCGTCGCAGAGCAGCGACTGCCAGTGCCACGCGGTCGCCATGTCGAGCGAGTCGTAGTAGTCGTCCGCGCAGGAGATTTCGAGCACGCGTGCGTACGGATCCGCGCCGACCAACCTCAGGACATCGGCGAGCCGCACGCCGCCAAAGCTGCCGACCACATCCCAGCCCTCGATGCAGATGTGCCGCGTGTTCTGCCGTACCCGCGGCAACTGGCTGAGATCGCGCAGCGAGTACTCGCCGGGCCTGGCGACGCGTCCAGACACCTCGAGACGCCATTCGTCGAGATCGATCTCGGGATCGTGCACGAGATACGAGTTCAGCGGGAACCGATCGAACGGCGTGACCTCATGGTCCGCATAGGCCGGCGCGGACACCCTGGGATTGAACGTCAGCTCCGAGATCGCGTCGCTCAGCGCGAGACCGTGCGCGACGAGATGTGAGCGCCAGTCCGGGTGCAGCAGCACAGCTGCCCCGGCCACCGGCAGCATCTTCAGCAACTCACGCCGCGTCGGTCTGGGGGACGGCGGCACGGGCATGACATCTCGATCGCGCACAACCGGACTACGGAAGGACGCTCGCGCCGGATTGCGCATGGCAGAGCCCCAGCGCAGGCCGCTGCCGGACCGGACGTCCGGAGAGGGCAATCCGATCGCGATCGTGGCTCGTAGCCGTTAGTGGTTGGTGGTTATCGGTTAGTGGTCGGTGGTTCGAGAAAGGACAACAGACATGACACTCGCAAGATTGTGCGGAACGGCGCTCGCGATCGTGACGATGGCCGCAACGATTGGCTACGCCGCGAAGAATCCCATCGTCGGCGGCAAAGAGATGTTCCCGAACAAGAACATCGTCGAGAACGCGGTCAACTCAGCGGATCACACGACGCTCGTCGCCGCGGTGAAGGCGGCCGGCCTCGTGGACACGCTGATGAGTCCAGGACCGTTCACGGTGTTCGCGCCGACGAACGCGGCGTTCGCGAAGCTGCCGGCCGGCACGGTGGACACGCTGCTCAAGCCCGAGAACAAGGGCATGCTGACAAAAGTGCTGACCTACCACGTCGTGGCCGGCCGCATCTCGAGCGCCGATCTCAAGAAGTCGATCAAGAACGAGAACGGCACGGCGATGCTCAAGACGGTCAGCGGCGGAATGCTGTGGGCGTCGATGAAGGGGAACGACATCATGCTCAAGGACGAGAAGGGCTCCTGGGCGACGATCACGCAGGCCAACGTCTTCCAATCCAATGGCGTGATACACGTCGTCGATAGCGTCGTGCTTCCGAACTGAACCCGGTTCCGAAGGTTCAAAAGGTTCCAACGGTTCCGAGGGTTTCTGTTCTATAGGATCAGCGTGAACCTCTTGAACTCAAACCTTCGGAACTTACGGAACCTCCGGAACCATTGGAACAGTTCAGTTCTGCATAATCAAACGCGACAGCAGGTAGAGCCGCGGTTCGAGCGAGTTCAGCAGGATGTATTCGGCGTCGCTGGAGTGCGCGCCGTCGCCGAGCAATCCGAGTCCCTCGATCACCGGACCCCTGGTTTCGAGCGCCGCAAACGCGGCGTCGGTTGCGCCGCCGGACCCTTCCGTCGAGACGCGCAGCTTCCGCCCGATCTCCCCATAAATCCTCTGAGCCTGAGCGGCGAGCTGACGCGACGCCTCAGTGACTTCGAGCGGCGGGCGGCGCCGCTCGACGACGACGTCGACCTTCGTCTCGGGAACGAGGGTCTTCTTCACGCGCTCACGCACGCGGCGCTCGACCTCGTCCCAACTCATAACGCGCTGGACACGGACGTCGGCCGTCGCCTGGGCCACCGCCGGAATCTGATTACGCACCGTGCCTGCCGACGCGACCGTCCAGTTCATCTTGATCCCGGCTTTCGGATCTGACAGATCGCGCATCTGCATGATTTGGTGCGCGAGCTCGTACAGCGCATTGCGCCCCTGCTCGGGCGCTTCCCCGGCATGCGACGCGCGTCCGGTGACCCTGAGCAGCACGGCACCGTTCCCGGTGGTCGCCAGCTGCACGCGATCGTCGCTGCCGGTTCCTCCGCTCTCGCAGGACAGGACGACGTCGTGCTCGCGCCCGAGGCGGGTGATGAGCGCCCGCGATCCAGGCGAGCCGATTTCCTCGTCGGCGTTGATCAAGACCGTCACCATGCCGTACTGCTGGAACTTCATAGCCCGGAGCACCGCCAGCGTGTGCAGGATCAGCGCGACACCCTGCTTGTCGTCCTCGATGCCCAGTCCGTAGGCACGGTCGCCGTCGATGCGAAACGGCTGCTTCGCGCCCGCTCCGCGTTCGTACACGGTGTCCATGTGGGCGAGCAGCAGGACGCGCCTCGTGCCAGTGCCTTTGAAGCGCGCCAGGACCGCCCTCCCGATCTGTGCCGGCGTGTCCTGGAAGCGGATGCCGTCGGTGGCCGGCGGCACGAACTGTACGTCGCCGCCGAGCTCGCGGAGACGGCCGGCGATCACATCGGAGATCCGATTCAGCCCTTCGATGTCACGGCTGCCGGATTCGATCGAGACGAGCTCCTGCAGTGTCTTGAGATACGCACCGCGCTCCTGTTTCACGCGGGCGAGGAGGGGTTCGGCCACCTGGCCGCCAGTGGCGACAGACAGCACAATCAATCCGGCGATGGTCAGTAGAACGCGCGTCATGGGATCAGTGATCGACTGGCGCAACGTTATCATGCTGGCACTCGTGCTCTTGACAGGCGCGAGATCATGACGCTGCTGGGCGAACGGAGCGACGCCCGCCTCCGAACTGACGGACCCCAGCGGGTCCGGGCTCGAAAGTTGCTTTCTCGGTACGCCGTGTATGACGGTCCTTGCGGCTGCCGGTACCGCACTTCTGCTCATCGACGTCGTCAACGATCTGGCTTTTGACGGCTCAGACGCGCTGATCGAGCAGGCCGAACCGATGGCTCAGCGTCTCGCGGCGCTCAAGCGCCGCGCCAGCGCCGCAGCTGTGCCGGTGATCTACGTCAACGACAACTTCGGCAAGTGGCGTTCGGATTTTCGGCAGACTGTCGCCCACTGTACCGCCCGGTCATCGCCAGGGCGCGTCGTGTCCGGGCGGCTGCGACCGACGTCTCGCGACTACTTCGTGCTCAAGCCGAAGCACTCGGGGTTCTACGATACGACGCTCGACACGCTGCTCCGCGATCTCGGGATCAGGCGCGTCGTCGTGACCGGGATCGCCGGGAACATCTGCGTGCTCTTCACCGCCAACGACGCATACATGCGGGGATTTCGCATCTTCGCGCCGTCGGACTGCATCGTCTCCAACACCGCCGAAGACAATGCTCACGCACTGCGGCAGATTGAAACGGTGCTGAAGGGACGGACGGCGCCATCGACCCAACTGCGCTTCTCCCGTGTCTCGTCACGGGGTCGTCGTCAACGCCGCTGAGGTGACCACATGTCGACAACCGCGGCCGCCCCCCGGCGACCAGTCATCAAGTGGATGAGGGACCGATCGCTGACGCTGGTCATGCTCGGCCTGTTCGCGATCTTTCTCGCCGGCCAGATCGTCACCGGCTGGTACGAGTTCAACGGCGAGCAGATCGACCATGGGGCCGCGGCCCTCACCTTGCTGTCGTATCTGCGCGCCGGACATCCATGGGAAGCGCTCTTCGAAAACTGGGAGAGTGAATTTCTCCAGATGACGGCCTTTGTCACCCTGACGGCGATCCTGCATCAGAAGGGATCGCCGGAGTCTCGCCGGCCGGGCGCGATCGAATCGGTCGATGCCGATCCACGCGACTTCGCGCATCTCGACGACGCCCCGTGGCCAGTGAGACACGGCGGATGGGTCTTGCGTGTCTACGAACATTCACTGGGACTCGCCTTGTTTGGCCTGTTCCTGATCTCGTGGATTGGGCATGTCATTGGCGGGTGGGCCGCCTATCGGCACACACAACAGCTGCACCACTCGTCCCCGGCCACGCTCGTGGACTACATCACGTCCAGTCAGTTCTGGTTCGAGTCGTTCCAGAACTGGCAGAGCGAATTTCTGTCGGTCGCGGCCATGGTCTGGCTCGCGGTCTATCTGCGTCAGCGTGGGTCTCCCGAATCAAAGCCGGTTCATGCGGCGCACTCGGAGACCGGGCGGTGACAGGCAGTGGTAAGGTATCGACCGCCGCATGGAACGCGTCACCGAACCCGAACTGATGGACGACGAGCAGCAGTCTCTCGCGTATGCGCAGGCGGACTTCAGCACGTCGAACCAGCTCTACGTGGACAGTCTCGTTCGCGACTTTCCCGATCACCTGCGTGCGGTCGTGGACATCGGCTGCGGCCCGGCGGACGTGGTGATCCGGCTGGCCAGGGCGGCGCCGCACGCCGCGATCACCGCGATCGACGGCTCGGCGCCGATGATCGCACTCGGGCGCACCGCCGCTCGTGCGGCCGGTGTGGACGACCGACTCACGCTGCTGCACACGCGCATCCCTGGCCCGCCGCCTGCGCCGCAATCATTCGACGCGGTGCTCTCGAAGGACCTGCTCCATCACCTGCCGGATCCGCGCGTGCTGTGGCACGAGGTGACACGTCTCGGGCGGCCAGGCGCGGCCGTCTACGTCATGGATCTCGTGAGACCGGACAGCGAGGACACCGCGCGGGCGATGGTCAAGGAAGGCGCGGGCAGCGAAGCCCCGATCCTGCAGCACGACTTCTACCGCTCGCTGCTCGCGGCATTCACGATGGATGAAGTGCGCGCACAAGTGGCGGCCGCGGGACTCGACCTGACCGTCGGTCCGATCGGCGTGCGTCACATGGTGATCAAGGGCGTTCTACGCTGATTCATTGAACGAGCCTCTTTAACGGGTTCGTTCTTCTGCCCGATGGCCGGACAGGATATTGAACATCCCGTAGTTGCCCTCGTGACAGGCGACTTCGTAGAGCGGGCCGTCCGTTCGATCCATCGAGATTTCGACCGTCCACGGTTTCACGAACACCGTGGGGTCCTCGATCGTGGCCTGATACGTCAGCGTGTTGGCGTCTGTCCGCGTGAAGCGCTCGACCACGCGCAGGTTTTCATCGCTGAGGCCGTTGAGATACCCAACGCCGAAACGGCTCTTCTCGTTGAACTTCAGATTGCGCGTCTCGACAACGAGGGTGTTGCCCTCGAAGCGCCCGCGTGAATCGCCGATCCACTGCTCGACCTGCGGCGACAGATGCGGACGGCCATCCAGCGGAATCACGCGGGCGTCGTGATTCATCTCGACGAGGATCGTCACGTAGCCGGGACTCTGCACGATCCGATAGTTGTTGTTGTAAGGCTCGGGCAGCATCGGCACGGTCGCGCCGAACAGGATGCACCGCTCGGTGAGCCAGCGATCCTCGGGACGGTCAGCCGGACTCACGGCCTCGTGCTTCGTGCGTGCATCCACCTTCTGTTGCGCGGCCGGGGTGAGCGCCGGAAGGCGTCCATCAGCTGGATCGATGATGAGCGAGGTGCGCCGGCTCTTCACGCCACGCGTGCCGCGCTCGTAGAAGGCGTCGTTGTACGCACCGACCTCTCCGGCGCGCAACGGACGATCGGCATTGGTCGCCTGGATGCGCTGCTTCTCCCACGCGGAGGCTTCCTCCGCGGTGAAGAAGGCTTTGGTGCCCAGTTCCGGCGCGCGCTGCAGCGTCGTCAACGTCGCGTTGGTCCAGATGCCTTCGAGATCGGGATCACCCCACGGCAGACGCGCGGTGGTCTGCGCGTGGACAGAAATCATGAGGAGGGCGGCACACGCGCCAATGAGTGCGGTTTTCATCGCTGAACCCATGGAACAGAAACCCATGGCACCCGTGGAACCGCCGGAACTTTCGGAACAGGAGTTTAGCCCGCCTGTCGCCGCCGCTCAACACCGGCGAACGTGCGATCGCCAATGCGGCGGCGTGGACCGGCCTCCCCGGCGTGCTCGATCTCCACGTTCATCTCCGCCCCGAGCAGAATCACGAACCCCGAGATATAGAACCAGAGCAGCAGAATCATCACGGCACCGATGAGCCCGTAGGTCTCAGTGTAGGCGCCCCAATTCGCCACGTAGTACTTGAAGCCCAGCGACGCCAGCAACCACAGCGACGTTGCGACCACTGAGCCCGGCGTCAGCCAGACCCATTCCTGCTCGACGTCGGGTGCGAATCGGTAGATGAACGCGATCGCCACCGACACCATCGCGAAGACGATCGGCCACTGCAGAATCTTCCATGTCCACTCGAATACCGGCCCCAGCCCCCACGCATCGGCCAGCCTGGTCGCCAGCGTCGGGCCGGTCAGGATCAACGCGAACGACACCAGGATGAACATCGACACGCCGATGGTGAGCGCGACCGCCGTCAACCGGACCTTCCACCATGGACGGCTTTCCTCGATGCCGTAGGCGTGATTCAGCGTGTCGATAATCGCCGTCATCGCTGCCGACGAGCTCGACACGGCGAGGAGCATGCCGAGGCTCAGCAGCCCGGCGTTCTTCTGGTTCGAAATCTTGACGATCTGCTCAGTGATGATCTGCAGCGCTTCCGGCGGGAGGAACCCGCCGAACGTGCGGAACATCTCGTCAATCAGCGTGGTAATGGGAAAGTAGCTCGCGACGGCGACGAGAAACAGGAGCGTCGGAAACAGCGCGAAGAAGAAGTAATAGGCCAGCTGCGCGGCCATCGCCAAGCAGTTGTCCTTCCAGAATGTTTCGTACAGCGTGCGCTTCAGAAGCTCCCGCCACGAGATGTGCACGCCCAGCCGTCGCAGGAGCCTGGCCATGTCGCATCAGAAGGCCTGGCCGATGCTGAAGTAGAAGCGCCGGCGCCGCTCGCCCGGGCGAGGATCGAGGACAAAGCCGTAGTCCCCGCGCAGCAGGAACCAGGGCGTGCGCACGCGCAGGCCAACGCCGGCGGACTCGCGGAAGTCGAAGGTGATGTCGCTGATCAGCGGGTACACATTGCCGATGTCCGTGAAGATCACGCCGTCGAAGCGGCCGAAGAGCGGTGCGCGCAGCTCGTTGTTGAACACGATCAGCGCATTGCCGCCAGCCGGAATCAGATCGAGTCCGATTGGGCCGACGGCATTCTGCGCAAAGCCGCGCATGCTGTAGCTGCCGCCGGCGAAGAACTGTTCAGTGTTCGGCACTTCGCCGCCAATACCCTTGGCCAGTCCAACGCGTACGCCGGTGGCAAATACGAGACGCGGACGGAGGATCTCGTTGGTCAGCGGCTTGCGCTGTGGTGGGCGCAGCGGAAAATAGTGGAAGTACTGTCCGAAGTACTTCATGTAGGCGACATCCGAACCAAGCCAGCGCGGCGAGAAGGAAATCGACTGCGACTGGAACGATCCCCTCGACGCATCGAGGACCTCGTCGCGGGTCTCGCGCGTCAGCGTGCTGGTCAAGGGCGATACGGTCTGCGGCTCGCCGATCAGGACCCCGCCAACCGGCTCGAGCGTACGAGCCCGTTCCCAGCGGTAGCCCCAGCTCCACACATACGAGTCGAGCAGCTTCACTTCCTGCTGAATCGAGGCACCCTTTCGGCTGGCGTTGAACGCGCGGGTCAGCTCGCTCGGCGGGCTGAGATCCTCG
>Ga0079218_10000693_pt1 | contig 10727 bp, 10 predicted proteins | sample NCCompost_FD_77181 | JGI IMG/M metagenome (GOLD analysis project Ga0079218, IMG submission 77181) | Agricultural soil microbial communities from Utah to study Nitrogen management - NC Compost | ecosystem: Environmental > Terrestrial > Soil > Agricultural land | place: USA: Utah | collected... | reverse complement strand
CCTCGCAGCGATTCGCGAACTGCGTTCCATAAGCCTGGTTGCTCAGCCGGTTCGTCCTCGACGTTGGCCGTCGTGTTTGCATCGCTTAAGGATGTGGTAACTTTTTCTTCCGCAGTGTTTGCCATAAATTTGAGTTCCGTATGTTGAGCGTCCAAACTCTAGCAATGCAGCGCGAAAAAGTTTGGTTGCTTTGCAGCCTGTTTTATTTACGCATCACCTGTTGACGCAAATCACGCTGGTAACTAGAATGCGTGGCATAGACTTGACTGTTGCGCGTCGGTACCAACGTGCGATATCGGGTTAAAACAACGGCGCAATGGTTCAGGGCGATCCCCTCTTTCATTGCGCTGTTTGTTTTCCAACCCGCCATCATTCGCGCGGGACTAATCGATAAGGTTGAGCCAGTATGATTGATCAGATCGCGGTGATGGATGATCGGCAACAAATGTCTGAAAGCCGAAACCTTCGTAGAGACGTTTGGCAGCCGGCAATTTGCTGGATGTCTCCAGCACCATTCGTGCAAAACCCCACTCCTTTGCCCGATCGATGACTCGCTGGAGGATGAACTTTCCCAGACCTGAACCGCGAATTTCAGGAGCGAAGTACATCTTGCGAAGCTCGCAAGTAGTCGAGTCGACAGGAAACACGCCCACTGTCCCCACTAGACGCCCGTCGTGATCTTCGATTACCTCAAAAAGACCACCACGCCGAAGATAATTGCCTTCGATGTCGTTCAGATCAGCGTCAGTCGTCTCCGGATCCGGGAGCAGATCAAATTCCTCCAGCACTCCGAACACGAGCTTTTTTATTGAAGCTATATCCTTATTACTAGCGGTGCGAATGTTCAGGTGAGAAAAGCTGGATGGAAGCATTCGAGGTGATGAGGAATTACATGAATTAAGGGCTGTTGTCTGGGCTCGTCCTTCCGAAGTCGTCTTGCAAGCGTACGATGTCGTCCTCTCCAAGATAAGTCCCGCGCTGCACTTCGATGAATAGAAGCGGCTCATCTCCGGAATTTTCGACCCGATGGGCCGCTCCAACTGCAATATCGATGGCCTCGCCAGCCTTAATAATTATTTCGCGATCATTTAACGTTACCTTCGCTATCCCTTGGACCACTACCCAGTGTTCCGCCCTCTGTGAGTGCTTCTGATAACTCAACCTTTTTCCCGGAAAAACTTCGATTCGTTTGACTTTAAAATTTGTGCCCTCGTCGAGCACCGTGAAGGTCCCCCAGGGACGTCTGTCAAACCGAGGCGATGTTTCCAACTCTTCTTCCATGAAGCTCCAGCTGTAAACGCGCTACCGGTTTCCAGCGAGGTCTTTGATTTTGTTCGCAACCTACCGACGAACAGACAGCCCGTCAAGGATTTTCTTTGAGTGGTTGGAGGAATCCGTTGACCGGAACTAGTCACGATCCGCCAGAGATTTCTGTCTTGCAGAGGGCAATTTGGGGAATTTGACCCGAAAACCATAAATAACCGGGGGTGAAGCCGGAAAATGACCTCGAATAGAACTGCTAACAAGTAGCGGATCAAATTCGGGGAATAGCGACCCAGGCAAAGGCCTGAGGGAGGGTCCTGGTTTGCAAAAACTCTTTGGTTCGGTCAGAAGACCGTGTGCTATAATTTCGGCCGTCGAAAACCCAATCAGTTCAGGTTGCATGTTTCTCGCGAGAGTGTGCCGAGGGGATGCAACTTTCCGCACTCTAGAGCTTTGATTCTCTAGTTTTAGCCAATCTTAAAAACGATAAGCGCCAGGTTAAACCTTCCAATGCCTCGGGTACACTATTCTAATAACGGGCGCCACGAAGATACCGTGCTGATAGTCAACGATATACCCGAACAGCTGTCTTTGATGAACCGTCTCCTGAGCAAAGCCGGCTATGACGTAATCACGGCAGGTGATGGCCAAGAAGCCTTCGAGGTAGCGAAAGGATCTCGGCCTGATGTCGTGATTAGTGATGTCTCAATGCCCAGGATAAATGGAATTGAGTTTTGCCGGTTAATTCGACAAGACGCGGATCTTCGTTCAACGCCGATTCTGCTGGTCAGCGCTCATAGACGCGACACAGAGAGCGTTATCGAGGGGTTTGAATCAGGAGCGGACGATTACCTTGAACTGCCATTTGATTCGACCAGATTAATCGCCAAGGTCTCAAGATTATTGGAACGCTCCAGGCAAGAAGCCAATTATCGTGACTTGGTTGAGCATGCGACAGACATTATTTTTACACTGGACTTGGAAGAACGTTTGACTGGAATTAACACGGCGGGAGCTAAATTTCTCGGTTTTGGGGCGGAAGAAGTGGTTGGAGTACCTTTCTCCGAGGCTTTCAAAACGGATCCTGTAGACCCCCTTCGGACGATCGGACAGACTCAACTCGAGATAAGGGACAATCTCCATGTCCGTACCAAGGATTACCAAGGTCAGGAACGATGGCTGGAAATTCTCACGTCTCCGACCAAGAATCGAGAAGGAGAAACAATCGGCCTCCGCGGGGTTGCCCGAGATATTACCGACCGAAAACGGGTCGAGATTGCGCTGCGTGAATCAGACGAGCGATATCGCCTGTTGTTTGACTCTACGCCGCAGCCCATATTCGTTTACGATGAACAGACGCGGAAGTTTTTGGCTGTGAACGAAGCCGCGATTCACACGTACGGGTATAACCGAGATGAGTTCCTTTCGATGACGGTTGATGATATTCGTTCTCCGGAAGACACCCCCGCCCTTCTAATAAAGACTTCCACGGGCATCGATGAACCGCTCATCTCCAGCCCCTGGCGCCACCGCCGGAAAGACAAAAGCATTATCTACGTTGAAATGAGTTCGCATAGGCTGGATTTCAATGGCTCCAATGCCCGTCTGGTGATTGCGAATGACGTAAGTGAACGAAAGCTGCTTGATGAGAAACAACTCAGCTTACACGCATCTCTTCAACAGGCTGCAATGGAGTGGCGCCAAACTTTTAATGCCATCGATTTTCCAGTTTTGATTGTGGATCTTGAGGGCCATATCAAACGGCTGAACCAGGCAGCCGAGGAAATCGCCGGAGTGTCCTCCGAGGAAATACTGGGGCGAAACATCACCGAGTTGGAGCATAGTGAGCCGTGGAAAAAGGCCTCAGAGTTAATCAAGGCGATTAAATCAAACGGGGGATCGAGTTCTGTAGAAGTTAAGGACGAGACCGCTGGAAAGACTTGGGCAATCACTTTGTATTTGATTCATGAATTTGGATCGGTCGGAGATCGGGCCATACTAATAGCCCAGGATATTACCAAGCGGGCGCAACTGGAGGCTTCGCTTCGTCAGGGCGAAAGAATGTCTCTGCTTGGTTCTCTGGTAGCCGGCGTCGCACACGAAGTCAGAAACCCGTTATTCGGAATCTCTTCAATCCTGGACGCCTTCGAGACACGTTTCAGCGACCGCACAGAGTACCTCAGGTACACAGACGTGCTGCGTGACGAAGTGGGACGTCTTACCGTGTTGATGGAAGAACTTCTCGAGTACGGCAAGCCATTCAAAGGTGACTATTTCGAACTGTCCATTGAAGAAGTCATAACGAAGTCCTTGCGCGCGTGTTTGCCGGCCGCCGAAGTTGCACACGTCACGCTCGAAAATCACATTACCGAACCCTTACCAAAGTTGATGGTTGATCGGCGCAGACTGTCAAAGGTGTTTGTTAATCTCATTGAAAATGCTATTCAGCACTCTCCGCCAGGCGCGATTGTGAGTGTTGAAGCTCGCGAAGTCCACGAGCCTCAGGGGCACTGGATCGACTGCTCAGTCAATGATTGCGGACCGGGCATTTTGGATGAAGACAAATCCAGGATCTTCGAACCCTTCTTTTCCAAGCGTCGGGGCGGCACTGGCCTGGGACTCGCGATAGCGGACAGGATAATGGGGGAGCATGGAGGCAAGCTGATCGCAGGCAACAACGCACGCGGCGGAGCCTGTATGACAGCGAGATTCCCGATGCCTCACCAGGAGGAAATCGTGGATGGCTAGAAATCGGATACTAATTGTCGATGACGAACCAGGGTTGCGTTTCGGGATACGCGACTTTCTTGAGCTTCAGGGCTATGAGATTGACGAAGCTGAGTGTTGCCGCGACGCTCAGGAGATCTTTAGAACGTCCCGTCCAGACATTGTCATTGCGGACTATATGCTTCCAGACGGCACCGCTCTGGATCTTCTGCCCCGTCTCAAAGAAATTAACCCTGATATTCCTCTCTTAATTCTGACTGCGCACGGATCTATCGACCTCGCGGTTCGAGCTATTAAGGAAGGCGCTGAGCAATTCTTAACCAAGCCCCTTGAGTTGCCGGCCCTCATGGTTATTCTAAAACGCCTTTTAGAAAATCAACGAAACCGCCACAAACAACTTGCTAGTAAATCTCGCCAGGTTCGACATGCGATCGATCCGTTCATCGGCGTGAGCGCGAGCATTCGAGCTCTTGCGGAACAATCCAAGAGAGTGCTGGCAACAGAAAGCCCTGTCTTGATTCTGGGGGAAACGGGCACGGGCAAAGGTGTGTTGGCTCGTTGGCTCCACGAGAACAGTCCAAGGGCTGAAGAAGCTTTTGTGGATCTCAACTGTGCGGGCTTGTCGCGTGAGCTTTTGGAGACCGAGCTCTTCGGACACGAGAAAGGGGCGTTTACAAGTGCCACGGCTTCGAAACAGGGGCTGTTCGAAGTCGCCCATAGGGGAACCATCTTCCTCGATGAAATTGGCGACGTCGATCTTCAAATTCAGCCAAAGTTGCTAAAGGTTCTGGAAGACAAGCGATTCCGACGAGTTGGAGATGTTAGGGACCGTCAGGTAGATGTGCGGTTGATCGCGGCTACCCATCAGGATATTGGGCAACTAGTAAGAGACAAGTCATTCAGAGACGATCTTTACTTTCGCGTAAGTACGATACCGCTGGCCTTTCCTTCATTGCGTGAACGAATCGAAGATATTCCGATCATGGCCCACTACCTTCTCGACAAGCTCGCTACGGATTTGGGTCGAGGCGAGATCCAGCTCGAGCCTGATTCAATCAAGGCACTACAAGCGTACTCGTGGCCAGGGAATGTAAGAGAGCTCCGTAACGTAATCGAACGCGCCGTCCTACTAAGTGAACAGAAAAATATACGGCTTCAGGATCTCCACTTCGATGGACACAGCAGGCGTCGAGCCTCGTACCTCGACTCAACTTTAACTCTTAATGAGCTCGAAAAGCAGCACATTGAACGTGTACTACTTGAAGAAGAAGGCCGAGTAGAAAAGGCTGCCTCTCGGTTAGGCATACCGAGAAGCTCGCTCTATCAGAAGATTAAGAAGTACCACTTGAATTCGTCCAGAGTCTAGAAAGCAGGTCTGAATCTCAGACTGCCCTTCCAAGAGTCCGGATTGGCGGTACCAAAAGTCTAATAGAAGCAGGGATTTCGACCCCGGATGGAAGCTGACTTTTCTGGCCCGGTGTTTGCTCGGAAGACGTTGTGCCAATCTACAAGTTGCCCTCAGGTATTGTTTGAGGGATGTCAGTAAGAGCTCCGGAAAGTGCATTGCCCCGCACCACCCACGCTCATTTGAGACCTATTTTCGAATAGTTTGCCCGGATTTGGTAACTAGGTCGTTCGTAGGTGCCGCTATCCGAAACTGATGGCCCCGGGTTTCGGTCGCAAATTGGAGGTTGGTATGGTGTTTCGGATCTCCTCTCTGAAGCGCGTCACTCTCCTCGGGAATTTAAAACTAATCACGCATGAGTGACTAAAAGGGAGACACAGGTAATGCGAACTTCACTTTTTTCATTTTTCAAACCAATCGCTCTGAGCATAGCCGCGATAGCGGTTATAGGGGTTAGCCAGAGTATGGTACGCGCGGATGAGGTCAGTCTCGTTGGCTCTGCTACCGGGGTCGTATCTGCGTCAGTACCGCAACTAACATTTGTTGGTAACGCGTTCGACGGGATGACCGCCCTTGGCGTTGGCGCTCTTAGTGGTGCCAATCGCTTAGGGACATTCACGCTGGCTTTGGCGCCCATGGAGAATGTAAATGGATCATTCCAACTCGACATAACGTTCACACAACCCACAGGAATCGTGGGCGGCCAAGTCGTAACTTACAACGCCAGCATCATGGGCAGTGTATCGCCAAATTTGGATCAGGGTGGTGTAAACATTACGTTTGTTCAACCCCCTGGTGGGATGGTATTCACCTTCGACAATGGGACTACCTCAGGTTCGTTTACCCTGACGATCGCTCCTTTGTTCGTCCAAAGTGGTCGGAGCGCAGACCTAACGGCAGGTTTTACCGGCCAACAAAGCGCTATTCCTGAACCGACCAGCATGCTGCTGCTCGGGACTGGTCTTGCCGGCGCGGCTGGCGTTGTGCGACGGAAGCTAAGAACACGCAACCAAAGGTAATCGTAACAGAAGTTAAGTTACCCGTTGCGTTCATTGAAAGTGTTAAACCGCCCGTGACCGGTTCACGGGCGGTTTGAGGAATGAGTGTGATGTATACGAAGCCAATGATTCTCCCCTTGGACGTTAATGGCAAAGTTTACGCCTTGCAGGATGAGAAGGGAAATACAATAGGGACAGGCACTCGTGAGGTCTGCGAAGTCTTGCTATACATCATCACCAAACCTCCTTCTGCCTCAGGTAAGACTCGATTACTGATTCCGCAAAGGCCCAATGTGCGGGCAGCTATAGCTATATAGCTTCTGGGGCCGGGCAGTAACCCTTTCCACCATTCGCTCGTATTTTTTGAGTCCGTCTGCCTGGCCTCAATACTGGTACGCGTGTGGAGGAGGTCAGAGATGGGTGCCGTGAGTGCAAAGGCTTTCACCAAGACGCGTGCATGTCCCACATCAGAAGAGATTTCGAGTCGCAGACTTCCTCGCGGTAAATCAGCTCAGATAGCTCGTCACGTCGCCGGCTGCGAATTCTGCACAGCCGAACAGAATTTCCTTTCCTGTTACAGTCAAGCTACCGGGGACTATGTACCTGCAAAGATGCCGGCAAATCTGCGCAGGTTAGCGGAAGCCCTGCTCATTGGAAAGTTGAAAGATTCAGCCACAAGGTCGAAGTACCGTTATGAATCTTCCTTTGCGAGAACAGGGTTTTAGGGTTTGAATGGATGTTTTCCGTTCCAGGGGATGCAGTTTTATTAAGGCGCTAGCTCCCTAGCAAAGAACCGACCAGATTTCTGGGAACCTTAAATTTGCATCTGTCGTGAGCTCGTCGAAGTGGTGCGGACTTGGTAGGCGTATTCGATCGTTGCCTGGTAACGAGTGTGAAGCCAACCCGATTTGGAAAACTAAGGAAAGTGTCAGGACGTTTAAAACGTATGCTTGGCATGCACGACAATTCTGCTCCACAGGAAGCTCGAATGCCTCGTCTCCTGGTTGTTGATGACGAAGAGTCGATTTGTTTCTCCATGAGTGAGTATTTCTCGCTACATGGTTTTAGCGTCGATACCGCGAGAGAAATGGAAGAGGCTGAAAAGCTTGTCGAAAGCACTGAATACCGGGTGATCATCCAGGACCTGAGGCTGGGCACTACGCGTAATCCTGACGGTCTCAATATTATCAAGATCGCTCACCAGCGTTACCCTGAAACGAGAATCATAGTCCTCACTGCTTACGGTTCCGTCGAGATGGAAGATGAGGCCAGGCTCTGTGGTGCTGACGCATTTCTCAGAAAGCCAAAACCCCTCTCACAGGTGGCGCAGGTAGTCCAGGGCCTCATCGAGTCTCCAGCCAAACACACCCTTAAATCAGCCTAGGCTTTAAACTGGTCAACTGACTTTCCCTCACTATTAGATCTTGTGCTAACCAGCTTGAGCCATTCTCTGCGGTTTTGAATCTTCGTTCCTCTGCTTCTTTGATCCGGTCTCCGTCGCATATCTTCCGGTTCGTTCCAAATCATGAATCGTGAACCCAGTGTCGAACATGTCGCGGGACGGATCTCGGTGATCTACACCGTAGTCGTAGATCCTCCCATCGGTGCGGACATAAACCGATCCCCGGCATCCGACTTCGAATTGTTCTTCACTCAATAGCGCATAGAGGTGGGAGAGCTTGCCCAGAGTTCCGGTGGGACATTTAGGTATGAATTCCTGTCCCCCTGGTAGACGATAGACATTGCCTTCAAGCAGAACGCTTCTTCCGTGCTGTTGCAAACGAGGCGTAAAACCATCCGGAAGACCGAATCGAGGTCCTGGCTTCTTGATGGTGCCAGATTTCTTTTTCGTTTTTGAGGAACTTCGCTTCTTTAGGGCTTCGTGGATTCCAGGATCAGTTTCTTCAGAAATGACTTTTCCGGCATCGCCAATAATCGACTTCGACATTTCGACGAAGTTTACTTCATTCCTGTCTTCTTTCAAGGGGGCTTTATCCTCCCCCTACTATTGGTAAGGAAAATCGGGGCCTCTGCACCGAAGGTGAGAGGCCGCTTAAAAGCTTATTTTAGGGTCCGAACCTTTGTCTGTATTCACCTGATGTGATGAACGCTTTTACCATTTCGGCGTCGACGAAGTTCCTATTGAACTGGTTGAGTTTGTTAAGCCAGAAGTTATAGCCCTGAAAATCAAGCGTACTCTCAGGTGGATCGTTAGGATTTCTCCTGAGGTATCCAAAGTATTGCATCAGCACAAATGCTTTGTTGAACTCCTGCTGCGTAAGAGTGTGTTGCTCCGCCATACGCCTCAGCGCACGGGCCCGGGCTGCTGAATCCACGGTATTAGCTGCTCCACCAAACTCGTCGACGAACGGTTGCCGCTCTGCTGCCGTGGTCGGCACGCCCGCATTCGTGAAGAACTGGGCAACAAAGTCCGCCGGTGTTAACGCTGTCGGATAGGCAGTGGTAAATCGCGGCCGCGAAACAAAAGTCGCGGCAAAAGCATTCTTATTATTCTCTAACGCTTGCTCCCAGCCTTGCTGACCAACTACCACTCCCCGGCCGATCTGTTGGGTGTCCGGAAGGAATTCGATTAACCTCACCGGCACGGGAGCGCCTGGCAAATTACCGTACGCTTTGTACATTCGGTACACCAGATAACCAGTCTCTTGAAACTCGATTGAAATGAAGAAGGCTGCGGAGACATTAACGCGTCTCAGTTCAGTGCACGCGGTGTCGGTGCCGCAAGAGGTAATTTGATTACTCCAGAACGCCAGGCCGGCAGCATCAGGCTCGCGGCTAAAGAAGTCGATGTAGTGCAGGCGCACAAAAAAGGTGGCCTGATCAATAGGGTTCACTCCAGTTACAGTTTCGTTATCGTTAATGGTTATTGTGGTGGTACCGGGTGAGCCCAGAGTCGTTCCAATCGCATTGCTGAGCGAGACTGTAAACGTCTCGCTTCCTTCGGCATAAGAGTCATTGACCAGGGGAATACTAATATTCTTGGAAGTCTCATTGGCCGCAAAATTGAGTGTGCCCAAGGTAGTGATATAGTCGCAGCGTGAAGAAGCAGCACCATTAAAGACGTTGCAATTGTTTGCGGCCGCGGTGTCGCTGGTTGCATAGTCCACGCTGGCTGCACCTGCCGTACTGCCACCCGAGCGCGTCACGGTCAAAGTTATTGAACTATCGCTCTCGGTTTCTGAAAGAGTGGCGGCCGAAAACTGGACTGTGGAAGTCGTGGTGCCTGAGCCGCTGAAGAAGAGGGTTCGATCACCCTGCAAGTTAGTTCCACCCTGAGCAATGGGGCTAAAGGTAAAGTTAGGCTTCGAAGGTACCACGTTGTAATCACTTCCAGCGGCTATATTCGGGAAGGAGAAATCCCCGTTGCTATCCGTCTGCGCCGTCCTTTGAATCGTAGTATTCAGTGTAAGCGTAAGGGTTACCCCACTGATACCAACGTCGGTGCCGGAGATCTCAGTAACCCTACCGTTAATTGAGAAGGGGCCCTGAGCGCTTGCTGTTTGCCGTCCGGGGTTGATGAACACAACCAACGTGGCGACAAGTAAAAACGAGATACGTATACCCACCATAACCTCCTGAAAAGTGATAAAAAACTATGCCTGCCTGGTTAGAATTCACGTTGGGCGGGCATATTGAGTACTGTAATCAAGAAACTCCTAATTGTGACGGTTCTCCAAGCGTTTGGACGGACGAAGCCCCGTAACAGAGATTAAGATCGTAATCGCAAGAAATTTATACGGAAGGGAGAGTTGTTCGTAAACTAAGGAAATTGTATGGCAGAGCCAGGATTTTTGCTACCCAACTGCCACCCACATGGCCAAACCGAATTGCCAACATGTGCTGGAGGCTTGATTAGAAGGTAACTGTTTGGCAACTCAAGCTGGCTGAGAGGCTGGGGCGGTGGCGGCTTGGCGCGGTTTCCAGATAGCCAGAAGCGCTCCCGCGACTAAACAAGCAACCAGCTGATATCCAATATTCAAGAGATACAATCCGGGCCTGCGGCCCTCAAAGATTACGGTAGCGAGCTGGGTAGTAGCGATGAAGCCCAACCAAAGCCAAAACGCAGCTTGAAGGCCCCCAACCAGATTGCTTGCCTTCGTGTACTGCACAAAATGTGCGAGCACGTACACCAGCACTAGCGACGATAGAAAGGCCAGCACGTACTCTTTAGTATGGCTTTGGTTTTCGATTTCGCTTAGTTGTTGTAGCGTCCATGCCATCAGCTCAACAAATTTGTTAGTGAATATTCCGTACCAGACGGCACCGAGGATCCAATGCAGAATTGCGGCTACAAGCACTGCCGGATAGTTTAT
>Ga0079218_10000691_pt1 | contig 10730 bp, 10 predicted proteins | sample NCCompost_FD_77181 | JGI IMG/M metagenome (GOLD analysis project Ga0079218, IMG submission 77181) | Agricultural soil microbial communities from Utah to study Nitrogen management - NC Compost | ecosystem: Environmental > Terrestrial > Soil > Agricultural land | place: USA: Utah | collected... | reverse complement strand
GTCGCTGTCCAGTTTGCCCAGCTCCTTGCCGTCCACGATGTAGGTGGTCGGACCGGCGGCGCTGAGGTCGTGGTAAATCTGATGCGTCACGGTCGTGCCGCTCTTCGCGAGATAGAGGCCAATGCGCGATCGATCCCTCACCGCCACGCCGGTCGGCTGATAGTGCATGTAGAAGTTGATGTACGAGCCGGCCTTGATGCGCTGCCCGGCACCGAGCTGGTACTCCTCGTAGCCGCGACCGGGTACGAATGACAAGAGTTTGTCATTCTCACCGCGGCCCGACTGCAGTCCATTGGCGCGCGCGATGTCGCGGCGCGACATCGGCTTGCCCTCGGCGCTGAGGATGCGGCCGTTCACGAGCGTGGCGCCTTCCGGGATCTTGTCGACGACATACACGCCCGCGTGATGCACCGACTGTGGGGCGCCGGGAAGAATCTCGAGCGCCTTGATCAACACGTCTTCTGTAAAAGGCGCCTTCACATAGAAATCAGTGACGTTGACTTGGCCTTCAGCCGGGACCTCGAACTCGACCGGCATGTCGATGACGATGTCGGGCTCACCGTGCGTCCAGTTGGCGGCAAAGGTCGGCACGGCGGGAAGGTCCGCGTCGTTGCCTCTCGGCGCGCCTTGATCGGCCCAGGCGGCGATGGTGCGGATCTCCGCTTCACTCAGGCTGCGGTCGTTCTTGAACGTGCCGTGTTTCGGATCGGCACCCCAGGGTGGCATCTGCCGCGAGCCCACCTGCTGCTTGATTGCCTTGGCCCACGGCCGGGCGTCCTGGTAGGTGACCAGCGCCATCGGGGCGATGCCGTCCGATCGATGACAGCTGACGCAGGCGCGGTAGAGGACCGGCGCGACGTCTTTCGTGAATGTGGGAGGTGAGGAAGGTTGTGCGGCGGCTGGCACCGCCATGACCGCGGCAAGCACGGACGAGTAAACGGCCGAGGTGAACGCCGAACGCGTCATGGGCCCCCCTGGTTGATCCGCTGCATTCTACGCCAATTGTTGCGCCCCCGTTGCTCCCCTTGCCAAACTAGGAGAACTGGCATTAGACTCCTAGTCTAACTAGGGGAGGGTGCATCGTGGGCAAATCGGCAGACCTGTTACCGGGCACGCTTGACATGCTGATTCTGAAGGCAGTCTCGCTGAAACCACTGCACGGCTATGGCGTGCTACTGCGCATCAGCCAGATTTCGGGCAACGCGCTCGACATCCCGCAAGGGTCGCTCTATCCTGCGCTGTATCGTCTCGAGCACCAGGGCCTGATCGCGGCCGAGTGGGGCGAGAGCGAGAACAAGCGCAAGGCGAAGTTCTACTCGCTGACGGCGGCCGGCCGGCGGCGCCTGCGTGAGGAAACCGAAGGCTGGAACCGACTCGCCACCGCGATCGCGTCGGCGTTGAACACCACTCCCGACGAGGTATAGCCATGATGTCGCAATTTCGCAGCTGGTGGTCGGCGGCGACGCGACGGACCCGTTTCGAAGACGAGATGCGCGCCGAAATGGAATTTCACCTGCAGGCGCGCGTCGATGACTTGATTGCGAGCGGCGTCGCGCCCGCGGCCGCCCAGCGTCAGGCCCGCATGGAGTTCGGCACCACCGACGCGATCAAGGACGATTGCCGGCAATCGCGCGGTCTGCGGTTTCTCGATACCACGGTCGAGGACCTGCGCTTCGCCTGGCGCATGATGCGCAAGACGCCCGGGTTCACGGCGGCCGCCATCATTTCTCTGGCGCTGGGCATCGGCGCTAATACGGCGATCTTCACGCTGGTCGATGCGGTGTTATTCCGCACGCTGCCGCTGCCCGATCCGGGCGGGTTGTACTTCCTGGCGCACGGCAACGGCGACAATCCCGGCACGAGCTCGAACTACCCGCTGTTCGAGCGCTACGCGGCCCTTACCGAGGTGTTCGACGGCGTCGCGGCGTACAACACGAATGGCCTCAAGGTATCAACCGCCGACGGGATCGAGAGCGTCGACAGTCTCTGGGTCACCGGCAATTTCCACGCCGTGGTGGGCGTGCCGATGGCGCTTGGGCGCGGCTTTGCCGCCGAGCGCGATCGCGACGCGGGCGGCAGCATGATCGCCGTGATCAGCGACCATTATTGGGCGTCACGCTTCAACCGTGCCCCCGATGTGCTCGGGCAACCACTCGTCGTGAATGGTCACACGGTGTCAATCGTCGGCGTGACGGCGCCCGAGTTCACCGGGCTCCAACCCGGCACGCGCCCTGACATCACGCTGCCGTTGTCGATACGCGTGCTCGACGAGAAGGAATTCTTCGACGCGCACGACACGTGGACGAGCATGCCCATCCTCGCCCGTGTGAAGTCCGGTGTGTCCGCCTCACAGGCACTGGCCGCAGCCGATGTGGCGTTTCGGCAATACATGTCGGAGAAGGAGAACAACTGGATTCTGCAACGCAGCCCCGAGGCGTTCTCGGCGGCGCGGCTGCTGCCTGCCGCGCGCGGCTCCAACTCGTTACGCCAGCGGTACGCGATGCCGCTCATCGTCATGATGGCCATGGTCGCGCTGATCTTGTTGATCGCCGCCGCCAACGTCGTGAATCTGATGCTGGTGCGAGGCGCCGCGCGATCGCGCGAAGTCGCGATTCGTTTATGTGTGGGCGGCGGTCGCTCGCGTCTGATTCGGCAATTCCTCACCGAAAGTCTGCTGCTGTCGGTCTGCGGCGCGCTTGTCGGCTTCGTGATCGCGATGTGGGGCACCAGCGCGATCATGGCGTTCTTCGGCACCATGGAAGCGCCCATCCGTCTCGACGTGACGGCCAACACGCGCGTGCTCGCGTTTACGACTGGCGTAACGCTAATCACCGGACTGCTGTTCGGGCTGATCCCGGCCATGAAATCGACCCGCCTCGATCTGACGCCGGCCCTCAAGGACGGTGGCGGGCGCACCGGGGCGTCGCCGCGATGGATCACCGGCCAGGCGCTGGTGGTTTCCCAACTGGCACTGGGCGTGATCGTGATCGCAGTGGCGGCGCTCCTGGCGCGCAGTCTCTACAATCTGAAGACTCTCGACGCTGGTTTCCAGGGTGAGCGCGTGCTCGTGTTCACGCTCGACAGTTACGGCACCGGGCTGGAGGCCGAGCGGCGCCGCGCTGTCTACACCGAACTCCTCGATCGGTTGCGCACCCTGCCGGGAGTGATAAGAGTCGCGGCATCACGCTCTGTTCCTATTCACACGAGCGGTAATGCGCGCGCCCTCAACCTGCCGGGGCCGCCGGAAACCATGTCGCAGCGATCCGCCTTTACGAACTTTGTCACGCCCGGCTACTTCGACACCTTTGGCATCAGGATTGTGCGTGGCCGCGATTTCAACGACGGCGATCGCAAGGACGGCATCCGCGTTGCGGTGATCAACCAGGCGCTGGCCAAGCTGTACTTCGGCGAGCGCGATGCCATGGACCAGACGTTCTCGTTCTGGGCCGAACCCGAGATCACTTACACAGTGATTGGCATCGTGGAGAACACGCATCAGATGAATCTGCGCGAGCCAGCGCCGGCAGCCGTCTATACGCCGCTGGCCCAGTCCGAGGCGTCGCCGTGGATGAACTTTGCGCTGCGAACCGCGCAGGATCCGGCGGCGCTCGCCTCAGCCGCGACGGCCACCGCTCGTGCGGTAACGAAAATCGCCGTCATCCGTTACGTGCGGACGATGGAGCAGCAGGTGAATGCGTCGCTGATCCGCGAACGATTGCTGGCGGCGCTCTCGGTGGCGTTCGCCGTCCTCGCCCTGATACTCGTCGCGGTGGGCCTTTATGGTGTGATGTCCTACACCGTCAGCCGCCGCGGCCGCGAAATCGGCATTCGCATGGCGCTGGGCGCGCGTCGCGGCAACGTGTTGTGGCAGGTGCTGCGGCAGACGTTGATCGTGTCGGCGATCGGGATCGCGATTGGCGTGATGGCGTCGTTGCTGAGCACGAAGTATCTGTCGGCGCTGCTGTTCGGACTGTCGGAACGCGATCCGGCGACGATCGCGGGCGTGGCCACGGCCTTGCTGTTGACCGCGGCCGTAGCGGGATTTTTTCCGGCGCGCCGCGCCGCAACCATCGATCCCGTGCGCGCGATCAAGACCGAGTAGTTCCACCTCCACCCTTGGGGCCTACGGTGGCCAAGCCGCAGTTCGCCCCTCGGGCTTCGGCGCGTCTGATCGTATGCTTAGAGAAGCGTGGCCGAAGCTCTTCCACCCCAACGCGCACAGGCCGCGCGTTGGGGACCCCGGTTGCATGTTGCCAATGGACATTGCACGACCCGGCTGATCGAAGCGGCCGGCCTGCCCGGCCGCACGTCGATCTGGGCGGATGCGCTCCATGATGGTCCGGTTCCCGAGGTCAGCGAAGACCAGCTGGTTCGCATCCGCGCCGAGTTCATCGCCGACGGCCTCGACGTCTCGGCCGACCAGGTCGAAGCGGACCTGCTGCAGTGGCGCGCGGTTGTCGATCACGACCATCGCTACGACGAGCTCGTTTTGTGGTTCGAGCACGACCTCTTCGATCAGCTCAACCTCATCCAGCTGTTGACTCGCATCGGCCGCGATCGGCCGATTCGAAAGCCGGTCAGCCTGGTGTCGATCGATCGCTATCCCGGCCATCCGAATTTCAAGGGGTTCGGCGAGCTGGCACCCACCGATATCGCATCACTGTTCCATGCACGCAGCCGTGTGACCCCGCAGCAATTTGCGGTGGCTGCCGTCGCATGGGATGCCTTCCGATCCGGCAGCCGCGCCCGAATCGCATCGCTGTTGCAGGGTGATACGTCGGCGTTGCCTTTTCTCGCCCCGGCATTGCGGCGATTCCTGGATGAAGACGCGACCGAGCCCGGCGGACTGACTCGAAGCGAGCGCCGCCTCATCGAGCAGCTGCAGCGTGGGCCGGTCGACATCCACGCCGCCTTCACCGGCATGCATGAAAACGAAACCGCGTATTACATCACCGATGTGTCGTTCTGGGAGATGGTGAAAGGACTCGCCAGTCGCTCTCCCGCGCTGATCAGCGTCGACGTCACGCAGCCGCCGGAAACGGATCGGCCTTCGCTGCCATCCGGCACGCTGTCGTTATGCCAATGAATGACAGGGACCGAGCCCTCTTAACCGAGATGCGCCGGCTGCTGTTGCAGCTGCACAAGACCCTGATCGACTGGCAGCGCGAGGACTACGAGGGACAATACGGCCGCCTGCACACGCCGCAGCTGCTGCAGGTGCTGTTTGACCATCCGGAGTTCGCATGGCTGCGCACCATGTCCGGATTGATCGTCAGCATCGACGAGGCGCTCGACGTCAAGTCACCGGATGTCAGTGAGACAGGGCCACTGGTCGCAAAGGCGCGCGAGTTGATTGCGCCGGAAGCGGGCAGCAGTTACGCGATGCGCTATCACGCGGCGCTGCAGGAGTTGCCCGAAGCCGTGCTCGCGCATCGCGATCTCGTGCAGCTCCTGAAGCTGCAGCGACCAGCCTCCAACGCGTAAACACCCCGATCACGTGGGGTTGCGCTTGAGCGCAAGTCCTTGCGCGACCTTTTCTTTGATCTTCTTGATGTAGCGCTCGCTGTGTTCGGCAGAGTAGTTACCGGCCTGGAACGCGGCCCGCCAATGGCCGTCCGGAATGCGCGCGAATAATTCGCACGCCCAAATCACGTCGGCCACGGTGAGGGTATCAATGAGCGGCGTGTTGACGCCGCGATAGTCGAACGCAACGTCCTCGCCGTTGACGGCGGTGATGAACCCCTGGCGCTCGAAATGATCGAGGTTGTTCTTGCTGCCCTGAAGGCCGCGAGTCCCGAGACGGTGGAACAGGGCGAATTGCCGTGCCTCACCGAGAGATGCGCCGACATCGCGGACGATGAACCGCCGGCCCGGGCGCATCGACGGATCGATCGCGTTGTAGATGCGATTGTTCGGTGTCTTCAAGTCCCACGCGTTGAGGATCAACTGTGCGACGACGAGACCACGGAACGGCTGCGTGTTCGCGAACGGGTTCTCATACCACGACCACACCTCGCCAGGCCGCCATGGATCGACATCGGTGCGAAAGCGCGCCTGCTGCGACTTGCCGGAGAGTGGACCCGGACCGTCGAACGTGAACTCGGGCAGGTAGTAGGTCGCGGGCTGGTGATAACCGAGCGCCCACAGGATTCGTGACGTCGTTACCTCCGATTGGGCCTCGATGCCCAGCTTCACGCTCCAGATGCGTCCGGACGCATCGCGCAGCGTGTAACCCGGATTGGTGCCGGAAGTCTTGAACGATACGAACTCGAACTTCGTGTCGGGACGCGGCGCCAGTGCGGCGCCGCCTGGCCCGGTGACCAGATCACGTTCCAGAAGATCGACCGGCTCCTGCCACAACTCGGCAATGTCGGCGCCCTCGGATCCACGAGTTTGCGCATGCGGAGGCGCGGCGCACCCTGCCAGCGCGAGAATCAGGGCAGTGAACTGAGTCAGCCGCCACATCCATGGACGAGGCTGCAAAAACCAAGCCTGCCTTAATCCGGCTAAAGCCGGACACCACCATCATCGGTAGTGTCCGCCTCTAGGCGGATAGCAGACCTCGTCAATTGGGCTAAGGAGTGACGCGAACTTCCGTTCGCGCGTCTTTCACCTCAAGCGGCTGCTCGACCGTGCGGCCCTCGTAATTCAAGCTCAACTTGTAGGCGCCGGGCTTCACATTCGACAGCGTGAACCCCCCGTTGTCGTCCGCAATCGTCGCAATTGCGCCGGTGGTGGCAATCAAGGTGGCTTGCATGCCCGGATGAATATCGCAGGTGACGTCGAACTGACCGACGCGATCGAAGGTGTGCACGTACTTCTGTTGCGGCTCGGTACTGACATTGAAGACCTCGGCGCCGGAGCCGCGGCGCAACACCGTGACGTTGTGCGGCATGTCTTCGCTGTTTCTGAATTCAACCGGCTGGCCGACTCGCACGTACAACGTATTCGGCACGAACTGTTTCGCGTACTGATCCATGATCGCCGGGCCTTCGGGCATCGGCGCGCCTTCGGCGGGTATCAACGTCACGATCGCGTTACGGGGCACGGTGCCGGTGACCTCCGAGCTGGTCGCGGCCGGCGGCGTGGATGCGGGCGCAGCCGCTGGCGTGCTCGATCCACAGGCTGAGGTGACTGACGCAGCCACGATCACGATGAACGTCGTCGAACGCATGATGTCCGGATGGTAGCATGGCCGCGCTCATCGCATGGATGCGACAGCGCTCTCGATTCTCGGTTTCGCCGCGGTGATCGCCGGCGGCATTGCGTCGATTGTGGGTTTCGGCATCGGCAGCGTGCTCACGCCAACGTTGTCGTTGTGGATCGATGCCAAGCTCGCGGTGGCCGCGATTTCGATTCCGCACTTCATCGGCACCGCGTGGCGGTTCTGGCTGCTGAAAGGCCGCGTCGACCGCCGCGCGTTATGGAGCTTTGGCATTCCGAGCGCGGTTGGCGGTCTCGCCGGAGCCTTACTGCATAACGTCGCCACGAGTCCATCGCTACTCGTCCTGCTCGCGGTGTTGCTGCTCTTCGTCGCTGCCGGTGAGCTCACCGGCGTGTCGCGTCGGCTGGTATTCCGAGGTCCTGCAGCGTGGATTGCAGGCGCGTTGTCGGGCGCGCTTGGCGGATTAGTCGGCAATCAAGGAGGGTTGAGGGCGGGCGGCCTGCTCGGCTTTCACATGGATCGCGATACATTCGTCGCCACGGTAACGGCGATCGGACTGCTGGTGGACACGGCGCGCATGCCGGTGTACGTCGCCCTCTACGGACGCGAGTTGAGCGGCATGCTGACGGCGATTGCCGTATCAACGGCCGCCGTCATCATTGGCACCATCGTGGGTGGCCGCGTCCTGCGACGCATTCCCGACAACCGTTTCCGTGGCGTGGTCGCCGTGCTGTTGGCGATACTCGGCATCTGGCTGCTGACGCGCGTCTAGTGCCGCGCCTTCTCGAATTTCACCGCGTAGACGGGCGGCAGATGCGACGACAAGGCCTGCCATGAATCGCCGCTATCTTCGCTGACCCACAACGATCCGGTCGTCGATCCGAAGATCAACGTTCGCCCTTGATCATCCACGTCAAGCGCGTGGCGATACACGAGATCGTAGGCGTGTTGCTGCGGCAAACCTCTGGTGATGGTCTCAAAGTTCTTGCCGCCATCGCGCGTCCGCGTCACGACCACGCGGCCGTCCGTGGGGCAGCGCTTCTCGTCGCTGGTGCCGGGCACGAACCACGCGATGTCGGGATTCTTCGGGTGCACGGCGACCGCGAATCCGAACGTGGACGGCTGCACGTCGGTGATCTCACGCCACGTGGCTGCGCCGTCCTCGGATTTGAAAATGCCATTGTGATGCTGCACCCACAGCACTTCGGGATTGGCTTTGCATTGCGCCACCATGTGCGGGTCCTGCACGTTCTGCTCGTATTGCTTTTCAGGCGGCATGAAGTTGGCGCGCATGCCCTTCGCGGTCAGGTCCCACGTCTGGCCTCCGTCCTTCGTGGTCCACACGCCGCCGCACGAGACGCCGATCTTGACGTGCTTGGCATCACGCGGATCGACGCAGATTGAGTGGATGCCGGGTTGATCGGCGCCGCCGCCGAACCATTGCTCGCGCCGCGGATCGTCCCACAACGGCCGGTTGATCGCCCACGACTGGCCGCTGTCGTCAGACTTGAAGAGTCCGCCCGGCAACGTGCCGCACCAGATCACGCCAGGCTCGTTCGTCCCGCCGGGCTCGAGCGCCCAGATCAGTTTGAGCGACCAGTCCACCACTGGCACGCCTTCGACCGGCATTTTCGGTTTGTAGCCCTCGGGCTTTTCGGGATATTTCGGCGCCGCGATCTCGGTCCACGTCGCGCCGCCATCTCGAGAGCGATGCAGCTTGATGCCGAAGTGGCCATGATTCAGCGCCGCGAAGAGATCGCCATTGCGCGGATCGGGCATCGCCAGCGTGACGTTGTCGCCGACGAAGCTGGCGCGCGCCATCGCCCATCCACCCCCGCCGCGCTCGAGCGTGAACAGACCTTTGCGCGTGCTGACGTAACAACGGGCCATGGCCCTTATCCTCCGGAGAGAGATTGAACGATATCGACCACGGCGCCTTCGGGTACGGCGTCGGTGAGCTTTTCGCGATCGTCGATCTGCTGGCCGTCGATGAACGCCGCCATGTGCTTCCGCAGCTTGCCCTCATCGTCCAGGACATAACCGCGCGCACGCTCGTTGGTGGAGAAATAGGCGTGCAGGACTTCGCCCAGCGTCGCGCCGTCGACATCGCGCGTCGGACACTCGACGTGCCGCTGAATGTTGCGCGTAAAGCGTACTGATGGCATGAACAGCGACATTTTACGAAATACGAACGAGATTGTGTAATGTGAAGCAGGTTCACTTTTACCGTGATCGTCCATCTCGTTGACGGGACGTATGAGTTGTTCCGTCATTTTTATGCGGTGCCGCCGGCGCAAGACCGGCAGGGCGTGGAAATCGCCGCCGCGCGTGCCGTGGTCGGGTCGATCCGGAGCATGTTGAACCGCGGCGAAGCCACCCATGTCGGCGTGGCCACCGATCACGTCATCGAGTCGTTTCGTAACGATCTCTGGCCCGGATACAAGACCGGCGACGGCATCGACCCCAATCTGCTGTCGCAGTTTCCGCTGCTCGAGGAGGCGTTGCAGGCCTACGGTGTAAAGGTGTGGCCGATGGTCGAGTACGAGGCGGATGACGCGCTTGCCGCGGCGGCGGTCAAAGCCGCCAGCGATCCGCGCGTTACCCAGGTGCGCATTTGCACCCCAGACAAGGATCTCGCGCAGTGCGTGAGCGGCACACGCATCGTGCAGGAAGATCGGTTGCGTCGCGCGACGAGAGACGAGGCCGGTGTGATCGCGAAGTTCGGCGTGCCGCCACTATCCATACCCGATTACCTGGCGCTGGTCGGCGACTCCTCGGATGGTTATCCCGGGCTGCCAGGCTGGGGCGCGAAGTCGGCGTCAGCGGTGCTCGCGAAGTTCAAGCATCTCGATCTGATCCCGAACGATTGGCGCACCTGGGGCGTGAACGTGCGGGCGGCGTCCTTGTCGATCACGCTCGAGAAAGATCGCGCTCTCGCCATGCTGTTTCGCGATCTGGCGACATTGCGCACCAATATTCCGGTCTTCGACTCCGTCGAAGATTTGGAATGGAAAGGTCCGACGCCCGCGTTCGATCCGTTCAAGGCGCGCTTCGACGAAGCGCCGCGATGATATACGACCGGTCGAGGGCTGTGGTTTAGTATTCGTCCCATGAAAACCCTCAGCAGACGCGAGATGTTGCACATGACGGTGTCGGCCGCGGCCCTTACGGCGCGGCCAGGCCGGGCCGCCGCGCAAGCGACCGCCGGACCGGGCAGTACGCTGAAGTTCTTCCCGGGCTTCAAGTCGGCGCGGGTGAAGACGTCGGGCGCCGAAATCAATCTCGTGCATGCCGGGTCCGGGCCGCCGCTGCTGCTGATCCACGGCGCACCGCAAACGCACGTCTCGATGCGGCTGCTGGCCGCCGACCTCGTGAAAGACCACACGGTGATCGCTCCGGATCTTCGCGGCTACGGCGAGAGCAGTAAGCCGTCCGATGGTGAGAACCACGCCAACTACGCGAAGCGTGCGATGGCACTCGATCAGGTCGAAGTCATGAAGAGCTTCGGGTTCGACCGATTTGCGGTGGTCGGACACGATCGCGGCGGTCGCGTCGGGCATCGCCT
>Ga0079218_10000687_pt1 | contig 10760 bp, 5 predicted proteins | sample NCCompost_FD_77181 | JGI IMG/M metagenome (GOLD analysis project Ga0079218, IMG submission 77181) | Agricultural soil microbial communities from Utah to study Nitrogen management - NC Compost | ecosystem: Environmental > Terrestrial > Soil > Agricultural land | place: USA: Utah | collected... | reverse complement strand
CGTCGAGCGGGCAGCCGAAAGCGGAGTACTGAGTGCCCGCCAAATATGGCGACGCGGTATCCGAATAGAGCGCCCATGCGTCGTACATCGCCGCGGAAATGTGAAACAGATTACGCGCCTGCACGGTCGGACGCGCGAGGTCGTCGCGAATCGCCTGTAGCACCGCCTCGTTCCAGAGCCGAGCCACCGAAGGCTCGCGCGCGTCGACGGTCTGCAAGCGCGGGTCGACGCCGTCGCTCTCGCAGCTGACGAGCACGCTCGCGGACGCGACTACGGCGAACATCTTCGCAGTTCGCCGCGCGCGCCGGCGCAACGAGGAGTCCATGCTGAGCGGCCCGTGACGCCGACCGTTATTGCTGAAAAACGTGCGCACCGGCAGTGACGTTCGCATAGTTATCCAGACTGCCGTCGGGCCACTCGATCTGGACCGAATCAGCAGCTTCCATAGTGCCAAGCCCGAACACCTGCGCGGTCGGCGTCTGCGACGTGAAGTTATTGCCGACCGAGATTTCCGTCAGTTGCGCGACCCCGCCGACCGTGACGCGTATCCGGGCGCCGGCAGCCTGCGTATTCGGAGCCGCGCCGACGAGCTTCACGGTCAACGACCTGTTCTGGCTCGTCGTGTCGTTGTTCAACCAGAACGCGCCCGAGTTCGCGAAGCCACGGTTCGTCATGAAGATGTCGACATCGCCGTCGCCGTCGAAATCGGCGCAGACGACCGAGCGGCCCTGCTCGGTGTCGGTCATGCCGCGAGTGCCAGCCTCGTCGCGGAACTCGAAGCCGTTCGCCTGCGCGATGAACAAACGGCTTCGATCGTTCTGAAAATCGTCGAGCGGCGGACTCTGATTCTGCCAGCCGTTCGTGTGGAAGACGTCGACGCGGCCGTCGAGGTTGAAATCCGCGAAGCACGCGCCCCATCCCCAGCCGCCGTTCTCGAGCCGTGCCACGACCGTGACGTCTTGCAGCAGACCGTTGCCTTCGTTGCGGTAGAGCCGATTGCCGACGGTCTCGGAGGCGCCGAAGATGCCGGTCACGAACCAGTCGAGGTCGCCGTCCCGATCGACGTCGGCGAGGGCGGAACCCATGCCGTTGCGGTCGATGATCACGGCGTTGTCGGTCGCATCTCGGAACGTGATGGGGTTCGCCTGTGCCCCATTGTTAAGAAGGAAGCGGCTGTTGCTGAAGTCGGAGACGATCATCAGGTCGGGATAGCGATCGGCATCCATGCGAGCCCACATCGGCACGAACGAATAGTCGTAGTCCAGTGCGGTCGGCTGGAACTCGCCGTAGCCGCCGCGCCGCGGGATCATCGCCCCTGCGACTCGAGACTCCACACTGACGTTCGTGAACCGTATGCCGCTCGCAGTCGTGTCGTTGCGCCAGAGTGTCTCCGTGTCGCCGTGGCCGCCCATACCGTCCGGCGGCCGAGGCGTGCCCCAGTGCGCGAGCGCGAGGTCGAGGTCACCGTCGAGGTCGTAGTCCGCGAGAGAAGCCGAGATCGTGTTCTTCGCGCCCATGGCGGCGAGACCCGACTGCGCGGTCACGTCGCTGAACGTGCCGTTGCCCAAGTTGGCGAACACGGCACCTGGATCGCCTTCGAGGCCGCCGACGAATAGATCGAGATCCGCGTCGCCGTCGAGATCGACGAACACGGGGCCGCTCTGCAGATAACCTCCGCCCGCGGGCTTCGCGCGCGCTACGCCGGCCGCCGCGGCCACGTCGGTGAACTTGTTGCCGCCGTCGTTGCGGTAGAGGAGATTCGGGCCGCTATTGCCGCGCACGACGTAAAGATCGATGTCGCCGTCGGCGTCGTAATCACCGGCCGCTGCGCCGCTGGCCAAGAGCTCGGCTTTCGAGTTCGTCGCGTTGATGATCCTGTGCACGAAACTGATGCCCGTGCTGTTCGTGATGTTCGAGAACTGCGGCGCAGCCGGCGGTGGCGCGCCCGCGGGCCCCGGCGGCGGATTGCCGGTCGGCTGGCCCGTATCCCCTCCGCCGCCGCCGCAGGCGGCGAGCGCGCCGGCAACGCTAACTGCGAGCGCCCGCCCGACTGCCGCTCGGCCGATCGATCGTGCCTCGAGTTTCGCCATCGCGAGCCTGCGCAAGCCGGCCTGGCAACCGGTTCCCTACTGCAAGTCGAACGCTATTCGCACGCCGGCCGTTCGCGGCTCGCCCCACTTGTAGAAGGTGCGATTGGCGCCGTAGAAGGCTTCGGTCTTGACCGCCTCGTCCGTCGCGTTGGTTACGAAGAATTCCGCGTCCCACATAGCGCTCGACGGCTGGTACGTGAGACTGAGATCGACGCGAGTGTAGGCCGGCTGTACGCCGAAATCAGCCTCGCCGGGATCCGCCGGGCCGAGCGTGCCGGGCGGCCGGTCGGTGCGGTTCTCCCAGCCGAGGAACATCTCGTCGTAGTAGCTCGCCTTGATCCGCGGCACGACGCTCGCGCCAGCCGTGAGATCGAAAGTGTGCGCGTACTGGACGGTGAGCTGATATTCGGGCGCGTACGGCAAGTGGTTGCCCGAGAAGTCGAACACATTGCCGACGCACGCGCCGCTCGGCTCCACGCCGAGACCGCACGGGTTCCAGATCCGCCCGCGCGCATCGCCGAAGTTGCTCTCGTTGCCGAGGAACTCATCGTAGGTCGCGTCGAGGTACGCCAAGGTCACGGCGAGATCGCCGTTGCCGTCGGCGACGAGAGCGGTTGCTTCGAGCTCGATGCCGTCGATCGACGCCATGCCGGCGTTGGTGTTCGTCAGCGTCGATTGTCCCGTGACGGGATCGATGACGGCTCCCGTCACTTGCATGTCCTCGAAGTCCATGACGAACAGGTTCGCGTTGAAGCGCCAGTTGTCGAGGTCCGTTTTGACGCCGACCTCGAAGCTGTCGACCTCCTCGGGCAACTGCAGCAAGCTGTTGTTGCGAGAGAAATCGAGCGCGCCGCTCGGCATGACGAGGTCGTCGTAACTGCGGCCGTCTTGCAGCACGCCGGACTTCCAGCCGGTGCTATAGGACAGATAGAACAGCGTCGACTCGCTGAAATCGAACTCGCCACGCAGCAGATAGGTGGTCTTGTCCCATGCGCCTTGCATGTCGTTGTACTGCCGGTAGAAGCACCCTTGACCGCCGTTCAGCGCGGACGCTTCGGGCGCGATGGTGCTCGGTAGCGGCCCGACGAGGCCGAACGTGCAATCGATCGAGCGGCCGCCCTCGTCCGCCCGCTCGTCGTCGATGTAGCGTGCGCCCGCGGTCAGGCGGAACGCGTCGGTGAAGCCGTAGGTGGCTTGGAAGTACGCGCTTTGCGACTCGAGGCTCCGATTCGGCTGCACGAACGTGGACAGCACGCCGTTCGGGTCGTCCTGCGGCGTGAAACCCCAGCTCCCGTGCAGCATGTCGAAGCGAATGCTGTTCTCTTCCTCGAAGAAGAACAGGCCGCCGGTCCAGAGGAACCGCGAATCGGACGGATTGACGATCTGGAGCTCGTGCTGCGTTGCGTCGTAGGTCGAGTAGACGGTGTTGCGCGTGTCGCCCTGCGGCTCGTTGCCGTAGAGCTGGCTCTGCTCGAACTCGGACGTGCCGCCGATGTAGCTGAAGGTGTAGCCGTCGCCGAACCCGATGTCGAGCCGCGTGCGCAGGTTGTTGGAATCGAGATCGAGATTGCCGGGCGCCGTCGCGTCGTTCACGCGATTGTCGAAGTCCACGCTGCCGACGTCGCCGGTGCCGTTGTTGAGGAAATTCTCGTACGCGAGGTACCAGCTCACGTTCTCGCTCGGAGTGAACATCGAGCTCATCCGAAACGACGCGAGGTCGATCGTGCCGTACTTGCGGTTCGTTTCGAATTCATTACCCGATTCGAACTCGGTAGTGCCCTCGCGCTCCTCCTTGGCGCCAGCGATTCGCAGCGCCCACGAATCGCTGAGCGGGATGTTGATCATGCCGCGCAGGCCAAACAACGAGTCGGAACCCGCCGTCACTTCGCCGCTCGCGTCGAATCCGCCGGTGTCCGGCTTGGCCGAGTGCAACGAAATCGCTCCGCCCGTGGAGTTCCGGCCGAACAACGTTCCCTGCGGGCCGCGCAACACCTCGACGCGCTCGAGGTCGTACATCATGACGGTCGTACCTTGAGAGCGCGCGGCGAAGATGCCGTCCGAGTAGAACGCGATGCCTTGGTCGCCGGCCTCGGTTTGATTGCGCGTGCCGAGACCACGGATGAAGATCAGCGGCACCGCGTGGTCGCCGTTCTCGAAAAACTGCAGATTCGGCACGAGCCCGCGCATGTCGAGCAACGTGACGACGCGGTTCTCGTCGAGCGCTTCTTGATCGAATGCCGAAATGGCGACGGGCGTGTCTTGCAGATCCGTTGCGCGGCGCGTCGCGGTGACGACGATTTCCTCGAGTTGCGCGTGTGCCGTGAAAGCTACAAAGAAACACAGCACTGCGCTGCTCACTGACGGCGACGAAAGTCTCATGACGATCCCCCCCTAGGTTTCTTGGGCGTCTAAAGCAATCGAAGCTGAACGGAGCGGGCTGTTGTCGGACTCTGGGTTCCTATGACAACGCTATCAATTTAAGCCGAAATGACAACGCTGTCCAACGCTGCTCGCTCCGGTCTTGTTGCGGCAATGCCACGATGCCGCTTGCGCAGAGGATCATTTCATGGAGATGACAACGTTGTCAATGGTCCGTATGATCCCTCAGGCGCCAAAGGAACGGCATTCCCACCCCCGGGCGCTGCGGCATGGCCAAACGAGACAAGCGGCGCAAGACGATCCACGACGTGGCGGCAGGCGCCGGCGTCTCGATGAAGACCGTCTCGCGGGTCTTCAATCACGAGCCGCAGGTTCGGCAAGCGACACGCGACAAAGTGCTCGCTACCGCGCGGTCCCTTGCCTATGCGCCGAACATTTCGGCGCGTCGCCTCGCAGCGCGCCGGTCGTTCATCGTCGGCCTGCTCTATCGTGACGACGACGTGAACCATTACATTCCCGACATTCAGCACGGTGCGCTCGATGCATGCCGTGATCGCGGCTACAACCTCATGCTGCATCCTTGTCACGGTGAGATCGCGAACGCCGCGGTCGAAATTCAAGAGCTCGCGCGACAGGCTCTGCTCGACGGCTTCATCGTGACGCCGCCGCTCGCGGACTCGCTGACACTGCTCAAAGAGTTGACACGGATCCGTGTGCCGTTCGTCCGCGTCTCGCAATTGCATCGCGGCAAGCTTTCGCCTTCGGTCGCCGTCGCCGATCGGCTCGGCGCTTACCGCATGACCGAGTATCTCGCGAGCCTCGGCCACCGCAAGATAGCGTTCATCGTCGGCAGCGAGGACCAAGGCGCAAGCGTCGATCGCTTGCGAGGCTTTCGCGACGCCGTCGCGAAGCTTGGACTCGAGCAAGAGCGCGCGTGGATTCGTCAGGGCGATTTCACGTTCGAGTCGGGCAGCCGCTGCATGACCGAGCTGCTGACGCTGAGGCGGCGACCGACCGCCGTGTTCGCCAGCAACGATGACATGGCGGCCGGCGCGTTGTTGGTCGCACATCGACGGGGATACGAGGTGCCGGACGACATCAGCATCGTCGGCTTCGACGACATCGCAATGTCGCAACGTTTCTGGCCGCCGCTGACGACGGTGCGCCAACCCACGAAGAAAGCCGCGTTCGCCGCGACGATGCTATTGCTCGACGGTCTTACGAGCGGCGATTCGGCGCCGAAGACCTCCGAGATCGAGACCGAGCTCGTGATCCGCGAAAGCGCCGGCCCGTGTCGGCGGGTGCGCACCACGCACGGCGCCGGCGTCGACGTTCAGTCGATACGCAGCGTCATCGCGGCCGAGAACGCCTGGTCCGGCTCGAGCACTCGAGGCGAGTCCGGGTCGCCCGCCGGAAAGTTGACTGCATCGACGACGTGCGAAACGGGCTCGATCGAGAAGAAGTCGCGATCGCGGGGCACATAGAGCATGAAATGCGACAGCGCCTCGCTCGCCGTGATCGAGACGCGGTGCGGCGCTTCGGGCCACTCGATCGCGGCCAGCCCACGCCAACCCGAGTAGCATCGATCGACTCCGCGTGCTTCGCGCAGGGGCCGCGCGCGCGCGAAATCGAGCGGCGGCGGCACGGTGCCGGTGCGGCGCGGAAACTCGGCTGCGCTGCCCTCCCAGAGCGATGCGGCCGCGGCAGTCAAGACTGCCGACTCGGCGCGCGGGAAAAACGGGTGGAACCCGAGGCCACCCGGCATCCGTCCGGCGGCGAGATTGAGCAGCTCGAGCTCGATGCGCAACTTGTTCGCGCCGATCTCGAATGTTTGCGTCGCACGATAGTCCCAGGGCCAAAGACCCGACGCAGCGTGGTCGAACGTGATCGTGCACGCGCTCGCAGTGAAGTCGACAACGTGCCACGCGGCTTGCCAACCCTGGCCATGCAGCGGATGAGCGTAGCCCAAGACGTTCGGCTCGAGCTGAATCGCGCGGCCTTCGAAGAAAAACCGGCCGTTGGCGATGCGATTCGAGAACGGTACCAGCGGGTAGTAGGCGAGGTCGGCGCCCGGCCAGGAATCTGACTGCCGCACGGGCACGAGAATCGGCTGCCCGCGAAACATGCAGTCGGAGAGCCCGCCGCCGAGCTCCGGCAGCACACGCACATGCCAGCTGTCGTCGCGGAGAAGGATCTCGGCCGTCATCGAGCAAGAGCGCGCGTGCTCATCCTAGCTCGACGCGCACCGCCACGATGGCACCCGGCGGCGCCGGAAGAATTCGCGCGCCGTCGGCAACCGCACCGTCGGCGACGAGCCGCTGCACGCCTTTCGAGACTCCGCGCGGATTCAGTATTTCGATCTCGTAACGCGCGCCGCGGAACGTGCGCCGCACGAGCACACGCTTCCAGCTGCGCGGGATGCACGGATCGACCGCGAGCGCGCCGATCTCGGGCCGGATACCGAGCACGTGCTGCGAAACGGCGACGTACGACCACGACGCCGTGCCCGTGAGCCAGGAGTTCTTCGCTTCTCCGGCGCGCGGTGCGTTCGTGCCCGCGACCATTTGCGCGAACACGTACGGCTCGGTGCGCCGCCGCGCCAAGTCGCTCTGATAAGTCGGCGCGATCGCACGCACGTAGCTCATTGCACGGTCGCCGTTGCCGAGCTGCGTCTCGCCGATGATCACCCACGGGTTGTTGTGGCAGAACACCGCACCGTTTTCCTTGTATCCCGGTAGGTAGGTCGTGATCTCCCCGAGCTCGGCGCGATAACGGCTGTAGGGCGGGCTGACGAGCTGAATACCGTGGCTGCACGCGAGGCGTTCGGCCGTGCTCTGCAGCGCGCGCGCCGTCAAACCACTCGGCTCGCCGACGCGCGCCATCGCGCAAAGCCCCTGCGGCTCGACGTAGATGCTGCCTTCGTCGTTGCGATGACCGCCCAGCGCCGCGCCGTCGTGCGTGTACGCACGCAAGAACCAGTCGCCGTCCCAGCCCCAGGATTCGATCTTGCCGGCCATGTCGTCGGCGAGCGCGGCGTATCGCCCGGCCTCCGCGGCACGCCCGAGCCCTTTGTACATATCGGCGGCCGCCCGCGCGGCGAGCACGAACAGCGCCGCGATCATGACCGACTCGGCGCGGCCGTTGGTACGCATCGGTGCTCGCTGGAACGACTCGTCGGGATCGAGCGAATGCGCGTTCAAGTTCAAGCAATCGTTCCAGTCCGCGCGCCCGATCAGCGGCAACCCGTGGGGGCCGAGCCTGCTCGACGTGTAGCGGAGAGACGCTTCGACGTGATCGAGCATCGTCGCCTGCGATGCGGGTGTGTCCTCGAACGGCACGGGCTCGTCGAGCAGATCGAGCTTCCCGGTCTCGCGCACGTAAGCGCAGACGGAAAGCACGAGCCACAGCGGATCGTCGTTGAATCCGCTGCCGATCTCGTCGTTCCCGGACTTCGTCAGCGGCTGGTACTGGTGGTACGCCGCGCCACTGCTCTGCTGCGTGGCCGCGAGGTCCAAGAGACGCTCGCGCACGCTCTCAGGAATGAGGTGCACGACGCCGAGGCAATCCTGATTCGAGTCGCGAAAGCCGATGCCGCGCCCCCGCCCGGTTTCGAACAGCGACGCACTGCGCGCGAGGTGAAAATTCACGATTGCCTGGTACGGGTTCCATGTGTTGACGAGCTCGTCGAGCTCGGGCTCGGGCGTCGTCGTTTGGAATACGTCGAGCAGCTGGCTCCAGCGCGCTTGCTGCTCGCGCAATGTTCGCTGGACGAGGTCCGGATCTTTCCGCAACTCCGCGGCGACGCGCTTGGCGGTCGCGATGTTCGGCACGCCCGCGTTCGTCCACTTGTCGGCTTCGGCGTTCTCCGCATAGCCGGTGGCGAACACGATCGATTGCGCCTGCCCGGGATCGAGCGTCACCTCGCAGACGAGCGACGCGATCGGCCACCAGCCCGACGCGATCGAGTTCGATGGCGTGCGCGCGCGGAGCGAGGCCGGTGATCCGAGCTCGCCGTACGGCCCGAGAAAAGCGTCCCGATCCGAGTCGAACCCAACTACGGCCACGCTCGCGGCGTGGTAGGCGTAGTGACTGCGACGCTCGCGGTAACCCGTCGTGTGGCAAACGATGCCGTCCTCGACATACGTCTCACCGAGCGACAACGTGCGCTGCAGGTTTGCCGCATCGTCCTCGGCATTCCATTGGCACCACTCGACGTACGACACGATGCGCACCGATTTGCGCGCGGCCGAGCGATTCGTGAGCTCGAGCGCTTGGAGCTCGACGTCGAGATCGTCCGCGACCAAGACGGTCAACTTCGCGTGCAGCGCATTCTTTGCCGAGCTGAACACGGAATAACCAAGACCATGACGGCATTCGTACGCGTCGAGCGGCGTGCGGGTCGGCCGCCAGCCCGGATTCCACGGTGCTGCATCGCCGTCGACGATGTAGAGATACTTGCCCGTGCCGTCGAGAGGCACGCTGTCGTAGCGGTAGCGGGTGATCCGGCGGAGCTTCGCGTCGCGATAAAAGCTGTATCCGCCACAGGTGTTCGAGATCAGGGAATGAAAATCCCTGCCGCCCAAGTAGTTGATCCAGGGCAACGGCGTTTCCGGCGTGCCGATCACGTATTCGCGCGCCGCTGTGTCGAAGCGGCCGAGCGGCTGCTCCTGCGATCGCTTCGATTTCGATTGTGCGGCCATCTACGCGTGCGCCGGCAGCTGGTCGTACCAAGTCTTCTTGAGGATCGTGCCGCCGATCGCAACCAGCGCGAGACAGGCCGCGACGCCGTCGAAACGTTCGATCACTACGTATATCGGCAGAGCGACCAGCGCCGTCTGCACGGCCGTGCCAAGACCCACGTTGAACATGTCGCGGCGGAAGCCGCGATTGACCGCGAAGCTCGGATCGGCGCGCAGCACGTGCGTTCTGACGGGCCCCCATGCTCCCCACGGACGGACGTTGCGATAAAACTTCGCGAGCTGCTCGATGTCGTCGGGCGGCGTCAACAGCGTGAAGATCACGCATGCCGCGCCGGAGAGGAGCAGCAAGACCGGGAAGCTGTAAAGCGGCAGGATGTCCGGCGGTACATCGGGGAAGCGCGGCCCGATCACGCTCGACAGCGTGAGCGCGCCCACGATGCCCGTGACCATGCCGGCAAAGAATCCGTAGCCGTTGAACCGCCACCAATGCCACTTGAGAACGTTCGCTGCCGCGTAACCGCCCCAGAGCGCCGACACGATCCACTGCAGCACACTGTTGATGCTCGGCAGCGATAGACCGACCAACGTGCTGATGGCGACGACGAAAACGGCTGTCGCATAGCTGCCGTAGATCAATTTCGCACGCGTCGCGCGCGGATTGATGTGCCGTCGATAAACGTCGTTGACGATATACGCGACGCCGGCGTTCAGCGTCCCGGCGAACGTTCCCGTGAAGGCTGCGATGAGCCCGGCGACGATGAGGCCGAGAATTCCGGGCGGCGCGAATTCCGCGATGGCTGCCGGCAAGATTCGCTCGAAGTCATTGCCGGTCGGCGTCGCGATGTCGAGCTCGTCGAAATAGAGCAGGGCGAGCACGGCGAATCCAGCGATCATCAGATAACGCACGGGATTGAGCACGACCGACACGAAGCCGCTCATCAGCGCCGCTTCGCGCGGCGAGCGCGTCGCGAGGATTTTTTGCATGTCGTAGTTCGGCGCGGGCCCCGCGGCGCTCACGAGGATGCCCTTGAACAAGAGCATCATCATGAAGATGCCGAACAGCGAGTAACCGTCGCTCGCGATCTTGTCGTTGATGCTGGGGATCGTTGCGGTCCAATCGAGATCGAGAGTCCAGCCGAACAACGGTGAGTCCCAACCCTCAGGCGTCACTGCGGCCAGCGCACCCGGCTCGAGCGCACTCATCGCGAGCACGGCGATCGTAATCGACGCGCACGTCATCAGGATGTATTGAAAAACATCGGCCCAGACGAGGCTGTACATGCCGCCGAGCACGACGTAGAGCATCGCTACGCTCGTGAACGCGATTCCGTAGGCGTTCGCTACGTGCTGCGGCGGGATGTCGAACGGGACCCACGCGGACACCGTCGACCAGGGTAGGAACACCTCGATGAACTTGCCGATGCCGACGAAGCCGTAGGCGAGGAAGCCGAGGACGCTGAGCACCGCGTACGCGATGATCACGAACTGCGAGAGTTGCCCGCCAAGGCCGTTGCCGAACCGAGTCTCGATCCATTCGGCGCCCGTCAGCACGTTCGACCGCCGCAACCACATCGACAGATACACCATGAGG
>Ga0079218_10000686_pt1 | contig 10760 bp, 9 predicted proteins | sample NCCompost_FD_77181 | JGI IMG/M metagenome (GOLD analysis project Ga0079218, IMG submission 77181) | Agricultural soil microbial communities from Utah to study Nitrogen management - NC Compost | ecosystem: Environmental > Terrestrial > Soil > Agricultural land | place: USA: Utah | collected... | reverse complement strand
TGAGCGCCATCGGAAAATTTGACCGCGCGCACGAGCACCTGGGCGTTTGGGTTCTCGTCGGCGACGTCCTGCATGTTCGGGATCGCCTCTTTGATCGCGGTGTTCAACGACTGAATCTTGCCGTCGATGGCCATCGAGCCGGAACAGTCGGCGTTCCAGATGAAGTGCAGCGGGCGCGTGGCTAATTCACCGCCAGGTCGCATAGTCATTTAAGGTTGATAACCTCCCGTTACAAGTCGCCGTCGCCGATGTGGTGTGACAGGTTGAAAACCTGATGATCCGCGGGCAGTGGCGCGGTAATCTGCGCAATCATCTGCTGAAATCCTTGGATCATCGCCCGGTAATTCGGTCGTAACCGCCAGAATCCGGTTATCTTCTGCATTGAGCTCGTGCGCACCTGCTGAACGGTCAGCGTCGATTTCGACAGACTGACCGCGTCGCTCGGATCGAAGCCCAGCTCTTTATAGATGTGCACAGCGGCCATATTCCGCTGAGCCTCTTCGAAGTGTTCCTTGTTCTGGTCTGCTTTTGCCTGTTCCAGATTTCTGGTGACGGATCTTTTGTCGACACCGGTCCCGATGCCCACCAGCTTGACTCCTTCCTTCATTGCATGTTCCGCAAAGATGTAGAAAAGGAGGTAACCGGCTCGTGTCCCCGCAGGCATGCCATACGCTTCTACGTGTTCCATCACTGCTGTGCCATCCGCATAGAACTTGTATCTCATGTTCGCCAACACAGTCGGGGAACCCTCTTGCGTCATCAGCAAGTAGTGTTTTCCACCGTGGGGCTTTCGTTTTACCTCGTAGTTCCGTTTGGCTTTCTCGCTAACGTAGATACCTTCGGTTCGTTGAATGACAGAATTTGAGTTCCGTGAATTCGGCGCGAATGGCTTCACAATTTTTCTTTGAACGGCTGTTGAGTTTTTTGCAGGGCGATTGGCAACGGGCCCAGCCTTCTTTTGCAGGACTTTCGGAACAGGCTGCGGGCGATAGACGGGCGGCGCATTCAGAGTTTTGCGTTGTTGCAACACGACAGTTCGCTGCGGCGGCGCTTGAGCGCCGTTCGATAGCTGACCGCCGGCGCGCTTTTGTTGCAGAACCCGAGGCAATGGTTGAGGACGATAAACGTTTGGAACTCTTAGTACCATTGCGGGTGGTTTCTTTGGCTTCATGATTTGGCCTTCTTTCGCATGTGCTCGCCCTTGATGATTTGCTGATAAGAATAGAAGTAATCCATGGGTAAGTTCGCCTGCTGAGCGTCGTCGGCACTTGGTTGATAATGACCGGAGCCGTTGGACCACCATTGTAGCTTCCCGTTGTTGAAGAAGATCTCGCCGGCGTAGAGCACCTGTTTGCCCTGAGCGATCGAAGGATGCCGATAACGGTTATGCAAAAGCATCTCTCCTTGTCGGGTGCGCACGAAGTTGTACTGTTGATTGGGGACGTTGACGCTGTGAGTGTTCATGCGATGAAGGCGATACTGATCGGAAAAACTGTTTAGCCGAAAAACATTGCCCGGATTGATCGATTCGACAGCGCCCGGATGCAGGTTCGGAAAGAACTTTACAGCCTGCACGACCCGAGAAGTGGATCGTTGTATGCCCGTCTGCGTGGCGATCCTGGTGAAATGCTTGGTGGAAGGCCGAGTCAGCTTTGGTCCACCTTGGCAGGCAGGCGTGGGCAGTTGGCGCGGATTAGTCCCGCGGACGCCAGGTTCAAGCACACGTAAGTTCTTGACAGGCGCAGTTATGCTCATCGGCGTGTGAGATTTGAATTGAGGTCGACTGGGTGGAACAGGCATTCTCAATCCTGATGGCTTTTCGCGAGCCACGCCAGCACGATGTATCAGCCGGCCGGCTTTTTGTTGCTTGGAGGGCGGTTTTCGTCCTTGCATTGCGAACTCGATATGCACGCTCAGAAGTCGCTGAGGCATTAACCTATTCGTTACAGTGTCGTTCTATCTTTCTTCTTCGGACGAGTGTTTTTGGGGCGCTCGTCGTCGTCGTCTTCCTCATAGCTGGGTGAGTATTCCGAGTCCGAATCCTCTTGTTTGCACTTAATCTTCGACAAGTCCACCGGTTTTCTCTTCATCGAGGATAGTGTCGCAGTGTCAAAACAGGATTCTGGCTGTCTCTGTTCCGAGGTAAACTTCGGCAGTTTCTCGAGTTCCCATCCGGCCCGTTTTAGAGCTGCCAGAATAATTGCGTTTGGATATTTATCCTTCGGAATGTTTACCTTCCCGTACTTCACCGTGTACCCGAGACGAAAGACAAATAGCCGGCGAAATCTTGCTCGACACGCGTCTACTGCCAAGCCAACGTGTTCCGCGAGCGCCTCCCAAAACGTTGTGAGTTCAGCGACCAACAGGCGTCCGCAGCTCGTGCAGGGAGAGCGATTAAGCATGATCACGACTTGCTGCGGTTGGATCCACTCTCTCGCATGTTCCATCTTGACCTTCGCAATGTGAAAGAAGTGAGATCGAATGTTTTCCCACTCTGCTTTCATAAGCATGAGTTGCTCGGAATGGCCGCACGAACTTTCTTCTTCTTCGGTCCAACGCAACAATTCGTACTCTTCAACCTTCGTTTCGAAGAGTAGCCTCAACAATGTCATGCGGCGTCGTTCCAGCCATTCCATGACGTGACCTTCGAACATTGCCGGATGAGAGAGTGTTCGGTTCATCAGCAGGAAGACCTGAAAAGTGGCAGCGGGAGAGTGTTTTCGCGCGTTCATAATCGCTGTACTCTCCTTCTGCATGGCTCTCTTTTGCTTCGGAGTGCATTCCTGTTGCTGAATGTATTCGCGGTCGGTTCTTGCCAGGATCGATAGTTCCGAATATTTGAGTACACTGTTTTTGACGTGCTCTTCCCAAGCCTGAACTTTTAGGCCGTTGTTTTCGAGAAAATCTTCGGGAATTTTAAACCAGGGAATAAGCTGACCGTTGATCGCCAGACCGAGTATCGTTCCGGAACCGGGAAGTCCAAGCCGCTCGACACCGAGATGTGCTCCATGACGTAGCGGCTCGAGCGTGTGGGCGTAGTTTTGAAGAATTGCAGGAATGCCGTGCCCTCTAAAGATTCGTCGCGCCTGTTCCAGGTGCGAATGCTGGTCCGTAGACAGGTGATACATTCTTTTGGACGTGAGTGCGAAGTTCAGCGCCTCGGGCCTGCCTTGGGCGCCAGTGCGCATACCGAGGATATTCATGATTGCGACAATCACGTCTGCCGGAAGATCGGTGATCACAGTACGCTGAACGACGCGTGGGGTGACGTGGCGGGATCGGTTTGGCGGAGGCTCATTGTTTCTGGCTGTGAACTGTTTGTTATTGGGTGTTGGATTACGCTTCGTTTGAATCGGTCGCGGCATAACGGGACGATTCGGCGTCGGAAAGCCCTGCGCGCGTTTTTCTGCTGCTGGCCGATGAACGGACACGGGAGGCTGCGAACAGTTCCCACTCGCGGTTGCACATGCTCCTGTCCTCGATTTCAACTGCAAGACTTTTGGCGTTGGCTGCGGACGATAAACCGCGGGAGCGGCCGGCATTGGTGTAATGCCGGATGCTCGGCTTTGCATCGCCTTTGGTTTCGAACCTGGACCATTCGTTTGCTGATTCATCGCCAGTTACTCTGCTTTCTTGCGCATAACCTGTGTCATCGCCGCTTTGATGCCCATGCGATCCGCTTCCGCCTCGAGCGCGTGGTCCTGGACCACGGCAACACCGCCCCCGAACGGATTCCTCACGCGCCCTTGCTTTTGTTGAAGGACGTGCCAGAGTTCATGTCCCAAGAGTTTCTGTCCCTGAATTGTGTGCGGATTGTACTGACCGGGAGCGAAGTGGATATTAGTGCCCCACGTGTAAGCGATGGCGCCGAGCGCGGACGCTTCATGCCCAACGTGAACGCGGACATCTGAGAAATCTGCGTTGAAGGCCGTCTCCATTTTACTACGCACCTCGGTTGGCAAAGGCAGTCCGCCTGCCTTAGGCCGCAAAGGGACGCGGAACGCTTCTACACCATTCGCACCTTTGCATTGGATTGCCGGTTGGCGAGGCGACGCGCCCTGCATCAGTCTCACGTTCCATAAACTCAGGCGGGCTTGCAGCGCGCGATTGCCGCCGATGACGTGTGCCTGGACCACCATCGAGGACGTTGTAAGCGCGAATCGAATGTGTCTTGAATTGTTTGGGCCACTCATAAAGTAGTTGTCTCCGATCCTTTTGGCCTATAACGATCCCAACGGGCGGACCACGGCTTTAATCTTTTCCTGCTTCGTAAAATTCGCTGCTGCGTTCGACGCTTGTTGCTTGTCGGAATATGCGCCGATGCGGACCGCGTACCACTGGCGAGCTTCCGCGTCGCGGCCGGAGAAGAAAGACGGCGCGTAGCCTTTGCGTTCGATGTCCTTCAGTAAACGGTTCGCTTCTTTCTCATCGAGAAACACTCCGACCTGGACCGTAACGTACTCAGGTTCGCTCGCGGCGGTTTCTTCGCTTGAGGGATCCGTCGCTTCTGAAATGATCCTCACCTCATCGGCGGTCAACTTAGTGTCTGCCGCCGTCGCGTGAGCAGTTTCCTCCGGTGCGGTTGCGGCTGGTTGTTGTGGCGAAGCGGGCGCCGCGGTTTTCGCCGGAGCAGACTTCGGTGACGCAGGTTTTTCATCATTTAAGACCGGCTCCGTGGGAAGGTTAGGTTCTTCGTTTTTGGCCGTCGTATCGGCAGCAGCCGCCGAACTGGTCAGCCACTGTGAGCCAACGATCAAGCCGGCCGCGAAAAGGAGAACGCCGATCACGAAGGAACCAAGGGTGATCGATACGAGGCTGCTCTTAGTCAATGAAAACTCGTAGTTCATTACGGTATCTCCACCGTGCTCTGTCCGGGATTGGTGATCTGAATCACTCCGGTCCAGTTGCACATCAGCTTGCAGTTGTTATCGAGCGCGGGCTGGCCGGCGATCAGGACCGTTGGCGCGCCTGGCGTCCACGGTGCAGTTGTCGCGGGAATGCACTGCTGCGGCGTCAACACACCGGAGTTAGCTGCTGTCGCCGACATCACCGCGGGATTCGTGGGCGACGAGCACATGCCGAACGACATGATGTTTACCAGAGGTTTGTGGTCCATGATGTTCGCATCAGGCGTTTGCGTTAACGTCTTATTCACGGGCAACACGACGAGCGAGCTCGGCGCAGCTCCGAAGCTGCACTGCAACATCGCACCCATGCATACCTGAAGTGCCATGACTGAACCTCTAGTTGATCTTCACCAGCGATCCTTTGATCACCGTGATCGCGCTGCTTTCAACGTTAGTGCCCGCTGCCGACTTGATCATCACCTGACCGGTAACGTCGATCGTCAGATTGCCCGTGACCTTCAATTCGTAGTTGCCGGTTACCTTCTGATTGAAATTCGCTTTATTCGTGTTTGTTTCGTCGCCTGTAATCGTTGATTCGCGCGTGCCTTCGATCGTGTTCGTCTCGTTGCGCTTGACGCTCTTCATGCGGTCGTTCTTGACCAGGATGTTTTGATCTTTTTGCGCGTGGAAGTAGAGCTCTTCCGCGTCTTTCTTGTCCTCGAAACGAATCTCGTTGAAGCCGTTGCCGCCTTTTGAAGAATTGGTTTTGATCGTGCTCTTCGTCTGTTCGTCGGGCAGCGTGTAGGGGACCAGCTGTTCGTTGTTGTAAACCGCCCCCGTGATCAGCGGGCGATCCGGATCGCCATCGAGGTAACTGACAATGACTTCCTGGCCGATTCGTGGCAGGAAGATGCCGCCCCACTGCTTTCCGGCCCAGCCGTAGTCCACGCGGATCCAGCACGAGCTGTTCTCGTCGTTGTTGCCGAGCTGGTCCCAATGGAATTGGACTTTGACGCGGCCATACTTGTCGGTCCAGATTTCTTCGCCCGCCTTGCCGACGACGATCGCGGTCTGCGTTCCCGAGATCCTGGGCTTTGGCGTCACGCGCGGCGGGCGAAATGCAACATCCGCAGCAAAAGCAGTGAACGAGTTGGTGTAACTCTCCTGCGTGGCGGCGTGCGACACCGCTTGCAGCACGTACTTTTGATTTACATCCGCGCGGTAGTGGTCCTTCAATTCAAACTTGTGGCCGGCGACAAACGCGCGCACAAAACTGTCGCCACGAATGATCTTCTGCGGATGCTCCAACGCGTCGAGACGCAGGTTCGCGCGCTTCTCCCCCGCGTCTTTCTTGAGAAAACCGCCCGGGTATTCATAAACGCGGAAAGTCGGCGTGTCGCTTTGCGATTCGACTTTCAAATCCGTGTGCGGCGTTTCGAAGTTGTAATCGTCATGAGCAAACGAGCCACTAACAACCTGCTCTTCGACGAGACAACGAACGATCGCAAGGTCCTGCGTGTGGTCCGCCAGCGACTGACGGAAATAAGCCGCCGTCGACTCCAACCCCGGACACGTTGGATGAGCATCGGCGTCATCGCCGAGCACGAGTGTGTGTTTGTCGGCGCTGTGTTCGAAGAAGTAGAAGATGCCTTCCTCTTCCATCAGCCGCGAGACGAAGTTGAAGGCGGTTTCGTTGTACTGCACGCAGTACTCGCGCGGCGCGTAAGTATTCTTGAGATCGTTGCGGAAGTCAGTGAAACCAAGATCGGAAAAGATGCTTTCGACAATGTCGGGCGTGCTCTTGTTCTGGAAGATGCGGCAGTCGCTCGTCTTTGTTAACAGCCACAGCCACGGATAAATATCAGCGAAGTAGCGCGTCAGTCGCAGGTTGGTTTCTTCCTGAACGAAACGGCCGACGATGCCGTTGACATGATGCTCGATGTCGTTACCGAGGTTGAGCGTAAAGGTTACCGGCTTGCCGACGATCGCTTGAAAGTCGATCGCGTTATCTTCGGAAACCATCTCGAGCGTGAAATGAAACAGTTCCGAGATCCCTTCGTCGCCGCGAACAGAACGCAGCAATAGCTTGTTCGGTCCCAACGGTGTCGAGACCTTTAGTTTGAGATTGTCCTGAGTGTAAATGCTCATCGTTTTATTCGGGCTCAGACTGGTGGAAAAGGTCACCATCCGGGTCTTCCGAGTTGAGGTAAGCTTCGACCATTCGCCTGAAACTCGGATCTTTCACCATCGCAAACGCAACGTGTTCGAGCCTCAGCACCGACACTTCACAATCAGTCGTTGTCAACGCCGTTTCGCTGTAGGGTTTGTTTCTCAGCAAAGCGCGCTCGCCGAAACAATCGCCTTCAGTCAACTCGGCGACAACGGTCTCCTTGCCGTGCTCGTCGCAACGTGACAACTGCACTTTTCCCCGGCGAATGATGTACATCGCCGTCGCCGGCTTACTCTGGTGCATGATCACGGTGTTCTCGGGATCAAAGCGCGACATCATCCGGAGCAGCGCCGAACGCTTGCCCTGCGGCAGACGATAAAGAATGCGACTCTTAATCCAGCCGCCGGTCGAGCGGACCGACTCGGGAGTGATCACGATGTAAGGATTTTCTTCAACGTCGGCTGGCCCATGGCCATTGCCGTTGGCGTGCGGCTTGAGCTTCCGGACCGGCTTAAGCCACGACGTCCAAGAGAGCGTCGGGAGCATGCTGAATTTAACTTTCGGAATCTCATTGCGTTTCAGGATCAACCGAACGTTGAATTCAAACTCGTCCTTCACGTAGAAACGGACCAGATCGCAAAGCACGCCGAAGCGCCACTCAGTCGGCAGGAAACTCTCGAAGCCTTCCCGGCCGAGTGGACCAAGTTCAATTTCGAATCGGGCGTGCTGGTCCCACACCTGCGTTCCTAACACGACCGTGTCACGTCCGAGCCGCTGATTCGCGCCGGACGGGCCGATGGTGGTCCACTGGCTTTCTTCCAGATCGCACCACTGGCCCACGAACGGCGTGATTTTTACTTCAACTTTAAAATAGTCAGTGATTATGCGTTGCAATCCGGCCATCGACCGCGGTTCCTGCGCGAGAATGCCGGCGTAATAAAGCAGCGCGCGGTCGCGAATGTGCATTCGGCCGCGCAAATGCGACGTTCCCATGCCGATGAGGGAATAGAGGTACTGCGCAACTCGATCCTGTCCGGGTGTGTCAGACCCGAGACCGACGCGATGATGCTTGCGAATCTGGTAGAGCAGGGAAACGAGGCGATGATTGAATATATCGAGAAACTCTTTGAGTGATTTGTCGTTTTGCGAGGCGCGCTGGATGACCAGTTCAGTGCTCGGGATATCGAGTGCGCCGAGGCAGCCTGCGAGGCCGAGGAAGTTGACGCTCATCTCAGCGGGCGCTTCGGTTTGCGCGCCTTTGTGAGTGTCTTTGGACCGTTTGAGATGGGCGATGTCGCTGGCCGGAAAATCCAATGTCACCGAGGAGCGGAAATGCACGATCTCCTTCGTTGGATCGGCGCCCTCTCCAGGTGGGCTGAGCCGCTTACCGCCCGTCGTGTGAAGGATCTCGAGCAGGCGAACGGCTTGAAAAAAATCAAAGCGGTGTCCTTCGGCGAAAAGCCCGTCTTCAACTGCCGTGGTTTTTCCCCAACCGTAGTTGTTCACAGCAAAACTGTTTCTCCCGCCATCGGGTCCCAGGTCTTCCAGATCCCTTCGCGTTGCTTGCTTTTAATCACTAAGTGAGTGAACGAATTGATTGACGCATACGAGGCGAGAAATCGATTGAGCACCGCGCCAAATAGATAAGCGCCACTGCCTTCGTAATATTCCTCGTCGAGAACGAGCGTCACTTCGTTGCCGCGACAGAACCCACGCCACTGGTCCTTGCCGATATGCCGCATGACTTTGCGGCACGACATCTCTTTGACGCCTTCGATCAATTGATGATGAGAGTCGGAGAGACAGTAGAGCCGCAGGATTTCCTTCAGCGCCGGCAAACTGTCTTTCTCCTCAGATAACGACAGATGATTGAGTGATAAATGCGAGATGAGCTGCCACGCCGTTGCGCCGCCCAGGGGTGGCGGCTGAGGTCGTGTGGGTTTTCCCAGGCAGACGATCGGCCGGTTGCGATCCAGCGGAGCGTGCTGCTCCATGCGGAAGATCGCGCCGAGAGGAAGTTCACAGGCGAGTTCACGATTAGTGCATAACGTATGCGCATAGACCGTCTGCATCGGAGGCAGACTCGGATTCAAGTCGAGATCCAGGAACGATAGGACCATCTCCGTCCCCGCCAGATCTTTTTGCTGCGCCGGAACGCGGCGCGCGTGCCAGAACGACTTGTGATTCGAAGTTTCGAGATGATGATTGTAGGAGTAAAACGGCTCGAGACGGTGCGTCGTATCTGATTCGTGTGAGGAGGCGGAAACGGAGAGGATCGAGTGAATCTCGGTTGTTCGTTCGCGGCGTTTGTCGGGTATCAGCGGATACTCGAGACTTCGATGATCGAGACGAATCGGTTCAGATGTCTTGGGAAACAGATTGATGATTGGAGTGCAACCGAGACAGAACGTGTTCGCGTCGATAACCAGGTTGTCTTTCGGACGTTTAAGCAGCAGCAGAACTTCGAAACTGTTTGCTTCACCGGCCGGCAAAAAATCGAGCAGTGTGTTGGTCGAGTTCTTTCGATTCGGGCTGCTTTGATCGAAACAGAGATCGAAGAACAAGTACTGCTTCGGGAAAGCAAAGTATTCGAGCAGCAACATGTAGCCCGGATGAACGTTCGGTGGGTGCGGCAACATGTCGTCGTAGACTTCCAATCCGACCGGCTTGATCGCATCGGCGCCGAGGTAGATGGGCGAAGGCGCACCGGGAATTTGAATCGCGACGTCGTGGACATCGCAGAACAGCAGTTCGTAGAGCGTCTTCAACCACGTGCGATCGCCATTTAAATAAAAGCGCAAACGATCTATCGGCAATTCGTTGAGCTTTCCGCCGGGCAGGCATTCAAGTTTCAATCGCAGGGCTTTGACGGCTTTGCTGTCGGCATCGATGAAATGCCAGTGGCGGGTGCTTTCGAAGATTGCACTCGTCACTTGCAACGGCCACAGCGTGACCGGGTAGCAGGTACGAAAACGACAGGACACGCCGTTCGGCGCGTCGGCAAAGAGAGGAGTGTGACGGTCGATCGTGAAACCGGTCGTCATCTTTCCCTGGTCCTGAGCGACGTTGAACTGCGCGATGGCCATCGACGGTATCGGGCTCGTGAGTTGCGGATACAGAATGTTGAGCAACGCGCCGGTGATGTCAGGAAACTCGCTGGCGAGCTCGTGTTGTAACCGTCCGGTGAGAAACGCGAATGCTTCGATGAGTCGCTCGACGTGGGGATCGGCGCATTCATCGCGTCCGAGTTCCAGGCGCTTCGCGACTTTCGGATAGCGTTCGGCAAACACACCACCCATGCGGCGCAGGTAGGTGAGCTCCGACTTGTAGTACTTCAAAAGTTCTTCGTGGCTATTGGCTATCATGCAGCTCGGCCGATCCACTCTTGTTGTTCAAAATCAGGGGAAACGAAACCGGTTCGGCGAAAACGCCGACGACCAGTCGCGCACTGATGTTTAGCCACAACGCCGACTCAGCACCGGACGCTGGTCCAACTTCGACACGGACCTGACGCAGGCGCGGTTCAAATGCCGCGATTGTCTGGCCCACGATAGAGGCGATTAACGCGAGATCGTCGGCGCTGTGGGGGGAGAGTGACGAGAAGTCGGGAATGCCGTAGTTGACGACGCTCCTTTCCTCCTCGCCGATCCGGTGCAACGGAATGGAGCAGCGCGTGTTGAGAAGCCGGTCCAATTCGCGTCGCACCGAGGCTTTTAATTGGTTGTGATTCAGGATGCGCAAGG
>Ga0079218_10000684_pt1 | contig 10763 bp, 9 predicted proteins | sample NCCompost_FD_77181 | JGI IMG/M metagenome (GOLD analysis project Ga0079218, IMG submission 77181) | Agricultural soil microbial communities from Utah to study Nitrogen management - NC Compost | ecosystem: Environmental > Terrestrial > Soil > Agricultural land | place: USA: Utah | collected... | reverse complement strand
TTCGTCATCGTCCCCAACCTGCGACTCTATGCGAACTAGCGCGCCGCTCGCCGCCGTCTTCGCGCTCGCTTCGGCGATCGCGGCGGCGGGCGAGCGCGCTGCCCTGCCCGCCCTCGATCGCGTCTACGTGAATCCTGCGCCTGCGCCTGTCGCCGACTTCACGCTTATCGACCAGTACGGCAAGTCGCGGGGCTTCTCGAGCCTCAAGGGCGAGCCCGTGCTCGTCTTCTTCGGCTTCACGCACTGCCCGAATGTCTGTCCGACCGCGCTCGGGCGCCTGAAGTTGCTGCACGAGGCCCGGGACGGCGCGCTCAAGGACGCACGGGTCGTGCTGATCAGCGTGGACGGAGATCGCGACACTCCGGCGCGGCTCAAGACCTATCTCGCCCCGCTGTCTCCCGATTTCGTCGGCCTGACCGGCGATCCCAGGGCCACGGCGCAGATTGCCGCGCGGTTCGCGGCAGTGTTCTTCAAGGAGCCGGCCGGCAAGGACGGCAACTACAACGTGATGCACTCGACCCAGGTGTTCGCCGTCGACAAGGCAGGTCGCCTGCGCGCTTCGTTTGCCGATGCATCCATCGAGGACATGGCGACGATCACGGCCCTGCTCCTGGCCGAACCGGGCTAGGCGCCGCGAAGGCGTCGCCTACGGCGCCGCCGCCGCCGCACCGTCCCGCAATGCCGCATGAAACGCGGTCCTGAACGCGGCGAACCGTCCCGCGGCAATCGCCTCCCGCATGCGTGACATCAGCGCCAGGTAGTGGTGCAGGTTGTGCAGCGTCGCCAGGCGCGGTCCCAGCATTTCCCCGCAGCGGTCTAGATGACGAAGGTATGCGCGCGAGAAGTTCCGGCAGGTATAGCAGCCGCATTCCGGGTCGACGGGACCGGTGTCGGCGGCGTAGCGCGCGTTGCGGATGTTCATGACGCCCCAGGACACGAAAAGGTGGCCGTTGCGGGCATGACGCGTCGGCATCACGCAGTCGAAGAGATCCACGCCCGCAGCGACGGCCTCGACCAGGTCCTGCGGGCGGCCGACGCCCATCAGGTAGCGCGGCTTGCCGGCCGGCATGACGGGCAACAGGTCGCCGAGGACGCGCTCGCGCTCCGCGACCGGCTCGCCGACCGACAGGCCGCCGATCGCGAGACCGGCGAAGCCGATGTCCTCGAGTCCCGCGAGCGACGCAAGCCGCAGCGGGGCGTAGGTGCCGCCCTGGATGATGCCGAACAGCGCGCCAGGTGCGGACTCGGCGTCGAACGCGCGGCGGCTGCGCAGCGACCAGCGCAGCGACAGCTCCATGGAATCGCGCGCCTCCCGTTCGGTCGCCGGGTAGGGCGTGCATTCGTCGAACACCATCGCGACATCCGATCCGAGCACGCGCTGCACCTGCATCGCGCGCTCGGGATCGAGGAAGACCTCCGCGCCGTCGACGGGAGAGCGGAAGCGCACGCCCTCCTCCGTCAGCTTGCGCATCGAGGCGAGGCTGAAGACCTGGTAGCCGCCGGAGTCGGTCAGGATCGGGCGCTGCCAGTGCATCAGGCCGTGCAGGCCGCCGTGCGCGCGCACGATCTCGGTGCCGGGCCGCAGCATCAGGTGGAATGTGTTCGCGAGGATGATCTCGGCGCCGCAGCCGACGAGTTCCTCCGGCGTCACTCCCTTGACGGTGCCGTAGGTGCCGACCGGCATGAATGCCGGCGTCTCGACCAGACCGCGCGCGAGGTGCAGGCGCCCGCGCCGGGCCGCGCCATCCATCGCGACGTTCTCGAACCTCACGTCGCCGCGCCGCGCGCGGCGAGCGCCGCAGGATCCGGCGTCACGAACATCGCGTCCCCGTAGCTGAAGAACCGGTAGCGGTTGGCAATCGCGTGATGATACGCGGCGAGCACGTGCTCGCGCCCGGCAAAGGCGGAAACCAGCACCAGCAGCGTCGACTCGGGCAGGTGGAAGTTCGTCAGCAGCGCGTCGACCACGCGGAAGCGGTGCCCTGGGCGAATGAAGATTTCGGTATCGCCGGCGAACTCCGCGAGCCGGCCGCCGGAGGCCGCGGCTTCGAGCGCCCGCACCACCGTGGTGCCGACCGCGACGACGCGGCCGCCCCGACCGCGCGCGGCCTCGACGGCGCCGACGGTCGCCGCCGGCACCTGAACCCGCTCCGCGTGCATGCGGTGATCCGCCACGTTCTCGACGCGCATGGGCGTGAAAGTGCCCGCGCCGACGTGCAGCGTCACCCGTTCAACGGCGATGCCGCGATGCCCGAGCGCCGTCAGCGCCTCGCGGTCGAAGTGCAGGCCGGCGGTGGGCGCGGCGACGGCGCCCGGCACCTCGGCGTAGACCGTCTGGTAGCGTTCGCGGTCGTCGGGCTCGGCCTCGCGCGCGACGTAGGGCGGCAGCGGCACGCTGCCGTGAGCCTCGAAGTACTCGAGCGCCTCGCGGTCGAGCTCGAGCTCGTGCAAGTCGCCGCGGCGCGCGATGGCCACCGCGCTCGCGCCGCCCGGCAGCTCGATGCGGGCACCGGGCTTCAGGCCCTTGCTCGCCCGGGCCTGCGCGAGGATCCGCCGTGCGTCCAGGATGCGCTCCAGCAGGAGCTCGCAGCTGCCGCCGCTTGCCTTGCGGCCCCGCAGCCGCGCGGGCAGCACGCGCGTGTCGTTCAGCACCACGAGGTCGCCCGCATTCAGCAGCCCGCCGAAATCTTCGAATGCCAGGTCGCGGATCCCGCCCGTCGCGCCGTCGAGCGCGAGCAGCCGGCTCGCGCCGCGCAGCGGCAGCGGCCGTTCGGCGATCAGCTCCTTCGGCAGCGGATAGGAAAAGTCGGCGCGGCGCATGGGCCGCGCAGACTAGCACAGCGGGGGCCGCGCTCAGCTCGCGGCGGAATCGAGTACCGGCGGCGCTGCGGGCGCGGGCGGCCGCGGCGGCGACGGCGGGGCTTTTGGCGGCATGACCCGGCGCAGCACGTCGCTCGGTACGTGCTCGGGTACCTTCGCCGAGAGCGATTGCGGGCGTCGGTCGCGCAGAATCTTGAACTCGACGGACTCGCCCGGCTGGTAGGACCGCAGGATCCGCATTGCATGCGGGCCGTTCTGCGGCTCGCGGCCGCCGATCGAAACGATCACGTCGCCGTCCTGCAGCCCGAGCGAGGCATCGCCCGGCGCGCGTGCGACGAGCACGCCCTTGTCAGCGCCGAAATAACGGCCGAGACGCGGTGTCAGCGTGACGAATTCCGCATCGCCCCAGCCGCCGAGAAGCCAGTGCCTGTCGCCGTCGAACGGCAGCGCCGCGACCTGCGGGAATGCCGGCAGCGCGGGCAACGCTCGAACCGCGGGCGCGCCCGCGATGTACATCCGTTCGAACGGCCGCGCTTCCACCGCGAGCTTGAGCGGCCTGCCATCGCGACGCAGGCCGAGCTCCACTTTCTCGCCCGGCTTGATCGCCTCCATCGCCCGCACCAGCTCGCGCCCGGTCGCGACCGGCCGCGCCCCGATGGCGACGATGACGTCGCCGGCCTTCACCCCGGCCTCGGCCGCGGGCCCGCCCGGGCTCACGCTGTCGACGCGCACGCCACCGCCGCTAGGCTCGGCGCCGCCAAGGTTCACGCCGAGCATCGCGCGCCGCGGACCCGGCAGGAAATTCTCGAATTCGCGGAACGCCCCCGGAGCTGAAACCTCGGCAGACAGCTCGGCAACTTCACGGGCCGCGTCCTCGAGGCGGCGCTGCGCATCCTGCAGGCGCTTCTCAGCCGCGGCATCCTCGGCCCCGGCCTGTGTGCCAGCCGCGGTTCCCGCCAGCAGGACGCCCGTGCAAACTGCGAACACCCAGCGCTTCATCGTGACCTCCGTCGAATCAGTAAATGCCGACTGCATCCGCGTAGCGGACCTGGACCAGCGAGTTCATGACGCCGACGCGCTCGCGCCACAGCCGTTCCGCGCGCTCCGGCGCGTTCGGCTCGAGCGCGATGCGGCTCAGGCGGTCGTCGACGAGCGCGAGGCGATCCTCGAGCTCGGCGACGGTGAATGCCGTGCTGCCGCGCATCGCGTGACGCTCGGGCAACACCGCGAGGATCTTCTCGAGGCGCTCGTTCTCGGCGCGCATGTCCGCGGCGACGGCAGCTTCCGCAACCGCGACAGCGGGCGGGACTGCCGTCAACGCGCTGCGGGCCGACTGCAGCCAGAGAGCGAGGCCGGCGGTAATGACCAGGAAGATCGCCGCGAGCGCGACCGGGACGGCGAAATCGAGCCGCGTTTCGCGGCGCGCGCGCGCGGCAACGACACCCTTCCAGCCCGCCGCGGGGGGCTCGAATTCGGCCAGCGATGCAAGCTGCCCGCTCCATTCACTCAGGTCGGGGCGCATGGCGTCACCTCCACGAGTTCCTCCGCACCGCCCAGCAGGTCGCGCAGGCGCCGGTGCGCGCGGGACAGCTGTGATTTCGAGAAGCTCGGCGTGCGGCCGAGCGCGAATCCGATGTCGGCATGGGTATAGCCTTCGACGTCGTGCAGCCAGACCACGGCCCGCGTGAGGGCCGGCAGGGTCATGAGTGCGCGCTCGAGCGCCGGGTAGAGCGGCGCCGCATGGTTGGCGACCGATGCCGTCAGCCGGTCGGCGCCGCCGGGGTCCCTGTCCAGCCACTCCAGCCCGCGGTGCCAGGGCGAGCGCAGGTACATGAGCGCGCGATTGACGGCGATGGAGCGGATCCAGGACGGCAGCGGGCAGCGGCCTTCGAACGCACCGATGTGCTCGAGAACATCGACGAAGGTCTCCTGCAGCAGTTCCTCGGCGATGGCCGGCCGCCGCACCAGCCGCCGCAACAGCGTATAGACCGGCCCGGCGGTCGCTGCATAGACCGCTTCCAGGGCGGCGCTGTCGCCGGCGCGGGCCTCGTCCACGAGAGCGTCCGGCAGTTCGATCTCGGAAATTCGGGTCATCGCCCGCTTAGATGCCCGGGCCGCCGAAAAGGTCGCAGGCTCCGGAGAAAGTACCCTGGTGCCGGGAGCGGTCGTCGCGGACAGTAGGATCAGGACCGTGATTACCTTGGCTCTAATTGCAAGTGCCGTATGGTCAGCGCCGCCATGGGTATGCAGGTCGGCAAATGCGACTTGCCGGTCCTGCCGGCGAGTGGTCCGTCATCCGGTATCCCGCGACGGCGAGGCATCGCTGAAATTGCGCCATGGCAGGCGCCGGCCGAGCAGCGCCTCCAGGCAGCGGACGTCGTCGCGGTAATAGCGCACCAGGAACTCGCGCGCCGCAGCATCCATCGCAGGCTTTGCAACCCGTTTGACGAGTACTGTGTTCCGCACCCACTTGCGGAGCCTGAACGGTATCAACATTTCCGACGCGCGTGAAATGACGCGGTTGCCGAACATGTAGCGCACCAGCGGTCCCCGCGCTTCGCCGTGCTCCCTCTGGGCCGGCTCTGCAAAGGAACTCATGTCGTGATCGAGGCCCAGAAAGCCGAGGATATCCCGAAGCGTGCCCGGAATGTCGCACATCATTTCTTCGAATATCACCACCTTGAAGCGCGCATTGCCGAAGATCTGGCGATAGCGTTCGATGTGAGCGGCATATAACCCGGTGCGTGGAGGGACGATCGGAAGGCTGGGGTTGTCCTCGTGGGCGATGCCCCGCTCGATCTCGCTCATCAGGCTGCCCATGGACGGGCGGTTGTTTCGGATCATCAAGTAGTTCGAATGATAACGCTCGACTGGATCGCGCAGGCTCACCAGGATCTTCGCACCGGGCACGGTTCGATCTATCAGCGCGGGCGCGCCGGGATCTTCAAGGTACTTCGGGCTCGCCTCGCCGACGATCTTCGCGTCGCCAGCCGCGCTGAAGAGCTGGAGGTACTGCTTCTCGCCGCGGATCGGCTTGAGCAAGGGATGGTCATCGGCAATGACCTGGCGGGAGAAGAAATTGGGTTCCTTGATCCGCGACATGTAGATGCCCGGAATCTTCTGCAGCCACGCGTGAAGCGACGTGGTCCCGCAGCGTGGAGCGCCCGCAATGAAAAAGTTAGGCCAGACTGTCATCGCGTCCCCTGATTGGATACGCGGTCATACAAGAGCCAGTTCGGCGCCCCTGCCCGCGAAGCTCAAGTCAGTTCGCGCAGGCGTTCCGCGAGGCGTAACGTAAGCGCGAGTATCGTAAGCGTCGGGTTTGCGAAGCCGGCGGTCGTGAATACCGATCCCCCCGCAATGTATAGGTTGTCCACACCGTGAACTTTCGAGTTACGGTCCACGACGCCGAAAGCGGGATTGTCGTGCATGCGGGTCGTGCCAAGATGATGCAGGCCCGGTTGTATCGCAGCACGCCAGCTTCGCGGATCGTCCGGCAGCAGCTTCAGATTTCCAAGGCCGGCCCGCTGCAGGGCGCGATCGAACAGCAGGTGCACGCGCGCGCAGCTCCTCAGGTCGACCTCGCGTGCCTGCCAGCGAACGCGTGCCCTCGGCTGTCCAAAAGCATCAGGTTCATCGCCGAGCTCGACGCGATTGTCCGGGTCCGCCGAACATTCCACGAGCGCTCGCAGGCGCCAGTGCGTATACGCATCGTCGCGATTGCGACACTTGAGGTAAAGAGCCCGCAGCGCCTTGAGCGGTGCACCGGCGGCGTGCAGCGCAGTCTGCCGGAATTCATGAGGGACGGCGCGCCCGCGAACCATGTCCCAGCTGGCGAGGAGCGCCTTCACGCGGCTGTCAGCGAACACCGGGTCCGATTCGTACGCCGGGTGAAAGTACAGCGCCGCATTGAGAAGCCGCTCACGGCGCATCGCTGCCGACGAAGGCGCATAGGCGCCGCGCGCGGTACGCCGCGTCCCATTGTCGCGCACGCTGCGAGCGAAGTGGAAAGCGAGCGAGCATCGGGTGGCGGGCACGTAAACTCCGCCATCCACATACATGTGTTCCGTGAAGTATCGTCCCGCGATACCGTGCTCGTTCGCGGGCCCCCGTTGCAGGCCGGTGCCGGACAACAACAGCAGGCGTGCGTTCTCGATGCCGCCGGCGGCGAGAACCACTGCCTTTGGCCTGATCTCGAAGCCAGCGCGAGCACCAGGCACCGCAAAGGCGATCGACGTAACGCATCGGCCGTCGATCGAGAAGCGAAGTTGCTGAACATGTGCGTACATGTACGCGCGAACTTCTTGCGGCCCGCGTAGGTCTGCCGCACGCCGGCCTCCAAAGGCGATCGACGACTTGCGAAACAAGATCGCTTCGATGTCCTCAGCCGGGATCGGCAGGCGGCGGACAGATGCCGCTCGTTCCCACTGCCCCGGATCGTAGTCGAACGGGCCGAGCTCCAGGGTCTCATGAGCCTGCCTGTAGAACGGATCGAGATCGCTGCGCGAGATCGCCCATCCGCTCGATGGGAATTCCTCGCGTCGCTCGAAGTCGATCGGGTCAAGCGGCCGGCACCAACCGGCCCAGAAGTGTGTCGATCCGCCGAGCGCGGCGACGCGCGCCGCCTGCAGGGGCGGATATCCACCGTCGCGTGTATCGCCATTGAGCAGCGCTTGCGAGTGGTGATCGAACGCAAGGCCGCCGCGCTCGACCACACAGATCAAGCGACGACCATTGGCCAGCTGCCGCGCGAGCGTAAGTCCCGCGGGCCCTGCGCCGATAATGCAGAGATCGCACTCGAGTGCAGTGCGTGGCGGGTTGCTGCGCGCATCGATCAGCATTCAAGTCGTGCTCAGCCGAGCGGCAGAGCTCGGCCATGCAGCGCAGGATCTGCCTCGAGCCCGAGGTGCTCGCGCACGGTGGGCGCCAGATCCAGAATGTCATGCATGGCCAGAGTCTTGCCCGCGGCAATGCCTGGTCCTCGCGCAATAAACCAACCGAGCGGCAGGTGGTTGCCGGATCGCCCCGACGGCAAATGGCGCGGCACGGCGCACTCGAAGGCTGGAAGTTGAGATGACGTGAGGCGCCGCACCTCGCGCGTGCGGATTTCACGCCAGCGCACGATGAGATCCGGCTGACCATCACGATGTGTAGCCGCGCGAGGCATGTCTTCGTAGATCCTCCGGATATCCGCCACGATCGGCGACTCCGTGGCCGCATCGCGCAGTGAGCGGAAGAATTTCTCCAGCTCGGCACAGAGGGCGTCGTATTCGCGACCCTCCGACACGATGCCGTCGCGCTCGCGACCGCGAAGATTGACGCGCAGGAAGCCGGTCAGGTCCATGGGCAGAGGAAAGAACCGTGTTTGTGGCCAATCGAACATGCGCGATGACCAGAGCGGCACCAGGCGTGCAGCAACTGCGGCAGGCACGTGCTGCAGAATCGGCCGCAAGCGCGTGACTAGCGAACGTCGTATGCGGTACAGCGAGCCTTTGCGCACGGCTTGCTGGGATAGCGCTGCGCGCCGGGCATCGAGAATGTCGGGCACGAGCTCGCTCCAGCCGGTGTTTGGTCCCATTCCGTGCAGGGAAAACACGATGACCAGCGCATCGCCGCATTCAGCCAGCAGTTCCGACAACGCGTGATCGATCGCGGCGTATACCTGCTCGACCGCACTCACGAGCCGCTGCCGCCGCTCCACGTTGACGCTCTCTATGTCGCGCGCTTCACCGTAGTCCCACAGATAGTGTCCGGCGCGATGGGCGGCGCCGAACACGACGCAAGCAAAGTCCCACTGCTCGCGGCGCAGCAGCGACAATCCGACTTTCTGCAGCTGTTCCGTCGCGCGCAGTAACTCACCGTACAGATGTTCGAGCGAGCGGCCAGTCTGCGCGCCGAAGTTTTCGGCTGGCATCGCGGAAGCGCCAAATTCTCGACGGAGCTGCCGAGCGAGCGGCGCGGGCCACGAGTGCGTTACGGCGGTATCGTGCGTGGCCCAGCCGTTCAGGTACACACCGTCGAATGTCTGCGGTCCGCCGAGCACCAGCGGAACGTCAACAACGCAATTGCGGATGCCATATGAACGGAATGCTTCCCAAAATGGCCGCGTGGCGAAAGTACCCTCATCGGGCACGATGCAGCACATGCGTGCCGGTTGCCACAGCTTGTTGTGGTAGATGCCGTGCCAGGCCGGACGTTGGCCGCTGTAGAAGGTCGGCCAGACCGCCCCGGAATACAGATCCGCGGGCGAGTCCAGCGTTCCGGAGACACCCTGACGCAACAGCTCCCCGAGGGCGGGAAGCTTGCCGCGGGCGATCATCGACTGCACGAGCGTGTGTTCCGCAGCATCGATTCCGAGCAGGAGGACGCGCTTTCGTTGCTGCGCTGTGCTGTTCATGGGAGTGCGGTGACCCGTGCGTATACCTGCTCGACGTGAGCCGCGACCCGATCCCAGCTGTAGTCGCGTGCAACGACTTCCTGGGCATGTCGGCCGAGTTGACTGCGGAGTCCGGCGTCGCTCATGAGACGCAACACGGCGTTGGCAAATGCGCCAACGTCGCTATCAGCCACGATGAGACCGGAGCGTTCATGCTCGAGGAGCTTGGCAGAACTTGCAAATGAGACGGTCGGCGTGCCGCTAGCCATGTAGTTCAGGAGCTTCTGCGGAACGCCGCTGCACTCGACGCGCGGATTGGCAAGCACCGTCGCGCTGTTCAGCTCCGCAGGCAATCTCTGATAGTCGACATCCCGTACCTCGACACGATCATGTATATCGAGGCGCTTGCACAGCGCGATGAACGGTTTGAAATCGTCCGCGGTCAGCACGTTCAGCCGTGCGGCCGGGTTGCCAAGCCGAACCCTGGCGAAGGACTCGAGCAACAGGTCGATGCGCTGATACGGCGCCAGGTTGCCCGCAAACGTGAGCGTATTGCCGCTCGAGGACTCAGGGAGGTCCGTTCGGAAGTGATCGACCTCGACGCCATTGGACACCACCGTGATCCCGTCTTGTCGCAGTTGGCCCCCGCCTTCATAGTGCAATCGCATGTCGTCGGAAACGGCAATAACGTGGTCGGCGCGTGTGGGTAGCGCGCGATCGAGCACTCGCCCGGCATGTCTGCGGAAGGTCGCCCCCAGACTCGAGCCGTAGTGCGGCAATTCAGTCTCGAGCAGCGTGTGCGAATCGAACACGACGGGCGGTTTGCACCGTGCGCGGGCGAACAGCGCGGCCAGTAAGCCCTCGTAGTGATGCGCATGGACGACGTCGAACGAGCGTGCATTCAGCAGTTGGCGCAGTCTGTATGAGAGGAGCGGATCGAGTACCGCCAGTTTCGCGAACGAAGGTCCGGGGGCTGTGCGTCGATACCACGACGGACCTTGGATGCGATGCACGGTCATGTGGGGTGTCGGCGTCAGCCCACCGAGGTGGTACGTTACGACATGCACGTCGTGGCCGCGGCGTCCAAGCGCCTCCGCCATCCGATGAATGCGGATAGGTGTGCCCCGCGGCCACGGGAACGGACAGGCGGCGACCATTGCGATGCGCATTGATGGACTAAAGAAATCGCCGCGCCAGGCGCCAGTATCCATTCGCAAGCCCTTGCAACAGGCGAATGGCCAGGCGCGGAACGCGACCCGTGCCGACGGCAACGGTCAGCGGCAGCGGCCCGCCTTTCAGTATCAACCGATCTCCCGTACGCCTTGTGCCCTGCACAGCCCGCCGCTCAACGCGCAGCCGTGGCAGCTCGTTCCACCAGGACCGAAGGGCCGCGGTCCATTGATCGAGCCAACCGTTGCGGGCAGCGCCCGCAAGCTGAAAGAGTTCGTAGCACGCGAGGATCGGCGCAAGAACGAGCAGTGAGCGTGCGGCGAACGATTTGGTCAATATGCACCAGCGGTTGCGGATCAGATAGAACACGCGCTGCTTCGACACGGCGCCCCCGGAA
>Ga0079218_10000683_pt1 | contig 10763 bp, 11 predicted proteins | sample NCCompost_FD_77181 | JGI IMG/M metagenome (GOLD analysis project Ga0079218, IMG submission 77181) | Agricultural soil microbial communities from Utah to study Nitrogen management - NC Compost | ecosystem: Environmental > Terrestrial > Soil > Agricultural land | place: USA: Utah | collected... | reverse complement strand
GCGCCGCAGCCGCGCGTAGTTCTGGGGCTCGGAGGCGAGCCGCGCGGCGGACTCGAGCCGCGCGAGGGCGGCGGCGGAAAGGCCCTCGACGAAGACCCAGCCCGTCGTCGCGACGCGGGCGGCGGCGAGCCGGTTGCTTCCCTCCCGGTCCGTGGGGGAGCCGGAGGGTTTGCGGAGGAGCTGGCTCACCTGCCGCCGCTGCACCTCCGTCCACGGGTCGGCGGACCCCGCGGCTCTTCCGCGCGGCGGCGTGATCAAAGGCTGCCCGACGGAGTTCGTGAGGAGCCAGATGTCGCCGGGAATCTCGCCCTGCTCGAGGGCGTCGGCGACCATCCGGGAAGCATCGACGACGAAAGACAGCTCTCCCGCCAGGGCGCCGGACCCGTCGCGCACCGGCGCCGACAGCGTCACGACGCGGCCGCCGGCATACGAACGGATGTCGCTCCACCGCGTGGCCGCGTCGGCCGGGACGCGCGCGGCAACGGGCCACGGCGAGCCGTCCGGTTCGGGACTCGGACCGCCGAGGTCCCGCCAGGGCGCACGCCGTCCGACGCCCGACACGGTTCGCAGAGTGACCGACAGGACCCCGTCGTTTCGCTTCACGATCGCCGCCAGCGCCGGAGCGAGCGCTCCCGTCCGATGAAGGTCTCCAGCGGCGGTGGAGCTCGTGCCCGCGCGGGGCTCCTCGAGCCAGGCAACCGTTCCCCGGTCCGGGCGAGTCGTCCAGAGGCGCCCTCTCGGGTCCAGACCCACCGCCGGACTGCCCCAGTCGACCGGCGACCCCGAGGTGAGAGCGAGTCGCGCGGCGTCCGCGAGCCCGTTGATCGCGTCTTCCAGGGTCTGCGCGCGACGGTCGATCCACTGAGCCCGGAAGTGGGCATCCTGGGCCATGCGCCGCGCGACCCCGCCGATCCGCACCGCCGCGAGCTGGCGCGCCGAGAAGCGCTCGAGCTCCGACAGGCGGCGCTCGAGCAGGAACACGAAGGCGCCGCCCGGAATGCAGAACGCGAGAAAGAATCCGAGCAGGAGACGGGACGCGACGCTCGAGCGCGGGTCGAGCCGGCGCCAGAAGGCACTCACGACGCCGGAAGATCCGGGCGGGACGTCATTGGTTCGAGGATTGTCTATTTTAGCGCGATCGCGGCGGGAGGCCCCGTTCTCGCCCGAACGGGCGGCGGGCTACTCGTAGCGGAGCGCCTCGATCGGGTCGAGGCGGGAGGCCTTTCGGGCGGGATAGAAACCGAAGAAGACGCCGATCGCCGCCGAGAAACCGAACGCGAGAAGAATCGATTCGGGCGGGAGGGCGATGTTCCACTGCGCCTTCCACGCGAGCAGCTTCGACGCGCCGACCCCGAGGAGGATACCGATCCCGCCCCCCGCGATCGACAGCGTCAGTGCCTCGACGAGGAACTGCGTGAGGATGTCCTTGCCCTTCGCGCCGATCGCCATGCGGATTCCGATCTCCCGCGTCCGCTCGGTCACCGACACGAGCATGATGTTCATGATGCCGATGCCGCCGACGAGCAGCGAGATCGAGGCGGCGGAGGCGAGAAGAACGGAGAGCGTGCGGGAAGTCTCGTCGGCCGTCGCCGCGATCTCCTGCTGCGATCGGATCATGAAGTCCGCGTCCCCGCCGGGGGGGATCCGGTGGCGCTGCCTCAGGAGGGCGTCGATCTCGGACTGGGCCTGCGGAACCGCCTCTCGCGAGACGGCCGAGGCCATGAACATGTCGATCCGGTTGCGCCCCTTGAGCAGCCGCATGACGGTCGTATAGGGCGCGATGACCGTGTCGTCCTGGTCCTGGCCCTGCGTGTTCCCGCCCTTCGGCTCGAGGACCCCGATGACCCGGAACGGAAAGTTCTTGATCCGCACCGTCGCGCCGATCGGGTTCTGGTCGCCGAAGAGCGACGTCGCGACCGTCGAGCCGAGAACGACCACCTTGACGGCGGACCGCACCTCGCTGTCCCCGAAGAAGCTGCCGGCCGACGTGTTCCACGAACGGATGAACGGCCACTCGACGCCCACGCCCTGGACCTGCGTGCCCCAGTTCAGGTTGCCGTAGACGACCTGGCCGGCGGAGCGGGACATCGGAGACACGTAAGCGACCGAGGGAGCCTCCGCGCGGACCGCGGCGACGTCGTCCTCGGTCAGCGTGGACTCGCCCGTGAAGATCCGGGCGCCCGACTGCGTCGCGACTCCCGGGAACACCATCAGGAAGTTCGTTCCGAGCGCGGAGATCTGCGACTGGATCGCCGCCTGAGACCCCTTCCCGACGCCGACCATCGCGATGACGCAGGCGACCCCGATGATGATCCCGAGCGCCGTCAGCGCGGAGCGCATTTTGTTCCGCGCGATCGCCTTCAAGCCGACTTTCAGGATGGTGAGGAACTTCATTTTCCCGCCCTTCCGTTCACCGCGGCCGCCCGGCGCTGCGACGAAGCCCGGTCTTCCACGATTCGCCCGTCCCGGAAGACGACGACCCGCTTCGCGTACTCCGCGATGTCGTGCTCGTGGGTGATCAAGACGACCGTCTTGCCTTCGTCGTTCAGGCGCTGGAACACCGTCATGACCTCTTCCGAGGTCTTCGTGTCGAGATTGCCGGTCGGCTCGTCCGCGAGCATCAGCGCCGGGTCGTTGATCAACGCGCGCGCGATCGCCACCCGCTGCTGCTGTCCCCCCGAGAGCTGGCTCGGAAGGTGTTTCTCCCGCCCCTCGAGCCCGACGGTGGCGAGGCATCGGCGCGCCCGCTCCTCCCGGTCCTTCGTCACGTGTCCGTCCGCGGCGTAGATGAGCGGCAGCTCGACGTTCTCGAGCGCCGTCGTGCGGGACAGGAGGTTGAAGGACTGGAAGACGAACCCGATCTTGCCGTTCCGGATCTCCGCGCGCTGGTCTCGATCGAGGCCGGACACGTCCACGCCGTCTAAGAAGTACCGCCCCGCCGTCGGGCGGTCGAGACACCCGACGATGTTCATGAACGTGCTCTTGCCCGAGCCGGACGAGCCCATGACGGCGACGAACTCGCCCGGTTCCACGGAGAGCGAGACTCCGTCCAGCGCCCGGACTTCGACCTCGCCCATTTTGTAGACCCGCGTGAGGTCTTCCGTTCGAATGACCGGCTCGGCGGTCGCGCGCAGCGCGGCCCCTGAGACCTGCGCCGGGACTAAGGACGCGGAGCCAGACCCCCTTCGGGGATCAGGCACCGCAGCATCCTCAAAAGCCACGCCGCCCGCCTCCGCCGCCGCGACCGCCCGCGCCCGGCATCGCGCCGGCGGGAGCGTTGGCGCGCAGCGTCGCCGCGCCGATCACCACGGTGTCGCCCTCCGCGACCGTCCCGTCGACGACCTGCGTGACGCGGCCGTCCGAAATACCCGTGCGGACTTCCGCCGGTGTCGGCTCTTCGGCGCCGACCGGGAGCTTGTACACCGTCTGCTTCTGCGCCGTACGGGGTCCCCGGCCCCGGCGGGCGCCTCCCGCGCCCGCGGTGCCGCCGCCGACCTGCCGGGCCGCCGCGGCCACACCGCCGCCCCCTCCGATCGCCGCCGCGCGCTCCTCGGCCGACGCGCCCTCCCTGGCTTCCGGCCGCCAGCGAAGCGCGGCGTTGGGGATCCGGAGGACGCCGCGCACCCGCGCGACTTCGATGGAAACGTTGGCCGTCATCGTCGGCCGCAGCGTGCGGTCCGGGTTCGCCACCTCCACGATCACCGGATAGGTGACGACGTTCTGGTTCACGGTCGCGTTCAGCCGGATCTGCGAGACCTTCCCGCGGAACTGCCGGTCCGGGTACGCGTCGACGTTGAAGCTCACGGGCTGCCCGACCTTGATCGTGCCGATGTCCGACTCCGACACGTCGGCGGCGACCTGCATCTTGGTCAGGTCCTGCGCGATCGTGAAGAGGGTCGGCGCCTGGAACGACGCGGCGACGGTCTGGCCGACGTCGTACTGCCGGTCGACGACCACGCCGTCGATGGGCGCGAGGATCTTCGTGTACTTCAGGTCCGTCTCCGCCTGCTTGACGGCGGCCGCCGCCTGCTGCACGGACGCCCGCGCCGAATCGTAGTTCGCGCGTGCCTGGTCGTAGTCGGCCTGCGGCGCGAGGCCCTCCTTGCGGAGCGCCTGCTGGCGGTCGAGCCCGATTCGCGTATTGCGCATCTCGACCTGCGCCTTTTCGAGGCCGGCGCGGCTCGCGTTGACTTTCTCCTGGAAGGGCGTCGGATCGAGCTCGGCGAGAAGGTCGCCCTTCTTCACCTGGCTGTTGAAGTCGGCGTTCAGCCTCGAAATGATCCCGGAGACCTGACTTCCGACGGCGACCGTCGTGACGGCGGAGAGCGACCCGGTCGCGGTGACCGTCTGGGTCACGTCGCCGCGATCCACCTTCGCGGTGCGGTACTTCTCCTCGGACTTCTTCCGCCCCCCGAGCAGGAAGAAGAGCGCGACGAGAACTCCGACCCCGGCGGCGAGCCAGACTGCTTTCTTCATACTCTCCTCCAAACGCTTCTGGGGGCTCGGCTTGTTCCCGCCGCCTGCGCGCGGTGGCTTCCCCACTCGAAGAGACGAGCGGGAAACACGATCGATTACGCGAAAGCCGTGCCGGTCGAGGAACCGATCGTGCCGATGATCGCTTCCACGTGCGCGAGACCCGTACGCAGGAGGAAAGTGCGCGACCGTCCGTAGCTCTTGGCGCCGACGAAATAGAAGCCGGGCTCTCCCGAGCGGAGGTCGTCGGCCGACACGGCGGCAACGGAGAGGCAGTCGGTGACGTTCGTGAGCGAGCGGGCGAGAAGCGCCGGACCCTCCGTCGCGGGGGAGATCTCGAGGGCGAGCTCGCTGACGAACGAGAGGTCCGGCCGGAACCCGGTGAGCGCGACGACCGCGTCGAACTCGTCCTCGACTCCGGAAGAGAACCGGACGCGGGTCGCGCCGTCGCGGGCCTCGAGGCCCTCGACCGACGCCTTGCGCAGGACGGTCAGGAACGGTGGCGGATCGTGAGCGAAGTCGTTCGCGGCCGAAGCGATCCGGGCGCGCTCCGGCAGCGGGTCGTCGGCGATTTCCGCGATCGGCCTCCGGTTGGCGGAGCGCACCGCCCAGGTCACGCGGGTGGCGGGGTCGCCGGCCGCGAGCCGCGCGAGGCGGGCGACCGCCGTCGCCGCGGAGTGCCCGTGGCCGACGAGCAGGATCCGTCGTCCCGCGAGAGAACCCATCCGGTCCGCCAGCGCGCCGAGGTCGCGGGCGAGCCGGTCCGAGAGGGAACCCTCCCCAACCGCGGGAATCCCGCCCGATCCCATCGAGTTGGGCCGCCCCGTGACTCCGGAAGCGTCGAGCACGACGTCCGCCTCGAACCGGCGCTCCCCCGCCGGCGTCTCCACGAGGAGTTGAAAAGGCCGCTCCGCGCGCAGCGGATGACCGGGATAGTCGCCGCGCGTCATCCCGGCTCGGCCGATGGCGCGGACCCGGTGGCGAGTCCGGATCCGTTCCGCGATTAGCGGGGACGCCGCCACCGGTTTCAGCACGTGTTCGACCATCTCCCTTCCGGTCAGGAGCGCGTCGTCCGGAGGGAGAAGGCCGACGCCCAGGTTGCGGAATCCCGCGGGGACGTTCATGCCGAGCGGGCTGAAGAACCGGGTGTCGCCCCATCGCGTGAGCGCGTGCCCCACGTCCTCGGCCTCGAACACGGACACGTCGTGACCGAGCTCGGTCGACCGGAACGCGGCCGCGAGCCCGATCGGCCCGGCGCCGACGATCGCGACGCGCCGGCGCGTGATCAGCCCTTCCGGGTCATCGTGTTGCACGCCTGGACCCAGTGGGCGAGGGTTCCGCCCCCCCGGATCGCGGCGGCCACGTTGACCGCCTCGGCCATCTCCTCCGGGCTGATCCCCGCGTCGGAGCACGCGGAAGCGTAGGAGTCGATGCAGTACGGCTCCTGGATGGAAAACGCGACGGCGAAGGCGATGAGCTTCTTCGTCTTCTCGTCGAGCGCGCCCTTCTCCATCGTGGCGCTGTACCACTTGAGGTACAGGTCCCAGAGCTTCGGCTGCGTCTTTCCCATGTCGGGGAATCGCGCGAGGTCTTCGGAGAGGTAGTAGCTAGGCACGTTTCCTCCAGGCGTACATCCGGGGACAGATTTGAAATCTGTCCCCAACTGTCGATTGAGCCGCTTTCATCAATACCTTCCTCTTTCTCGTTCCTTCGCGGGGAGGATTTCGAGGCACGTGGTCCACCACCCCGTCGAGATCGTCTCGGAGAACTCCTCCGGCAGCCCCTCCCGACGCATCTCTTCCGCGAGCGTCGCGAAGTCATACTCGACGGGGACGAACTCGACCGACACGTCGGCGCCGAACGATACGACCGAGTACCAGACGTTCGTCCGACCGTCGTTGGCGGGACGGCCGAGAACCCCGGCGTTCACGACGATCCGCCCGGACGGCAGCTGCCGTTTCCAGTGGAGCCCGGTGTGCGTGCACAAGAGGACGTCGGCGCCGGCGTCCGCGAGCATCTTCTCCAGGAAGGCGACCGGCGAGGTGGATTCCCACAGGAACTCGTTGATCTTCCGCGGCGAGCCGTGCACGAGGAGAACGCGGCGTCCAGCGACGTCCAGCCGGCGCGTCTTCGGCAGGCTTCCCATCCAACGCTTCCACTCGGGGGACGTGTTCGACGCGGTGTAGTCGTACGAGATCTGCGCGAAGTGGTTGTCGCGCGGGTCCGTGTACCCGCAGTGACAGTCCTCCGCACCCGAAGAGAGGGACTCCTCGTAGTTGCCCTGGATGCACTGAACTCCGGCGTCGAGCAGGATCGGGAAGACCCGGTCGGGGTGCGGCCCGAAACCGCCGAAGTCCCCGAGTGCGTAGAGCGCGTCGACCCCCTCTCTCCGCGCGCCGGCAACGGCGTTCGCGAGAGCGGTCGAGTTGCTGTAGACGCCGCCGAAAAAGGCGAGCCGCGTCACGTCCGGCACGTGACACCGAACTCGTGGCAGGTGAAGCACGCCGCGTAGCGGAGCTCGAAGGGCCGCAGCGTCTCCCCGAGGGTCCGCCCCATCATCGCCCGCGGCTCGTCGATCAGGATCGGGCACACGTAGACGCCGCGGGAGGTGACCATCCGGCACGACGAGCACTGGAGCTTCTCGGCTTCCCCCCACGACAGCTCCCGCCCTCGCAGGGTCTCCCATGACTCGTACGCGCGGAGTCGCCCTTCCTCGGCGCCGATGCGGAAGAGCGAGAGCACTTTCAGGCGGGGGCGCGAGATCCCGATCGATCGCATCCAGGCGAGAAACCGGGCCCGGCCCTCCGCGGTGCCGGCCCCGTCGCAGGCCTCCGTGACCGTGACGACCGGGTTCAGGCCGGTGTCGGCCAGGTTCGCGATCCCCCGCAGGATCTTCTCGAACGTCCCCGCTCCGCGGATCGAGTCGTTCTCGATTGCGGTGTAGCCGTCGATCGAGACGCGAAGGTCGAGCGAGTAGTCGGACGCGTCGGAGAGCTCCTTCAAACGCCGGCAGCGCTCCGGCGTCAAGAAGACGCCGTTCGTGAGGACCGAAGCGGGCCCCTGGCGAAGGGTCTCTTCGAGGATCGGCAGGATCTCCGGGTTTAAGAATGGCTCGCCGCCCGTGAAGTAGTACTCGCGGACGCCGAGCCGCACGGCCTCCTCCAGGCGCTCCCGCACCTGCGCGAGGGACAGCATCTCGTGGTTGTGGTTCGTCGGAGAGCAGGAGATGAAGCAGTGCGTGCACTTCAGGTTGCAGATCGTGCCGGCGACCTGGAACCAGAGAGTGTCGAGCGACACCGACGGCACGAACGGGTATTCGGCACCAGCGGGCGGACCGATCGAAACGGGTAGAGACCTCGCGGGCAAGAAACCACCTCCTGACGGAAGCGCGAGCTCGGGGAACGCGTCAGGCGGCGCGGGGCGGACCGCGCGAGGCGAGGGGCTCGACGTGCAGGAGGCGATTGAACCGGGGCGCGATAGGAGCGGGGTCCCAGCGTTTCTCGTCGAGGACGGCGCGGGCCAGGGCCTCCAGCTCGAACGAGGGAAAGGCGGTCGTCCGAAGGAGACGGCCGAGCTCGCGGCGGCCGTCGACGTCATGAGCGGGCGCGACGACGGCGATCCGGCGGCCGCGGCGGGCGAGAGACCTCGAGAGGCGGGAGAAGACGTCGGCACGCCTCGGCGCAAATTGGCCGAGCAGGCCGAGGTCCTCGTCTCGAAGGGAGACGAGCGAGACCCCGCCGTCGCCGGCCGGAGAGACGACCGCGTCGACCCCTGCTTCGCGATGTTCGAAGGCGGCCGTCAGATTCGGCGCGGACGGCGCGACGTCCCCGCCGACGAGCACGATGCAGCCGCCCGGCGCGGAAGCCCGCCGCGCCGCGTCCTCGAGCCGGCTGCCGAGAGAGTCCCCCCGTTGCTCGAGGAACGCAAACCGGGCGTCGGGAAGGGCCTGGCGCCACGCCGGCCGGTCCCCGGGTGGCGTCGCCACCAGCACGCGCGCTCCGCATAAGGCGGCCGCATCGATCCAGCCCCGCGCGAAAGCCGCAAAGAGGCGCTCGCCGGACGCGGAAGCGAGACCCTTTTCGCGCGCCTCCCTCCGGGGCGCCCGGGCGAAGAGGACGAGAACTCGCGACGCCGCCATCCCGGTCATATTACGTGGGGTCGATCCCCGAGGGGAGGTCAGATCCCTCGCAGGATGTGGAGGGGGTCAGGCGCCGGTCAAATTGCGGTCGATGAACTTGACGAATTCGCTGCGAGGAAGAGCGCCGAGGACGCGGTCGGCGACGCGGCCATCCTTGAACAGGATGAACGTCGGGATCGAGGTCACCTGGTACTGGAAGGCGACCTGCTGCGACTCGTCGACGTTGACCTTCGCCACCTTCAGCTTGCCCGCGTACTGGTTCGCGAGGTCGTCCACGATTGGCGCCACCGTTCGGCAGGGTCCGCACCAAGGAGCCCAGAAATCCACGAGGACGGGCGTCGGGCTCTTCAGGATGTCTCCGTCGAAGGTCCCGTCGGAAACCTCGTGGACGTTCGGGTTGTTGGCCATCAATGTTCCTCCGATCCAGAAATATGCATGAATACGGCCAGCCGATTCAAGGCGAAGCGGTCAGTGAATGTGCGCGTGCACCCTTCCCTTCACGTGGGCGAAGCCTTCGCGGAGGAACCACGGCACCATCAGGAGCGAAAGGGCGGGGTCGAGCCACGCCGGCGCCCCCGCCAGCCCTCCCACCATCGCGATCAGGGTCAGGAACGAGAGCGCCGAGCACGAGATCGACTCCTTCGCCTCCGCCGCGAGGCCTTTGCTCCCGAGCTGCCGGGCGGTCCGCCACTTGAACCAGCCGATGAAAGGCATCCCGAACGACGCGAAGAGGGTCAGGAAGAGACCGAGCAGGCTCTCCTCCGCCTGCGACCCCCGGGCGAGCTCGAAAAGCGCCCGGACGAGAACGTACGTTCCGAGCAGGAGGAAGGAGACGCCGATCCACCGCGCGAGAGCGTGGTCGTTGCGCGCGTGGTCCTGCTCCTCGTCGGCGAGGAGGCGCAGGTGTCGCACTGCGAGAAAGGCCGCCCCCCCTTCGATCGCGCTTTCGATCGAGAAGGCCAGGAGCGCGAGGCTCCCGGTTCGGAGGGCTTCGTAGAGTCCGATACCCCCTTCGCCGAACACGTGGACGAACGTGAGCCCCAGGAGCCAGTACATCCGGCGCTTGAGGGCGTTCGCGTCGGAGACCGCGCCTGCGAGAACGGGCGTGCGAGCGACGGGTTCCGACACCGCGCCATTCTAGACGGCGGCCCGGGGTTCCTGCGGAATGCCGGCGGTCGTACGCCCGTTCGGGGAGTAGGATGACGCGCATGGCTCGCCGGGGACCTGCCCGATTCTGGCTGCTCGTCGCCGCGGTGCTCGCGGCGTCGGCGGCCTTCGGCATTCATCCGGAGCCGCAGTCGGCGATCCCCGACGGAGCTCTCGAGGTCTCCACGGTTTCGGTCGAGAGCTCCGGGGTCTCCCACGACTGCCTCGCGTGCCGCGCGCACCGTCCGCTCGTTTCGGCCCCGGCGCCCCTCGTCATTGCAGCCCCGGAGCGCACCGCCGTTCGGCACGCGCTTGCCCGCTCGATCGCGCTCCGCTCGGTCCCTCTCCCCCCCTCCGTCGGGCGCGCCCCTCCCGTTTCGGCCTAGAACCCGGCCCCGGGCGCGTCGTCCGGGGACATCTCCCCTCTTCACAGGGAGGTTCTCATGAGCCGTTTCGGGAAGTTTCTTCTCGTTCTGTGCATCGCCATTCCATCAGCCGACGGCCGCGCGCAGGAACCCACTCCGACGCCGACGCCCGCGCCGTCGCCCGACCCCTTCGCGCCCGTCGAGGCCACGCCCCCCGCCGAGGCGACGCCGGCCCTGCCGGAGGAAACGCCCACTCCCCCGCCCTCGGGGACCGGGGCCTCGAGCGCCTCATACTTCAACCCCGCGATCGCGGTCATCGGCAACTTCGTCGGCGTGACCGGAAGAAACGAAGTCGAGGACCGGCCTTCGCTCCAGATGCTGGAGTCGGAGATCACGTTCCAGGCCGTCGTCGATCCCTATGCGCGGGCGGACTTCTTCGTCGCTATCACGGACGACGAGGTCGAGCTGGAGGAAGGTTTCATCACCCTCACGAGCCTGCCCGCGGACCTCCTCGTCAAGGCGGGAAAGTTCAAGGCGCAGTTCGGAAAAGTCAACCTCATGCACTTCCACACGCTCCCCTGGGTGGACGAGCCGCTGCCGCTCACGAACCTGCTCGGCGAGGAGGGGTGGAACGACGCGGG
>Ga0079218_10000682_pt1 | contig 10774 bp, 8 predicted proteins | sample NCCompost_FD_77181 | JGI IMG/M metagenome (GOLD analysis project Ga0079218, IMG submission 77181) | Agricultural soil microbial communities from Utah to study Nitrogen management - NC Compost | ecosystem: Environmental > Terrestrial > Soil > Agricultural land | place: USA: Utah | collected... | reverse complement strand
GCTTACTCGTCGCTCGCTGCGCTCTTCATCAACGCCAAACAGGAAGACCGCGCGATCGCCGAGTACAAAAAGATTCTTGCTATCAGACCTGACAATGCCACCGTCTACACGTTGATCGGCATGCTCGAATATCAGCGCCAGAATTACGATGCGGCAGTCGAGAATTACCGCAAAGCGCTGGAGCACGATCCGAACGCCCTTATCGCGGCAAACAATCTCGCGTGGATCTATGCCGACCTTGAAAAAGGCAATCTCGACGAGGCAGTGCGTTTGGCCCAAACAGTCGTGCAAAGAAATCCGAACGTGGCTGGATTCGTCGATACGCTCGCGTGGGTTTACTACAAGAAAAATCTTTATGCAGCCGCGGTGGAGCAGGCCCAGAAAGCGGTCGCTCTGGATGAAGCGGCTGCGCGTGCCGTCAACGGCACCCCGAGCGCAACATATCAATACCATCTCGGCATGGCTTTGAAAGGAAAAGGCGATAGAGAAGGTTCACAACAGGCGCTTCAAACCGCGTTGCGACTCGGTGAGAAGGGAACGTTTCTTTATGCAGAGGAAGCGAAGAAAGCTCTCGCTACTTTGTAACAGGATAAAGGCAAGAAGAAGAGGAGTGCAGACATGAGCGTTCAATTTCGGCAACGAACCCCCGGTGAATACCTGAAGATTCTCAGCCGGCGAAAGTGGCTGATTATCCTTCCCGTCATTGCCGTGGCTACAGCCGTGGCCTGGGTCGTGTACCGGCTACCCGATGTTTACGAATCGGCCACGCTCATCGTAGTTAAATCGTCAAGTCTTCCCGACGGCGTGATTCCAACGGTGAACGAAGACAATTTGACGCGGCAGTTGTCGAGCATTACGCAAGTCGTCACCAGCCGCAGCTCGCTGGAGCCACTCGTAGATAAATACGAACTCTACCGACGAGAACGGGAACGTGGCGAACCGATGGAAGCGGTAATCGGGATGATGCGTAGAGACATCCGCGTCGATGTCAACACCACCCGCCGCGAGATCACCGACGGCTTCGATATTAAGTTTCGCTATCGCGATCCGAAGATCGCGCAAGCTGTTACCTCGGAATTGGCCGGCAAGTACATCAGCGTACAAACAGCCAACACTGTGAATTCTACCCAGGCTGCACTGACGTTCATCGACAACCAGGTCAGACAGACCAAGGAAGAACTGGACGCGATCGACGCCAAGCGCCTGAAGTTCATGCAGGACAACCTCGGCACCCTTCCGTCAGAAGGCCACTCTCTGCTCGGACAGTTGACCGGATTGCGTGAACAACAAACAACATTGCTCACCGAGATTGGACGGCTTCAGGATCGACGTTCCGCGCTCGCGAATCAGTTGTCGCTTATCAACAAAGAGAGGCAGCAGGCGATCGCGGATTTGGCAGAGAACATGACCGATCCGAAAACGACGCTGGGGTATGCAGAGCTACTCAAACGCAAAGCCGATCTTCAGTCTGAACTGACACAACTGCTGACGCAATACACGGAAAAGCATCCTGACGTGCTCGCCAAGAAAGCGCAGATGGAGTCGATCCAGAACGACTTGGATCAACAAGTCAAGGACTGGAAAGAGCGGATTGCCGAAAAGGAGAAGAAGCTCGCAGCCCGTCCTGATATCCAGGGTAATGCGCTCGCTTTAGAGGTCAGGAACCTCGAAAACGAGATCAAGCGCGAGCAGCAGATGCTCAGCGAAACCGAGAAACAGATCGCGTCGATTACCGACCGTATCAACAAGGTACCGGGCGCAGACGTCGCTCTCGGCGCCATCGACCGCGAGTACCAGACTAAAAAATCGGCTTACGACACGCTACTCGAACAGCAACAGAAGATCTCGCTCGGCGCAGACGCCGCCACGCAACAGCAGAGTGCAGGAATCGAAGTTATCGACCCCGCTAACCTGCCGTCCAAGCCGGTCGCTCCGAAGCGTCTCACGCTTGCGGCCCTTGGACTCGGCGCCGGTCTTTTCCTGGGATTGTTGCTGACCGCGATCTTTGAAGTACCACTGTTGCTGACGGTTCAAAGCAGCGAGGACGCGCGTCATTACACCGGCTTGCCCGTGCTCATTTCCGTGCCTGAACTCTTAACGCCACAGGAAGCACGCGCTCTGCCGAGGCGACGACGCTTACTGCTGGCAGCCGGAGTTGTCGCCACGATGGTGAGCATTCCGCTGCTGGCGCTGGCTTTGAGACTTACGAACGTTTTTGAATTCCTGTCGTCGGGACGTTCTGCATAAGCGAGGTCAAATAGAGTGTACGCAGAATTTTACGGACTAAAAGAACTCCCCTTCGCGCTGACGCCCGACCCGCGCTTCATCTACTTCACTCCGTCGCACACGGAAGTGATGGCCAATCTCCACTACGGCATCGAGAGCGGCAAAGGGTTGGTGGTAGTGACGGGCGAAGTGGGAACCGGAAAGACGACGATCCTGCGTTGGATGATGCAGCGGTTGGACCGCACGGTCCTGGTCGCTTACATCTTCAATCCGCGTTTGTCGGTGCCGGAGTTTTACCAGCACGTCGCGCAGTTGCTCGACGTGCAGAAGTGGGAAACGAAAGCGGAGTTGTTGCTGGAATTGGGACGCGCGCTCGAATCGCGACATTCGCGTGGTTTGCGCACGGTGCTCATTGTTGACGAAGCGCAGGGACTCTCGCCGCATGTTTTGGAAGAGATTCGACTGTTGTCGAATTTTGAATCCAATACCGCAAAGCAGTTGCAGATCGTTTTGACTGGTCAACCCGAACTGCGCGACGTACTCAACAATCCGGATCTGCGTCAGTTGAAACAGCGCATCGCGCTGCGTTGCGTGATCAAGGCGCTGCCGAACGTTGAAGAAACCGACCGCTACATCATTTCACGACTGCTGGTTGCCGGCGCCGAACGCACCGACATCTTTGCGCCGGCGGCCGTTGATTACATCTTCCGTTGTTCCGAAGGTATTCCACGCAACATCAACAATCTTTGCGACAACGCGTTGCTGGCTGGTTATGCAGCCGGCGAGCCAGTGATCAACCGGACAATCATAGAAGAGGTTGCGGAAACCTTCGACATGTTGCCGCGCCAGAATCCTGGTATGCCGACGGCCGTGGAACGAGAGACGCCGTCAAAAATCTTTTCCTCCGCCGGTGAAGCCGAGTTATGGGCGGCGGGCACCGGTGCTGAAAAGGAAAGCTAGTTCCGAAGAGGTGACTAATGGGCAGAGTATTCGACGCCATCAGAAAATCGAGCGCTACTGATAACGGCAGCTCGGCTAAACAACAACCAAAGAATTCAGAACGCCGCAGCGAAGGATCCGGCATCCCCGGTTCACCTTCCGCCAAAGAGATCGAAGAGCAATTGTTTGCCGGCTCAACGATCATGGCCATCTCGAAAGAGGCTGCGCGAGGTTCAGCGTCCACTGCGCACACTGCGGATGTACCCGGCGGGTCGGCACTCCCCGGCGGATTTGCTTCGCGTGATGCTGGGGCAACTTTGGACGCTGCCGGTGCGACGCGCGCCGGAGGGTTTGTCAGCTATGACATTTCTCCTACGCGCGTCGAACCACATCTGGTTGCTGTTAGCCAGCCACGTTCGGCCTACTGCGAGCAATTTCGCTCGTTGCGCACGCGCATACTGCAAGCAGGCGAACGCATGCAAATGCGCGCCTTCGTGGTAACCAGCGCCGGCGTCGCCGAAGGCAAAACTCTGACAGCGCTGAATCTGGGTTGGCTGTTGGCCCAAACGGAAGGCGTTCGCGCGCTCGTGATTGATAGCGACCTGCGGCGTCCGTGCGCGACCGATTATTTCGGGATTGACGCAAACGTCGGCCTTTCTGAAGTTCTCGGCGGCCAGCTCGAGTTGAATGACGCCATCGTGCGTCTCGATCCGGCGGGTCTTTATCTTCTGCCGGGTGGACGGCCACGCGACGACGTTGCCGAGTTACTTTCGGGACCCAGCTACACGCGCGTGATTACGGAAGCGCGGCGCATGTTTGACTACATCATCATCGACGCGCCGCCTCTCGGTATCTTTACCGATGCGAACGTGCTGATGTCGCGTGCCGATGGCGCTCTGCTGGTGGTACGCGCCGGCAAGACTCGTTACACCATGCTGGACAAGCTCCTCGAACAAATACCACGCGAGCGGCTGCTGGGTGTGGTGCTGAATCGCGCGGACGAACAGCTCGATCCGGCCAATTACTACTACCAGTACCGGTATTCAAAACGTGAAGCCGATCTCAATGGCGGTAGCGGTAAACCGTTACCCGAGAACCATCGCGAAGAGGAGGTCGCAATTCTAAATTGAGAGCTCTGCGCGTAAATGGGCGGACGATGCTGCTGCTCTTCGGTGAGGCAGCATTGGTCTACAGCGCGATCATCGCTGCGGTATACCTCCGTGTCGGTGTTACGAATGCCTATTTTGAGCTGGTCACCAAAAACGGTTACTGGAAGGCCGCCGTAGCAACTTTCTTCTGTATCGCGGGTTTCTACCTTTTCGATCTTTACGACTTCGTGGTCATGCACGATCGTCGCGAGCTCGTGCTGCGGCTCGTGCAGGCGCTTGGCCTGGCGTGGATCGCGCTCGCACTCTGTTTTTACTTTTATCCGGCTTTGATGCTGGGCCGCAGCATCTCACTGATTGCTTTGCCGCTCGCGCTGACGCTGATGGTTGCATGGCGCATTTCGATCCACTGGTTCCTTGGACATCCGGATTTTGGCGAGCGCATCCTGATCGTCGGTTCGGGTGAATCTGCTGTAGAGATCGCCCGGGAGGTGCTTAACCGGCCCGACGCAGGTTATCGCGTCGTGGGTTTCGTCGGCACGGATTCTGAACTGCTCGGCAAGAGCCTGATCAACCCGCGAGTGATCGGATTAACGGAAGAACTGGGTGAGATTGTGGGTCGCGAAGACATCGACCGGATTGTCGTCGCCATGGGCGAGCGCCGCGGACAGTTTCCAACCGACAAACTCCTGCAATTGAGTTTGACGGGCCGCGTTTCAATCGAAGAAGGCGCCGCGTTTTACGAGCGCATCACCAGCCGCGTCTCGTTGAGCATGATTCGTCCTTCATGGTTGATCTTCACCGGTCCCGGCCGGCGAAAGAAATTCGCAGCCCTTGCGCGCACGACCGCGCATCGCCTGGCAGCCTTGATTGGCGCAATTCTCTCTTTGCCGATCATCATCGTGACCGCGATTCTTATCAAACTCGATTCGAAGGGTCCGGTTTTTTACAAACAGGAACGCGTCGGCAAAAACGGCCGCACCTTCGTGTTGACGAAGTTTCGTTCGATGAGAGTCGATGCTGAAAAGGAAGGACCCGTCTGGGCTTCAAAAGGCGACGATCGCACCACTCGCGTCGGCCGCATCATTCGCAAGATTCGTATCGATGAGATACCGCAGTTCTGGAATATCCTGAAGGGTGAGATGAGCTTCGTGGGACCGCGTCCCGAACGGCCGCATTTCGTGGCCCAATTGGCCCAGGAGATTCCTTACTACGAACAGCGCCACATAATCGCTCCCGGACTTACAGGTTGGGCGCAGATCAAGTATCCGTACGGCGCCTCCATCGAAGACGCCCGGCAGAAACTACAATACGACCTGTTCTACATCAAAAACCATGGACTGGTGTTCGACGCAATTATTTTGTTTGAGACAGTGAAAATAATTCTGTTTGGGCGAGGAGCCCAATGAGAGTTCCGTTTTGGAGGTTGACATGAAGAAGGGAAACAAACTAACGGCGCTTGGTATCGTGATGGTGTTAATTGCCAGCACCCTCAGTGTGGCCGCGCAAACGCAGAACGATCCGCAGAAGGAACGGGCTCGCACCACTGGACAGGACCCGAAGAAGACGCAGAAACCTGTCCGCGGTGACCGGCTTGAACCCGACGACCCATCGCGTCCTCCTGCCGACGTCGCTGAAGACGTGCAGGCCAATCGCATGGAACAGTTGTCGGAGGAAGCCGCGATCAATCCTTACTACAACAACTTCTTCAGCACTTACCGCTTGGGCCCGGAAGACGTGATCTCGGTCGACGTCTTCAACCAGGACCGATACTCGCGCAAAGGCATCACGGTTCCGCCGAGCGGTCGTATTTCGCTGTCGCTGATTCCGGGCGGTGTTTTCGTCAACGGCAAGACAGTTGACGAAGTTGCTGAGATCATCAAGAAGAGATACGACGAGTACATCCTCGAGCCGCAGGTGACGGTTTCGCTCGATAAGGCATCGTCATATCGCTACAGCGTCATCGGCGACGTGGGCCAGCCGGGCATCCGTTTGATGAACCATCGCATGACTGTTACCGAGGCGCTCGCCGAAGCTGGTGGCATTCTGAGCACCGGCGACAAGAGCAGCGTGATGGTATTGCGACGACAGGCCGACGGCAACCTCAATCAAATTCGCGTGAACGTTTCCGCGATCTACAAAGGTCGCGCTCCTGACAACACTTACCTTGTTCCCGGCGACCAGATCATCGTACCGGGAAACAAACTGAAGAAGTGGCGAGAGATTATGGGTTTCGCCAACGTGCTTAGCTTCGCGCGCATCTTCGGCGTACCGATGCCGTAGGCCATGTTCAAATCAGCCCGAAACGTAGTTCGCTGTGCCTTCCTGTGCTTGTTGGTGACCGTGGCAACGGCAACCGCTCAAACAAGCATATTGGGAGGCACATCCGCAGGCACATGGGCCAGGCAACCGGCTGGTTCGATGGCCTGGCTGCACGCGGTTTTCTTTATCGATCAAAACCGTGGTTGGGCCGCAGGCAGTAAAGGCACGCTGCTTCGCACCGACGACGGTGGAAACACCTGGAAAGCAACTGCGGCTTCAACAGACGACGTCGTGCGCGACGTCTTCTTTATCGACGAACAGAATGGTTGGCTGGTCTGTGAAGTCAATGTGTACCAGCTCAAAACGAACGAGGATCCTCGCGCGTATCTCATGAAGACCACCGACGGCGGCAACAAGTGGACGAGAGTCGAGATAAAGGGTTTCGACGTTGACGCGATCCTCGTCCGCGCCGTGTTCAGTCGTGGCGGACGCGGTTGGGCGTTTGGTGAGGCAGGAGCGATCTTCACGACGCGCGACGCCGGCGAAACGTGGTCGCGTTTGCGATCGCCGACGCGCCGTTTGCTACTCGGCGGAACGTTCGTCGACGACGATCGCGGTTGGATAGTTGGAACGGGCGCTACGATCATTCAGACATCTGACGGCGGCGACACGTGGTATCAACCGAGTCTGCCCGGCGTAGAAAAGACCCTTCGCTTCACCGCGGCGTCGTTCATTGATAACCGCCTTGGTTGGGCGGTGGGCAGCGCCGGCAGTGTCTATCGCACGACGAATGGCGGACGCACCTGGCAACAACAGGATTCCGGCGTGGACGTGGATCTGTTTGACGTGAAGTTTGTCGATGCACAGGAAGGCTGGGCGGTCGGCGCCGAGGGAACAATCATCCACACCACCAACGGTGGTGGAACGTGGACCAAAGAACGAAGCGGCACGCCGCATCAGTTGGAACGAGTTTTCTTCACCGATAAATCACACGGCTGGGCAGTAGGCTTTGGCGGCACCGTCGTCGCATATCAGCGTAGGACTTAAAAACAATGAAACATCTCCTCCTTATTTGTTTGATGGTCGGTGTGACTGTCACCGGAACCATGGCGCAAACGGAAACGCGCGTGCGCCGTACTGAAGCGCCGCCCGCGGCAGTTAAGGCCGACGCGCCTGCTGCCGACGAGAGCGACGATCCGATCAAGATTCTGCGCGACCAGATTGCGGCCGCATCCCTGATCCAGGATCGTAATCGCCTGCAACTCAAACTCGCCGAAGAGCTCGTCAGGACCGGACAAAAACGCGAAGCGCTCGTCGAGCTTGTCGCAGCCTTAAACGCGAATGGTTTTGATCCGGTTGGGTTCTACAATCTCGGCAACGCGTTCGCGCGTCTCGACGAGTCTGAATCCGCGATCACCGCTTATCGCCGCGCGATCGAGCAGCGCAAGGGTGGATACTCGCGCGCACACAACAATCTCGGTGTCGTGCTGTTGCGAGAGGGTCGTTGGGACGAGGCGTACGAGGCTTTTAACACGGCGTTGAAGCTGGAAAAGTTTGGTTACGCTGAAGCGAGCTACAACCTCGGCCGGCTTTATGCCGCGCGAGGCCAGAGCGATCTGGCGATGCGCGAATGGCGCCGTGCGATCTACGTTGATCCGAAACACGATGCCGCACGGCAGGCTCTGGCGCGTGGCGACAACGAGGACGTGATCGCTGTCGAGAAAGCGCCTGAAGTAAAATCGGCAAACCGAACTACCGCCAAAGCGTCGCCTGCTCCGCGCGCGGCGAGTTCGCCTGCGTCGGGTCCAGGCCGAAGGCTAACACTCAGTCAGACCAGTTTTGATTTTCTGCAACGCGCACGCGATGCTTCAGAGCGCGGCAAGATGTTGGACGCGGTCGATAACTATCGACGTCTCTTGAATCGGGAAGGCGGATACTTCGCGCCTGCGAATCTCGAACTCAGTTATGCGTTGTTGAGTTTGAAACGTTACGACGAAGCGGTGGCGCAGTTGCGTCAGGTTTCCGAACGAGACGGCGCGCGTTATCCGGTCAGTTACTTTCACCTCGCGCGTTTGTATGAGTTGAAGGGCGAACTGAAGCTGGCGGAAGCCGCGTTCTCGCAGGCACTCAACGCCAACGTTTCGACCAACGTTCGCTTTCTCCTGGATCTAAGCCGCGTGCGCGAGAAGCAAGGCGATTTCAAAGGCGCGCTCGAAGCGATGGAGCGATACGTGAGCGTAGTCCAGCAGCAAGGTGAGAAACCTGCCTGGTGCGACGAACGCCTCGCCGCGCTTCGCGCCAAAGCGCAGTAAATCCGTTTCAGCGTTCCGGCCGCATATGCGGGAAAATGATCACGTCGCGGATCGACTGCTTGTTCGTTAGCAGCATCACCAGGCGATCGACCCCGATGCCGATACCGGCGGCGGGCGGCATGCCGTAGGAAAGCGCGCGGATGTAGTCTTCATCCATCAACATCGCTTCTTCATCGCCGCGCTCGCGTCGCTTCACCTGTTCGCGAAAACGGTCATACTGTTCCAGTGGGTCGTTCAATTCCGAAAACCCATTCGCGACCTCCATCCCCGCGATGTACAACTCGAAACGTTCCGCAACGTCCGGGTTGCTCGGCGAGCCCTTTGAAAGCGGCGAGATCGGTTTAGGAAAGTCGGTAATAAAGGTCGGCTGGATCAGTCCGTGTTCAATCCGTTCCTCAAACAAGTCCAGCACGTTTTCATTCGTGACCTGTTGACCGAGTTCAGCCAAACTCTCTTTCATCCCCACGCGTCGAAACGGTTCGCCAAAATCAAGTTCCTGGTCGCCAAACCACGCGTGTGTATGGCCCAAAACTTTGAAGACGACGGCGCGCAGCATCTGCTCGCAGAAATCCATCATCGCGTTCACGTCCGCGTATGCCCAGTAGAACTCGAGCATCGTAAACTCAGGATTGTGCCGCGTTGAGATGCCTTCGTTACGGAAGTTACGATTGAGTTCGTAGACCTTCTCGAATCCACCCACCAGCAGCCGCTTCAGATACAACTCCGGAGCGATGCGCGCATACAGATCGATATCGAGTGTGTTGTGATGAGTCTTGAATGGACGAGCCGCGGCGCCGGTCGGCAACGGCGTTAGCATCGGCGTCTCAACTTCAACGTAACCGTGGTCATCGAGTATGCGGCGCATCTCTTTCACGGCAGCGGCGCGGCGTTCGAATACTTCGCGCGGTGTGAGCGAGTCGTCTTTCTCGAGTTTCAAACTGCCGGCGATTAGATCGACGTAACGTTGGCGCTGGCGGATTTCCGGATCGTGTACGCCGTGCATCTTGTCCGGCAGCGGCAGCAACGCTTTTGCCAGAAATTGCAGCTTCTGCACGTGCACGGAAAGCTCACCGGTTTTAGTGACGAAGAGAAAACCTTCGACGCCGATGAAGTCGCCGTGATCGAGAAGCTGAAACAGTTTCCAGCCGTCGACGTCGCCGCCGAGCTTTTCGTTGTGAACGCCGATAACGTCGTCTCTGCGGATATAGAGCTGCAAACGGGAAATGCCGTCGGAGAGGTGAACGAAGGCAGCTTTGCCCATCACGCGGGGTGGGGAAGCGATGCGTCCGGCGAGTCGCACCGTAAAGTGGTTGAGTTGCCCGTTTGCCGTTTCCAGTTCTTCTGTCGTCGGACGCCCATCCACTGGAATCTTTGGTTCGACGGCGCGAAACTTCTCGACGACCGAAGTAATCGTGTCTTCGCGGCCCTGTTCGACAATCTCGCTGCGCTCGAACTTGTTTGGGTAGACATTGCCGACGAGTTCGCGCAGCGCGTCGAGATGCGCGCGGCGCGCAATGGTTTGATCGTTCTCTTCGATGAACGGTAGCGACAAGATGCGGTCTCCAGAGTAAAGCGACGATTATGCTAGATTCTACCCACGGATGAAAGCCAAAATACTGAGCACGGATGAGATGCTCAAGGAACGAGAACGCTTGCGTGCCGCAGGCGCACGATTGGTATTTACGAACGGAGTCTTTGATCTCTTGCACGTCGGGCACGTGCGTTACCTGTCGCAGGCACGCGCTCTCGGCGATGCGCTCGTGGTCGCGATCAATAGCGATCGCACTGTAAGGGAGTTGAAAGGGCCGGGTCGACCTGTGTTCGATCAGCGCGAACGCGCTGAGATTTTGGCGGCCCTGCGCAATGTGGATTACGTCGTCGTGTTTGACGACATCTCGCCGCGCAGTTTGATCAAAACACTTTTGCCTG
>Ga0079218_10000681_pt1 | contig 10776 bp, 6 predicted proteins | sample NCCompost_FD_77181 | JGI IMG/M metagenome (GOLD analysis project Ga0079218, IMG submission 77181) | Agricultural soil microbial communities from Utah to study Nitrogen management - NC Compost | ecosystem: Environmental > Terrestrial > Soil > Agricultural land | place: USA: Utah | collected... | reverse complement strand
GCTCCCGCACTAACGATCATTTTTCCGTCGACGCTGAAGGCGACTGCGTAAACACCATTGGCGTGGGCATCGTGTGAGCGTATCTCGTTACCACGCGCGGTATCCCAAAGCTTAAGACTGCCATCGTAACTCCCACTGGCAATCGCTTTTCCATCAGGACTAAAGGCCGCCGCAAAAACGGCATCTTTATGGCCTTCCAGCGAACCTAGTTGCGCTCCGGTTGCGGCGTCCCAAAGTTTGATTGTCCGATCGCCACCGGCAGTCGCAATCAATTTGCCGTCAGGACTAAAAGCAATGCCATTGACGCTGTTGACGTGACCCGACTGGATCACCAATTTCGGCTCCGTACTCTGATTGCTTGAGTCCGTCCGTGGCGCTGCCTGCGCCGCATTCAAGTGACGGTCAGATACCAGACGCGAAGCACAGGCCGCGAAACTCATAAGCAGCAGGAGCGCGAATGGAAACAACTTTTTGTTGTTACGAGTCTTCATCTTTTCTTCACCCGGGTCTCGCTCGGCGATATTTTGAAGCCACCCAAATGGCTGAGTTTAAACCTGCCTGCGGAAAAGTGCGGGCCTGCAAAAGAACGCCGTCGAGGTTATTTCTTGCATTGAACTCGGCGCCAGAGCCGGCGTGAAGCTTTGCCCGTACGCTCATCGTGAACTCAAGCTGATGGCGTTGCTGATGTGCCTTTCCTCGTCCGGTTAAACATCAAGTGGCTTTCGTTATCGCGACAAACTGAAACTCAAACGTTGACCAGCCAAACGTATCGGCATTAGGAGAGGAGATGTCCTGAGTTCCTTCGATTTCGCCGCGAGTGGTCATGCCGATTGTGGTCGCCGTTTTCAGGAGCTTTCCGAGCGCTGTTTGCTCTTCTTTAGCGCCACGATCGTTTCCTCCTCGTTTGGTGCCGACTGACCTCTCGCTTAGCAGCGGGCTGAAATCGGCTGGCTCGCGCGTGGCGATTGCCTTAAAAATTTCCGGTCCGTAAGGCGGAGTGATAGTTACAACAAACGGCGCCGGCACCCGATGCCACTCGCCATCAGCGGGAATCTTATTTTCGTCCGCATTACCCAACGGAATTACCGGATTTGGCCAGAGCGGAGCAATGTGGCCGTCACTCGTGAGATCGATGACGTTGATGTATGCGTCGGCGTAGCCCGTGTTTTTGATTTCCAGCAAGTAGTAGGAGCTTTCCGGCAAGGAATGCAAGGTTCCAACCTCCAACGGTGGTCCCAGGTCTTTTGTCTTGGTTATTACCTGAATCCTCCGATCCCCTACTTTAAGGCTCGAACGCTCTTCAGCCGAGACAGGAATTAACCGCATTTCTATTTTGACCATGGGGTCATCGTTCTTGAGGTTTTTTACGAAGCGCCAGCGAGCCTCACCTTTCAGCGCAAGCGAAATTTTGGCGAACGCATCCGCCTCATCAGACACACGTCGAATGATGGAGCCGTCCTGCCGCATCATCGTGTAGCCACCGGAAAAGTTTCTGTCATCTCCCAGGGAGGAAGGCTTTTCGTCGGTACACTTGCCACGACAGATTTTGATGTCCCAATCGTTGGACCCGCGGAAATCGCCGCGGACGACATCAATTTGTTTAACTCTCGTGGCTAGATCGTCCGCCGCTATTGCGGGCTGCGGAATTCCTTCGAAGGCGACACGGAGACGCGCGTCGTCAAACTTATGTTCCGTTTCCCTGGCGCGTGCGTTTTGCAGTTGCTTCAAATCGACCTTCGCCGGACCCGCAACTTTCAAACGCGAAGAAGTAGCCTGAACTGTTTGAATTTCAGCGCTGGCGATCGGCGCTGCTTCTTTGAAATCTTTCGTGTCTGCCGGATAGAGATCGAAGCGCGATCCTTTGGTCATCCCTTGTAGATAACCGGCCTTCAGCAGCAGATCCTCGTTATCGATCCCGAGGTTGATGAAGGGCTGCGGCGGCAGCGCGATGCCCTGCATCAGCACCTTGTCCATCTCGCCTTCCATTGTGGGATTCTGGTCGTGACCGTCGCGAGTTACTTCCTCGTAGATGCGGCCAAAGATGTCGCGATAAGTGCTTCGAGGTCCGGCCGCCATTAATGCTTTGGCTAGCGCATAAGAGAGCAAACCCATTCGTTTGCCATTGAAGCCATCGGTTTCACAAGCCAGTTGGTCATTACGCGTCGCTGCAATCACCACGTAACCCAGCGATGCGGCATAACCTTGCGGTAGCAAACCTGTGGAGTCTTCCGCGGTCGACTTGGTACCACGTGTCTTAAGGGCCCGCGGCGGCGCTCCCTCCCACTTACTCCCGCGCACCAGGAACCTTCCTCCGCGGGTGTTGGTGCCGGAGAAACAGCTATCCATGGTCAGGGTGACGTTGCCGGGCTTCTTTTCTTTTAACTCGTCAAGCCACGTCCTAATTTCGTCATCGCGGATGTCGTTCGAGGCGTCCAATCGTGAGATGTAGTCGGAAGGAATCAGCGTCTGGTCATAACCACTGATTTCGTCTCCGACCTGTGGTTGGGTCCGTGCTGATCGTCGTCGGGAACGGTGCCGCCATGTCCGGAATAATGGAAGTAAACCGTGTCGCCGGGGCGGGTCTGATCGATCAAAAAGGACTTGAATGTACGGCGGATCGATTCGTGAGTTGTTTCCTGACTCGTCTTGAGCACTTTGATCTCATTCTCCAGGAAGCCGAAGTTCTGCATTAGCACCTGTTTCAAGGCATCAAGATCTGCTTCTGAGTTGAGATCCCACCAATACTTTTTTCGATTGCTACACTCGACACCGTCGCCACGACAATACTTTGAGATACCCACTAGCAATGCACGTTTGCGCGGCGTTGCGTTCAAAGTGGCACTTTGCCGAGGTTCACGGGATGCGTTTTGACTGGCCCGAGCGAACAACTGCGGGAAGGGACCACTCAAAACGAACGTAAACAAAACGAGTATGAGCGTAATATGACGCATGGCGAAAATCTCCTTTAATCACACCTGCAAAGCGAGATTCGACTTTACTGCGCACCGCGCCGCGGCGGCCCGGCCATTGGAGTCGTTGCCCTGATAGCTGCAGCCGGATTAAGTTTTCCGTAACCCCAGTACGGATTTGGAGTCGCGCCCGTCAACTCATCTCTGATCGCTGTCTTTTTCAGAATCTCCTTAATTTGAATCGCATCAAGGCCTGGATTCTTTTGCAGCATTAGGGCAATCACCCCAGCAGTGTAAGGAGAGGAAGCACTGGTTCCCTGCCAGGCAAGGTGGAAACCGTCATCAGTAATATTGGCTTTGTCCGGAGTGCCATCAGAATTCTTGCCCATCTCGGTGGAATCCTTCGAAAGCGGCGAGATCGTGTAAGTAGCCGGTGCGGCAATCTCGGGCTTCACAATATTGTCGCGGCGGAATCCCGGACTGGAATAAGCCGAAATTGTTCCCGTCTTCATGTTGTAGAGAGTTTGGGTTCCTTCGATATTGGTCCACGAACTGCGAAAGTCATACGCCCCCACTGTGATTACATTGGTGGCGTTTCCGGGCGTACCAACCATGAACCTTTCCTCGTTGCCCTTTCCGAACGTCCCGGAACGGGTGGAGGGCAGATACAAATCGAAGCGACCGTTAGTTACCTTCGGCGAGGCGCCGAACCCGTAGACATCGTATGTGCCCTTCGGAATCCAGATCGTAACCTGATGGGTTTTCTCGCTAACGGCATCAATATCGACCTCTTCTTTGAAATATTGATTGAAATTTTGCGGCGCCTTGGCGGGTTTCGAGAGTTTCCCTCCAATATCCTCCCCAACGCGAGACAAATAGAACACCACAGGCGTGCCAGAGGGATCGACGAAGAATGTATCGCGCCCGACTATAGCCAGACCCCAGTCGTCATTAACGCTGAAGTAAGACGTGAGCTGTGTTCCTTTGTCCCCGGTGACGAAAAGCTCTATGCCGGAGCTGAAATTGTCAGCCTGTCCCGGCCGATCAGGGCCGAACGTTCCGCCCGCATGGAAACTATCCCGACCTTCATTTCCAGCCGATACAGATATGACGGCGCCCGGTTTTCCTGCACCAACAAAATTATCCAACATGCGTTCGAACGGGGCGTCACCTTCATGGGACGAGTACTGACTGCCGAAGCTCATGTTGATGACGGCGGGCCTACCGAGAGACTTTGCCGTATTTAGAATCCACTCGACGGTGTAATAACCCAGGTTACTGATGCCGCCGTTACCGTTGTCTGCTTTGACTATAATTAGGTCAGCTTCGGGAGCAATTCCTTTGTAAGTCCCTGGGAGTACGCCCTTGGCCGTTGCGCGACCATTGCCGGCCGCAGTGCCGGCGCAGGCAGTACCGTGGCCCACAACGTCTTTAGACGCCACTCTTCCTTGACCTTTAAGAGCGGCGTTGATCTGTGCTTTGGAATAGAGTGTGCCGATCGGCTTATTGTCCTTATCGACGAGTGGCGGCTGCGATCCGATGCGGCCGCTTGAGTTTGTCCAGGATGGATCGAATAAGTCGTAGAGGTAGAGGATTCGCGAAGTTCCATCGGGGTTAATAAAATCCAGATGGGTCCAATCAATACCCGTATCGATAATCGCAACGATTACGCCTTTCCCGGTAAGCGTCTGCCGATCGAAATCACCCGCCACTTTGTCGCCCCGCGTTTCTCCTCGCAGCTCGCGCAACATTTGGGGGGAGACCAGGTCTCTGGGCGGTTTGGGAATGGATGCGCCCATCATTGGCTTGATCGAAGTAACAGCACTCTGCTGGGCCAATCTTTGCAGTGCCAGCACAGGCACACTGGCATAAATCAAGTCGCCTGCACGGAGCCGAACCTTCGCCCCGGCTTTTTCCAACGCGGCTGGGTTTGCACCACCGTCAACGCTGAGCGCCACTTCAATCGAGGGATTTTTCTCTGCGCCCGCAATCCCAAAAAGCGTCGAGAGTTGCTGCGCGGAGAATTCCGCACCGTCTGATCTGGCCCCCCGCGTATCAGCAAACTGGCGGTACAGCACCTTCAAAGGCATCGAAAGTTTGTCTGCGGCAGTGCCGCCGCGTGCTGACTTGTTTGCGCCCGGACCCAATGCCGTTCGCAGGTGGGGTGGCTTACTTTCAGCTTGATTGGCAAAAGCCATCGACGCCATCAGCATCGCGCCAGTTAGAATTGCCACTAGTGCTCGTTTATATAGGTCTCTATTCATATCTGAACTCCTTAGCAGAAAATGTTTCCCATTCGTTAGCATCACTTGAATTAACAGTCCTTGTTTCCACACGTCTGGATATACCTTTGCCTAGGTACTTCATCAGCCAGACAGAAAATCCGCGTGCTCTACGATCTAATGACCAGGGAATACAGGAGAGAAATAAAGGAGAGAACAAGGTCCCGGCAGAACCATTGCAAAGTTTCTGGCGACAACAAAGAAACGTTGCGCCAACTGACAATGAACGGGAGGGGGGTAGTATTCTTGCGTTCATTAATGAAAGCGTGGTCGGTCAAAGACTGCTTCGCGGAACTCGCCGGCAGGAATCTCATCTAAGGTCTTGGATCCCAGTCAGCCAAACCAACTAGTCCCACACCGATATCCCGGTGCTGGGTGTTCTAGGTTGCATTTAAAAGAGCTGGCGCCCGTTTGTTGGTAATTAAGTTGTAACCTGGACAAAAAGAGTTACGCGGTGGGGAATCACTCTCGCCCTGGCACTGTGCTCCAGGCTGAAGCTACTGGTTCTTTGCAGATTACGCGCGAAATTTAGACTCGGGAAAGGTACATGTCAATGTTTTTGGTCCGGTTGAGTCTGTCTGAAAGGGCAGCAGAGTTGAAGTGCGACATGCGGAACTGAACGGGCGACCTGAGCGAGTGGGCAAGGAGGGGCGCAGTTTTGCTCGAGGGACTGGGAACGTGGCTACTCAAAATCCTAACCGGAACCTTAACCGCCGGGTCAATCAGCTTTCGCGGTTGCCTCGGATTATCTTCGCAACTGCATAAGGACTCGCCGCGACGGAAGTGATGCTACCTGAGGCGACCTCACCATTGCCTCACGCTTTGTTTTCCGGGATAATCCAAACGGAGCAACAAGTCTTCCCAGAGGTTTCTCTCTATGCTGGCGGTGCTCGGGGCGCTCTTTGCAAACGGGCTGATCACAGTTCTCAAATTTATCGCTGCTGTTATGACGGGCTCGTCCGGAATGATGGCGGAGTCGCTGCACTCGTTGGCGGACACCACAAACCAGGTATTTTTGCTCCTTGGTTTACGATTTTATAAGCGACCGGCTTCCGAGAAACACCCCTTCGGATATGGGAAGGAACGGTTCTTCTGGTCTTTCATAGCAGCGATTTTTATCTTCGGCGTCGGAGCCACTTACGCGATCTACGAGGGAGTCGCAAAGCTGCGACATCCACATCCGCCGGAGAATCTCGTGTGGGCGTACTGGGTCCTTGCGATATCGTTTGTGCTTGAAGCCGGTTCGATCGGTCTCGCGGTCTATCAGGAAGTAAAAGAAGCGCACCATGAAGGCTTAACGTTCTTTGCATATCTCCGCGAATCGAAAGATCCGACAGCGAAGACGGTCCTCTTCGAAGACTCGGCCGCATTGCTGGGAATTGTAATTGCCGGCGTCGGGATCTACCTGACTGATCATCACACCGGTCCCAACGATGGCGCTTACTGGGATGGTCTCGCGTCAATAACTATTGGACTGGTTTTAGCAGTCGTCGCTTTTGTGTTAGCGCGAACGTCGCGCGGCTTGTTGTTAGGCGAAGCTGCGAACAAGAAAAGCGTGGTGGCGATTAAACAGGCGATTGAAAGTCATGCCAATGTGGTTAAGGTCGTTGAGCTGTTGACGATGCACCTGGCACCCAAACAGATTTTGATTAACGCGCATGTAAACCTGCGCGACGATTTGGTACTCGGTGATGTCCTCCAGACCACTGAAGAGATTGAGGATTTGATCAAGCGCGCGGATCCGAAAGTGGAGATGATTTTCCTGGAGACAGCGCGAGCGAGTGATAGTACGGAACAGAACGTTGTGCCGGAGCACATGGCCTGAAGCAAGAGGGATTTCGGTTTACGGAACGGTGAAATCAAATTGTCCCTGCAGAATCGCAAACCCCGAATCAAGAACCTGAAAACAAGAGATGCTACTAATCCTGCCATACACGGAGTACCTCAGAAGACTAGCTGAACCGCGCAATATCGCGGACATTATCCTCGTCTTCTTGGTTGTGTATGCAGTTTTAAAGCTCGTCAGGGGAACTCGCGCCGCCCCAATGGCCGCCGGCATTGGCGCCTTTGCCCTTCTCTACTGGTTAGCTGCCCACCAGAATCTCGCAACCCTGGAATTCATCTTACGTGGTGCACTGCTTTACATCGGCGTCGCCATCATCGTGCTCTTTCAGGCGGAAATTCGGCAGGCATTGATTAGCTTCGGCAACAGCTTTCGCATGCCGTTTACGCGACGCTTCACCGGACAGTTTGGCGAAGGCGTCTACGATGAGATCGTGCTCGCCGCGACCACGCTGGCCTCTACCAAGACCGGTGCTTTAATGGTGATCGAGCGCAACGTGGGACTAAAAAACGTTACTGAAGGCGGCGTTAAATTGGACGCTGAACTTAGTTACGATTTGCTGGTTAGCATTTTCAATCCCGCATCCCCTTTACACGATGGCGCAGTCGTTGTCCGCCGGCATCGAGTTGCGGCTGCTTCATGCTTTCTACCGTTGACTCTAAATCCCAGATTGTCGCGTGACCTGGGCACGCGACACCGTGCCGCGATTGGTGTCACCGAAGATACGGATGCTGTGGCGGTGGTTGTATCGGAAGAGACCGGCTTGATTTCGTTTGTTCAGGCCGGACAAATCAAGCGGGGATTGGATGCGACAAAACTGCGAGCCGCCATCTTTCAGGCGTTGGAGGCGCCAGCCAAGCGCAGCAAAGAAAAAGGGCCACCTAAGTTGGTCGACAATGAGACGGATGAAGAGGTGGCGCCGGTATAGGAATTCGCGATTGCCAATTGGCGACTGGCGATTGTTACACTCGGGTGCGCCATAAAGAATCAACCAATCGGCAATCGGCATTCTGAAAATCGGAAATCCATCGTGCCCTACCAGGATATCGAAGACATCAACGTAGTAGCACCACAGCGACCGCCGACCTTTTTCGGGCGCCTGTTGCGCAAACTATTCATCGACGACTGGGGCGTTAAGCTGCTTGCACTGGGAATTACTTTTGTCCTGTGGATGGCTGTCGCGGATTTCAACAAGCCGCGCACAATCCGCGTCCCGGTTCAGTTGAATTTTGTTAGGCCTAACAATTTGGAGATCAGCAACGAGCCTCCGCGAACTATTGATGTTGAATTAACCGGCAGCCGCGAGCGGCTCAACAACATGAGGCTTTCCGACCTCGTCGCTACCGTCGACATTAGTGACCAGGCTGCAGGCGACCGCATTGTCAGGCTCAATAATGAAAGCGTGCATATGGACCTTCCCGACGGCGTCAAGATCGAATCTTTCAAGCCAACTACAATTCCGATTCGCCTGGAACCGAATCTGGCACGGCAGCTTCCAGTGGACATTAAACTCGGAGGACAGCCCGCAGCCGGATTTGAGCTGGTCAGCGCAACAGCCCAGCCGAATATCGTCAGTGTGAGCGGCCCCGCAAGTGTTATTGAGAAATTGCGGCAAGCGCCAACCGAACTCATCTCGATTGAAGGTAAGAAGGACAACTTCACAGCATTGGGGGTAGCCATTGCCATCTCCGACTCCAGAATCGAGGTGGAGAATCCCGTCGTAGATGTGACACTTGAGATCGTCGAAAAGAAACGTCCTGCTACACCGCTGAGTTCAACTGCTCCTTTTGGCGATCAGCTTGTCGCGGCAGGAGCTCGAACCGCCACGGTCCGATCCGCCCATCAGATTCAATGATTCCCGCTCCGCGACAGAACTTCTAATGACAACTCCAACGACAAGACGGCTCTTTGGCACTGATGGTGTGCGTGGTGAGGCGGGCCGCTTTCCGCTCGACGTGCCGACGATGAAGACTATCGGTGCCTCGCTGGCAGTTCGCCTTGGCGCCTCACCGCTGATTGTGGTGGGTCGCGATACGCGAGAATCAGGTGAATGGCTGGAACAAGCATTAATTGCGGGCGCGCTGAACCATGGCGCGCGTTGTGAATCCGCAGGAGTGATCACTACTCCAGGCGTCGCTTTTCTTACTCGCAGTCTCGGCGCCCAGGCAGGTGTGGTCATTAGTGCTTCGCATAATCCTTATCAGGACAACGGTGTCAAAATTTTCGCGCCTTCCGGACGAAAGCTTGACGACGAAACTGAACGTTTAATCGAATCCGATATTTTTGCGGCCCAGGGCTCCGATCGATCTCAACCGCAACGCGAGTTACCGGCCGCAGACCACAGCGCGGAGCTGCGTGCTCGCTATCTGACTTTTCTCGAGAATGAAATCGGCGCCGGCTTGTCGCTACGAGATCAAGTCATCGTTGTGGATGCAGCGAATGGCGCCGCCTCTCAACTGGCCCCGGCGTTGTTCGAGAACCTCGGCGCGCGCGTGATTGCCATAAACAATCATCCCGATGGCCGCAACATCAATCTCAATTGCGGCTCACTGCACATTGAGCAACTGCAGCAGAAGGTTGTTGCGAGCGGAGCTTCGCTGGGCGTGGCCTTTGATGGTGATGCCGACCGCTCGCTCTTTGTCGATGCGCATGGGACATTTGTCGATGGCGACGCAACTCTCTGGGTCCTGGCTAACAATTTTCTCGCCCGTGGTGAGCTCAAGCAAAACCTGGTCGTGGCAACGGTGATGAGTAACATCGGGCTGGAAATCGCTTTACGATCACGCAATCTGAAATTGCTGCGCACAGATGTAGGCGATAAATATGTACTTGAAGAGCTACTTCGCACGGGCGCGACTCTCGGTGGGGAACAGTCGGGTCACATAATTTTCCCCAGCATCAGTTTGGCTGGTGACGGCATGATAACTACGCTCTGCCTGCTGCGGGCGATGACTCACGAGCACAAGTCGCTGCATGCGTTGACGGAAGGCTTTCAGCGTTTCCCTCAGATCCTGGTTAACGTCAAGGTACGAGAGAAGCGCCCATTCATAGAGGTTCCGGCGATCAAGGATCTGGCAACGAAAACCGAAACAATGCTAGGCGAAAAGGGCCGCTTGCTGCTGCGTTACTCCGGCACTGAGCCACTGGCCCGGGTCATGATCGAAGGGGAGAATCAGAGTGAGATTGATCGCTATGCAGGCGACCTTGCAGCCCTGATTCGCAAGCAGTTGGGCTGAATTTCGACGACTGATCAATGCAATTTCTACATGCAAGACTCGGGAATTTTTTCACTCTCTGTATTCTGGAAGTCGCGTTTTCGCGTTCAGAAAACGAGGCTTACGAAAGAACTCAAAGGAAAGGCCTGACGCGCGCGTAATAGTTTTCCGATCTGTTGCACGGCACAGGCGTTGCGATGTATATTGTGGGGCAAGAGAGACGGTTGGTGAATCCTCCGTCTCAAGTGGTTGCTGGGGTGAGGACAGTGACCACAAAAATGGATGGGCGCGACGCACTCCCACGTATGTCGCGCCCATCCGCTTTTTTAGCAAGCCTTCAGACTTTTTTCACGGTATTCTTGGTCCTGCGGCGCTGCCTTCGAAGCGAATTGAGCGAAAGCGACTAGCGAAACCGGAGTCTGTTAGTGCACACCAAGACCCTGAAGGTAAACGTCACCCTGGTTCGGGAGAAAAGCCAGTATCAGATTCACGTTGGGGGCGATCTTTTGTTAGAGGCAGGTGTTATT
>Ga0079218_10000680_pt1 | contig 10782 bp, 11 predicted proteins | sample NCCompost_FD_77181 | JGI IMG/M metagenome (GOLD analysis project Ga0079218, IMG submission 77181) | Agricultural soil microbial communities from Utah to study Nitrogen management - NC Compost | ecosystem: Environmental > Terrestrial > Soil > Agricultural land | place: USA: Utah | collected... | reverse complement strand
TGCCGTATTTACGCCGCGCTCGATCTCGTCTCGCGAAAGTCTCAGACACTCGGCCGCTCGAATGGCCACGATGACATTGTTGAGCTGGTGCCGCCCCGGTAACGCAGGACGAAGATTCCGGTATTGCCGTATCGGCGTTGTCACATCGAGTTCGAAGAACCCGCCACCAAGGGGACGCGCTTCGCGCACCAGATGCTGCGTCATATACATCCGTTTGCCTGCGTGTTCCCGGATCACGTCATAGTCAACGTCCGGTCCGATGACCACGGGCTCAGACGACTTGATGATCCCGGCCTTCTCCGCCGCAATCTGCTCCAAAGTGTCCCCGAGAAACTGCTGATGATCGAGACCAATGCTTGTGATTACCGAAACATCCTGCTTGACGACATTCGTCGCATCAAGACGGCCTCCCATTCCGACTTCGAGGATCGCGAACTTCACGCGGCCGCGAAACCAGGTAAAGGCCATCGCGGTCGTCATTTCGAAATACGTCGGGGGGTAGAGAAAATTTGAGATGTCCTTTACCGCGGCCGACACCTCCGCATACACGCTTGCGAGATCGGCGTCGGAGATCTCCTGTGTGCCGATCCGGAATCTCTCGTTGAGGCGCTGAAGGTGCGGCGAGATGTAAACGCCGGCATCCGGCATCATCGCCGACAACATCGCGACGACAGAGCCTTTCCCGTTTGTTCCCGCGACCAGCGCACAACGAAAAGTGTGATGAGGGTTGCCGAGGCGTTCCAGCAGGATCTGGATATTGCGCAGATCGTACTTGATGGAACGGTATTCGTTCGTCAGGGAGAACAGATGCGCGATTTCAGTAGGGGTCATCTAGTCCTGTTAGGAGGCAACTCCTTCGGGGCTGTCAGTTTCCACCGCGACTTTGTACTCGCAATTCTCATCGTTGCAGTAGCGGATGGTTCCTTCGCGCTTCGTCGTTTTTTCGATCAGGTAGGGCGCACCACAGGAGGGGCACTGTTCCGGAACCGGTTTGTTCCAGAGAACGAAATCGCATTCCGGGTATTTCGAGCAGCCGTAGAAAACTTTGCCGCGCTTGGATCGCCGTTCGATCAACTCGCCGCCGCATCCGGACTTCGGGCACGGAACGCCGATCGTCTTCGGCTTGATGTATTTGCACTTCGGATAGTTGCTGCATGACGTGAACAGCCCGAATCGGCCGTCCTTGATCACCAGCTTCGCCTCTTTGCACTGGGGACAAACTTCGTCGAGGATGACGTCGGGCTTCTTGGGGGCGCCTCCGCCTGCGGCAATCTTGCGCGTTGTCTTGCATTCCGGATATCCCGTGCAAGCCAGGAACTGACCAAAGCGTCCGCGCTTCAGCGCCATCGGCCGACCGCAGTTCTCACACGGTTCGGGTTCCGCATCCGCTCCAGCCGACTCTTTCGCATCCGCGTTTTCTTCCTTCGCGATTTCCTTCGTGTTCTTGCACTCGGGGTATGCGGAGCAGGCGAGGAAGCTTCCGAACTGTCCCCATTTTTGCACCATGGGACTGCCGCATTTCTCGCAGATCTGATCTGTGGGAATCTCCTGCTTCTTGAGATTCTCCATGTTCTTCGACGCCTTCTTGAGGTCTTTTTGAAACTTCTTGTAGAACTCGTCGAGCGCTTCAACCCAGGTCAACTTGCCTTCTTCGACTTCGTCGAGTTCTTCTTCCATGCGGGCTGTGTATTGAACGTCGAAGATATCCTCGAAGTGACGTACCAGCAGATCGGTCACGACCGTACCCAGCTCCGTTGGGCGGAACTTTCCCGTATCCTTCTGGACGTATTCCCGATCCTGGATTGTCGAGAGAATCGAGGCGTAAGTTGACGGCCGGCCGATTCCCTTCTCTTCAAGCGCTTTCACCAGCGAGGCTTCTGTGAAGCGTGGTGGAGGTTCGGTAAAGTGCTGCTTCGGTGTAATGCCGAGAGAACGCAGGGCCTCGCCCTGAGAGAGGGCAGGAAGCGTAATGTCTTCCTCGTCCTCCGGCGTTGCCACATCCTCATCCCTGGTCTCTTCGTAAACCTTAAGGAAACCATCGAACTTCAAGACACGTCCCGAAGCACGGAAGAGATAATCCTTCGCGGTGATTTCGACGCTGGTCTGGTCGTAGACCGCAGGGTTCATCTGCGACGCGACAAAGCGTGTCCAGATCAACCAATAGAGCTTGTACTCATCCTCGGAAAGGAACGGCTTCAAATCATCCGGCGTCCGACCAACGAAGGTGGGGCGGATAGCCTCGTGGGCGTCCTGCGCATCTTTCTTGCTCTTGTAGACGACTGGCTTCTCGGGAAGGTAAGGGCCTGTGTAGACGTCGGAGACGTACGAACGAACCATCTCCATGGCTTCATCCGAGATGCGCGTGGAGTCGGTACGCATGTAGGTAATCAAACCGATGCGCCCTTCCTCACCCAGTTCGATGCCTTCATACAGGCGCTGCGCAAGCATCATGGTTTTCTTGACGGTGAACCGCAGCTTGCGCGCGGCTTCCTGTTGCAGCTTGCTCGTGGTGAACGGCGGAACCGGATAGCGTTTCTTTTCCTTCGTGACAACCGACTCGACCGTGAATGCCGCGCCTTCGAGATTCTGAAGGATGTGGTCGGCCTGTTCCTGGTTTGTGACCTCCGCCGTCTTACCCTTGATTTTGGCAAGCCTGGCGTCGAACGGCGGCGGCTGATGGCCTTCGAGGCGCGCGATTATGGACCAGTACTCTTCCGGCTTGAATGCCTGGATCTCGCGTTCTCGCTCGACGATCAATCGCAGCGCTACGGTCTGAACGCGCCCGGCAGAAATCCCGCGGCGCACCTTGTCCCACAACAACGGGCTGATTTGATAGCCCACGAGCCGATCCAGAATGCGTCGAGCCTGCTGGGCGTCGACAACTTTCTGATTGATGCGGCCCGGATTCTCGACGGCGTACTTGATCGCCTTGGGCGTGATCTCGTTAAAGAGCACACGGTAAATTTCGACCTTCTCGCCGTTAAGGATCTCCTTCAGGTGTTGGCAAATGGCCTCGCCTTCGCGGTCCGGGTCAGCAGCGAGCAGGATTCTGTCTGCTGTTTTGGCTGCGGTCTTCAACTCCTTGATGACCTTTTCCTTGCCCTTGATCTGTTCGTAGACCGGCTGGAAGTCATTGTCAGGATCCACGCCCAGCTTGCTTTTCGGCAGATCCTTGACGTGACCAAGCGAGGCTTTGACGACGTAATCCTTGCCCAAATACTTATTGATCGTCGTCGCTTTCGCCGGCGACTCAACGATGACCAGTGACTTCTTTGCAGCCATTTTTTTCGTAGCCATTCCCGCTAACTAATAAGGCGGACGCAAATAAAATGCAACCTCGAGATTTTTCAGAGACGCCGAACATATTTGTTTCCAGGGAGTTGGCGCACTAAATTCGATGTCTCCATGCTCAGTAAAGCACTGTAGACATCGCTCGGAGAAAGAGAAGTTCGCGCCAGAAGCGCATCAATCGCAACGGCATCGTGCACGGAAAGAAGGTCCCAGATTTTCTTTTCTGCACCCTCGAGAGCCGGCTGAGTCGCTGCTTCCATCTCCGCGATGAGCGGCAACAGCACGCGTTCGCGAACGGGATGCGGCAATTCTTCGATGATGTCCTGCCAGTTGGCCACCAGCTTCGCTCCCTGACGTAGGAGCACGTGGGGTCCGAAGCTGTTCGGAGACGTAATATTCCCGGGCACAGCAAATACCTCGCGGTTTCCCTCGAGCGCCAGTCGCGCCGTAATCAGCGAACCGGAATACTCCGCCGCTTCGACAACGACAACCCCCAGAGACATCCCGGCGATGATCCTGTTGCGAATCGGAAAGTTCTCGGGTGACGGGGGAGTCCCGAGCGGGAATTCCGAGATAAGCGCACCTTTTTCTTCCGAGTTTTCCGCGAGTTTTCTGTTCTCGCGTGGGTAGACGAAGTCCAGCCCGCTGCCGAAAACTGCGTAGGTCACCCCCGAGCGAAGCGCGCCCCGGTGCGCCGCGGCATCAATCCCTCGTGCGAGGCCGGAGGTCACCGCAACCCCACGCGCCGCGAGGTCCTCGGCGAACCGCTCCGCGCAGTTGATGCCGTAGCCGGTAGGGCGCCGAGTCCCGACAATCGCCACCTGAGGGAGGCCGGAGTCCCACTGTTTCCCCCTTATATAAAGGATGGCGGGCGGGTCGTATATCTCTCTCAAAAGATTGGGGTAATCGCCATGGAGGATGTCCAGGACACGAATTCCGAGGGTTTCGGCCTTTTCCCACTCTTCCGACGCCCGGTCTGCGGACCGGGTAAACAGCAGATCGTCAGCCACTTCCGGCGGAACGCCGTTCGCTTCCAGTTCCTCGCGGCGGCAGTCGAAAACCGCATTGGGCGTTCGGAATTTGCAAAGGAGGCTATGGATCGTCCGGTTTCCCATGCCTCGAACCAGCGCGAGCCGCAACATTGACTGCGTTCTTTGAGCGTCGTCCACGCGCGTGGGCTTTGCACGCCAGGTGCCGAAAAATTCTGTAGAATATGCCGATGTTAATCCGAAGCACTCTGATTTCACTTTGTGTCGCAGTCGTCCTGACGAGCGTGGCGATTGCCCAGCACGAAGAAGACGCATTTGTCGGGCAAAAGGCGCCGGAACTTAAGAAGCTGCCTGTGTGGCTGAATTCCGCGCCCCTGACTTTGGAGTCGTTGCGTGGAAAGGTTGTCCTGCTCCAGTTCTGGGCATTCGACTGTCCGTTCTGCGCGGAAGCAACCCCACGCGTCATTGAGTGGCATGAGAAGTACGCAAAGGACGGGTTGGTCGTGGTTGCAGTACATACGCCGCGCGTCGATTACGAAAAAGACGAGGCGAAGATTCGTGAAGCTGTCCAGAAGAAGGGGATCAAGTATCCCGTTGTTGTCGACAGCAAATACGACATCTGGGGCGACTATCTCTGCAACGTCTGGCCCTCACATTTTGTCATCGACCAGCAGGGCGTGATTCAGTTGAGCCACTCGGGTACCGGACGGTACGAAGATACGGAAAAAGTGATTCAGAAACTGCTGAGCAAAAAATGACACTGAAACGAATCTTCATCTCATCCCTGGTTCTTCTGATCCTTGCGCTGTCTGCAAGCGCACAGATATCGATTCGGGGTGTGGACCGCGGACGCAAGGAAGGAACAAGGACCAAGAATATCCATGGGACCGTGCAGGATCAGGCGGGCAAACCGATCGCCGGCGCCCGCGTGCTGATCCTGAATACGAGGGACAGCATCTCGCGAAACCTGATCACGGATGAGGCGGGCAAGTACGCGATCCAGGGGCTTGAATTCGATGTGAACTACGACGTTCGAGCGGACTTCAGGGGTGTCGTTTCCGAGCGGAAGTCCATATCCGCAATGCTCGACCGTGAAGACAATCTCGTGAACTTTCAGCTGAACATGATGCTGGCCGTCGCGCCCACAGGCGCTGGCACTGCGCCGTGAGCCAACACGGATCCGGGGCCTGAGATCCAGACGTTCGACCTCGCAAAACTGAAGGCATCGTTCGAATTGCCTCAAGGTGTCCAGGCGCCGATACCTGCCGTCCTGTTCCTGCATGGTTACGGCGAGAACCGCAAAGTCTGGAGTGAATTGCGCCAGCAGTTCCTGCTACGCGGCTGGGCCGTGATGTCGCTTGACTTGCGCGGTCATGGTGACAGCCTCACGAAAAACCAGCGTCCGATTCAGGCGAATCCCGAGTGGAGAAATAACCCGAGGGAATTTCCGCAGGATGTCGGTCCGGCACTCGACTGGATGAAGAAGCAGCCGCGGCTGAATTCCAGCAAGATCGTAATCGTCGGGTACGACACCGGAGCAAATCTTGCGCTGGTTGCGAGCGGGAAGTTCAGAGAAGTCCGGAGCGTTGTCGCAGTTAACCCCAACCCAAAGGAGAGTCTCGAACTTGCCGGCAGTTCGCAGGATTTTGTTCCGCGTTCGGCCTTAGTGGTCACGGAGACTTCGGCTCAGAGCGACGCGCTGAAGCCATACGTCAAGGAACCGTTCCGCTCGCTTGTCCAACCTGTCGACGGCGGCACAACTCAGGTCTTTCAGGGCAAACCTTTGACTGATGCGATTTTTCAGTGGTTGAAGGAAACGTACTGAACGCCCGCGAGGCCGACTAAGCCCACTTCTTCATCAATTGGCCGCAGGCCGCGGAGATATCGTTTCCTCGATTCCTGCGGACAAACGCGGAAAGATTGTGCTCTATCAGGATGTTCTGAAAGCGCTCGACAGCTTCATCTGAAGGCCTTGCATACTCCAGCTCTTCTGCCTCATTCAGCGGAATGAGATTAATCTTGGCGGGGATTCCCTTCAGCAGCCGTACCAGAGCCCTGGCGTCTTCAGGAGAATCTGTAACGTCCTTGAGCAAGACGTATTCAAAGGTCACACGTTGACGGTGCTTCAGGGGAAATCTCCGTACTGCGTCGAGCAACTGCTCAATCGGATATCGTCGATTGATAGGCATCAGGACATCGCGCTTTTGATTGGTGGCACCTGTAAGTGAGATGGCGAGGTTTGGGATTGCAGGCTCCTCAGCCAGGCGTTCCAGCGCCGGCAGCATTCCAGCCGTCGACAGCGTGATGCGACTCATCGACATGTTCGCGCCTTCTGGATCGTGCAGAATGCGAAGGGCCTTCATGACGTTGTCGTAATTGTGGAGAGGCTCGCCCATACCCATCAGCACGATGTTGAAGCTGTCTCGTTGTTCCCACGAAAGGTTGTCGCGCTGAGCCGCGATAACCTGGGCGACGATTTCACCCGCGGTCAGGTTTCGCTTCAGGCCAAGCTTACCCGTCAGGCAAAACGTGCAGGCGAGGGCGCACCCCACCTGGGAAGAAATGCAGATCGTGTTCCGATGCTCTTCGGGAATGAATACGGTTTCCGCGAATTCGCCGTCCTGCAGTTGAACCAGGTAGCGGCGAGTCCCGTCGGTCGAGTCGAAACGGCGATGAATCGGCGGCGGGTCGATTTGCCAGACTTGCGCAAGCTCGGTGCGAGCGGGCTTGGGAAGATCCGTCATGTCCTCGAATGTATGGATCCAGCGGTGATAGACGGATTTGAAAATCTGGGTCGCCCGATAAGGTGGAGCCACTTGAGCGGCCAACTCGGGACGCTCAAGGTCGAACAGAGACTTCATTGTGAAGCGCTGGCGAGCGTCTCCAACTTGGTGACGTAGTCCTCGATGACCTTCATGTAGGTAGCGTTCGACCAGACTCTTTCGCCGATGTAGTGCTTGAGGACGACGCCGTTGCCATCGATCAGATAGGTTTCCGGGAATTTGTAGACGTTGTACCGATTTGCGATGCGCTTACCAGGATCGAGATACATCGGCATCGTGGTCAGCTTCTTGTCCTGATAGAACTTCTTCACATCGTCGAAGTTCGTATCCACACTGACGGGGACCATCTTGAATTTGCGATCCTTGAAAACGCGGTTCACCAGTTCCATGTCCGGCATTTCCTTAACGCACGGCGCACAGGTCGTGTACCAGAAATTCAGGAACACCACGTTGCCACGATAATCGCTCAGCTTCAGCTCTTTACCGGTTTCGTCCTTAATCGCAAACTCGGGCGCGGGATCCCCGACGTTTACTGCCGGCGACACGGGTTTCCGCAGGACAAAGAACAAGGCGGCGGCCCCGACGACGACAAAGAAAAAGATCGGCTTCAAGCGAGACATGCCATTAATTGTATCAGGCTAGAACTCAATCACATACCCATCCGGGTCCGCAACGTAGGCGTAGTGCACACCCGGCGCGTGCGCGCCTCTGGATACAAGTTTCCCGCCGGCCTTTTCGACCTGATCGATCGCAGCATCCAAATCGGTCTTGTTGACTAACCGAAAGCCGCGCCGTCGCGAAAGCGCTCCGTCATGCCAAAGACGTCCTGATAGAAGCGCAAGGTACGCTCCAGGTTACGCACCATGAGATGAATGTGGGTCAGGCCCTCTGTCTTGATCATTTGAGCTCTCCTTCGGAACGCCTGTGCAAGTTTGCGATCCTAAAACGACACGGAAACCCGAATGCCCCTGACGAGTTTCGCCGCCACAGGAGTCACGCGCAACCCCGGCCGCTGGAGCGACGTCTGTTGGAGATAAACGGGATCGTACTTCGAGTGGAGTTTGTCCAGGATGGCTCCCAAGGCAGCCCCGCCACCGGTGAAAGTAGGGATGAACGCGAGACCGGCAATTGCGGCGCATTCGGAATCGTTCGAACCACATGAAGCGCTCATGGCGACAAGACCGCTTGCAGCCCCAACCGCCGCCCCAATCAAAACGCCGTTCCACGCCGACTCCGGTCGCTTTCTGCTGACTTGCGAAATCATATCTGCAGGAATATTCCTCGGCGTTCTTCCTGAGCCGTTGAGCCGCAAGGAAGAATCCGAGGCGGTGTCGAAGCGCCCGCTGATGATGGTGCCATCTTTGGCAGTGACCCTTACCGGATCACCCTTCTGCAGTCTCTGTGCAAGATCGGGGAGTGAGTGCGTGGGTTCCTGGGCCCACGCAGTCGATACAAAGAGAAACAAACCTGCCAGACAGCGTGTGAGGATGTTCATTCGAAGTCTCCCGGCTGACGTTAGTCCCCTCAGCTGTCCAGTGAGTTGCTGATAATGCCGGGTCATGGCGGTGTTGATATCCGTGCTCGGCAGCGGAAGCAGAGGTAATGCGACGTTTATTAAGACCGATTCGGCACGCATCTTAATTGATGCCGGGCTCAGTCGCAAAGAGCTCACAAAGCGGCTTGAAAGCATCGGGGAAGATCCCGATGGCATCGACGCTGTTCTCGTTACTCACGAGCACAATGATCACGGAGCGGGCCTGCGGATCATGCTCAAGGAGCTATCCACTCGCGCCTACCTTACCGCCGGCACTTTACGCGGCCTGCAGGCGGAAACATTCGAGATGAATGGATCGGAGATCGTTCCCATTACGGCAGGCGTGCCGTTCACCGTGGGAGACGCCGAGATTATGCCGTTCGCGGTGCCTCACGACGCGAATGAGCCTACGGCCTTCAGCATTTCGGTACAGGGTTTGCGAATTACGCAGCTCACGGATGTCGGGCACCTCTCGGACACGGTTGCGAACCACCTTCTGGGAGCAGACTGCCTGATCCTGGAATCCAACCACGATCTGGAGATGCTGCGTGTGGGTCCCTATCCCTGGACTCTCAAGCAGCGCCTGATGGGCCGTTATGGCCACCTTTCAAACACGGCAGTCGCTAAATTCATCCGCGAGCAGTATGACGGGCGCGCGTCACATATGGTGCTGGCACACCTCAGCGAGCAGAACAACCATCCGGAAATTGCGCGGCAGGAAGCGTTGCGCGCGCTGCGCCATCGCGGGCTAATCTCGGATGTCACAACAACGCGTCAGCAGGAGCCGACGACGCCAATCCGTCTCTGTTAGACTTCCGACATGATACCGCGCTACACACGACCGGCCATGGGCCGGATCTGGGAGGACCAGAACAAATACCAACGCTGGCTTGACGTTGAATTGGCGGTTACCGGAACACTCGCGGTTAAAGGGATCGTGCCGAAAGACGCTGCCGCCGAAATCAAAGCAAAAGCGAACTTTTCCGTCGATCGCATCAATCAAATCGAACTCGAAACAAAGCACGATGTCATTGCATTCACGACGTCGGTGGCCGAGTTTGTCGGGCCCGCGGCGCGGTACTTCCATTTCGGTCTGACTTCTTCCGATGTCCTCGACACAGCAATGGCGCTTCAGGTGGTGGACGCGTCCAAACTGATCGCGTCCGGCATCACGCGCCTGCTCGATGTCCTGAAGAAGCGAGCCTTGGAATTCAAGACCACCGTGGCCGTCGGACGAACCCACGGCATCCATGCAGAGCCGACAACTTTCGGACTGAAGCTTGCGCTCTGGTACGACGAGATGCGCCGGCAGGAAGCTCGATTCCGGGAAGCCGCGGAAACCATGCGCGTCGGCAAACTCTCCGGTGCGGTCGGTACCTTCGCCCACTTGTCGCCGGAGATCGAAGAGGAATCGCTTGCGCAACTGGGGCTGAAGCCCGCGAGCGTGGCGACACAGGTAATTCAGCGCGACCGCTACGCGCACTACATTTCGGCGCTGGCGCTTGTGGGCGCCACGCTGGAGAAAATCGCTCTGGAGGTCCGGCACCTGCAGCGGACCGAAGTGCGGGAAGCAGAAGAATATTTCTCGCCGGGGCAAAAGGGATCGTCAGCCATGCCCCACAAGCGGAATCCCATCACGTCGGAACAGATCTGCGGGCTGGCGCGGCTTCTGCGAAGCAATGCCATGGCGGCCATGGAGAACGTGGCGTTGTGGCACGAGCGGGACATTTCGCACTCTTCTGTGGAGCGCGTCATTTTTCCAGACTCCACGATCCTCATGGACTACCTGCTGGACAAAACCGCATCGCTGGTCGAGCGGCTCGTGGTGTATCCGCAACGGATGACAGAAAATCTCGAGCTCACCCACGGTCTGGTTTATTCCGGCGAGCTTTTGCTGGAGCTCGTATCGAAGGGAATTACCCGCGAGGAAGCCTACCGTTGGGTGCAGCGGAACGCCATGCGCGTTTGGGACGAAGGTGGCACATTCCGGGAGAAGGTACTCAGCGATCCCGACGTTGTGAATGCTTGCGGGACGAAGGAGATCGACAATATCTTTGACTCGACGCGCCTCCTGAAGAATGTGTACCGGATCTTTGAGAGGGTGTTCGGGGAGATCTGAGATCTCGAAACTGGCTCCGAGGCGGCATTAACTTGACGCATCAACCGGTGAGCGGATCGACCCTCC
>Ga0079218_10000679_pt1 | contig 10783 bp, 11 predicted proteins | sample NCCompost_FD_77181 | JGI IMG/M metagenome (GOLD analysis project Ga0079218, IMG submission 77181) | Agricultural soil microbial communities from Utah to study Nitrogen management - NC Compost | ecosystem: Environmental > Terrestrial > Soil > Agricultural land | place: USA: Utah | collected... | reverse complement strand
CGTTCGGGGTGCGCGAGCTGATGGCGCGCGTGGCCGCGCTGCTGCGCCGGCACGATCGCGCCGCCGACCGCGCCCAGCCCGCGTCTGCCCCCGTCCATAGCGCGCAGCTATCGCTCGATCGCGAGCGGCGTCAGGCCGTCGTGCGCGGCGAGCGCGTGGAGTTGACCAAGCAGGAATTCGACCTGTTGTATCTGCTGGCGGCCCAGCCTGGCGTCGTCTTCAGTGCTGCAGCAGGTGTGGAGCGGTGACGCCCAGCGAAACGGCGGGTCCTTATCCGTCGCGCGCGGACTTCGTCCGCAGCGACATTCGCGAGGACCGCCAGGGCACGGGCTGACGCTGACCATCACCGTGGTCAACAGCAACAGCGCCTGCGCGGCGGTGGCCAACGCGGAAGTCGAGATCTGGCATTGCGACGTCGCCGGCGACTACTCGCAGTACGGGTCGCAGACGGCGCGCACGTTCCTGCGCGGCATCCAGACGACCAACGCCGCCGGCCAGGCGACGTTCACCACGATCTATCCCGGGTGGTATCAAGGTCGCGCCACACACATCCACGCCGAGGTGACCGTCAGCGGCCGTTCGGTGAAGGTGACGCAGATCGCGTTTCCCGAGAGCGTGAACAACGCCGTGCACGCGAGCGGGGTCTACGCATCGCGCGGCAGCAACCCTGCGTCGAACCTGTCGGACGGGATCTTTGCCGACAGCCTCGCGTCGGAGCTGGTGACGCCGGCGGGCAGCCCGTCGAGCGGCTACACGGCGGCATTTCAGATTGCGGTCGCGATATAACTCGTAGGGCGGGGCTTCAGCCCCGCCAGAGCGGATGGAGACTGGACATGCACGATGACGATCGCCCCATGGGCCGGACGCTGAGCCGGCGCGAGCTGGTCGGACTGTTTGGCGCATCGTTCGCCGCGGCGGCCACCATCGAAGCAACGCGCGGCGGCTTCGCCTCGAACGCCACGGCGGGGGAGTTGCCCGCCACCGCCGCGCTCGCGGCGCAGGACTGCATCGCGCAGCCGCAGCAGACGGAAGGCCCATATTTCGTCGACGGGCGCCTGAACCGCGCCGACATCCGCGTCGATCCGGCCACCGGCCAGGCGAGCGCCGGCGCGCCGCTCGATCTGCGGCTCGTCGTCTCGGCGGTCACCGGCGCCGGTGCGTGCCAGCCGCTGGCCGGCGCGCAAGTGGACATCTGGCACTGCGACGCGCTCGGCGTCTATTCCGATGTCCGCGACCGCTCCGACACGACCGGCAAGAAGTTCCTGCGCGGCTACCAGATGACTGACCAGGCCGGGCAGGTGCGCTTCACGACCGTGTATCCCGGCTGGTACGGCGGGCGTGCCGTGCACATCCACTTCAAGATCCGACGGCCAGGCGACGGCGGCCGCGTGGACGAGTTCACCTCGCAGCTCTATTTCGACGACGCGCTGACCGATCGCGTACACGCCACGGCGCCCTATGCGTCGAAGAAGGGGCAGCGCCTGCTGAACGCGCGCGACATGATCTATCGCGAGGGGGGCACGCAGCTGATGCTGCCGGTGGCGGCGAGCGGTAGCGGGTACGCCACGACCTTCCGTGTGGCGATGCGGCCGGGCGAGCCGCCGGCACGAAGAGCCTTTCGCCTTTAGCCTTTGGCCTCTAGCAAAGGCCCCAGAGGCGAGAGGCTAGAGGCTAGAGCCTTCTCAATACTGATAGCCGAGCAGCTTCCAGTAGTTCAGCCACGCCGCAAATACGACGGCCGACACGGCGAGACCCGTGAAGGCCGCGCGCCCGCGGCGCGACCACCATCGCTCGCGCCACGCGGAGAGGGCCAACCCGGGCAGCAGCGCCGCACCGGCCGCGGCGGCGACGCCCAGCGTGAGGAACGCGACGTCGAGCGCGGGCAACGGGGTCGTGTCTCCGAGCCTGCGGAACGACGCGAGGAACCACACGACGAAGATCACGTTCGCCAGGGCGACGGCCAGCCCAAGTGATCGCGCCGTACGCCCCTCGCGCCAGCGGCGCCGCGTGACGGCGAATCGCACGGCACTGATCACGAACACCAGCACGCAGGCGGCCGCGAAGGCCACGTGCACCGGTGTCTGGCGCGTCCACCCTATGCGCTCATACGTGGTCGTCCACGTCTGCATCATCGTCACCGTACCGCCAGCCTGGCGGAAGACGAGCGGGACGGTACTGCCAGGCGCCTCGAAGACGAACGGCGCCACCTCCGTCCACCGGCGCCCTGCCCAGGTGATCGCGTCGCCGTCGGCGGCGATGCGCGCCTGCAGCATCGGCATCAGGGCGCGGAGGCTCGAAAGATCGTGCCGTGTGCGATTGAGATCGAGGTAGACGCCCGATACCTGCGCCGCATGACCGGAGCCTCGTACCGCCGCCGGTGTCGGCGCTGCCGGCGCGGGTCCATAGAGGTGCGTCAGTACCGGCTCGAGCAGGTGGTTCCCGACGCCGGGATTGCTGTTCGACGCCACGAACAGGCCGAACGCGTTGTCCGGATCGAGCAGCATCACCCCGACCTGATCGTCCAGCGTGCCGTCGTGGTGCAGCAACACGCGCCCGTGCGTCCGCCATTCGTGAAAGCCGTAGGTCACCCCGGGCAGCCGCGGATGATCGCGGAACTGCGGGCGCAGGAGCGCGGCGCGCGACGCCGGCGACAGCACTCGCGCGCCGTCGAGCGAGCCGTCGCCCAGAACCGCCAGCATGAACCGGCTCATGTCCGCCGCCGTCGTGCTGACCGCTCCCGCTGGACCGGTCTGCGTGTAGCGGAATGGCCGCGCGTGATACCGGGCACCGTCCCACGAGTAGCCGTGAACGCGGCCGGCGATGACGCCGTTCTCCGGCGGCTGGCGCGCGGTCGTGGCCGTCATGCCGAGCGGCCTGAAGAGGCGCGTCGCCATCGCGTCTTCGTACGACAGGCCCGTCAGCCGCTCCAGCAACCAGCCGGCGACGGCGTAGTTGGTGTTGCCGTAGCTGTAGACGCGCCCGGGTTGTACGGCCTGGTGCGCGAACCGCGGCAGATACACCCCGAGCGGTTGCAGGTAATCGGGGGCCAGCGTGAAGCCGCCCACGAACTTCTCATCGAAGCCGGCTGTGTGAGTGAGCAGCTGGTGAGCCGTCACCGTGGACGTCAGCGAGAAGCCCGGCAGAGCGTCGCGGACGTCGCGGTGCGGGTCGAGCCGGCCCTCGTCCACGAGGCCGAGCACGGCCGCCGCGGTGAGCGGTTTCGTTACCGAGCCGACGCGGAACAGCGTGCGCGCCGCGTCGACCGGCGTTGCGCGCTCGACGTCTCCGGTTCCGTACGCGCGCAGCATGACCATCTTTCCGTCGTGCACGATGGCCAGCGCGGTTCCCGGCGCGTGCTGCTGCGCCATCAGACGCGGCGCTTCGGCATCCACGAGGCCGGGCAGCGTCTCGATGGCGCCAGCCCGGATGCCGCCGGGCGGTCCGGGGGACGTTGGTGGCAGCACAGCCTGCGTGTCTGGAAGCGGCGCCACGGCCGTGAAGGGTGGAGTGAGCCGCTCGAGGAGCGTCGGCGCTGCAATGACCAGCGCCGCGATCGCCGCGGTCATCAGGTGCCCGAACCAGTGGGTGGTGTGCGTGCCGGCAGCCATGCGGCTGAGTGGCCGCCGAGATTACGTCATGTAAGACCGATATTCAAAGGGCTACTGAACGATTCAGGAGGCGCGCTTCCGTGGGTTGGCCGTCGACTCCACGGCACCAATCTCGACTCGCTCCCGCTTGATGTCGAGCCGGAGCCGTCCGAACAGGCTCATGTAAATGTTGGCCACCCAGACGCACGAGATCCACGCGATCGCCAGGCCCCGCCAGCCGGGCAGCAGCAGGTGATAGCCGGTGCCCGCCACGACCGCCGCCGAGACGTAGTGGCTGAAGCAGTACTCGCAAGTGAAGAGGTAGAACCACTTCCGCACCACCCACGAGTGCCGGCGGTTCTCGCTGCGCCGCTCACACCAGGTGCGGACTTCCTCGAGCACCTTCTCGTGGGTGACGGTCCACGCCAGGCAGGCCACGACGCCCGACAGGATGAACAGCCACAACAGCTGAGTGAGCGCCGACGGATCAGGCATGCCCCTCGCCGGTGCAAATAGCGAACCGGCGTTAAGCCGGTTTGCCAGACACTGCGCGAACCGGCGTCAAGCCGGTTTGCCAGACACTGCGCGAACCGGTGCCGAAAACCGGCACCCCGAGGGGGCAATCCCGGGGTGCCGGACCCGCTATGCCCGAGCGCCTGACGACGCGCGCCCGCGGCGCATACGCGACGCGACCGCCATCAGCCCTGCGCCGAGCAGCAGCAGACTTGCCGGTTCGGGGACCGGTTCGGTGGTGAGCTGGCCGTAGAGCAGCGCCGAGTTGTCGGCGCCCTCGGGCGAACTGAAGACGTTCTCGATGGTCGTGCCGCCGTCGGTCGAGAACCCGAGCAGGTTGAAGAAATAGAGGTCGGTCCCCACCATCACCGGCACGTTCACGATCGGCGTGGTGATCGTCACGATGTCGTCGTCTGCGGGCGAACTGCCGCTGGTGTTCGGCGTCTCGTCGTGCGCGAACGGAAAGACGGCGTTCACCGAGGCGGGCGCGCCGTTGGTATCGAAACCGAAGTCGAGATCCACTCCGGTCAGGTTGGGAACCGGGATCACTTCGTTGAAATGCGTGAACTCCCCGAGTAGCAGCGGCACGCCCACGGCGGCTCCCAGGATGTCGGCGCCGGGCACGAACAGGTAGCCGCTGTCGGGCGCAACGCCGTCACCCCAGGTGATGGCGCCGGTGCCCTCGCCGGTCACGCTGGTTCCGCCGACGGGGTTGCTCCAGGTGCCGCTGATGTTGGTGATGTCGAAAGGGCCCGCGCCGGCCGGCACGGCGGCAAGGGCGGCGACGAGAGTCAGGGACGGTGCCAAGTACGTGAACGTTCGATTCATTGTGATGCCTCCGGCGGCAGCGGTGCCCCCGGTGCCTGTCTGGCCCCTGCAGCTGCTCCTCAGAGATGTCAACGAGGCCCGGGGGGAGGGCGAACATGGCCGTGGCAGCGCAGCCGCTGCGCGGCGGCGCGCTGAGTCCGGTCGCGCCAGCTACGCGCGGCGGGTCAGTTCGGCTGCGGTTCGCAGCAGCAGGTTCGCGTCCACCGGCTTGCCGATGTGACGCTGGTAGCCGGCGCGCATCGCCTTCGCGGAGTCTTCTTCCCGTGCGAACGCGGTGAGCGCGATCGCCGGAAGGGTGGCGGCGTCGCGTCCGCCCTCGCGAATCTGCCGGATCAGATCGTAGCCGTCCTGGTCGGGCATGCCGACGTCGCTGACGACGAGCTGCGGGGCGAATGTCTCGAGCGACGCGAGCGCCGACGGGACGTCCGCCACCTCGCGGACGTCGGCATGAGCCTCGCGGAGCAGCTGGCTGACGAGGACTCGCGCGTCGCTGTCGTCTTCCACCACGAGCACGCGGACTCCCGCAAGCTGGTGGCGCTCGTCATTGGGCGCGGTGGCCGGCAACGCGCGCCGCTCGCTGGAAGACGGAAGGTGGACCGTGAACGTCGCGCCGAGGTTGACGCCCCCGCTCTCGACCGAGACCGACCCCTCATGCGCCTCCACGAGGTGCTTGACGATGGCCAGTCCGAGGCCGAGACCACCATGCCAGCGCCTCGTGCTCGAGTCCTCCTGCCGGAACCGTTCGAAGATGTACGGAAGGAATTCGGCGGTGATGCCGCGTCCCTGATCCGCGACCGAGATGTCCAGGCCCGCCGGCGAGGACGCGAGGCGGACGACGACGGTGCTGCCGGCGGCCGAGAACTTCACCGCGTTGTCCAGCAGATTCCAGATGACCTGTTGAAAGCGCGCCTGATCCCACAGGATCTGCGGGACCTGCTCGAGATGGGTCTCGATCTGGATGTCCCGCGCCTGGGCCGTCGCAGTCAGCGCGTCGACCGAGACCTGGAGCGTTTCGCGCGGATCGAACCATTCCCGCTCGAGCGTCAGCTTGCCCGAGGTGATGCGCGAGACGTCGAGCAGGTCGGCAATGAGCTGCGTCTGCACCCGGGCGTTGCGCTCGATCGCCTCGATGGCGCGCACCGCCTCGGGTTCGGTATCGCGGATGCGCCGTTTGAGCACGTCGGCCCAGCCGACGATGGCGTTCAGCGGCGTGCGCAGCTCGTGGGACAGGGACGCCAGGAACTCGTCCTTGATGTTGTTGGCCCGCTCGGCCTCGGCCCGCGCCCGTTGTTCGCTGGTGAGCAGGCGCTCGCGATCGGCCTCGATGGCCTTTCGCTCGGTGATGTCGGTCGCAATCGCGAGACGCGTGCCGGGCACCGAGTGAATCGACACGCTCCATTCGAGATGGATGGGCCACCCGTCGGCGCCGGTCAGCGAGAACACGCCGCGCCACTCGCCCTTCGCCTCGAGCGCCCGGTTGATCTTGGGAAGGGGATCGTGGCCGGCGAGAAAATCCGTCACGCGCCGGCCCACCAGCTCCTCGCATGGGCGGCCCAGCATCTGACAGAACGCCGGATTCACCTCGAGGAACACGAACGCCGCGTCGAAGAGCGCGATGCCGTTCAAGGCGCGCTCGAACACCGCCTTGAATTTGGCTTCGCTGCCACGCATCGCGTCTTCGGCCCGTCGCGTGCGCAGGAACGCGTTGACCGTGGCCACGAGCACCGGCGGCTCGACGGGATGCGTGATGTAGCCGTCGGCGCCCGCCTCGAACCCCTGGACCTGGTCCGACACCGCGACGAACGTCGCCGAGAGATGGATGACCGGGGTGCGGGCCGTGCGCGGGTCGGCCCGCAGCAGCCGGCACACCTGCAAACCGTCGATGTCCGGCAGGTTGACGTCGAGGACGATCAGGTCGGGCTGGTTCAAGGCGAACTCGAGAGCCTCGTTACCTGTTTCGGCCTCGACCACCGTGAAGCCCTCGGCGCGGAGGACGCGGCTCGTCGAGTAGCGCGTGGCCGGATTGTCGTCGACCACGAGAATCGTGGCGTGCGGACTACCGGCCATTGTCCTTCCCGGGCGCGAGTTCCTTGGGAATCGTCACCGAAAACGTCGACCCTTCGCCGACGACGCTCGTCACCGCCACGTCGCCGCCCAGCACCTGCGCCAGCTTGCGGCTGAGCGACAGCCCGAGCCCGGCGCCGCGGAGCCGCTTCTGAATGGGAGCGTCTACCTGCACGAAATCCTGAAAGATGGCGCCGAGGTATTCGGGCGCGATGCCGATCCCCGTGTCCGACACCGCGAAGGTGACGAAGTGCTCGTTCGTGACCCCGGCCGTCACGCGCACTTCGCCCTTGGGGGTGAACTTCAGCGCGTTGGAGATGAAGTTCCGGAGGATCTGCGACAGCTTCTTGTCGTCGGAATACAGCGACCCCACGCCGGCGGGCTCTTCGAAGATCAGCGACACCGAGTCGGACGACAGGATGGGCTTGAACATGCCGCGCAGCGCGGAGAACAGATCGACCATCTCGAACCAGGCCGGCGAAATCGTCACCCGGCCGGCTTCGACCTTCGCGAGGTCGAGCAGGTCGTCCACCATTTCCGAGAGCTCGGTCGCGGACGTGCGAATGAACTCCACCTGCACCTGCTGTTCGGACGTCAGCGGGCCATCGAGCCGATCGAGCAGAATCCGCGCGATGCTCCGGATGGCGCCGAGCGGCGTCCTGAACTCGTGGCTCATGTAAGAGAGGAACCGGCTTTTCAGCTCGGACGCTTCACGCAGGCGCGTCGCGTTGTCCTCGAGCTCCGCGTACAGGGCCACGACGCCCTGGTTGGTTTCGGCGAGCTCGCTCGTGAGCGCCTCGAGTTGCTCGCGCAGGCGGACGAGCTCGTCGTTCATGTCCGCCCCTTGGGGTCTTCAGCGCGCCGGCGGACCACAACCACGGTGGAGTCGTCGCGGCCGCGAGTGTGATCGCGATGGATCACCGCAGCGACGATCGCCGGATGCCGCGCCAGCAGCCCGTCGTCGGATCCGGTGAGCGCCCAGCGGCCGTTCACGCCGTCCGAATGCATGATGAGCATCGACCCGGCGGGGCATCGATAGTCCAGCGTGTGCGCCTTGCGCCCGAGCAGACCGACGGTGCCGTTGTGGCTGACCATCCCACGACTCTCCGTCGCGCTGACGATCGAGCCCGAGATGTTGCCGATGCCGGCGTACCGCACCGCACCGGAGGGCAGGATCTGCGCGGCGGCGACGGCGGCGCCGCGGCTGCCCGCGAGCTCGCGATGGGCACTCTCGAAGAAGGCCGCCGGGTCGTCGAAGGCGTGCGTCTCGAAGGCGGCGGCCGCGAGCAGGGCCGCCTCGGCCGCCAGCGGTCCGTGCCCGAGGCCGTCGGCCACCATCACGGCGATGACGTCGTCCCGTTCGACGATGCGCCACGCATCGCCGCAGACCTGCTCGTTCGTGGCCGGCGTCGAGACGGCCGCCCAGTCGAACAGCCCACCGCCCCGGCCCATCTCCCCGTCGGCAACGCGCGAGAGCACTACGGTGCCGGCGCCGGGAGTCGAGTGGATGTCGAACGTGGCGGACAGCCGGCGCACGGCGCCAAGCCCCGTGCCGGCGGTGCCTCCGCTCGAGAACCCATCCCGGAGCCATCGCGGCAGGTTGGCCGTACCCGGGCCGCGGTCGATCGCCAGCACTTCGACGAACGTCCGGTCGCCGATGGTGAGCGGTTGCAGCAGCAGGCGCCCGTCCTGACCGTACTTCGACAGGTTGGTGGCCAGCTCGGTGGCGACGATCGCCACCTCTCCGCAGCGCACGTCCGAGAAACCGGCGTTCCGAGCGACACGCGTCGCCGCGCGACGCGCATCGCCGATCTGACTGGCCTCGACGACGGGAACGCAGAGCTGTCCGGTCATCCCGCGCGTCATTTCCACCGGGTCACACTGACGCGCGTCCCGCGCCCCTCCGCTGTCTCGATTTCGAAATCGTTGACCAGCCGGCGGGCGCCGGACAGCCCCAGTCCCAGCCCGCTTCCCGACGTCCAGCCGTCGGTCATCGCGAGCTTGAGGTCGGGAATGCCGGGGCCCTGGTCCACGAAGTGGAGCCGCAGCCCGACACGTCCGCCGTCGGACAGCATTTCCCATCGCATCTCGCCGCCCCGGCCGTAGACGACGACATTGCGAGCCAGCTCGCTTGCCGCGGTGACGATCTTGGTCTGGTCCACGATGCCGAATCCCAGACCCTGCGCGAGCCGGCGCACGCCCTGGCGCGCCAGCACGACATCGTGCTCGGACTGGATGGCGACGACGTCAGAGCTGGTGACGGTCATCGCGGCGCAAGACGCGCCCGCAGCAGCTTCATCCCACGCTCCACGTCGAGCGCCGTGTCCACGCCGGGCAGGCTGAGCCCCAGCTCTACCAGCGTGATGGCCACTGCCGGACGCATCCCGACGAGGACGGTGTTGGCATCGAGGATGCGGGACATGGCTGAGATGTTGGCGATCATGCGGCCGATGAACGAGTCGACCATCTCGAGTGCCGAGATGTCGATCAGCACTCCTTTGGCTCCGGTCCGTTCGATCTGATTGGTGAGATCGTCTTGCAGGGTCCGCGCCAGCCGATCGTGCATGTCGACCTGGATCGTGACCAGCAGGAAGTCACCCATGCGAAGGATGGGGATGCGTTCCATGCGGGCGCTACGAGGGCTTCACTTTGGAGACGGTCTGGCCGGTGCGCTGAAGAGCGATCGCGAGCGCATCCGCGAGCGTCGACTTCGTCGTCACCCCCTGCAGATCGACCCCGAGGTGCACAATCGTCTGCGCAATCTGCGGCCGGATGCCGCTGATGATGCAGTCGGCGCCCATGAGTCGGATCGCCGTGACCGTCTTGAGCAGGTGCTGCGCCACCAGCGTGTCGACGGTGGGGACGCCGGTGATGTCGATGATGGCGATCTCGGCTCCGATCTCGACGATGCGCCGCAGCAGCGATTCCATGACGATCTGGGTGCGCGCGCTGTCGAGCGTGCCGATCATCGGCAGGGCGATGATGCCGTCCCAGAGCTTCACGACCGGCGTCGACAGCTCGAGCATCTCTTCCTGCTGGCGGATGATGATCTCTTCACGGCTCTTCTGAAAAGCTTTCACCGTGTGCATGCCGAGCGTGTCGATGAGCTCGGTCGCGGCCCAGGTTTCCTCGGCCAGCGCCACCGCGTCCTTCTCGGTTGCGCGACGAATCCGTTCGAACAGCGGCTTCTTCAGCGAGAAGACGAACGTCGCCGTCTCTTGTGCGGAGAATCCCTGCATCGCTCGCGTGCGTGACACGTCGTCCAGAAACGAGCGCACCGGCGCCCAGTCGGAGCTCATGACGTCCGCGTTCGCCTCTGAGGCGGAGGCAACGAGCTTCAGGAACTCCGAGGCCTGGCCTTCGACGTCCCTGTCGCTGATGCGATTGTCGGACGACGCGCTCAGCTCGGACATCCAGTCCGCGAGGAGTCCTGTCGTGTCGTTTCTGAGAATGTCGGCGGTTTTCACCCGCGCATATGCCATCAAAACTCCTCGAAGTAAGGGAGGCATCGTACCCCGTGCGCGAGAGTCGACGGCCGATGAGAGGATTTGACGGCAAATCCAACTCATCCGTGACGCTGGCGCGCGGGATGGGAGTGAGGAATCAGCGCCCGAAATAGCGAACCGGCGTTAAGCCGGTTTGCCAGATACTGCGCGCGGGCCGCGTTATTAGCGGCCCGTGCTTTCGGCGTCGTCCGCGTCGTCCGCCGTCGTGGCGGACTCCGACTCGCGCGCGACCGCCTGCACCTGACGCCGGTCGGCTTCGGAGAACGTCCAGTCGCCTGGGCGGTT
>Ga0079218_10000677_pt1 | contig 10791 bp, 8 predicted proteins | sample NCCompost_FD_77181 | JGI IMG/M metagenome (GOLD analysis project Ga0079218, IMG submission 77181) | Agricultural soil microbial communities from Utah to study Nitrogen management - NC Compost | ecosystem: Environmental > Terrestrial > Soil > Agricultural land | place: USA: Utah | collected... | reverse complement strand
GGATTCATGCAGCCTTTCAGGTTCAGCAGTTCCACGCGTCGAAAATCGATCGGATGGCTCTCGGCCTGAAGGGCGATATAGCCTTCGGTCAATCGCTTGCCGTCCTGCTTGACTGCCGGATCGTGTCCGGATACTGAACCCCCACCAATCTGGGGCTCGGTGTATTCAATGACTGCCTTTCCATTGATGAGATGGGTCATCTTCGAATCGCCGAGAACGACTGCCTCCGCCAGGACCCACTGATCCCCGTTGTAGGTTTCTGAAGTCGAATTGATGCAGTGCCGGGTCTCGAGTTTCCCCGCAAGCACAATATTTGTGCCGGGCGAGCACATGTTTCCTGTACTACGCATCGCGCCGTTACTGAGGCCACCAAGAAATTGGAACTCGATGGAAATCGGGAAGTCCTGCATCGCCGGCATCGTTTTAGGATCCTGCGAATGCAACATGATACCGCTGTTGCGCCGCGCCCACTCCGGCCCACCCGGGACTTGATCTCCCACGAACCGGTACTCCACACGCAAGCGATAGTGCGAGAAAGGCTCTTTGTAAAAAAGAACACCGAACTGCTCGTTAAACGCGGTGTACTGGTCGTAGCGTACCTGGATCATGCCGTCGTTGACTCGGTAAGTCTGACTGAAGTTCGCACCCACTTCATGACGACGGATCTTGACGATCCAGTCGTTGAGGTCCTTACCGTTGAAGAGCGAGATCCACTCTTCGCGATCGGGGTTGTTCTGGGCGGCGGTCAGAATGGAACCCAATAAGAGAAGAACGAAAAAGACCGCCAGGAGCGGAAAGCTTCTGCGATTGGATGTCATGGGGCGTGATGTTATCCAGACACGGGCGGCCGCGCAAGAAACCTGAGCGAGATTTCCTGTCTCCCTTCCGGAAATGGCAGTTTTCGCCGTACAACGATCCCATGTACAATCCCCGCCCTGAGTGCCTGCTCCCTCCACTCCAGGGCCAAACCTTTGTTTAGCGTACGGCCGGAAGGGTTATGAGCGCATAAGGAAAACCATTGCCGACATCGGTAAAAGGGCTTGAAGCCTCCGTGATTGGTTGGCGATAGAAATGACCGTGCTGTATCTATGAGATCCACCGCAATTCCACCAGAACTCCCAAGTTGGAAAGTGACTCGACGCGAACTGCTCCTTGACTGTGCGCCCTGGCTCGGAGTTTGGCGCGAGACAATCCGCCTGCCGGATGGCCGTGAACTCAACGACTATTACCAGATCGAGCAGCGCGACTATGTCGTCATCGCACCATGGCGAGACGGCAAGGTATTCGGCTTATGGGGTTATAGACATGGTCCAAGGCGCGTTACGCTCGGATTGCCGGGAGGCTACATTGAGACCGGCGAGGACCCTCCTGGCACTGCGCGCCGAGAATTGAGAGAAGAAGCTATGCTGGCCTCAGAAGATTGGCGGCAAATCGGTTCATACTGTGTGGATAGCAATCGAAGCAGCGTGCGCGCGCACTTCTTTGTTGCTCAGAACTGTCAGCCCACCGAACCATGCCCTTCGGATGACCTCGAAGAACGCATCGGCGAATGGCTCACGCCCGAGCAGTGGCGCGACTGTCTTGCCGCCGGAAACGTCGCATCGCTTGGAGCGGCCATGGCAGTTCACACTGGAATTCTTGCATTCATGAAGTGACTTCCATAGAAGGGGGCTGTGTGATCGAAAGGATTGCTGTAATCGGATTGGGCAAGCTCGGCGGCAGCATGGCTGGTTGTCTGGCCAGTCGCGGTTTCAACGTCATCGGTGTCGACGTGTCCTCCAAGGCGGTGGATGCCCTGAATGCCGGACGTGCTTCCGCTCAGGAAACGGGCCTGGACGACCTTGTTAAGAACAACCGGGAACGGCTTCGGGCAACTCTGAGCCACGAAGATGCGGTTCGGAATAGTGACCTCAGTTTCGTCATCGTTCCCACCCCAAGCGATGAGCGTGGTGCGTTTTCATTACAGTATGCGGCTTTCGCCTTCGAAGCGATCGGCAAGGCGCTTGCGAAACATGATCGATACCATACGGTTGTCCTCACAAGTACCGTGTTGCCGGGTTCGACGCGTTTTGGTCTGTTGCCGATACTGGAGAAATTTTCAGGGAAACGGTGTGGTCGAGACTTTGGCCTTTGTTATAGCCCCGAATTCATCGCACTCGGGACAGTCATCCGCGACTTTCTAAACCCTGATTTCTTTCTTATCGGCGAATTCGATGAACGTTCGGGCGCAGCTCTCGAGTCAGTGCTGTCGCGGACAGCTCTTAACCATGCACCAGCCCGGCGGATGAGCATTGAGAATGCGGAGCTTGCAAAGATCGCCCTTAACAGCTATGTCACACTGAAAATCAGCTATGCCAACATGCTGGCGGAGCTTTGCGAGTCTATTCCTGGCGGTGACATTGATGTTGTTAGCGATGCCCTCGGTATGGACAAGCGTATTGGACGCCGTTACCTCACGGGTGGATTCGGTTTCGGCGGTCCATGCTTTCCCCGCGATAACGTCGCGCTAGGTTTTCTCGGAAACCACCTCAATGCACCTATTCAGCTTCTCAAGACTAATGATGAGTTCAATCGGGGTATTGCTCCGCGATTTGTCGAGAAGCTGATGCCGCATTTGCACGAAGGTTCAACGGTCGCGGTTCTCGGCCTGGCTTACAAGCCGTTATCCTATGTGATCGAGGAGTCCGCGGGTATTTACCTTTGCAGTGCACTGGCCGGCCGAGGACTGCGCGTCATCGGTTATGATCCGCTCGCTGGTGAAGAAGCGCGGGTAGCCCTTCGCTATCATGCATTGGTCGCGGATTCCCTGGCCGAATGCATACAAGACGCTACCGCGGTCCTCGTAACCACTCCAGACGAAGTGTTCCGACGACTCCAACCCAGCGATCTTCTGGGAAAGAAAGAATCCGTCACGGTTGTCGACTTTTGGCGTTGCATGTCGAACTCTGTTCAACGGCATCCGGCGATCCGCTATATTCCCGCAGGGCGTTGCATCGATGACGATGCTGCTCTCGCCAAATTGGACAAGCTTTGGCGTACCGATCGAGAATAGCTCCGCCTCGCTAATGAATATCCTTTTCGTCCTTTATCGCGACTTCGTCGCTAACAGCGCGAATCCTCTCGTGCTGTACGCGCGAGAGCTTCATTTGTCAGGCCACGAATGTGCCGTGGCCGTACCGGAGAACCTGGAAACCGTATCTCAGCATGAGAATGTTGCCTTCCGACCTGTTCTTTACAGCGACGTACTGAGCTCGCCGGCATCTGTGTTCCCTGACGGTCGTCCGGCAGATGTTGTTCATGCCTGCACTCCTCGGGAAGTGGTGCGAAAGTTTGTCACGTCCTACATGGCGAAACAGCCTACCGCACTGGTGATCTATCTCGAGGACAATGAAGGGTGGATATCTACTCGGGCATTGGATTTCACTGATGCGACGCTCTATCAGCAAACGGAACGGGCAATTTCTGAAAGGTTACCCGACGCACTTAGTCATCCTTTTCGTTATGACAGTTTTGTTGGCCTGGCGGATGCCGCAGCTGTCGTTCAGGATAAGCTTCGTGCTTTTGTCCCGCCGTGGGTTCATTGCACTACGGTCATCGTCGGCGCCGACATCGAGGTGTTCTCGCCCAGGCCACCGAGTCCTTCGCTGCGCAACCGGTACGGCATCTCGGAGAATGAAAAGGTCATTGTTTACCATGGCAGTCTGAATCAATTCAATCGGCCCGCGATCCAAAGTCTCTGCACTGCGGTAGGACTCATCCGGCAGCGTGGCGTTCCATGCCGTCTCCTGCGAACGGGCGAGGGTCCTCTGGACTTTCTTGGAGAATTGCCACGCAATACCGCGCTGGCGATTTCTGATTTGGGGTTGTTACCCAGGAATGCACTGCCCGACGTGTTAGCGCTCGCGGATGTCTTTGTGCAGCCGGGGAAGCCCGATCCCTTCGAGGACTTGAGGCTGCCTGGAAAGATCGGGGAATTCCTGGCCATGGGACGTCCCGTGATTATGCCCAACACAAACATAGCCGGCCTTTTCAAGGACGGGGTGGACGCGATCGTTGTGCAGACAGGAGATCCGGATGAAATTGCGACCCGGTGCATCGAACTTTTCTCTGATCCGCCACGCGCGGCAAAAATAGGACAAGCCGGACGTCTCATGGCAGAAAGACATTTCGATGCGCGAGTTCAGGCCCACCTTTTGGAAGACGCGTATAAGGCAGCGTTGAAAGTATTCGATGCCGTCATCGCGCGAGATGTGTGGAACGCATCGGCCGCGAATGAACCCGTGGCTCTGCGGTTGTCGCAAAAACTGAAACGCTTGGCCGAGCGCAACGGTAAGGGCATGGACGCAAACATGCTCAGGGAACACGCTCGCTACATTGATTTGGCTCAGCAGCGCCTACTGGGACTGGAAGCGAGCTTGACGACGCGCGATCAGGAGATCGCGACCCTGAAGCAGGAGATCGCGAGCCTGAAACAAGAGATCGCGAGCCTGAAGCAAGAGGTCGCGACGCTCAGGCACGCTCTTGCGGAGGCCTCCGAGATCCTGAGCAGCCCCTGGAGGTTCGCGTCCGACCATGTGAAAGCCATACTAAGAAGACTGAAAGCACGTGTACGACGTTTGGCTAATCTCTCCGTCCTGTGATTGATAAAGCAGAATTCGAAGATAATTCGCCCCACCTTGACCTGCGACCATCCAAAGCTTATTCTTGCTAGCCGCTCACCGCGAGTCGCGTTTGATCATGGCTAAAAGTTCTTCGTCTTGGTTGGACTGTCACAATTGGCTGGCGTGATTACCTTTAACTTGGCAACATCCTCTACATCGAGTGAGATCTCTAACAAAGGCTGACGTAAACCCGTTAAGCTTCGCATTCGTATCGTCTGCTGTTATCGCTGCCTCAGATCTTTCTGCAGGAGTGAAGCGGTGGCCGCTGGCGACTAAACTCGGCTGGCAAGATGTCCGTCAAAGGTACAGACGGTCAGCTTTAGGACCCTTTTGGCTCACCATCAGCATGGGAGTCATGATCGGGACGATGGGCGCCGTCTTTGGACAGCTGTTTAGGTCATCACTGGACGACTACCTGCCATTTCTCGCGGCCGGCATTATCTTGTGGGGATTCATTTCGACTGTTATCTCGGAGGGCTGTCTGGGATTCATATCCGCAGAAGCGGTTATTAAACAACTGCCCATCCCGTTATTTGTCCACATCCTGCGTCTCGTGTGGCGAAATGTGCTCATTCTTGGTCATAACATCGTGATCTTACCAATAGTGTTTGTCTTCTTCGGTAGGCCTCTAAGTATTTTGGCCTTAGCGGCACTTCCCGGGGCGACTGTGTTGATTGCAAACTTATGCTGGATCGCTTTGATCCTGGCGATTATTTCCGCAAGATATCGAGACCTTCCGCAAGTTGTGGCGAGTGTCCTGCAGGTGTTCTTCTACTTGACTCCGATTGTCTGGATGCCGAGTGCCCTTCCGAGCGATAGCGGACGATATATCCTGGAATTGAATCCGGCTTACCATTTGCTCGAAATCGTTCGCGCGCCGCTTCTGGGACAAGTGCCGACGATGCTGAATTGGGGAGTTTCGATAGCTCTGTTGGTCGTCGGCTGGACCGGCGCAGCATTGTTATTCGGCCGTTATAAAACGCGGGTCGCATATTGGCTTTAGCACGCTAGACATGGCGTCGGTAAATTTCACAAACGTTTGCGTCGATTATCCCATCTATAACTCGAGCGCGCGTTCCCTCAAGAAACGCCTAATGCAGGTTGCAACTGGGGGACAACTCGGCTCCGACGCGCAAGGACACGTGATCGTTCGCGCAATCGATCACCTGACCTTGAAACTCGGAGACGGAGATCGGCTGGGACTCGTCGGGCACAACGGTTCCGGTAAGAGCACGCTCCTTCGAGTCTTAGCAGGTGTTTATGCGCCTTCAGCAGGCACGGCAGCAATTCGAGGTGAAATTGGCTCATTGATTGGCATCTCCCTGAGCATTGATGTCGAGGCCACCGGCCGCGAAAACATTTACCTTAGGGGGAGTCTGCTGGGGATGACGAATGGCGAAATAACTCGCCATCTCGAGGACATAATCGATTTCTCTGGGTTAGGAGAGTTCATCGACATGCCCTTGCGGACGTATTCAACCGGCATTCATTTGCGACTGGCCTTTGCAGTATCGACAACCGTGCGGCCTCAAATCTTGCTGATGGATGAGTGGCTTTCTGTTGGAGATGAGCACTTCCGACAAAAGGCGGAATCACGCATGGCGGAGTTGCTTCGTGCCACGAGCATTCTGGTCATTGCCAGTCATTCAAAGAAACTGGTGCTGGACACCTGCAATCGAGCCCTGTGGCTAGAGCACGGCCGAGTGCGGCTTGACGGCTCTGCTGAAGATGTTTGTGCTGCGTATTTTGGCTGACCATCCCTTCCCTGCAGCTCAATACGCGCCGGGGTTAAGAGAAAAAGTCCGTTCGCATAGGCCTGCAACTCCACCTGTGCGACGCAAGGCGCCGCTGAGTTCCTTCTTGCACCGACTGCGCTGTAGGCCCGTTGTGTACTAAGATTTGATCCGGCATCTATTGGGAGGCTCCTTCTGTCTTACGGACTCTACACAGCGCTTGCCATTTTCATATTCGCAGTGGGGATCACGGCCGCGGTATTTGGTCGGCGGGTTGCTCGTTGGGGCTTCCACAAAATCATGACCCGTGTGTACGGCTTTTTCGTGACCCGTGTATATGCCTTCCGTGATGAGTGGGCAATCCAGATCGAACAGTGGCACCGTGAGCAACTGGGTCCAGCGCGCGCAGAAGTGGATCGGCTCGAAATGCGGGCGATCCTCGAACAGTCGTACCGTGCAGCTAGCGCCGGAGTGGATCGGCTCGAAGCACGGCTTGACCGGCTGGAATGTCAGGTTCTGGTTCAGCTAGCCAATTTAGAAGCTCAGCACCGAAACTCAACCGCCATCCAGGCCCAAGCTCAAGAGGGGGCACGGACGCTCGGTGATCACCTCACAGTCGAAAGTACGCGCCTGGAGCGCAGCATCAGCGACCAAATCTCCCGAACTGGGCAAGTGATGGCCTCGGCACTCGATACTCTCTCCTCAAAAACAGCGGAGATGTCAACCCGTTCGGAACGGCTGTCCGCCGAACTCGCGGCGGTCACCTTCCGGACGACGCAGGTGGAAGCTCTCCTGTATACAAGGCTTGCTAAGCAGCTTCCTTCGATTCCGGCAGACTCCTTCCTGCCGGAATCCGAGGAGGCATTAGTGCAGTTGGCGGAATCGTTGGCCTTTCTTCGCCCGTTAGTCCCCTATCCGAAGTGGCGATTCGACTCTGACTGGTACAATCCGGATCTCTGTTTTCAGGTTCGGCAGCGCCTATGGCAACACTTCGTCGATCGAAGATGCGAGGCTCCGGTCAGGCTCCCGTGGCACCTGGGAACTCACTTGTGCTTGTGCATGACCAATGATCTGAGCCGCCAAGTCTTTATCGCGGGATGCACGGAACCTAACGAATTCGCCTTTCTGGATCGTTTTCTGGAGCCCGGCATGACGTTCATAGATGTAGGCGCGAACGAGGGCATCTATTCCGTATTTGCGGCTCGACGTGTCGGCCCCAGCGGGGTCGTCTGGGCATTCGAGCCAAGTGCGCGCGAACTGGGCCGCTTGCGGCGCAATGCCGCGTCCAACGAGCTCGATGTCAGTATCTTTCCGGTTGGACTCTCCGACTCCGAGCGCGACGCCGAGTTGGTCGTCGCAGAGAATCTCCACGCTTGGCTCAACACTCTGGGAAAGATCCCATACGCTGAAGTCAATGTTGCCCGAACTGAGCACGTGCAACTGCTTCGGCTCGATGATGTGGTTTCCAGGAATCCGCTACATCGCATCGACATCATCAAGATTGATATCGAAGGTGGAGAATTGAACATGTTGCGCGGCGCCGTGGAAACACTTCGCCGGTATCGACCTCTCCTGCTGTTTGAACTGTTGCGTCCCGCGCTTGTCAGTCAGGGAGCATCGCCTGAAGAGGTCATTGAATTCTTGCACAGACAGGAGTACACGCTGTACGAGTTCGACTCATCTTCGGGGCTCCCGACGTTGGCTAGACCAATAGAATATGGCAACGCCGGTTGGTCAGGGCTCGGGATAGGAGAAAACTTGATCGCCGTTCCGGAGGGAACTTCACTCCCAGCGGCGGTTCAGAGCTACGTGCCGGTGAGTCGAATGATAGACGGCAAAACAGCTACATGAGACGGAAAACAGAAACGTCTTCAACTACGATTTCAGATCTCTGGTCCCTGTCGCTACGGAACATCACGCTCTCGGCGTTATCCGGGCTTGAAATCACCACAAAGTAATCCTGGTTGGCCGGTGACACATCGTAAAACCGTTCGTTCTTGGCAACTGTTCCCGATTTCTCGAGAATAGCGATTCCCATCCGACCATCAGCGACCTTTCCGCGAACACGAACGAACACGAGGCTATTTCCAAGGCTCGGCACAGCAAGCGGGATGTTGGCCGCAAAACCGTATTTGTGTTCGGTCGAAATTCGTGTGGGAGGCCCCGGAACAAGAGCGGCGGCAGGGTCGACTTTCATAATTCGCTGAAGCGAAGCAGCATCCGGAACGGCGGTTACCTGCACAACATAATCGATCGCTTGTATCACTGCCTCAGAGACCGTACCTGATGCAGCAGCGCTGCGGAAGACGACGGATTCCAGGCTTGCCGATCCAAGGTCAAAAGAAAGAATCTCGGCCGCAGGCGTAACCTCAACAATCCGCTCCTGGAGAATATCGTTGCGATCCGTAAGGAGACCGACCCCGATTTGACCTTTTGTAACGCGAAGCTGTACTTCAACCTTACCGCTGATGCCTTTCGCTCCAAATCCGTCAAACGGAGCAAAGGCGGCAAAACCCCATTGTTTGCCCGAACTGAGACGCCATTCGCCTGCTTCCCGGAAGAGAGCCTGAGGTACAGGTCCCGGAACTAAGACTTGAATACGAGATATGCGAAGTGCCTCCCCTGCATCTGTTTTCAGGACTGTTGGAGTAGAACTGCTGCACGCGGCAATCAAGATACAAACGCAGATTGCAAAACGACACAATCCTTTCGTGGCAACTGTCATCGGGCGAGCGTTTGAAGTTCGATCCATTGTATTCAGTGGGCCTCTCAGGGAAATTTTGGGAACATGAACCCGCACTTGATCAAGTGCGACACTCCGAAAAGCGAACATTCTGCCAAGATTGCACACCATCGTCAAAGTCTATGTCACCGTATGGAGATGCGCGGCGGCCCCTTCCAGCATAGTCGGCACACAATCGCCAGCCGTGAGACTGGAACAGGTATCTAAGATGCTCTTCAATCCCGGCTGAATGCGTGCCGATATGAATGTGACGAGCCTGTTGATCCAATAGCTCGATTCCGGACTTGATGACGTCCACTTCGTGACCTTGTAAGTCAACGTGCACGAAATCGATAATTCCAACGCCTTCTAACACACTGGATAAGGTAATTACCGGGACTTCGATGCATTTCCATCCGTTCTCGAGGACCAGGACAGGGTGTCCTTTGTAAAATTCTCCGCTGCGAGTGCCAGTCCCCTCATTTTCCCGTTTCAGGCGTTGGCCATACCAATTAGTTGCATTGAACTCGTCGCCGCTCGGTGAACCCACAAAGAAAAGAGCCTTACCTTCCCGGTCCCCAATTGCCGCGTTGATCAGTCTATGCTCTGCAGGATCGAACCCATTGTCCTGAAAATGCGTCTTCAACCATTGGTAGTGGAGGGGCTCGGCTTCGACGGCGATTAGGCTACACTTCTTATCGCTTAGCTGTCGAAACGCCTTTGCCGCTCGAATAGACCACAAGCCGTATCCAGCCCCCAACTCGAGCATTGTGAAGCTGTCCTGCGCCGCAGTTACTGCGTGGAGGAGATCTACCCATGCGACGATATCTTCATTAAGCTCCGGATAGGTCGTATCTACAATCCCGGGATGGACACGTGTGAATTCCGGGCGCACAAAGCCATTACGAACCGAACTGCCGAGAAAATCGAGAATGGTCCAGCCCGGTTTCGACGGTCCCTGATACCTCCGGAAATGAGCAAATATGGGATCCATGATTTCGGTCATAGATAGCCTCGCAGAGTCGTCAGAACGTGACGCCGAAAGATCAAGCACGCCATATCGGCTCCTTAACCAAGAACCGCTCACAAAGCGTGCTGAAATTGAACTCGGTACAGATTCGGTGCTGTAAATACCGAACAGTATCGGTCCGCTTGCGAGGATCCGTTAGATATCGGTCAATAAGTTCATTCAAGTGATCGATACTGCGGTACATAATCTCATTGCCAGGTTCGCCCATGGTTTGCGCAAAGTCTTGCTTGTAGTCAAAAAGCACCAGCCCCCCGCAAGCAAGGCATCCCATGACCTTCGGTGAGATGCCGGAGTTGTATCCGAGATTAATCACATCGACGATGACGTCACTATTCTTGAAAAGCAGCGGAAGCTCCGTGAAGTACTCGAGACATTTACGGTATCTCATTCCGTGCTGGTCTCGAAGGGCACCGACACTGTCAGGGTCCACGAAATTTCCGAAGAATTCGCACTCCTGTTTTAGACCCTTCAGGATCGCAAGCCGCACCTCAGTGTTTCCGACATGCTCAATCTCGTCATACATGAAGCTCCAGAAAAAGGTGGAGTCCGGAGTGAGCCTGAGTCTGTCGACAGCAGACGGGCCAATCCGCTCGATCTGCATCATCAAGAGGTCCCAAAGGCACTCGTTCAAACGAGCTTTTTTTG
>Ga0079218_10000676_pt1 | contig 10793 bp, 8 predicted proteins | sample NCCompost_FD_77181 | JGI IMG/M metagenome (GOLD analysis project Ga0079218, IMG submission 77181) | Agricultural soil microbial communities from Utah to study Nitrogen management - NC Compost | ecosystem: Environmental > Terrestrial > Soil > Agricultural land | place: USA: Utah | collected... | reverse complement strand
TGCCACAATCGTGGCGTGTGACAGCATGTATTCCTTAGGCGAGAACTGCGCGAGCGAGATCTTGGAGGACGCTCGTGTAGAGAAGGCCGACCCCAGCGCCTGCGCGCTATCCCGCACTCGGTCCCACACGGGAACGTTGATGTCGGGCTTGATGATATTGGCGTAGGCGTACTTGGAGAAGGCCATGCGTCAATCCCCGTAGTCCACGGTGCCAGTGAGCAAGTTCTCCCAGGCAGCCCCAATCTGGAGAGCAACCGACGAGGGCGTGACGTCGCCACTGACGTAGTGCTTGGCGAACAAGGCGACGCCTCGAAGGGCCGCGCCAATGTTCACGCCCTTGGCGAAATCCACGTCGATGTGGATGACTGGGTCGATGCCCCGCGGATAGATCGACGAGTCCTTCTGCCATACACGGATCTGGTAGCCGGTACGCAGGGGGCGCGGCGATCCGTAGTCCCAAGACTGAAACCCCGGGATTCCTTCCCACGGCGCGCGCCTGCCGATGCGCTTGTGAAGAGTCGTGATGTAATCGTACACGCCTTCGGCGATGGCGCCGGTGAACGCGGCCTGGGCCTTACTGACCGATTCCGCGTATGAGGTGTGCCGCTCATCTGAGGCGACGCGCGCATGCCTTTGGTAGCTGTACATTACCACTCCACGGGTTCGCCGTCGGGGCCGAGGATGTCGGCTTGCTTGACCAGGTGCATGCACGACGTGCACGCCAGGAGCTTCATGCGCTGCCCACCCTCCATCTTATAGGTGGCTCGCCGCATCGCGCTCTTGCACCTCGGACATCCCAACTTCTTCGAAGTAAGCTCGTCCCTGGTCGCTCGATACTTGCGGTCGGCGCCTGCCCAGTAGGCGGCGCTCTTGTTCCGCGCCTGCTCGAGGATGATCGCGGTGACCAAGTTGAAGGCTACTCGGTAAAACTTCGAGACCTCATCCCTCATGGCCTCGTCATCAGCAGTTCGATACTGATGCCAAAGCTCGTCGTACGCGCGCAGTGGCCGCAACCCTTTGTGGAAGAGCTGCGCGAGCCGGCGATGAAAGTCTGGCGGGACCTCCGTCGTACGCCAGAGCTGGGCCGCTGCGGTCTTCGGAGGGGCGGCGTCATAGCCCGGGTAGTAGGACGTGTTCAGACTCGGGGGGAGAAAGCGCACGAACTCCGGGTTGACCTTCAGGACCTCCTCGGGAGAGACCCGTTCGGCACCGAACGGCCACTGAACGTCCAAGAATCCAATGCCAGACAGGACCGCGATGACGCGGCCCGTGTAGGGTGACACCTCCGAGCGACCCGGCATGAACTTCTGCACCAGGTCGCCCGGACGAAAGTCTTTGGATAGCTGCCAGTAGTCGATGGCCACCAGTCTCTCCCGCGCGAAGTCCCAACCCCGGACGAACGATGCTCAAGCCTCCGGAGCGAGGTCTCGCCCCGTGTCGTCCCGCCCTTCCAGCACCGCAGACGACTGGTCATCCCCGTACGCGGACATGTAGGGCTCATCCGAATCCGTCTGGATGGGCGACATGGGGTTCTTGAACGTGTCCATGTAGGGCTCGTCCGACTCGCGCTGAAGAACGCGCGCCGCCTTGGACAGGTGAGACCGGGTCAGAAGCCCCTCGTCCAGGGCATCCTTGACGAAAGCGTCACTGTCGAGCGCCACCTCCGCCTGCCGCACGTTGAGGCTCTCCTGACCGAAGAAGAGAGCTTCTGCGGCGTCCGCCGTTCGGTCGAGACGGTTCACCAGGCTCTTCGCGGCTTCATGGGACATTCCCCACTTCTGGTAGTTCTGCTGAACCGACTGAGCCAGCTGGTCGAAGCTCGCCAGAATCTGGTTTGCCGAGGTCTTTTGTTCGCTAGAGAGTCGCAGCATTTGCCTTGCTCCGTTGTCGGGTTTCCTAGAGTCACGGGCTGAGTCCCGCGTGGCTGTCTTGCCCCTCTTGTCATCCCCACAAGAGGAAGTGACGACTCGCATCGTCTTTGCGAGCGTTTGAAGCTCGGGTTGCGTCAGCTCCGAGAGGGCCACGAGCTCGAACTGCGGACGCTTCAGCTTGGAGGCGGTGTCACCAGTCAGCATGACGGTGAGTCTGCCGCCGGCCTTCCGCTTGCTGTCCGGCGGGAACTTCGCGTAGACGGCACGCTCTAGCTGGGTGCGCTCATCCGCCGCCGCTCGCTTTCCGGTGCCGAGCAGCCGATCGAGCAACAAGTCGTAGGCGTGCACGTCGAGCCTGTGGTGACCGTCCGCAAGAGCGAGGTCTAAGGCCTCTCGCGCCCGTTGGGCTCGGTCCGCGCCCTCGAGGGGCGCGTTTAGCCATGTCTTTGCCGAGGCTAGGATCGCGTCATAGTCGCTGTCCGCCAGGTCACGCGGAGGTACTGGCCCCCACTTCGGGTAAGGTTCGCTCGGGTAGTGAGGGCCCGGAGCGGTGCCGTGATAAAGCGCCCTTCGGTGGCGGCTGCCTCGTGTCCGGTGCATCGGAATACCGGTCGGATAAGAAGAAATGACTCGAGAGGCGACCCGCGCCGCCATCTTGGTGGTCGCAGACCTCTCCTGCAGTTCCTTCCAGAGCTGCCGGCCCTCACTCGCCAGCTCGTCCGGCTTCTTGACGTTACTGTAGCCAAGAGGCTCCACCGGTTCTGGTGGCGGACTCGGTGGGGTCCCCCCAAACGGGTCCTTCTTCCATGCCTTGATGGCCTGGTCGTACGCAGCTTGTGCTCTCTCGAACTGCTTCCTGGCCTTCCGATAGTTGTTGGCGTCCTCTTCATCGAGCGCCTTTCGAACAGAGGCGTACTTCTCCGGGCTCAGCTCCCGCAGCTGAGCGAGCGTCTTGGTCTCGAATCTCTTGGCGCCCGCATGCCCCTTCTCGTCCCCGTAGAATTTCCCCTGAACAGCAAAGAAGTCGCGCGCCGCGCGTAAGCCGTCGGCTATCTTGGAAGCCTTGTCGCGCTCGGAAATGTCATTGAGGTAGAGCTTCTTCGCCCGCTTGTAGTCATTGGCCTGGAGGTAGGCGCGCAGGATGGTCTGCCCGTGCTCGTTCTTCACCGCGCCAAGCATCGCTTCGACAGCGCCCTCGGGGATCCTTGCGAAGTCCTTGGCGCTCGCGACAGAGTCAAAGACTTGCTCGGCAAGCTTGGAGGCCGTCCCCTCGTCCACCTTGCCCAGCAAGGCATGTGCTACGAGTGCCGAGACCTGTTCGGGAACCTTGCCACCGAAGGTCAGCCTCTCCTCCAGCTGCCCTTGGGCGGCATTACTCATCGCCACAACCTCCCACTGGTGCTGGCGATACGCGCTCGACTTGTCCTCCGGGCTCAGCTGGTCGAATGCGACCTTCTTGCCGTCGGCTGATCGCCAGCTCTTCGGAGGCAGGACGCGGTCTGGATCAGTCTCGTAGAACTCGCCCACTTTGGCGGCGAAGTCTGAAAGGTTCCCGACGGGCCGGCTCTGTGCAGCGCGGAAGCTGCGAATAACCACCTTCGCGTCGTCCGGGTGTATTCGGGAGGCGATCAGCTTTGCCGCCAGCTTAGAAGGCAGCGAATCGACTAGCAGCAGGGTCACTTCCGCCTGCTCCTCTGCGCTGACCTCGCGTCGTCGGGGCGGAGGGAGCCCAAGCTTCTCGGAGACCGAGGGCTCAGGCTTCGGAGGCTCTTCGCCGCCCTTCTCCTTGCGCTCCTGTGGAGCCTGGTCCTTCTGGTCCTCGGGCCCCTTGGGCTCTTCGCCGGTGGTGGGCTCCGGAGCCTTCGGGGCTCCGTCGGGCTTCCTCCTGGGTGGAGGCTGGGAGCGAGGTGACTTTGGTGCCTGGCCCGTCTCCTCTTCGCCAGGTGCCTTAGGCGGGCCGCCCGTGGGGGCGTCCGGCGGGGGTGGGGCCTTCACGTCTGGCGATGTGCCTGGCCTCTTCTCGTCCTTCTCAGGCTTGTACTTTTCGTACTTCTCCGGGTTCTCGCGTAGCGACTTCTCGGAAATGAAGACAACCTTGCCGGTTTGCCTGTTCCGCGCCGGGATCCGACCGATCCGTCCCCCCTCCGCGGCATATCGCGCCACCACCCGTTCGACGACGGCCCCCCCAATCGTCTTGTAGTTCAACGACCGGTCCTTCCCCTTCAAGTCGGGGTCGCCGTCTGTGTCGACGTCCTCGTCTACGCTCATCTCCTCGCGGCGCCGGTCATGCCGCGGGGGCTTCTTCTTCGGCGCCGGCCGAACGAGCCTCTCAGCCTCTGCATCCTCCCGCTCCCCAGGGCTGCGCGTCGCAAGCCGAGTCATCAGAAGCGCCCTCCGCCAGCGTCCTCTTCGGCTGGAGGCGGCTTGATCGTCAGGCTCAGGTACTTCCCGACACGGTCCACGAGGTCCGTCTTCTCCACGAGCATGCGGCCGATCTCGTTGCCCGCCGAGCGCACCACCTCGTTGAACATTGCGTCATTGACCGTGAACAGGTCACGCTCGAGCTTCTGTCGGGTCTCATCGGGGTCGATGTTGAACATCTCCAGGATGAGGTCGATGCTGATGCTGCCCTTCTGGTAGAGATTGAACAGCGCGTCGTAGGTATCCTGAGTGTCACGGAGCGGCAGGCGCGTGAAGCTCAGCCGGGGGTAGAGGACGACTTCCTGCCCCCACTCATCCTTCTCTACGAAGCCCATCCGGCGCGCCACGGGCTCGAAGAGCGAATGCTCGACATAGTCCTGCAGGATCTCGCGCAAGTGAAGGTACCGTGTGTTGATCACCTCCAGCTTCAGCCGGTCACCAGAGTAGAGACTCTCCCCGCTCATCAAGCTTTCAGTCACACCGAGCCCAGACAGCAAACGCCTTTCTGTCTGCTCGTATTCGCTACTCAGGTCGAGGAGTCGATCTCGGGAGCCCATCTCCTCCCATCGGATCTCGTAGTTGGCGACGATGGAGTAGTCGGGATCGACCAGAGCCAAGTCCACCTGTTGCCGGAGCATCTCCGTGTCGGAATCCCCGAGCCCCTCTGCCCAAACGATGCGCTTTGGGGTCATCGCACGAGACGCAATCGACGTCTGGGCCTGCCGGAGCTTCTCGCGGTAGTAGAGAGTCCTCAAGCATCGATCGAGGATGCTCTGCCCAACCTCGCTGTCGGCGTGCTTCCTTCCGGTGAGGAGATGCACGAACGAGCCTTCGTCCGGGTCAGTACCCATCGGGATGAGGCGGCCCTCGTCCATGTACTGGCGGACCTCCGCCGGGATATGCTCCGCCATCTCCTGGGCAACCGGGTCACCCTGTCGCGCCTTGTCCAGCAGCGCTCGGTCCCGATCACTCGGGATCAGCTCGATCTTGACCTTGTCCGTGAAGCTGAAGGTCGTAATCTTGACCTTGTCGATCGGCAGAATGATGATCCGATCCCAGCCCTGGTAGTTCTTCTGGTAGTAGGCCAGCTCCTCAGCCTCAGCGTTATTCTTGGGAGTCCAGATTTCCTCCTTGAACTCCTGTGGCTCACCATCATCCGTTAGCCGCGATCGTGCCTCGACGCGAAGGTCGTGCCCGACGTTCATGGGTGTGTCCACCGCGCTGTCTTCAGCGAAGATGGCAACAGTGCCGTCGAGCCAGTAGTGATGAACCATCGTAATCAAGCGTTGAAACAGCTTGATTCGCTCACTCATTCTTTCGAACCGGCTTAGAATGTAACGACCGTAGTCGTGCTCGTCCTTGAATCCCTTCGGAAAGGTGCGCGGCTTAGGCGGTGCCAGACGCACCTTCGACAGCGGCAACTCGGTGTGTAGGTCAATCGCCTGCCCAACCAGTTCGTCGCTGTTGTAGAAGTGACGATAGATCTCGCGCTTCTCACGAAGCGACTGTGGAAGCTCGAGGAAATCGGTAGACAGCTGCGGACTAAAGAAGTTGTCCGACGTGCTCAGCATCGTGTTGCCCGACTGGGTGAGCGACGTTCCGATGCCTCCTAGGCCGAGCCCAGCAGCTTGCTTGTTGAGTTGACGAGCGAGTCGTTCCTTCGGCGTCAGGCTCGACTGCGCTCCCGCCGAGACGTAGGGCTTTGTCAGCCGCTCGCGGGTGCGAACGATGTACCGGCCACTGGACTGATTCGAGTACCACCCCTCACGAGGCATCGGCTACCTCCCCTCCGAACAGCGTCTCGAAGTCGTTCTCACGCGGCAGCTGGAGGTCGATGACCTGCCGCACGGCGGCCTGGACGCGCTCCTCCGCAACGCGCTCCTGCTCATGGCGTTCCCTCTCCCGCCCGCTCTCCCGCCGGGCGTCGAGCAGACGATCCGTTGCCTGTGCGCGCCTCAGCCCTTGCCCCAGGGCCGCCGCTAGACGCGAGTGGGCGGTGCCATAGACGCGGTAGCGTGCAGCCGGACCATCGCCTGCATCGAGCCTTCTGGTAGCCTGATGAAGGCGCTCACAGTGCCCAACGAGGTCGCGGAGTTTGGTCTCAATATCAGCTCGGACTCCCTGAATGGCCTGGACGTGACCTTCCACCTCCCGCTCTTGCAGCCGGCGGCTCTCGTCTGCCCGCAGACGTTCTGCTTCGTTTCCAGGGTCGCGCGAGCGGTAGTTGGGCATCTGCATCCCCAGGGGCTGGGTACAGACGCCGGATCTAAAAGAGGTTTATCGACCGACCTTGCCCCACGCCTTCACGCACTCAATGAGCAACTCGGTATGCCGCGGGCTTCCCTCGCACACCTCGACCCAAGACCCCCCAAGACGTCGAAAGGTCACCCGAATGACGCGATAGGCCGCGGCGTTGAGCTTCGACTTGCCCTGCAGCAGATGCTCGGCGAACATCTTGACCACTCGGTTCGCGAAGGCCAATGGCGGAGCCTCTTCATCATCAAACGCCATGCTTCACCGTGCGAAACGAAAGAGTCCGCGGTTGCCCATGCGCGGCACCTGTCGTGGCGGAAGCCCGTGAGCCCTGGCGCGCATGGCGCGAAAATTCGCCATCGTGGCGGACGAGGGCGCGTGAGGGCGATGCTCGCCGTAGCCATGAGAGACGAACTTCTCGTCCCCCATTTCCAGGTAAGCAAGCCATACGGCACGCACGTAGGCGTCTGCAAAGTCGTCATGCGCACCAGCCTTCTTGGGGGCCTCCACGATCACGATGTTCTTCGCGACGCTCTTTGAGCGTAGACTCAGCAACTCTTCGATCGGGCCCGAGTGCTTTGCCGCCCCCACCTCCACCGAGTGCTTGGGCAAGGGATAGTCGTAGAGCATCAGGGTCCGATTCCACATCATCGACTTCACCGTCTGGTACATCTTCGACGTCTGGTCGCGCGTAAAGTGCTCCGACGTGAACTGCTTCAACCCCTTCTTGCTGAGAGCTTGCTCGAGAGGGATCCCATTCCATCTGTCGAACAGGCCCTTTGAGACGTGGAAGCGCTTCGTTAGCGAGTCTATCCAGGCCGCGATCTCGTCAAAGTCCAACCTCGGAACGTCCTTCAGGCGCTTCGCGTAGTCCGTCGAATGCTGACCGAGCAGGTGGGGGTTCGTGTCCCGCCAGTCCTCTCCGGCGCGCCACCCCTCGTGGTAGTCGAGAATGATTCGGCCCTGCTCGATGTGTGTAATGCACACGAAGGTCCCGTCATTGACTAGGCCCACGTCGATGCCCATCTGGTGCGGCCTGCGCGGCTTACCTCGCAAGACGGGGCGCAATTCGGGCTCGACACACGCCTGGAGGTCCTCCTCCCGCTCAATCCACCCGGCTAGCTGATCATTGAACTGAGCGCCGTATTCACCGAAAAAGGAGGTCGCGTCCGCGTAGTAGGCCTGCTGCAGATCCGACAGCGGCACCGTAGGGTTGATCTCCCAAGTCGGCGCCTGGATCGCGAGCATGTTCTCTGAACCCTTGCCACCGTGCATGGCTTGGTCGAACAGCTCGTAAAAGCGCCCAGACTTCCCGAGCGGCGACGAGATGCAGATGATCCGCGACTCCTTCGAGCCTATCGGAATCATCGGGTTGTTGGGGTCCTTCGGGGAGAACGCGGCTGCCGACGGCGTGACCGCCTTATAGATTTCCTCGGCGCTAGCAGTCCCCTTGTTGTCTAGGAAGTGCGCGAACTCGTCGAGAATGATGACGATGTTGCCCGCGCCACGAAGCCCCTTTCCGGTCGCCCCCTTGAATGTGAGCCGAACACTCGCCTTGCCATTGAACGAGGTGAACTTCCCGTTCTCGCGGTAGACGGCTCCGTACTTCTCGATGTCAAAGGGAGTACGGAAGTTGACCTGGCTCTGCGTGTTGTTGGCCTGGTACGGGCGAAAGTAGTCGCACTTTGCCAAGTGCCCAGCGACCTCGTTGAACAGGATGCCGGCCTGGTCCTTGTCGGTCGCGACCGAGATGATCTGGATGCGGTTTCCGTCGGGAAGGCCATAGTACGCCTGCGGGTTGTGCAGGTTCAGAAGGCGGTAAACTTCGTAGCTAGCAAAGATTGCCGACAACGACGTCTTGCCGGCGCGTCTCCCGATGGCGAGCAGCAACTCGCGGCGCTCGTGATCCTGGACGCCAATGTTGCAGCGCCCCTCATTGTAGAGATACTGAAGGTACTCCTTCTCTGTGAACGTGTACCTCACGACGCCGGTCAGCACGTCGCGAACCTGAATCCTACGATGCTCCTCCTGGGGGAGTGTGTCGTCCAACTCCAGGAAGTAGTAGAGTTTGACGATGAAGCGCTGCGCCGGGTACAGGGTCATGTGCAGACCCCAATCCGACTCGATGTAGTCAAGAACGCTGAAGATGTTGTCGGCGGAGCTTACACGCCCGCTGGCGCCGTCATTCGCCGCCTCTATGGCGCGAGCCTTGGCAGCCTCCTTCTTTGCATCCTGACCAGCCTGGCGGATGAGACCCGCCAGACCTTGTTTAGACGTGACCATCCGTCATTCCAGGCGACCTTCCCAGCCCTCCATCGCCGCCGAGAACTGGTTGAAGAACAGGTCCATGGATTCCACAGACAGCGAGTCCGCCTTCACCATCTCGACCATCACGGCGCGCATCGTGTCCGTCCAGATCTTGAAGATGCGCTGGACCTCCTCGCTGTTGGGGTCAAGGATCGTCACCCCCTGCTTCTTGATGTCCAGCTCGGTGGCCACTACCTGCTTCCACGCCGAAATGATCTTGGTCGAGAGCTGGCTCGTATCTAGGCCTCGTGCATCCCTGTCATTCCTGGTGTGCTCGAGAGACACCGCCTCACGGATGAGCTGGTGTTTGACCTGATTGAGGGTATCGATCGTCGAGTTGCCTGTGGTCTTTGGCTCCTGCCCGCGTAGCAGCGGGTGATTGGCAAGGTATTCTTGCCGCTGCTTCGCGCGCCTCTCACGCTCCTGGTTCTCACGGTTCTCCGTTCCTTGGGCCATAATCTTGCGGACCTCTTCTCGGTTCAGAGAACCTCTTCTCCCAGGCTGAATGTGATGCACCGGGTAGACCGGAACGAAGGCGAGCTTGTTGGACGACGCCATGCATCCTCTCAAAGACGCGCAAGGTCGACTTGGTTGTTGCCAAACTGGATCGCAGCGTCGAAGGACTCCCCCGTTGGATTCAGCTCCAAACTGCCAGCTCCCTTGAGCTCGAATTCCTGCAGCATCGTGAGCCCGTTGTTCACGAGCCCCGTGTAGTCCAGCGTTGTTGAGGGTCCGCTCCCAAGTATGGCGCGCTGCTGAGCCAGCTTGTCTTGGTAGGGCGGCTCCACCGCCAGCTTCTTGCTGAGCACAGAGCAGACTCCAGGTTGCGTCTGGTGCACGCAGTTTGAGCACTTGTCCCCGATGCGAGCGTAGCGAACGGAGTGCCGCGGGCGATGGAGTCTCTGCGCTTCTTTGCAGCCTCGACCGTAGTCGTCGTACACGGTGGGGTCGACGAAGTAGATGCCCATGAGCCCTTGGTTCGCCGCGACGAGCGATCGAAGCTCCGGTGCACTAGCCTTCAGATCCCGGGGGTCGAACCTCGCTCGGAGCGAGGCGTGCAAGTCGGTTCCGTAGAGCCCTTCATTCATGAGGCGCGACGCCGTGCGCAGCACCTCCCGTCGCGTCAGGTCGCCAGTCGCGTGTTCCTGACGCAGACCGTGGAAGGCGCTCTGCACGGTCAACCGAGCTGCCTCCACGGCTGTCGGCCGCCTTGTGGTGGCGACACGGTGAATGGCCTGAAGAGCTTGACGTGGCGTGGGCCCCCACTGCTGCTGGTCGGCCGCCAACGGTAGCGCGCCTGCCGCTCGATGCTCTTGGAGGACTGCATTCACTGTCTCGGGCGTGTAGAGTGCCTCCGCACTCGCGACCAGCCGTCGGCCGTACATCATGCAGCGGCCTACTTTCGAGTAGATGCACGACGCGCACTTGTCGCCGGCCACGATGGCCCGCACCTTCGACCCATGTTTAGCAAGGAAGTCCGCTCCCTCACGGCAATCGGCGAAGCTATCTTGGGTGGAGTACACGGCCCCGTACAGTCCCGCCTCCTTGAGCAGCGGCGCCCAGAATTCCTGGGTCTGCTCGAGGTCGCGAACGTCGAACGCCAACCTCATGCCATGCGTGATCTCGGGAACCCCACGCCCCTTGAGAAGCTCACGCCGCAACGTCTCGACTACTGGACGCGCCCGAGCGGTGCGGACGGCCAGCTCATCACCGGAAGCGTCCTTCGCCTTCGCCAGGAGCCGTGAGGCAGGAATCAGCGCGCCCGCGTTGTCCTGTCCGGAGAACGCCAAAGGCCGAAGCGCCCGCTGCTCGAGGTACGCCGCCTTGATTCTTGCCCGAGGGTCCGTCAATCCGCTTGCCTGCACTCCACGGGCGGCTTGCTCGCCTTCCACCTGTTGCGCTAGCGCATCGGTGAACGGGACCTCCGGTACGATCTCCTTG
>Ga0079218_10000674_pt1 | contig 10807 bp, 4 predicted proteins | sample NCCompost_FD_77181 | JGI IMG/M metagenome (GOLD analysis project Ga0079218, IMG submission 77181) | Agricultural soil microbial communities from Utah to study Nitrogen management - NC Compost | ecosystem: Environmental > Terrestrial > Soil > Agricultural land | place: USA: Utah | collected... | reverse complement strand
CGAAGGAAGTATTTATAGAATAAGCAAAAGCGTTGATTTGGGAAAAAATTTCACACACGAAAATATGGGTTGGATAAACTATGGCCAGGATGTTCTTTCAATTTCAACTGAAACTGATTCACCCATATCTGGTAATGGTAGTTTGAAAGTAGACATACGGAAGGCTGTAAATGTTGCAGAAACTGTTAACTCTTCATGGAGCGCAGTTTCTACAGATTTTATTCCAATAAAGGAAGATCAATACTATGATTATGGCCTGGAGCTTTCTGCAAAAAACGTCAACCAACTACATTCGAAGGTCATCTATTATGATTCAAACAAAAATGAAATAAATTCAGATTACGTATTCAGAGGTAGAGACGGTACATTTGATAATAAATACAGAAATTCATTTCTGGCACCCAATGGAACAAAATATGTACAAATCCAGTTGTGGGTCAGACCTACGTTGGAAAAAAGTGCTAACTACATGGTAGATAATGTGGAAGTACAAAGTCTACTTCGAGGATGGGTAGGTTGGGAAAACTATGACGAAAATATTCTTTCAATTTCAACTGAAACTGATTCACCCATATCTGGTAATGGTAGTTTGAAAGTAGATGTAACGCCGGCTACTAGTACTGCAGAAACTAACTCTTCATGGAGCATAGTTTCTACAGATTTTATTCCGGCAGGTGGGAATCAATACTATAACTATAGTTTACAAGTCTCAGCTAAGGATGTGAACCAACTACATTCGAAGGTCATCTATTATGATTCAAACAAAAATGAAATAAATTCAGATTTTATTTTTGGCGGCAGGGATGGTACATTTGAGGATAAATTTAGCAAGTCATTTCTTGCGCCTAATGGAACAAAATATGTACAAATCCAGTTGTGGATCAGACCTACACTCGAAAAAAGTGCCAAGTACATGGTAGATAGTGTAGAATTAAGTGTGGCTAAATTCTAGGCCTGGTTTCAAAGAAAAAATCTATGTCACATGATTGAAATTAACCAAGAATAACTCAAGTTTGCTAGGCATATTTGTGATCCGATTTAACATTCAATATTTGTTGTAAATGGTCATCCTCTTTTTGTTTGCAATTTAGGGTAGAGAATAAGGAAAAATTATGATAATACTATATAACCTGTAAAATAAGTTTATATCTATTATTCATTCCTAATGAATTATTTGGGTTCGCATCCCTCTGCAGCAAGCATTTCTCTTATATTGCCTGTATTTAACGAAGAACGCGTAATCGAGAAAAGCATAAAGAGACTTCTGGCATACCTTAAAGGAAAGGGCTGGGACTTTGAATTAATTTTTGTGGAAGACGGCTGCACAGATAACACAATATCAATAGTAGATAGATATGGCCTGAATGAAAGCTGTATAAAGATAATTAACATACCACATCGATTAGGGAAAGGAGGTTCGATAAAGTTTGCAGCTCTAAATTGTACCCTTAAAGATTATGTTGCTTACATGGATTCTGACCTGGCAGCAGATCCGTCTGAACTTGAAAAACTACTCAATAATATTGAAGATCATGACGTGGTTTTAGGTTCAAGAATCCTGCGTGGAAATTTACCTCCAATACAGAGACCTGTTTATAGAACTGTTTTTTCAAATCTGTATTCAAAATTATTTAGAGTATTATTTAGAATACCAATCTATGATCCACAATGTGGATTAAAATTATTCAGGCGCGAAATCATTAGCAAACTTCTTACCAATGTTACCGTCTTGGGATTTGCTTTTGATACTGATTTAATTGTCGAAGCCTATGCTCAAGATCTTAGAGTTAAAGAAGTTCCTATTAATTGGGCTCATGGGAAATTCTCAACAGTGAGAGTCTTTGATGAAATACGCGAGATGGGTTTGGACGTCCTTTCAATCTGGTATTCCTGTCATTTGCTTTGGAAACAAAATAAAAAAGTTTATCCACAGAAAAAAGGAAGCATTGCAGGTCAAATATTATTTACTATATTGTCGTTGAGTAACGAAATAAAGAAAAGACCAACAAAGTATCCTGAAATAAAATCACCATTGTCTACTGTAAACAAGAGCTAGTTTTACAATTCTATAAAGCATTATATTGTTTTGTTTGCACAGAAACGTTGTTTGTGAAACTACATAATTATCAAAAACTATAGCAAATTATCTATCTCTGATATAAAGGCATCAGTAGTCTTTTTCCAACTGAAATTCCTAGAATATTCAAGTGCTTGATTACTAAGTTTGTATAGTAATTCCTTATCATTTAACAACTTCAGTACATTCCTTGCGAGAGATTCGGGGCTGTTCTCATCAATAAGAATTCCATTTCTACCGTCCACAACTGAGTCTCTGAGACCATTCACATCATACGCTGCTACTGGTGTTCCCATAGCATTTGATTCAATTACAATTAATCCCCAACCTTCTCGAATTGACGGTATCAAAACAATGTGTGCTCTTGAAAGAAGATCAAATTTAATAGAGTTTTCTACATGCCCAAAAAATGTTACGTCTCTGGGTAGTGATTTCTTAAGTCTATCTAACATGTACCCATTACCAATTACCCACATTTTGGACGATGGCAAATGATCTTTCAGTATTGAGAAAGCCTTAATTGCGTGATCAGGTAGTTTATGCTTTTTCAATCTACCAATAAATAATACAGTTGGATCGTTCTCCTTGGAAGAAATAGAATTCAATGGTACCACGCTTACACCCATCGGTATCACTTTCACATTTTTAAAACCAATCTTTTCAAGATCCATTTTGGATGAATCAGATACTGTGAGTGTGCGTGCGCTTTTATACGGTAACAACCACTTATTCTCATAGAAGTGACAAAAGTAGCTCATCGGAAAAGGCATCTCATAAAACCATTCTTCTCGTATCAATTGATGAAATAAAACCAAAGCGGGCTTTTTATTAAGAACTTTAGGATTGAGAAATGGCCTTGGATTAACCTCATCTATTATAAGATCGTATTTATCATGATTTTTCTTAAAGTAATTTCTACCCTTCTTGTATACAGTGTATTTACCTCCTTCTCTGATGATCTTTACTCCATCAATTACTTCCTTGTCTGACCTACCATTAACCTTTGGACAAAATAATGTCATATCATATCCGTGCTCAACTAATCTTCTCATGACTTCATGAGTGAGGACCTCAGCGCCACCTGCATCAGGATGACGAATGTCGCGCCAATTAAACCATAAAATTCTCATAAGTTTCCTTAAAATTTAATCAATAAGACTGTAATTTAATTACACCTCTTTCGTTGACATGAGGTTATATGGTATCTGTTCTGATCATGTGCTTGATGTGCATGACAATTTATAGTAACATTGATAATTGGAATGAAACCGAACCGAATCTTTAAATTTGAAACGATCACCTATATTGTCTGCCTGTGTTATGCTTTGGGAATATGTCCAATAGCACTCGAAATTATTAATTTTCGCAATTAAGAGCACGCACATCACCTTCATCTATGTTTAAATCCAACACTCTATCTTTTCCTACACCGCAATCAAAGTAATCGATGCCATTTCCTCCTTTTAACGTATCACTATTTGGTCCACCAAATAGATTATCATTCCCATCCTGTCCATCTAAAATATCGTTTCCTATTCCGCCCATGAGGACATCATCACCCATCCCTCCAGCGATCATATCGTTGCCACCGTCTCCTTCCATCTGATCATCTCCGTCGTCTCCTTGCATAGTATCATTATCCTTTCCACCAATAAGGTAATCATTGCCCTGTGATCCTATCAGCACATCATATCCTACATCTCCGTCAATTATGTCGCTTCCCTCCAATCCAGTCAAGGTATCATTTCCCTTTTCTCCGTTAATACGATCGCCTATATTCGTTCCATTAGTATTGTCATTTCCTACTGATCCTTTGAAAGTCTTTGCTATGATTAAGTTTGTCAAGGGAAACACAAGTACGAAAAAGAGTATTAGGGCGCAAACAATTAACATAACATGGAATGACATATTTTATAATTTAGATGACATAATGGTTGTAATATAGATTTTCATTTATGACATAAAAACCCTTTAGAATTGTACTGTTGAGTTGACCTAAAGATTTTAAAGGTCTTATGTTAAGATTGGAAATTAGAACTACTTGAAAGCTAGGACTATAAAATTCATAGTTGTCCTATCGTATCTCAAATGGTAAAAATTGGTTAATGCATGAAATCCCTTTATAGGTAACAAATAAAGTTTTCTTTTTGTGAATAGATCTCAGATAATAAAAAAATGTTATTAATCATTATTTTTTGTTATCACCTTAGAAAAATATAATCCCGTCTTTTATTAATATAATTCGAGATTGACTCATGTTGCAAAAAGGTACAATCGTCTAAATCTACATATCAGGACTAAGTAATGGAATTGTGATCTTAACTGATGAAAGTGAATCATCACTAGATGGAAGATCGCTCTACTAGACAAAAGTCTATATCTGTCTGGCTAAGTCTTGACTTATATATTAGTGCAAATTTATGTGCCCAATTAGGATAAGCTCCTCATCGCGGTCAAACGTATGGGGTAAAAATCTAGAAAAGTTTAGCAAACACATGTACGTGTTGCTCCTGATCCCACTAATTTTAATCGCGTATGATTTAGGCGGTCCTGGAATTATTATTGCTCAAGACTTTCCATTCTTGGACACTCCAGAATATGCAATACATAGATTATGGCTCTGGATCGACAGAGGAAGTATTGATGGGTTTGAGTTTGTACCACGCTTTCCAATAATAGGACTTTCGTATCTACTTGGTCTTGTTGGTCTACATTCTGACATAGCAACTAAGGCAATGGTATTACTTGGGTTTTCACTTTCTTCATTTTCATTTTATTTTTCATACCTTTCATTTTTAGGTTCACGCATAAGTGGATTCAAAAACTCTCTGCGAATATCTGGGTTGTTGGCAAGTTTATTTTACGCCTATAATGTTTGGTCGTTTAATCGTATACATCACTGGTATCTATGGATAGGATATGCAATTTTGCCTCTATTCTCAATTTCAGTTTACTTTACTTTTAAGAGAACCAATAATTGGAAATACGTTCTAGCCTCCATCTTTTTATGGACCATTTCCTCCTCTACACCACACATGGCTCTATTTTATGGAGTCATATTGATAGTAACTTTTTTGGGCTTTCTTAGTCATGCATTGTACAAGAGAACAAAGAAAGGAACGATTCAATATGTAAAGGGCATGTTCCTAATTTTTGTCTTTTACATTCTGGTAAATATGTACTGGATATATCCTTACATTTTGTCCTCTCAAAGCGGAGTGGTTTCACCAAATTATGAACTCACTGAAGAAGTAATACAGCTCTTGAGTCGGGAAGGCAGTTTCTTAAACACAGTCAGAATTCTGGCGTACTGGTTAAACTCTGATGTGCATATATTCGGTGATTCATTTGTTTCTACTCTTTGGCTACTTGCTAGTTTCACTGTTCCTGTGGTTGCTTTTTTATCTCTCTTTATAAGAAAATTCTTAAAATTCTCTGTTATTTTTGTTAGTATCGCATTAATTGGCATACTACTGGCCATGGGATCCAACTCGCCGCTTAAGTATCATTCTCTAATTCTTTCTTCGCCGAGTCTGTCTGAATTTGCTTGGTTACTCAGAGATTCTGACAAGTTATCTTTTGCTACTATATTTGCATATTCAATTTTGGTGGGATTGACATCCTGGAAAATATTGTCAAGCATCTCAAATGGGCGTAATGATAAGAAAATAAAATTGATTTTATCAGGGTTTTTCTTGTTTTTAATAGTGGGCTCTATTTTGCTGACTTCCTATCCATTTTACCAGGCCCGAACAGAATCACTAAAACCTATAGTTTTGCCACCTGAATTAGATCAGTTGAATGGATATTTATCCAAGGTCAATACGGATAAAGTGTACTTTGTTCCTTATCCTCTATACGAAACAAGTTGGAAAACAAATAGTAGGGTAGGAGATATTTATCAAACTCACTCAATTAAACCTAGTATCGAAAGTACAGAGTATAATATTTTTTCGAGTAACTATTACAACTATATTGTAGACCACATACTTGAAAATCGTTCTAAAAAAATAAGTAATGTTATTTCCCCACTAGGAACATCTTATTTGATATTTCACAATGATACATGGAGCAAATTACGAGATACATATGATCAAAATGGTATTGACTTGCTAAAGAAGCTGAAATCATTAGAAGAACTAAAAAATTACTCCAGTGTTGGATTTTACAAAGTTTCCAAAATTAACGACTCAAATTCCAATCCAACTCCAAGTCAGGTGAATATCGCCTCCCAAAATATTGCAGTTACTTCGGGTTTGGACACATTAGCTTCACTTGATTCAATTCCTTATTTCAGTAGCAAAAAATCATCGTTACTATTTCTGGATGACAATATTGCGAAAAATGTTGATAGATTAGGACCTCAATTTGATGAATTGATACTGGGCAGATCCTCATTAGATGATCTTGTTGTTTCTTTTGTAGACGAGAAGTACCTTATTTCTCCCTTTGATGTCACATATCGCCATGACCCTTCATCAGCATGGTCCAAATCTCGCGCAAGGGACCCGGTACATGCCGAGTATCATCCCACACTAAACAGTTTAGGAATAACTAATTGGGATCTCGATTATGGTAAAGGTTTGGTAATGACAAAGGCGATGGGAGTCAATCTCACTATTCCTATAAATATGCAAGATCAAAATAGTAATGCAGAAGACAAGGATAGCAATTATCATTTATTCATACGATATTTACAAAACCAAAAGGGCGGACAAATAAAAATCAGTCTTGATAATAAATTAATTCAAAAAATTGATACGCGAGACAAGATAGCAGATAAATTTGTATCTCAAAAAATAGATCTGTTAAATTTAACTAAAGGTAAACATACCATACAATTAGAAAATTCTATGGGTTTTAATGCTGTCAACCTTTTTGCCATTGTACCAGAAGATGAGATAGAACGAATTGAAGCTATTATAAATAATACATTGAATGAACGCACAAACTTAATATATCTGATGGAGTCAGAAAAGGACTTTAATAACAATAAGGGAATCCATGTGGATAATTTACTATTAGATGGAAACAATAAAAATAGTACGAACGCCCTTACGTCTAATAGCATTGAAGGTATCAAGACTTTAAAGGGTGAATTCAAAGCAGCGAATAATTCAGATATGGTAGGCTTTCAATTTTTTGTTAATAAAAGTGATATTCTCAATGAGAATTTCTCTATTGACAGCATAGACATTTATCCCGCAAATCAAAACTATGACGTCTTAAATGCAAATTTCGAACCAGAAAAAGATTATGTTCCGTTAGGAGCATTGAGGAAATTTAGCTGGTTTAATTACGATAAAGATGTCCAATCAACTGCATTGGAAAAGACTAGCAGTACTGAAAGGAATCATTCTTTAAAAGTAACACTTGAACAAAGTAGTAAAGACGGATTCAATGTATTATCTAGCCATCTAGTACCAATATCTGATGAGGCGTATTACATTGCAAACTTGGACATTGAGGCAAGCGACGTGAAGAGACTACATTCAAGAATACTCTACTTTGATTCAAATGCGAAGGAGATTTCCGGTTCTATAGATTATATATTTAAAGAAAAGGACGGATCATTCAATGGTACTTTTTCTAGCGGCATCTTGCCTCCGTTGGGAGCAAAGTATCTTAAAGTTCAAATTTTAACACTATCTGCTAATCCAAAGAGTAGTACTTTCATACTAGATGATGTCAAGATAAATGAAATAGAGGATTTCAATGCAGTTAGCAAAGGAAAAATTCATTTATCCGAGAATCCTGAACTCATCTATAATCAAGGGAATTATTCAAACCCCATGAATAAAACATCCGTTAAAGTATTTCAGACAAATCCATTTCCAGTACGACCAAACTATGATTATAATTACGTCATGACGACCAAGAACATGTTCTCTCCTACAGCATTATTTAAAAATTCACAAGACGTTGTTGAAAATGGAACAAGATACGGTAATAATGCAAGTAACGGGAGAGTTCTTGAGTTAGGTAATGGGTCAGAGGTACGATCTACAATTGAGGTGATAAAATCTTCAAATTATTCATTGGCGGTTAGAGCAAATTCCTGCGAAATTTGTACATATCTAAATATAAGTATAGCTGGCGTTGATAAAGATAGTAATGTGCAAAACACCTTGTATGAACATTCAATATCCTTAAAAGATGAGACTTCCGGATTAAAATGGATGACTTCTAATAATACTTATTACCTCGACAAAGGAACGTATGATGTCAAAATAAATTCAGGTTCAAAAACAGATTTGGATTCAGTATTACTGTATGAAACTGGTAACACTAAATCTGCCGATAGGATAGAATATGGAGAGAACATCCGTAACTTGTTTTCATTTAGTTCACCTGCAGCAAAATTGACCGAATTCAAAAAGATAGATCCTACAAAATATATTCTTAATATTGAGAATGCAACTAGACCCTATACCGTATCTCTTGCCGAAGCATACGACCCCTTATGGACCGCATACATTGTAAGTGACGAAAATAAAAGTAATTTTAGAACTAATTCTCACCCATTGTCCGGAGTAGTAAACGGATTTAACATAAACAAAACTGGAAGCTACGATTTAACTTTAGAATATCAGCCACAAAATTGGTTTGTGCAGGGACTTATCGTCTCGGTTTTGAGTATTATACTAATGTTGATAGTTACCATATTATATCTCAAGAAATTTAGTCTATACAAATTTGTAAGCGGAGTTACCAGACGAAAGTAAAATCTAAAACAATGAACCGACATTAACTCCAGAAAGACATACTACGGTCACGTAGCGGACAGAATACGGAACTAAAAACGTCAAACGGTGCTCATGACGAAAATAAAGAAAACAGAGAGAAAAACCTGAATCTTTACGGCGCATATCTAGAAATTTTCGCCGATACCATCCGATGTTGGAATTATAATTTCCGGCATAGTAATAATCAGTACCAAATTCTTTATGGCAGACGCTTTGATAAGTATCGGAATAGCCTTGTTCATACTTCCAAGAACATGGCTTCTAATAAAAAAATCAATTCATATTCTAATTGAATGTGTTGTCTACATCTTTGTACACTTAGATGCTTGTACCAGTGACCTTATTTTTAACTCCTCGTAACGGAATTCGTGAAAATCTCCAATGCTAATTTGTCGTTTATTTTAGCAATAATTGCAAGCACGTTTCTATTTCTACTGATTATATCATCTTCGGAGGTTTACGCGGATCCTACGTTTCGTATAGCCGTAACAGGTGATATATCATGTTCTAGTAATGGTCAAAATACAGTAAATCAAATAATTAATCAGAACCCTTCATTAGTATTATGGCTTGGAGATTTGTCGTACGTTGACTCGGACGTAAATTGTTTTATTTCTCAAACTTCTCAACTTGCCTCAAAAGATGAGGCTATAGTTGGTAATCATGATGATAGTGAAGATGGGACAAGCGCTGCCAGAACTCAATTAATAAATCATTTTGGTATACCCTCTACAGGTTATTACAGCAAAACCTATGACCTCACAGGGACAAAGAGATCAAATGATGTCTTGCTAATTGGAATGGACAGTCAATCTTCAATCACCACATCAAGTTCGCAGTACAAATTTGTTGAAAATACTTTGAAAAATAGTTATTCGCCCCTGAAAATCATTATAGTGCACAAGCCTTTCTTAACGTGTAATTGTGAACATTCTGCTAATGGACAATTTAACGCCTATCATGCATTATTCAGTCAGTACGGCGTAGACCTGGTATTGCAAGGACACAACCACAACATTCAGTACTTTAACGTTATTGATAACATAAAATACATTGTATCAGGTGCAGGGGGCAAATCACATTACTCTCTGACTACTACACCAAAACCCACACACTATCGAGATGACTCAAATTATGGTTTTACTCTGATAGACGCTGATTTTGCAACCTATCAGCTCCAGGGCAAGTTCATCACCAATAGTGGGATTGATAAAAGCACCTCACATTTTACTCAACCATTCTACCAAAACTCAGTTCCAATCGCAGAAGGACAATCAGTTACTGTAAATAAGAATACCGGCAAAACCATAATGCTGACTGCAAGTGATCCTGACAATGATCCTCTAACTTACTCCATTGTGACACAGCCCTTACACGGTACAATATCCACTGGAATAGGGGGCAGTTATACCTATACCGCAGCTAGCAACTACGTAGGTCCTGATTCTTTTACATTCAAAACAAATGACGGCTTTATTGATAGCAACACTGCTACTGTAAGCATAACTGTACAAAATGGACCACCCGTAGCAAACAATCTAGCGATAACAGTCAACAAGAACACCCAGCAGCCCATCACCCTTGAAGCAACCGATCCCAACAGAGATATTCTAAGCTATGACATAGTAACGCCACCATCCCATGGAACATTATCTCCGGCAGGTACGGCTGAAACTGAACCATCGATTACATATACTCCTACGACAAACTATCTAGGTTCCGATGATTTCACTTTCAAGGCAAATGATGGAACAGTTGACAGCAATACAGCAACAGTTAACATAGATGTAATAGAACTACCGCAAGGCAGTTACAATTACTCTCCCTCCTTGGTTGCAACAGGGTCGAACTACCGGGACATTCCCGACTCTGCCTCTCTACGATTGACTCAGTTCAGCGTAGCAACTTGGTTTAAGACTTCTGCGGATTATGCTACTGACTCTATTATGGTAAACAAGGGCGGATTGGGTGCAGACAGTGCGGG
>Ga0079218_10000673_pt1 | contig 10808 bp, 8 predicted proteins | sample NCCompost_FD_77181 | JGI IMG/M metagenome (GOLD analysis project Ga0079218, IMG submission 77181) | Agricultural soil microbial communities from Utah to study Nitrogen management - NC Compost | ecosystem: Environmental > Terrestrial > Soil > Agricultural land | place: USA: Utah | collected... | reverse complement strand
TCGCGTCCATCGCCCGGGTACGCGCGCCGCGGCGGCCTGTACGCGCTCTCCTACGAGACCTACCTCGATTCCGATGACACCTACTCGTTCGACACGGCCAAGGCGGAAGTCGTGCAGCACCTGCCGGTCCTTCGCGAGAACTGGGTCATCTCGCTCCACGGTGTCGCCCGCACGACGCTGGACGAGAACGATGCCGTGCCGTATTTCCTCATGCCGTCCCTCGGCAGCGGCAGCACGCTGCGCGCCTATCCGAGCTGGCGGTTTCGCGATCGGCACAGCCTGCTGGTGTCGGGGGAATGGCGCTGGATTCCCAGCCGGATGCTGATCGACATGGCGATCTTCTACGACGCCGGCAAGGTGGCGGGGCGCCGCGAGGATCTGAACTTCAGGGACCTGAAACACGACTGGGGCGTCGGCTTCCGCATCCACACCCCGATGGCGACCCCGCTCCGGATCGACGTGGCGACCGGCAGCGAGGGCGTCAACGTCGTGTTCTCGGGAGGCGCGGCCTTCTAGCCCCGCCGCTTCGGCATAGGCCACCCGGGCGCCACCGCAGAGAGTAATGAAGTGAAACGGCCTCTCGAGCGTCTCCTGTCGCCAGTTGCGGACATCCGCCAGAACGAGGCGGCCAGCGCGCTGCTGATGACGCTGCTCGTCTTCCTGCTGCTCGCCGCCTACTACCTCTTGAAGACGGCGCGCGAGGTACTGATCCTCACCGAGGGCGGCGCGGCGGTGAAGAGCTATTCGTCCGCTTTCCAGGCGATGCTCCTGCTGCTCCTCGTGCCGGCGTACGGCGCCTTCGCCTCGCGGGTCAGCCGCGTGCCGCTGGTGACCGGCGTGACGCTGTTCTTCGCGTCGAACCTGGTGCTCTTCACGCTGGCCATCGGCGCCGGGATGCGCGTCGGGATCATCTACTTCATCTGGGTCGGCATCTTCAGCCTGATGGTCGTGGCCCAGTTCTGGGCCTTCGCCAACGACCTCTACACGTCGGAGCAGGGCAAACGGCTGTTTCCGTTGATCGGCGTCGGCGCCAGCCTGGGCGCCTGGGTGGGGGCCGTCCGCGCCGGGGCGCTGATCGGGAGCAGCACGCCTTCGTATCTGCTCCTCACCGCCGCCGTCGTGCTCGTCATCTGCGCCGCCATGGTGCCGCTCATCAATCGCATCACAGTGAAGGGGGAGCGGGAGACCAAGCCGAAGGACGAACCGCTCGGACGCGAAGGCGGCTGGGCGCTGATCCGCGCCGACCGCTATCTCATCCTGATGGCGGCCCTGGCGCTGCTGCTGAACGTCGTGAACACGTCGGGCGAGTATCTCTTCGGCCGCTACGTCGTCGAGCAGGCCAACACGCTCATGCCGGGCACCGGGGCGGCCGCCGAAACGGAGCGCGCCCGTTTCATCGGCGAGACCTACAGCCGCCTGTTCGGCAACGTGAACCTGATCGGCTTCCTGCTGCAGCTCTTCGTGGTCTCGCGCGTCTTCAAGTACCTGGGCCTCGAGCGCTCGCTGTTCATCCACCCGCTGGTGGCCGCGTCGGGGTACCTGCTGATCCTTCGGGCGCCGTCGTTGCAGCTCATGGAGGCGCTCAAGACCGCCGACAACAGCCTCGACTACTCGCTCGGCAACACGACACGGCAGGCGTTGTGGCTGCCCACGAGCCGGGAAGCCAAGTACAAGGCGAAGCAGGCGATCGACAGCTTCATGGTGCGGCTCGGCGACGTCGCCTCGGCCGGCGTGGTGTTCGTCGGCGAATGGCTGGCGTTGTCGGTCCCCGCGTTTGCCGCCATCCAGGTGGTGCTGGTCGCGGCCTGGCTCTTCGTGGTGATCCAGTTGATGGCCGCCAGCCGCTCCCGCGCCGCCGCGCCGCCGATCGCCGGCGTGCCGGCGCCCGCGTCCGGTTCTGCATAGTTCTGGCGGTGCCCCCGGAGAAAGATCGTGTCAGGTGATCGAGGGGAGGCGCATGTGAATACAAGCCGGCATCGACTGGTGTGGGCGGCGCTGTTCGCGGTCGTGGTTGCGGCGCCGGTCGCGGCGCAGCAGGCGGCGCCGGCCGTGCCGCTGCCGCGCGAGGAAGCCCGCGAGCGGAATCTCAGCGCCTACGTCGAGCTGCTGCGGAGCGACCTGCGCGCCCAGAAGGTGGCCGTGCTCACCGAGCTGATGCAGCTGACCGAAGCCGAGGACAAGGCGTTCTGGCCGATCTACCGCGAGTACGAGCTCGAACAGAGCCGCCTCAACGACGAGCGGCTCGCCGGCATCGAGACGTACGCGAAGGTCTACCACCAGATCACCTCCGCGACCGCCAACGAACTGGCCGTCAAGAGCCTGGACCTCGAAGCGCGCCGCACCGCGGTCAAGAAGACGTACTACACGAAGCTCGCCGCGGCGGTCTCGCCGATGACCGCCGCGAAGGCGCTCCAGATCGAGAACCAGATTCAACTGATCATCGACCTCCAGGTCGCAGCCTCACTGCCGGTGCTCCAATGACAAAAGGAACCGTTGTCGTGCAGCGTACTCTCCTGGCCATCGCGACCCTCGCGGGCGCGACGGCCTACGCGGCGCCGCAGGCGGATCCCGCCCGTCCGCCGGCCCCGGTGAAAGTGCCGGCCGCCACGGCGGTCAACGTCCGGCTCACCGAAGGCATCGACGTGGACGTCGCGCATGCGGGGATGACCGTCAGGGCGCGCGTGGACGATCCGGTCATGGTCAACGGCCGCGTCGTCATTCCACGTGAAGCGGGCGCGGTCGTGCAGGCGGTGCGGGTCGCGCAGTCCGGCGAGTTCAAGGGCAAGGATTCGATCTCGCTCAAGTTGAACAGCATCTCGTTCGGCGGGCGCGTCTATCAGGTCGCCACCGAATACGCGACGGTGGAAGGCAAGGGCGAGAGCAAGAAAACGGCGCGCAAGGTTGGCGGCGGTGCCGGCCTCGGAGCGATCGTCGGCGGAATCGCCGGCGGCGGGTCGGGGGCGCTCATCGGCGCCGCCGTGGGCGGCGTGGGGGGGGCAGTTGTCGCCTCTCAAGGCGAGGAACACCTGAAGCTCCCGGCGGAGACGCGCCTGCAGTTCATTCTCAGCACGACGATCACCGTTCAGCCCTAGCCGCCATGAACGACGCAGCCGGACGCCCGCGCGCGCGTCGCGCCCTCACGTCAGCGCTCGTCCTCGGCGCCGGACTCACCACGATCACGGTGGCGGAGCGCCCGGCCGCGCGCGTCGAGCCGGTCTTCGACGGCCCGTCCGTGCTGCTGTCGTACGTGGATCATGCGAGTCCGTACACGGGCGTCGGGCGCTATGAAGGCCGCGCCACGTGCACGGCCTTCCTGCTCGATACCGGCGCGCTGGCGCGACGCGCGCCCGAGGCGCCCGGCTACGCCGTGACGAGCGGCCACTGTCCGGCGGCGCCCGGCCCCAACGACGTGGTCGTTGGCGGTCTCGGCGTCGGCCGGGTCGTGTTCAACCTGTTCGTCGACAGCCAGCGCTGGCAGGTGATCGTGCCGGTGCTTCGGACGGCGTATGCCACGGTCAAGGGACGCGACCTTGCCGTGCTCGAGCTCGCGATGTCGGCGAAGGATCTGGCCCGGGAACTGATCCGGCCGTTGCCGATCGCGGCCCCCGTCACGTCGTTGATCGGCGAACCGGTCGATGTCGTGGGAGCACCCCTCTGGCCGAATCTCGCCGAGGCGTTCCTCCGCGCCTCGCGCTGCCGCATCGACGGCATTGCGCCGATGGTGCTCGAGCACGCCCGGCACTGGTTCGACGCCCCGTTCCTGCGCTGTCGTGACATGCTGCCGGGGAGCTCGGGGTCGCCGGTGATCTCGATGGTCGATCACGCCGTGGTCGGTATGGTCAGCGCCACGACGTCGGACCGGGCGGAGGCCGCGTGTGCGAGCGGCGAACCGTGCGAGCCCACCGCAGAGGGGGTGCGCACGCGCCCGCGGACAACCTACCTCACGCCGCTGACCGGTCTCGGCCGCTGCTTCGACGAGCGCCACCAGTTCGATCTCCAGACACCTGGCTGTCCGCTCGATCCGGGCGGCGAGCTGGCGGCCATGCCGGGCTACCTCGGGCCGGTGAATCCCCTCCTGTCCACCAAGCCGATGGGGGCGGCGCAGCGCGCCTGGAACGTCACGGTGGTCGGCCCGGCCGACTACTACCGCTACGCCGTCGTCGCGCCGCCGGACGACTGCCGGACCACCACTGGCTACGGCGCTCCAATCCCGATGGCCGCGCAGACCGACATCGTCGTGCCGTTGCCGGTATCGGAAGGATTCGCGTTCCTCTGCATCGTCGGGACCGGGAAGTCCGGCGACGAGGGCGGTGCGGACCCGTACGAGCACCCGAACGTGGTCGTGGCGCGCACGGATCTGACGCCGCCTCGTCTGTCGGCACAGATCCAGATCAGCGAAAGCGACGACGCGTGGCGCGTGAGGTTCTCGACGGTTGGGCAGGAGGTTGCGTTTCACCTCTACAAGGCCGGTCCACCAGCCACCACGCGGTGCGACGATCCAGGCGGCTACCAGGTGATCCACGACACCCTGATCGGCCTGCCCAAGGTGACCGGGACGCATCTCCTGTGTGCGATTCCGCACGACGCGGCGCAGAACGCCGGCCCGCTGTTCAAGCGAGTGTTCCGCTGACGCTTACCCCTCGGGCGATGGCCGGGCCAGCCGCCGGCTCCTTCGGCCCAGCAGCGGCGTGGCGGCTCTCGTCTGCCAGTTGAACCAGACCGCGGCCAGCCGGAGGACGAAGGTGGTGGCGATCGACCACGAGGCGGCGCGCGCCGGCGTCAAATTCTGCCACTCGATCAGCCCGAGGAACACCGCCACGCCGATGGCCGCCGCGAGAAGGTAGAACTCCCCAGGCCTGAAGAGCAGCGTCTCCTTGCGTGTCAGTACGTCGCGCAGGACGCCGCCGCCAACCGCACTGGCCAGCCCGACGACCCCGGCGGGCAGCAGCTCCAGCCCGAAGCCGAGGGCACGCTGCGCCCCGACCACCGCGTAGATCCCGAGCCCGAGCGCGTCAGCGAGCAGGAACACCAGCCGGAAGCGGGTCAGATAGGTGCCGAAGATGAGGCAGAACAGCGCCGCGAGCGAGACGGCGTAGAGATACCGCGGGTCCTGGAGCACCAGCGGCGGCCCCTGGGGGAGGAAGAAGCCGTCGCGCACCAGACCGCCACCGACGGCCGAGATGAGGGCGAGGACGAAGACGCCGACGAAGTCATAGCGCTGCTCGATCGCCAGCAGCGCTCCCGTCACCGCGAACAGGAAGACGGCCGCCAGTTCGAATTGAATCGGAAGCTCGAACTGGGCGGTCATCTGCCTCAGCCCGGGGTGTCACGGCCCCTCGGCTGTTGTCCGCCTATTTCCCCACCGGCGCCACTGCCACGAGCGTGGCTTCGGTCCAGGTGATGTCCACCCGGTCGCCCACGGCCACCTGCTGCAGGGCGTTCTTGTCCTGCACCCGGCTGGCGTAGGTCCATCCGCGTGGTCCCTTGAGGGAGATCGACGGTGCTGACGTATCGATCGCCTCGACGGTCGCGGTGATGGTCTGCTGGACCGCGGAGGTCCCGGACGGGGAGGCGCCTCTTCCGGCTGTGTCGGCCATGGTGAACGTGTCGATGGCCGGCTCGCCGGCGGCCTTCTTCCTGATGATGATGTTGTCGTAGTACGTGGCGGTCACCGTGTCGCCGGGCTTGACCTCCGCGAGGCGCTTCACGTCGGCGCTGGCGTACACCGTGCGCAGCGCGCCGTTCTCGGTGCGAATCGTGACGGAACGGCGTTCGCTGTCCACGACCTCCACCGTGGCCTTCATCGTCTGGCGCTCGCCGGAAATCACCTTGGTCTGGGCGCCGGCGTGCGCGGGGATCAGCTGCACCGCAGCGGCGAGCAGAATGAGGGCAGGCTTTTGCAACATGGAATCCTCCGTTTGGAATCGAATCAACGCTCTTCGCCCGGCGCGGTGCGGGCGGCACCTTCATGGAGGGGAATCGTGACGCCGCGCAGCTGGTTCTCGGCCGATACCTTGACGACGTCGGCGCCGCCGGCGCCGTTCTGCGTCATGCGCTTGAACACGAGGTCGACGACGCGTTCGACTTCGGCTGGAGGGGCATCGGCGGTGGTGACCAGGAGCGCGGACGAGGCAGCGGTGACGACGGCACTCTGCTGCCGGGGGTACGTGTTGACGGGCAGCGTCAGTCGAAGCAGGCCGGGACGCGCCTTTCCCAGCTGCTCGAGGGCGGCGTCCGTGATCGGCAGCAGCCGCAGGCCAGGCTGGGCGGCAAACGCCTGGAGCGCCCGTTCCGGTGCCGCCGCGGTGGCGAACAGCGCATCGATCTGACCGCGGCGCAGGCGGTCAATTGCCGCGCTCGGGGCGTCCTGCCGTGCCTCGCCCAGGTCGCCAGGCTTCAACCCGTACGCGGCGAGCACGGCGAGGGCGTCGAACCGCGTGCCCGAGGTCGGCGTGCCGATGTTCACGCGGCGCCCGCGGAGGTCGGCCACGTCTTTAATGGGCGAGTCGGGACGGACGACGATGTGAATCGCCTCGGGGAAGAGCCCGCCCACCGCGCGCAGCATGGCGAGTGGCTGCCGGGAGAACACATCGTCGCCGGCGACCGCCGCCGCGGCGACGTCGCCCTGAACGATCGCATAGTCGGCCTCGCCGCGCGCCAGCAGGAAGGCGTTGTCCACGCTGCCTTCGGAGTGACGCTCCTGAATCTTGATCGCGGGCGCCAGCTGTTTGATGGCGGCGACGATCGCGCCGCCGAACCGCGCGTACATCCCGTTCTCGGGGCCGGTGGCCAGCGTGAAGCCGGCCTCGCGCCGCTGGACGCGGCGTTGGATGTTGTCCGACGCGCGCGAGAGCTCCTCGGCGATGATGGCGTCCTCCTGCACCGGCCGTCCCGGCGGCGGCAGCTCCACGAGCGCCGCGAGCTGGTTGATCAGCTGTTTCGATCGCGACGGCGGCGCGCTGCCTTCGATGTCCGGCGTCTCGGTGGCGGCGGTCTGCGGAGCGAGGGCGCCGCTCTCGACCGGCATCCAGCCGCCGTCGGCCGATTGCTCGTAGATGGCGCGGCCGTAGGCCCGGATCCGGTCACCCGCCTTGTTTTCCGGCTGCAGTCCGAACAGACCCTTCTCGGTGGCGCCCACCGCGTACGCCACGCTCGAAGATCCGAGCTCCTCCCACGAACCGAACTTGTAGGGCTGCACCAGTTCCAGCGTGGCGTTGTAGTAGACGACGACGCGCGGCGCGCCGGACTCTCCGGCCGGCATCGGCGCGCTGCCTTCCCGCTTGACGCCGACGACACGGAACAGGTCGGGCTTGACGTCGCGGTCCAGCCGTTGCTGCAGATCGGCCTTCACGCGTTCGGCATCGGCACCGCGGGCGCAGGCCGCCGAGGCCATCAGCACGAGTCCGAGGGCGGCACAGGCCAGGCGGCGGGCCAGCGTGGTCATGACGGGAACCCGAACAGCGGCAGCGCCAGGTAGCCCTGGATCAGAAGGGCGTTGGCGATGTCGATGAAAAACGCCCCCACCATCGGCACGATCAGGAACGCGAGCGGAGACGGTCCGCCGCGGTCGGTGATCGTCTTCATGATGGCGAGCGCGGCGGCGGTGGACGAGAGCGCGAAGCCGACATGACCCGCCGCCAGGACGGCGGCGTCGTAGTCGCGCCCCATCACGCGGAACGTCACGAAGATGGCGTAGGCGGCCATCACCACGGTCTGCAGCCCGAGGATGACGAGCAGCGGGCCCGCCAGGCTGGCCAGGTCGATCAGCCGCATGCCCATCAGCGCCATGACCAGGAACATCGACAGCGACACGCCGCCGACCAGATCGACCGTGGCCGCGCTGACGGGCGAGGTCTTGAACATCGTGGCGCCGTTGCGGATGGCCACGCCCAGCAGGAGGCAGAACAGGAAGTCGGGCAGGATGAACCCGGTCCCCTGCACCGCGCGGGCGATCGTCTTGCCACCGGCCAGGCACGCCAGGATGAGGAAGAGCGTGGTCATCATCGACTGCACGGTGACCTCGTCGGACCCCGCGCCCTCGTCGGCGTCGAGCGTCGCGGCGGCGATGGGCGCAGCCGACAGCTTGTAGCGCTTGACGAGAAACTGCGCGATCGGTCCGCCGAGGAGGCTGCCGAGCACGAGCCCCGACGTGGCGCAGGCCATCGTCAGCTCCATGGCGCCGGCGATGTTCATGGTGTCGCCGAAGCGGGCGCCGTAGGCGGCGCCGGTGCCGTGGCCGCCGGTGAGCGTCACCGAGCCGCCGAGCAGGCCGACCACCGGGTGGAGATCCATGGCGAACGCGGCGCCGAGGCCGACGAGGTTCTGGATGGCGATGAACGCGATGCTGACCACCAGAAAGGTCATCAGCTTGGGGCCGCCTTTGAGCAGCATCCTGGCGTCGGCCGACAGTCCGACCGTGGTGAAGAACATGAGCAGGAGGTTGTCGCGCAGGCTCATGTCGAACGAGATGCGCACGCCGCCCAGGCCGTCCGCCAGCGCCAGCAGGATCGCGACGAGGACCCCGCCCACGACCGGGGCGGGGATGCTGAAGCGCTTCAGAAAGGCCGAGCGCGCGGTGAGCGCGCGCCCGGTGAAGAACACCAATAGCGCCGAGAGGATGGTGAACAGGAGGTCGAGCTGGATCGTCCTCACGGTCACTCAGCGGACGGCGTGGGTCTTGCCCTTCGCGTCCAGGCGCGCCGGCTTGAGCAGCTTCAAGCCGAGAGCGGCCTGGTAGCCGTGGATCTCCTTCACGTCGAGTTTCCGCATGAACGCGATCGTGTCGGCGCTGATCACCTGTCCGGGCACCATGATCGGGAAGCCCGGCGGGTACGGGATGACGAAGTTCGCCGACACCAGCGGTGCCCCGTTTTTCAGGCGCTGGTCGATCTCCGGGCTGGCCAGCTTGATGTACTCGCTGTTAGCGGCGTCATAGGCCATGAAGAACGCCTCGCGCATGTGCCCTTCGTTGCTGGCGCCGCTGGCGTCGTCGCGGAACATGTCGTGGAATCGGCTGAAGTTCGGAAGATCGGGAACATCCGTCACGAGCGACTTCACGCGCGCGTCGAAGGCCGCGCGCTCCGCCGGTCCGCCCTGCGCCAGCCGCTGATCGATCTCGCGCGCGAGATCGGCCAGCGCCTTGACCAGCAGCGCGGCATCGCTGCGGGTGTTGTTGATGTTGGTCTGCAGCAGGACGCTGTTGCGCGAGGTCTTGTTGATCTGGATGTCGAACCGCTCGGCGAGGAGCCCCTTGAACTGGGTCCCGTCGAGGCCGGAGTTGCCGCACAGCAGCGTCAACCGCGTGGGATCGAGCGCGAACTCGTCCTGGTCCCAGGAATCGAGCAGCTCCTTCCAGGTGGAGTGCGGCTGGCCGTAATCCTCGATGCCCGAGGCGCGGAAGGCCGCGGGCACCATTTCGGCGGGCGTCGCGATGTGGAAGTACTTCGAGATCAGCGGATGCGTGTTGACCTCACGCCGGATCCGGAACGCGATCTCCGCCGCACGCATCGTCAGCTCGTAGCCTTCGAGCTCCATCTGGCGGCGCGCGACGTCGAGCGATGCGATGATCTGCTGGTTCGGCGAGGTCGAGGTGTGCGCCAGGAAGGCCTCCTGGAAGTTGCCCTCGACCATGTGGAAGTCGTCGTCCCAGACCAGGATCATCGATCCCTGCCGCAGCGCGGACATCGACTTGTGGGTCGAGCAGGTCTGGTAGACGCGGATGCGGACCTTGTCCGGATCCGGCAGCAGGTGGGTGTCGAGCATCGAGCGGTTGGCGGCCTCGAGCTTGCCGGCCTTGGCCGCGAACGTCGCGTACTGGGAGCGATAGGCCGGGTCGCGGTAGCGGGCGGCCAGCGTGGCCGCCGCGGCCATCGCCGTGCGGCGGCGGTGGAACGCATTGAAGCGGGCGAAGCCGAACCACGCCTCGTCCCAGAGGAAGATCAGGTCCGGCTTGATCGCCAGGCACTCCTCCATGACCCGGGTCGGGTTGTACATGTGCCCGTCGAACGTGCAGTTCGTCAGGTCCACCATCCGGACCTTGTCGAGGACGCCCTGCGCCTTGCAGTCGAAGAGGGCCTGCTTGATGGTCTTGATCGGCACCGCGCCGTACATCGAGTACTGCGTCAGCGGATAGGCCTCGACGTAGTACGGCTGCGCGCCCGCCAGGACCAGGCCGTAGTGGTGCGACTTGTGGCAGTTGCGATCGACGATGACGATGTCGCCCGGCTGGCAGAGCGCGTTCACGACGATCTTGTTCGAGGTGGAGGTGCCGTTGGTGCCGAAGAAGGCGCGTTTGGCGCCGAAGGCGCGCGCCGTCATGTCCTGCGCCTTCTTGATGTTGCCGGTCGGCTCGAGCAGGCTGTCGAGCCCGCCGGTCGTGGCCGACGACTCGGCGAGGAACAGGTTGGTGCCGTAGAAGTGCCCCATGTCCCGAATCCAGTTCGAGCGGAACACCGACTTGCCGCGCGCGATCGGCAGGGCGTGGAACGTGCCGATCGGCCGCTGCGCGTACTTCTTCAGGTTGTTGAAGAACGGCGTCTCGAATCGATCGCCGACGCCGTCGAGGATGGCCAGGTGGAGCTCCATCAGCTCCTCGACGTCGTGGAAGACCCGCCGCAGCGGCGCCGCTTCGTCGCTGCCCGCCAGCGTTTCGACCGCGCGGTCGGTGAGGAGGTAGACGTCCAGTTCCGGACGATAGCGCTTGACCGCGCGCGCCAGGGTGGTCGCCAGCGCGCCGGGCGTCGTGCTCGCCTCGTTGCTGCCGATGTGCCTGCTGAGGAACTCGCGAAGGAGCGGCACGTCGTGGCGTG
>Ga0079218_10000672_pt1 | contig 10813 bp, 9 predicted proteins | sample NCCompost_FD_77181 | JGI IMG/M metagenome (GOLD analysis project Ga0079218, IMG submission 77181) | Agricultural soil microbial communities from Utah to study Nitrogen management - NC Compost | ecosystem: Environmental > Terrestrial > Soil > Agricultural land | place: USA: Utah | collected... | reverse complement strand
TCCTTCTTCTTCTTCACGCAACGAACGCCAGATAAGGGTAATTACCGAAATTACAAAAGACAATATTAAACATTGCAAGCAGTTGATGCAATTTTGCCAACTCTATCATTGTGATGGCGTTAAGAGTAATTTAGCCATAAATGATAACCAGAATTTTCTGTCATGGATAAATATGGATAGACTCTCCGATCTGTCATTTATCTGTAGTAACGAGAAAGAGATAGTGGAGCAGCAAAAATATCTTTTTGAAACACTCTTTGGCATATCTATTCCAGCTGAACAGAGAATTAAGGAAATCGAGGAAGGAATTGAGCCTCCTCGGACAGAAGTGATACACAGCCTTGAGCAATCAATGCCCCGCATCATCAGCTTTTGGAACAGAGCCAAAACCATGAATGTAGCTGCAGACAATAGCTGGCCTATCCTCGCTATACAAGAGCCACGATTCCGGGAGATAATAACTGACGCTTATGCCCGCAACATTCGGATACGGGTAATTACAGATATTACGAAGGACAACATTGAGCACTGCAAGCAACTGACACAGTATTGTGAACTTTATCATTCTGAAAGGACGAAGAGTAACCTAGCTGTGAGCGACACGGAATATGTGTCTTGGTCAAATGTTGCAGATATGCAAAATTTGTCGTTCGTCATAAGCAACGAGCGCGAAATCGTAGAACAGCATACATATCTTTTCGAATCGTTGTTAAGCAAGGCAATACCCGCACAACTAAAAATACGAGAGATTGAAGAGGGAATAGAGCCTGAAAAGACTGAATTCTTTTACGGAGCAGAAGCTACTACCTCTGCCATACTTGAATGGATGTCAAGATTAGGAAAGATGGATGCCGTCATTGATCCTACTGCGCCTTCAGTAGCAATGGGCTTAGAACCACTCAGAAATGCATACATAAGTGCGAAAAAAAGAGGCGTCAAAATACGGTGGGTAACAGAGATCACTAAAGATAACGCGAGATATTGCAAAGAAGGAATGAAGCTCGAGATCGAGATTAGACATTTAGATGGTATAAAAGGAAATTTCGCAGTCAGTGAAAATGTATACATTGCAGACGCTACTCTAGAGGAGGCAAAACCAGTGCCTATATGGATGCGAAGCACAGTCAAAATGTTTCGAGAACAGCAACAATATGTGTTTGATACTCTGTGGAATAAGGCGATACCTGCAGAACACAGGATTAATGAAATTGAAGAGAACATCCCAGCTGAAAGGACTGAAGTAGTCTCGGATCCACTCGCGATAGAGCCCCTTTACAAGAACATCATAAATAGTGCCAAGCAAGAGATTATGTTAATCCTTCCAACAACAGTTGATACATTTGCAAATGAGAAAAGAATTGCTATAATTGATTCGCTAAAAGAATCAGCAAAAAGAAATGTAAAAATTAGAATATTAGTTCATAGTAAAAGAGAAGATGATACAGCCCAAGAACAAGATATCAATAATCTAAAGCCAGAGGGCATTTTAGTCAATCAACTTTCAATAAGACCTGTACAAAAAGCGCAAGGGCATGAAGGAGAAGAAGGAGATGGTATGAGGAGAGTAATTACTGTAATAGCAGATAACAAAACATCACTAGTCATAGAGCTGAAAAATGACGAAAAAGAAAACTTTGTTGATGCAATAGGATCAGCGGTTCTGTCAACAGGCAAAGCCCTAGCGTCCTCCTACGCTAGGATTTTTGAGAGCTTATGGCAGGAGGCAAGGCTATCAGCACAGCTTATGGAATCTGACAAAATGCAGCGAGAATTTATCAATATTGCAGCTCATGAACTCCGAACTCCTATTCAGCCTATATTAGGAGCTGCAGAGCTGATGGAATTTGAATTTCAAAATGACAGCGAAAAAGTTGTAGTAGCAAAAGAGGATGTGGATATAATCATTCGCAATGCAGGTAGGTTAGGACGCCTTTCATCTGATATCTTGGAACTTGCCAGAATAGAAAGCAGCGGATTAAATCTGCACAAATCCCGCTTCAACATCCGAGAGATAATATCTAAGGCTTTGATAGATGCCAAGGGTCAGATACAAGCTGAAAATAATAATGACGATGGTAGTAGTAGTAACGTTAACCTGCATTACGAACCTCGCGATATTGCAATATACGCAGACAAGGACAGAATCAGTCAAGTTGTGTATAACCTTCTTAGCAACGCAATCAAGTTTACAAAAAGAGATAGTGTAGGAGACATCTACCTGACAACGGAGAAGGACAACAACAATAGCTCGCTGATTGTAACTGTAAAAGACACTGGAAGTGGTATTGACCCAGAGATTATACCAAGATTATTTACCAAGTTTGCGACAAAGTCTGACAGGGGAACTGGCTTAGGTTTATTCTTGTCCAAAAATATTGTCGAGGCTCACGGCGGCAAGATTTGGGCAGAGAATAACAATAGCTCATATGGAAATGGAGCTACGTTTACATTTGTTCTTCCAGTGACAGAAGGATCAGAAAGATGATGGTAATAGTATTTTCTCTATTTCACCTATTAGATCTGTCAGCTTTATAGGCTTTTTAATAAAGCATCTTACCTCATAACTTGGAAACAGTTTTTTAAATTCTTCTTCATACATCTCAAATGCAGTGATAAAGCAGACTTTGATCTTGCTATCTCTTTCTCTTAATTTCTTGTATAATTCAAAACCATTCATTGAAGGCATTCTAATGTCTAAAAGTGCTACATCGTAAGAACCAGCTTCAAATTTTGATAATGCATCGAGTGGATTATTAAATGCGCGAACTTTAAAGCCGACTCGCTCTAGACCTTTTTTGACAACTGTATTAATGTCACGCTCATCATCAACTAACAAGATTCGCCCTTTAGGGGGTTTATCCACGTTATTCTTAGGTGGAAGAAGTTACATTTAAAGTCATAATAGTCCGCCTCTATGCTAATAGGTCAGGCGTTTAGCCGATCAGCTGATATAACCTTATGTTAAAGGTGTTAGAACAGCAAGAACCAGTGACCAGATGGACTTCTAAACAAATTTGCATAGCTTGAGTGGGTTACGAATGAGGATGAATTATTGCCGCAAGATCTTTGGGACACATCTACGTTATTATGGTATTGAGAGTGAGATGGTCAATTTGCTTGAAGGTAGACATAGTCGCTCCTCAGCGTATCATTTGAAATGGGAATATTGCGGGATATGGCGCTGTGCTCCCTGCTCAAAAACAAAAAGGCCTTTTTGTTGGTCGGGTCTGGGTGGTCTTTTGATGATGCTGTCAGAAATTTTTGGAAATACTGAATTGTAAACTCTGTTATTCCTACGATACGGCTTTGCTTCTTTTTTCCATATCGACCGACGTCTACGAAGGCGCAGAGCCTCTCGCCTTCGTCTGTCTGGATGTTATCGGCAATATCCCCTATCTTTAACTGCAGCAGTTCGCCGGGCCTCGCCGACGTTTCGTAGGCCAGCGCGTGGTAGAATGCAAGCCTTGGGTTATCTCCTGAGCAGTACTTCAAAAAGACGGTCACGTCCTTATCGTCCCAGATATCTTTTTGCGTGACAGGAGTCTGCAAAAGCCCCCTTCTTTCGCTGGAGCATAAACCCCTTCAAGACCGGCGGCCAGTGTTCTCTAGGGAGTCTTTTCCTTTCCTGAGGGGTCAGGTCTGGATAGGCCAGCCACTTGAAGAATTTCAGGAGAGCCAAGCCCAAGGTTCTCTGGGTACTGATCCAACTCTGGCTTGGGTCTTGAGTTTGGTCTTTGTACATTCTATTTAGAAAAGCGGAAAACTCTTTTGCCGTAATGGTATCAAATGACTTTTTATTTTCGAGAAATCGGGATAGATATGTCAAAGCGATAAGGTAGACGCGCTTTGTTTTGATGGCGACATTTTCCTGCTGGCTGCAAGCGAGCATAAAATCGGCGACCACCTCTTTATCCCTCTCCGTCGGAAACTCTAAAAAGTAATTTTGTATGCTTTTCTGGAGGCCTGCAGCTGCTGTCTTTATCTTTCGGTTGATGATGGGGTCTGCAGAAAACTCCTGTGTTTCAGCCGTGTTTTCCCAAGTGATGGACATCTAAGAGCTCTAGAATTTAGAACCCTTGTCGTGTAGATAAACGATTCATTCCTTTGTTTAATCTAATGAATAAACTGGAAGTGGTTCTTCTTTCTCACTTTGTGAAGCTTGCCGATAATTGGTATCGGGTAGCCACAATTCTTGCAACAATTGTTAGCGTCAAGATTCCAAGTGTCAATGCTAAATCCATAGCGCCCTATGACTACACTCTTGCATTCTGGGCAGTATGTATCTTCCAAAGGATGACCTGGAACGTTTCCAATGTATGCGTACTTCAAGCCCTCTTGTTTTGCCACTTCATAGTGTTTTTCAAGTGTTTCAACAGGTGTGTTGTCAAAATTCATCATCTTGTAGTCAGGGTGGAAGCGCAGAAAATGTATTGGAGTATCAGGCCCAAGCTCATCATGCACGAATCTGCAAAGCTTTCTTGCTGCTACCAAGTCGTCGCCCACCTGTGGCACTATAAGGTCTGTGATCTCGACGTGGATCTTTGTCTTGTCTCGAATTTCTTTGAGTGTCTGGAAGATGGGGTCAGCGCTTGGTATGCCTATGTAGCGTCTGACAAACTCTTGCTTGCCGCTTCCCTTAAAGTCGACTGTGATGCAGTCAAGGAATTGACTCATCATATTGACAGATTCAGGAGTATCATAGCCATTTGACACAAAAATATTGAATATTCCGCGTTTGTGAGCTTCAATGCCACAGTCCTTTGCAAACTCTATGAAAATTGAAGGCTCATTGTACGTGTAGGCGATGCCATGAGCGCCATAGTAGGCAGCATTTTCAACAACTTGCTGCGGTGTCATTTCGGTACCTTCCACCTTGCGTCTCTGTGAAATATCATAATTCTGGCAGTATTGGCAAAGCCAGTTACAACCTGTGGTAGAAATTGAAAATATGTCAGTGCCAGGTCTGTAGTGGGTCACGGGCTTTTTCTCTATTGGGTCTATCTGGCCGGCGATTACTCTTCCATAGACAAACAATCGCAACTTGTCATTTACAACTCCCCGGATGCCACAGAGGCCGATCTTACCTTCTGGTATCTCGCACAGCCTTGCACATGCCGTGCACTTTATCCTACCGTTTGGCAATCTTGTGTATAGCTCGGCATCTTTTCCAGGTAAACTCGTCTGCACTATGAGGATATTAGCGCGTATTAATCTTATAAATCAATCATAGTTCAATGCCGCCGTCACCAATATAGCTAGAGTGCTATATCACGGGTTAGCAACGCGCATCAATTCTATGTCGTTTGACCTGCCCTTAATTTCATCTGGCTGTGTGTATACATGTTTGCCCCATGATACCTTGATGTCTGTGTAAAGCTTGTGGGTGCCAGAATCGAGGTCGTTGCCCCTCAGTTCAATAACCTGATTGACATCAAACAACAGGGATTTTGCCTCTTCTTCAGTTAATGGGTAGAACGGTGAGTCATCCTTTACTATCGAAACCCATATCCTGTATGGAATCTTGGGGTTGCGAGTCCAGAATAGAGCGGCCTTTCTCACAAGCTTGATCAACGCGATTTTTCTTCTGCCGGATTTAAGATCAATTTCAATTGTCATAAGAAAGCCCTTGTCATGCTTGTTGTAAGCTCGCTCCCAGTTCTTCTGAGAAAATGCCTCTCTTATGGATCCTTGTATTCGGAAGCTTAGGCTGAGAGTAAGTGGTTGATCAGGCCTGACGCTTTCCTGTGACTTGGCAAGTGTGGCGCTGTCGATGAAACTGTTGTCTGCCATTTGGCAGAAAAGTATCATTTATATCTTCAATAAGTAGTTGTTGTTGTTGTTTGTGTAACGCATATGTTTGTTGAAATTGCAGATATCAAAGATAACGAAATTGAGCTAACAATACGTGAAGAAGATATCTCCATTTTGTATATCCTTCAACATGAATTGCTGAAGGAAAAGAGCACGGACTTTGCGGGTGTTATCCAAAAGCACCCACTCACAAAGGACTACCAGTTGAGAGTGACGACAAAGAGAAAAGACCCAATGGAGGTCATACAGGATGCTTCCTCCTCTGCACAGGAATACTCTAAAGAGCTTCTCAGCATGATCAAATCTGCCGTCAAAAAGTAGCGAGGTTCACACGCTTTGCGTTTTTGCCCAAAATGCGAGACACGCTTGAGGCCTGCACCCGGAGATGAGGAGAGCATGGCCTGCCCAAAATGCGGCTTTAAGACTAAAAGGATTGAAGAAGAGGGCAGGAAAGAATTGAACAAGAAGGCCACTCAGGACGTTTCTCTCAAGGTCATGGATGGTGGCACCATTGAGGCGCTTCCAACCACCAGTATCGATTGCCCACACTGCAAAAATGGAACTGCGTTTTGGTGGATGCTTCAGACAAGATCCGCCGATGAAGCGACTACCCAATTTTATCGATGCACAAAGTGCAACCACACTTGGCGTAACTACGCCTAGCCAACCACACACACACCACACTATCTCCTTTACCATTTAGTACGATATTCTCATTGCAATTTAGATCAGCCTTTCTTGCAGAGCTAGTTGAAGTAGTGTTGTGTGGTGGTCACTGATAATCTCAATTGATGTCCTTATCTTGATAGTTTGATTGAGCATTTCTGGCTGAATATCTGAGGAGGAGGGGTTGAACCCTGACAGCTCCTTTCGTTGAAGAAGCGCTTGCAAGCAATATATGGTTAAGGGAAATAGGTCAGAAAATCGCCAATAAGTATTTCATGGCAAGTAGACAAGAAATAATAATTTGTCGATCCCTTCTGAAAGTTCTTACACAGTTACTGGCTATTTGGTATGGCTAGAATGTTGAAAATCACAAGTATGCTGCGGCAGGGTAGAATATCTCTCCCTATATCTTATAAAAATTGAATATGGTTTTGACAAGAGAACATATAGTATAGTCATCTAATTTTTGAAAAATGAGTGCGCACACACACATGTGTATTGTATATAAGTACGGTCACTTAAACAGATCAGTATAAGACAGAGCAATGTTTAAAATCCGATTAGCGCTGCCAAATAGATGAATTTGGTTTTTGTAGCTAGAAGCAAGTCACCAGACGAATGGAAGGCTGTGGCCTCTGCAATCTCGACCCTTGTAGACGAGGCAACTTTTGAAGCTGCTGCAGAAGGCATCTCTTTTAGAGGCATGGATCCCTCGCACATTGCGCTTATAGATATCCACTGGCCCAACCACGCATTTGAAAAGTATGAATGCGACAGCTTGGTAAAATTCGGCATCAGAGTCGACGAATTTTCAAAGCTCATAAGGAGGGCTGACAAGAAGGACGCAGTTGAAATCAGCATTGGCGACGACAGCATGCTGCATCTAAAAATGTCAAATAGTTACAAGCGTGAATATAAGAGCCGCCTGATAGAGAGCTCGGCAAGCTCTACTCCGCTGCCAAAGCTCAACTTTAACTCCAAAGCGGTATTCACAGCTATAGCATTTGACAAAGTGTTGTCTGATGTTCAGGTCGTGTCTGAGTATATCTCTATTGAATCAAAATCTGACAGAATAACTTTCTCTGGGAGAGGAGACTCGGGCGAAGCTGACATTACCCTGGAGGCAGGGAATGAAGGCCTGGAGGAGCTTGAGGCTAAGGAGGAAAGCAAGGCTACATACAGCATTGACTATTTGGCTAAGATAACCAAGGCTGTCGTATCAATGGGCGGTTCAGTGACAGCGGAGTATTCAAATAAAATGCCACTCAGGCTTGAGTTCAAGATAGCAAATGTGGGGAGGATCCATTTCTATTTAGCGCCTAGAGTTCAGGATTAGAAGACATATGCGCTTGGTAATGAAGTTTGGGGGGACTGCTGTAGACTCCCCAGACAAAGTAAGGCACATTGCACAGTTGGTACAATCCCACAAGAAAGGCAATGAAATAGTGTGTGTGGTTTCTGCAGTTCGAGGCATGACCGATGGCCTGCTCTCGATAGCAGACAGTGTCAAGCGAGGGGATAAGACGTCGCTAGCTGAATTCGTGGAAAAATGTACCAATACTCACATACAAATTGCAGAGGGTGCGATTTCAGACAAAAATTTGAAAACTGTCGCTCTCGCCACCATCAAGAAGATAATGAGGGAGCTCGAAGATGTACTGGGCGGCATTGTGCTATTAGGAGAAGTTACCACAAAATCACTTGACTACCTGATGTCGTTTGGCGAGCGCCTCTCCACTCCGCTAGTGTCCTTTGCTCTACAGGACCTTGGCATGAAGTCACAACACCTTACAGGTAAGGAGGCAGGCATACTCACCGATAGCAACTTTGGGGAGGCTCGACCCCTAATGGACACAACTAAGCTTAAGGTGAGCCATAAGCTCGAGCCCATGCTCAAGCAGGATATCGTGCCTGTCGTAACTGGATTTATTGGAGCCGACCAGTATGGCAACATCACCACTATTGGACGCGGCGGATCTGATTATACTGCTACGATAATAGCTGTAAGCATAGGTGCTAAAGAAGTATGGTTGTGGAGTGATGTTGATGGACTAATGACTGCAGACCCCAAGCTGGTCATGAATGCAAAAGTGCTCAAGGAAGTGTCATTTGCTGAAGCGATGGAGATGGCGCTCTTTGGGGCAAAATACATGCACCCGCGCGCTCTTGAGCCAGTCATTGATACCAAGATTCCTATTAGAATCCGCAATACATTTAATGTCAAGCATACTGGCACCATCATTACACAAAATCCGGGCAAGGAATCGCAGAAAATAGTCAAGTCTGTAAGCGTGATACGCCATACTGCTCTTATTGACGTGAGCGGCGGTAGTATGGTTGGCGCGCCAGGCACTGCAGCCAAGATCTTTGATACCCTTGCCAAGAACCGCATTAACATTATGATGATATCTCAGAGCCCCTCAGAATCGAGCATTTCAATGCTTGTCAGAAAGACTGACCTTGACAAGGCTATTACTACATTGGAGCTGAGCCTCCTTGGAAAAGTCATAAAGCAGATAAATGTCAACGACGATGTTGCAGTCATTGCAGTAGTAGGATCGGGCATGCGAGGGATCAAGGGAGTAGCGGCCAAAGTATTTGGTGCTGTAGCAAAGCATGGCGTCAACGTCATAATGATAACACAGGGATCCTCTGAGCTCAACTTGGCCTTTGTTGTCAATGACGGTGACTGCGAGCAGGCTGCGCGAGCTTTGCATGAAGAGTTTGAACTTGCTAAAGCTGCGGGAAAAGGATAAATTGGATTTCTCTTGACTCTAATTTGCAAGTATGAGCTCCAAGAAGGGCAAGCTGTATGTTGTTGGAGTAGGACCTGGCAGCCATGATCATATGACATATAGAGCAAAGCAGGTCATTGAGGAAAGTGAAGTCATTATTGGCTATGATACCTATGTTAGCCTTGTTGAAGATCTGATAGCAGGCAAGGAGGTCTACCGTTACGCTATGACTCAAGAGGTAGATCGAGCAAATCAAGCGATCGACTTTGCAGAAAAGGGTAGGATTGTTTCACTTGTTTCGTCCGGAGATCCGGGCATCTATGGCATGGTTGGACTCATCTACGAAATCTTGGCTCAGAAAGGTTGGAATAGAGAGGACAATAGCATTTATGTCGAGTGTGTTCCTGGCGTATCTTCGCTCAATTCATGCGCTGCCCTTGTAGGCTCACCTCTTATGACTGACTTTGCAGTTGTTAGCATGAGCGACTTACTCGTTCCATGGGATATTATAGTCAAGCGTGTCGAAGCTGCAGCCATGGGCGACTATGTGACTGTCATATACAATCCTGCAAGTAAGAAGAGGGTTCACCAGCTGCGAGACACAAGAGAGATATTTTTGAAATACAGAAAGCCGGATACGCCAATCGCAATAGTCAAGGGTGCTTATCGAGAAAGCCAGGAGCTGGTTGTTACCACTTTAGAGAAGATGCTTGAGCACCAAGACATGCTGGGGATGATAACTACTATCATCGTGGGGAACTCGTCGACTTTTAATTACGAAGGGATGATGATAAATCCGCGGGGGTACACTTCAAAGTACGAGTTGATAAAACAGCAACAGCCACCTACCAAACAGTAAAAATATCATCACATGGAATGATTATTTTTTATTTGTTCAATTTAGCTCTTGCTAGCCGTTTGTGTTAAAAAATTGATAATTGAAAGGAAAAAGGGAAGTGGCGTCTAGATGACTTGCCACGGTCTTGTTGCGAACGTAACTCCAAGGCCAACGCCGATAATTATGCACTGATAGACGATGCTTTGATATGGAATTGGCTTCAATATTGGTTCTCCCGTGACGCTTACTGTCGCGCCCCTTCCAAGACCTGGTCCTACGGACTCGACGTTTAGCTGTGTGTGCACGTGGTACGTTGCCGGTTCGAGCGCCCTTACAGTAATCGAGTAGGGAATTGTTGCTCCTGGAGGAATATCAAATATGTTGCCGGGTGGGTCACGGGCCAAGAACTCCCATCTGTTGCCGGCGTTTGACGATTCACTGAACAGCGATAGCCACGCCCTTAGCGGCCTGTTGACCAAGCTTGTAAGCTCGCCAGTTACAGTTAAGTCTTCTCCGGTAGTTAAAGTCTGATCGGAGAATTGTTCATTATCAATTCTTACGAATCTGCTTTGAAGTTGTGCCTGCACGCCATGCGCACTCGCTGCGGGTAGAATATACGTGATTATGGAGACAGCGATGATAGTCGCAAGAGCCATCGCAATTAACGTCTTGCTTGCCATCATATCTTTATTCTTAAGTAGACCAGAAAGAACAAAGATATATATTTTGCTCCGGCCCGTCAGTCGCCGAATTTCCTAGTTTT
>Ga0079218_10000671_pt1 | contig 10813 bp, 7 predicted proteins | sample NCCompost_FD_77181 | JGI IMG/M metagenome (GOLD analysis project Ga0079218, IMG submission 77181) | Agricultural soil microbial communities from Utah to study Nitrogen management - NC Compost | ecosystem: Environmental > Terrestrial > Soil > Agricultural land | place: USA: Utah | collected... | reverse complement strand
GCTCGCGACATCAGGGTGTCGAGCACCGGGTCGCCGAACTGGCCCCACCACCGCGGATCGAATCGCTGCTCGACGACGAGGGAGTCGACGCCATGCGTCAGGGCCGTCGGTTCGAGGACCGGTGGCGCGTACGGCCTCCGCAGCGTGCACGCCGTCAGCGACAGGGCCAGAAGGCCCAGCACCAGAAGTCTCATGTCAGTGCCCCTCCGCGGGCGTGGCGACATCGAGGCCCGGATGGCGAACGGGCGTCCTGGCCCGATCGAACAGCCGGCCGATCACGGTGTAGAAGACCGGGGTGAGGAACAGGCCGAACAGCGTGACGCCGAGCATGCCGGCGAACACCGCGATGCCCATGGCCTGGCGAATCTCGAAGCCGGCGCCCGACGAGAACACGAGCGGGACGACACCCATGATGAACGCCAGCGACGTCATCAGAATCGGCCGGAGCCGGATCCGGCAGGCCTCGAGCACTGCCTCGACGTGCGACCGCCCTTCGGCTTCGCGCTCCTTCGCGAACTCGACGATCAGGATCGCGTTCTTGCACGCGAGCCCGGCGAGCACGAGGAAGCTGACCTGCGTGAACACGTTGTTGTCGCCGCCGGTGAGCCAGACGCCGGCGATGGCCGAGAACAGCACCATCGGGACGATGAGGATCACGCTGAGCGGCAGCGTCCAGCTCTCGTACAGCGCGGCCAGCACGATGTAGACCAGCAGCACGCAGAGGGGGAAGATCAGCAACATCGTGTTGCCGGCGAGCAGCTCCTGATACGCCAGCTCCGTCCATTCGAACGACATGCCCGACGGGAGCTCCGCCTCGAGGATGCCGGCGATCGCCGCCTGCGCCTGACCCGAGCTGAAGCCCGGCGCCGGTCCGCCGTTGATCTCGGCGGCCGGATAGCCGTTGTAGTGCATGACCTGATCGGGCCCGTAGCTGCGGGACACGCTGACAAGGGATCCCAGCGGCACCATCGCGCCACGGTCGTTGCGCGTCTGCAGCCGCCGGATCTGCTCGGGCTGCAGGCGGAAGTCGGATTCCGCCTGCGCGTTGACCTGGTAGGTGCGGCCGAAGCGGTTGAAGTCGTTGACGTAGAGCGAGCCGAGATACACCTGCAGCGTCTCGAACACATCGGTCAGCGACACGCCGTAGCTCTTCACGCGCTCGCGGTCGACGTTGGCGTCGATCTGCGGCACGCTGACCTGGAAGCTCGAGAAGAGCCCCGCCAGTGAAGGGGCCGCCTGGCCCTTCGCGAGGCCCTTCTGCACCTGCGCGTAGAGATCCTCGAAGCCGGCCCCGCCGCGGTCCTCGACATACAGCTTGAAGCCGCCGACCGTCCCGAGCCCCTGCACCGGCGGCGGCGGGAAGATCGCGACGATCGACTCGGGGATCTCCGCGAAGCACTGCTGGTTCAGCGCACCCACGATCGCGCCCGCGCTCAGCTCGGGACTCTGCCGTTCCTCGGACGGCTTCAGCACGACGAAGGCGATGCCCGTGTTCGGGGAGTTGACGAAGCCGTTGATCGACAGCCCCGGGAACGCCACCGAGCTCAGAACGCCTGGGTGCTTCAACGCGATGTCCGTCATCTTGCGAATCACCGCGTCGCTGCGATCGAGAGTGGCACCGTCGGGCAGCTGCGCGAACGCGACCAGGTACTCCTTGTCCTGCGTCGGCACGAACCCAGGCGGGACGCGAGAGAAGCCGGCGGCCGTCAGCCCGATGAGGCCGACGTACAGCGCCACCGCGACGAACGACACGCGCAGCACGCGGGCAACGCTCGTCGCGTAGGCGCCTGACGCGCGGCCGAAGAAGGCGTTGAAGCCGCGGAAGAACCATCCGAAGAGCCGGTCGGCCGCCCGCTGCACGACGTCGCGCGACGCGCCGCGGGGCTTCAGCAGGCGCGACGCCAGCGCCGGGCTCAGCGTCAGCGAGTTGATCGCGGAGATGACCGTCGAGAACGCGATCGTCAGGGCGAACTGGCGATAGAACTGCCCGGTCAATCCGCTGACGAACGCCGTCGGCACGAACACCGCGCACAGCACCAGCGCGATGGCGATGATCGGCCCAGACACTTCCTCCATGGCGCGCCGGGTCGCGTCGATCGGCGCCAGCCCGCGCTCGATGTGCCGCTCGACGTTTTCCACCACCACGATCGCGTCGTCGACCACGATGCCGATCGAGAGCACGAGACCAAAGAGCGACAGCGTGTTCAGCGAGAACCCGAAGGCGTACATCACCGCGAACGTCCCGACCAGCGACACCGGCACGGCGACGAGCGGGATGATCGACGCGCGCCACGTCTGCAGAAACACCATCACGACCAGCACGACGAGAAGAATCGCTTCGAAGAGTGTCTCCACCACTCCCTTGATCGAGTCGCGGACGAAGATCGTCGGGTCGTAGACGATCCGGTAGTCGACGCCTTGCGGGAAGTTCTGCTTCAGGCGTTCCATCGTCGCGCGCACTTCGTCGGACGCCTCGAGGGCGTTGGTGCCCGGGCGCTGGAAGATGCCGATGGCGACCGCGGGCTGGTTGTCGAGCAGGCTCCGGAGCGCGTACAGGTTCGATCCCAGCTCCACCCGGCCCACGTCGCGCACCCGCGTGATCTGTCCGTCCTGCGTCGCGCGGACGACGATGTCGGCGAACTCGTCCTCGGTGGTCAGCCGGCCGCGGGCGTTGACCGAGAGCTGGAACTGCGTGTCGACGGGGGCCGGCGGCGCGCCCAGGACGCCGGCGGCCACCTGCACGTTCTGCTCGCGAATCGCGCGGATGACGTCGGTGGTCGTCAGCTGCCGCGAGGCCAGACGATCCGGATCCAGCCAGATCCGCATGCTGTACTCGCCGGCACCGAACACCTGCGCGCTCCCGACGCCACGGATGCGGGCCAATTCATCCTTCACGCGCAGGTGCGCGTAATTGGCCAGATACAGGTTGTCGTAGCGCTCGCCCGGCGAGACGAGATGCACGACCATGATGAAGTCGGGGGTCGACTTCTCGGTGACCACGCCGATGCGCTGCACTTCGCTCGGCAGCCGCGGCAGCGCCTGCGCCACGCGGTTCTGCACCTGCACCTGCGCGTTGTCGACATCCGTGCCGAGCGCGAAGGTGATCGTCAGCTGCATCCGCCCGTCGGATGTCGCCTGCGAGAACATGTAGAGCATGTCCTCGACGCCGTTCATCTGCTGCTCGAGCGGCGAGGCGACGGTCTCTGCGATGACCTTCGGGTTGGCGCCGGGATACGCCGCGCGCACGACCACCGTCGGCGGCACCACCTGCGGGTATTCGCTGATCGGCAGCTTGAACAGCGCAATGGCCCCGGCTGCGACGATCATCAGCGACAGGACCGCGGCGAAGATCGGCCGCTCGATGAAGAACCTCGAGACGTTCATGACGACCTCAATTCGTGGCGTTGCGTGGTTCGGGCCGGCGGTCCGGACCCGCGTCCGCCACCGCGGTGACCTGCACCCCGGGGCGGATCCGCTGCAGCCCGTTGACGACGACGCGCTCGCCCGCCTTGAGGCCGCTGCGCACGACGCGCAGGCCGTCGACGATCGGACCGAGCGTCACCGGCCGGTATTCGATCTCCCCCTTCGGCGTGACGACGTAGACGAACTTCTTGCTCAGGTCGGTGCCGACCGCGCGGTCCTGAATCAGCAGGCCGCGATAGCTGCCCGCACCGGCCAGCCGCAGCCGGACGAACAGACCCGGCGTCAGCTGTCCGTCGGTGTTGCGGAACACCGCGCGGCCGCGAATCGTGCCGGTGGCGCCATCGAGCTGGTTGTCGAGGAAGTCGAGCGTGCCTTCGCGCGGATAGCCGTCCTGGTTGGCAAGCGCCATCGTGATGTGGCGATCGATGGCCCCCCGACTCCCCGCGGGGCCGCCGGTGTACTTCAAGTAGATCTGCTCGTCCGCGTCGAAGTAGGCGTAGACCGGATCGAGCGACACGACCGTCGTCAGTAATGTGGCTTCTCCCGGGCCGCTCGACACCAGGTTGCCTTCGGTGACGATGGCACGGCCCACGCGCCCGTTGATCGGCGAGGTGACGTGCGTGAACTCGAGGTTCAGCTCCGCCGCCCGCAGCGCCGCTTCCACGGCCGCCACCTGCGCCGCCGACTCCTGCGCGAAGGACGCGCGCCGATCGCGCTCTTCGTTCGCGATGGCGTTTTCACGGTGAAGCCGCTCGGCGCGAGCCAGCTCGCTGTTCGCGCGCTCGACCGTTGCGCGGGCGCGAGTGAGCTCGGCCTGCAGTCGATCGACCTCCGTCTGAAACGGTCGCGGATCGATCTGGAAGAGCAGGTCGCCCTTCCGGACCATCGCGCCTTCCGAGAAGCGGACGGCGGACACGAAGCCGGAGACTCGTGGCCGGACTTCCACCGAGTCCACGGCCTGCAGCCGGCCGGTGAGCTCGTCCCACTCGGTCACGGCGCGCTCGATGACGGGTGCGACGGCGACCTGCAGCGGCGGCGGAGCCTGCTGCGCGGCGGTCTTCGTGCACGCAGTGAGGATGACGGTGACGGCGAGCGGTGCGAGCAGGCGGCCGAGGCGCGCGGCTCGCGAGATCAGGTTCGACGTGCGAATGATCGATGCGTCCATGACCCGCAGTCTGGCGCTCGCGGACACGCCGCCACAATCGGGCAGTGGATGCAGAACGGCGTCAGGCTTCGGGATCAGGCCGGCACGTGCCGTGTTGAGGAGGTCGGTCTACGACTTTTGGACGAGGGCGCACTCGTCCTTGCGTCCACTTCTCGTTCGTCACACGGCTGGTCGATAATCGGAGAGCTGGTTACGTGAGTCGGTCAGTGCGGGGCGTACACATGAGTCAAGACAACCTCGTCGTTGAATGCGCGGCCGAATCCGCGTTGTCGGGCGCGCCGGAGCAGGGCGGCGGATGCGGCGGTGGAGGCGCGATCGATGACAGCGTGCGCCGCGTGGCCGACTCCGGCGATGCCGTCGCGCTCCGCGCCGCGCTGCTGCACGAGGCCGCCGAGCGGCGACGGGCCGAGTGTCTGGCGAACATTCAAACCGAGATCACGAAGTACACGCTCGATCTGCTCGTGCGGGTGCCCGACCTCGATGCATTCTTCCGTGCCCTGCTCAAGACGCTGGCCGAGGAGGGCGAGAGCCACGCCGCCGGTGTGTGGCTGATCAACGAAGAGAAGCAGTGCTGTGAGTTCTGGATGGCGCATCTCTTCGGCGAGGTGTTCAACGCCGCCACGCTGGGACCCACCTACTTTCCACGGATGGCGATGGCGCAGTTCCTCTACGACTACAAGGACGGGTGGGAGCAGACGACCGAGTATCGCTGCGACGACATGCGCCTGCCGGAGGTGGTGCGCGACTTCAACAGCGCGCAAAGCCTGTTCTCCACGGTCGTGGCACCGCTCATCCTGGGCGGCAAGAACCTGGGATGGATCACGCTGTGCGTCGCCGACGAGCCCGAGGGCGGATCGTGGTGGCGCATCGCAATGGTCGAGGCGATTGCGCGGCATGCGGCGCTGGCGCTGCACAAGAGCCGCCTGTTCGAGCAGAAGCGCGCCGAGGAGCGCCGCAAGGCCATCCTCGAGGAGCGCAACCGCCTGGCGCGCGACATTCACGACAATCTGGCGCAGGGATTCGGCGCCATCCTGATGCAGCTGCAGGCGGCGCAGCGTGAAGGCCTGCCGCTGCCGCCGACCGTGGCACGCACCATCGATGTCGCGATCGATCTTGCACGAACGCACCTGGTCGAGGCGCGGCGGTCCGTCGGAGCGCTCCGTCCGAACGTCGGCGACGGCGAGGACATCGCCCGGGCGCTCAGGCGCGTGGCTGAGTTCGCGCAGAAGACCTCCGACACCCCCATCGACGTCCAGCTCGACGAGCTCCCCCGCTTCGGCGACGGCATCGAGCGCGAGGTCATCGGCATCGCGCAGGAGGCGCTCACGAACGCCGTTCGACATGCGCGCGCCGGCCGCATCACCGTTCGCGCCTCCACCGTCAAGTCGATCGGCCTGCGGCTCTCGATTGCCGACGACGGCCGGGGGATTCCGCGGGAACGGTCGTCAGGCGGATTCGGGATGACCAGCATGCAGGAACGCGCCGATCGCATCGGCGCGTCGCTGACGATCGTCACGGCACCGCGCAACGGCACGGAAGTGGTGCTCGCGTGGGAGCCCTCCCATCTGTTGACGCAGGTCCATGCCCTTAACTGAAGCCGCCATCACACCCGCCGCGGCGACCAGGCGCGCCAGCGTGCTGCTCGTCGACGACCACGCGCTGCTCCGTACGGGCGTCGCCAACATCATCAACCAGGAGGCCGACCTGCAGGTGGTGGCCGAGGCCGGCAACGGCGTCGAAGCGCTCGAGGCCTACGAGCGCGTCAAGCCAGACGTCACGCTGCTCGACCTGCGGATGCCGGTGATGGAGGGCGTCGAGGTCGTGCTCCGGCTGCGCGAGCGCGATCCGCGCGCGCGCGTGATCGTGCTCACCACCTACGACACCGACGAGGAGATCACCCGGGCGCTGAAGGCGGGCGCGAAGGCGTATGTGTTGAAGGACATTTCGGCGGACGATCTCATCACGTGCATCCGCGACGTGCTGGCCGGCAAGACGTATCTGGCGCCCGCCGCCGCGGCCAAACTTGCGGAAGAAGTGACGCGCGTGCAGCTCACACCGCGCGAGCTGGCCACGCTGCGCCTGATGGCCGACGGCAAGGCCAACAAGGAGATCGCGAACGAGCTGGGGATCAGCGACCGCACCGTCAAGACCCACCTCGGGCACCTGTTCGAGAAGCTGGGCGTCACCAGCCGCACGGAAGCGGTGAAAATCGCCACGCGGCGAGGGCTCGTGCGGCTCGAATAGCGTTTCAGCGGTGCGGCCCGTACCGCCTGTCAGGCCGCATTGATTCAAGGCACGGGAGCCAGGTGCCCGAAGCAGGGCCAGAACCACAGATCCAACGACACACGATCCTTGGCTGGCAACTTCTTATTTTTTCGACGCTTCCGTGGTGGCGCGATGGAATAGTCGCCTCGGCCTCTCGCCACATCGCGGATGCCGTCTTCAAAGACGGTGATGTACTCAGGAGTGAGTTCCAGGTCCACGACACCACCCTCCGCTCGTAGCGTCGCCAGAACGTCGAGAACCATCGCGCAGGACTCGGGCCGGGCGGTGAGATGGAGGCCTGGATAGTTGCGCTCGTTTTCCAGATAGCGCCAGACCCAGAGATCGAGATGTTTCAGGCGCTGTTCCATGTGGACCCGGCCTTACGTGATGCGCTCGTCGGCTGCAGCGGCTTGTCAGGCGGCCTGGCAGGTCCTCGCTACAAGATCGCGGTCGGAACCCAGAGCAGACACGCCATCGTTGCTCCGACCGCCGTAAGAACACGTCCCCGCCCCTTCCCGACGAGTGCTCCGAGAATGGCTGCGATGACGAGACAACCGGCAATGCCATCACCGAGGGTGCCTTTGATCGCCCAGACTTCCTCTGTCGCACCGGCAATGAAACGGTAAGCGAACCAGGAATAGAACAGGAAGAGATTCAAGGAAGCGGCCACAAGCCCGACCAACACACTGCGCTCGCGCCACGGCATTGCAGCGACAGCCCCGCCGCGAATCCATCTCCACCAGGCTAGTCCAAGCACGATTGGCGTGCCGAACACCGTCATCATGGTGAACAAGAGAATCCCCTCTGCTTAGGCCGGGTCCGATTCGTCCATGTGGGCCTGAAGGCCCGCAGCCACGTACGGAGCTACGCGGCGACGAGCGAGCGCATCCGGTAGATGGTCGCGTAGGGCAGCGTCCGCATCAGCTCTTCGAGGTTCGTGACGCCTTCCTTCAGCAGGTGGATCGCGTTCTCCGCCATTGAATAGGTGGAGTTGACCGCGCTCTCGACGAGCTCGTCGCGCGGCGCCGACTTGTTGATCAGAATGACGTCGGCGTTGCTCGGAGTCCACAGCTCCGCCACGATGCGGCGGCCCTTGTAGCCCGAGAAATCGCACTTGTGGCAGCCGCGCCCGCGGTACCACTTGAGGTCGCTCGGAGTCTCGTCGAAGAACTCCTTCATGAGCTCGGGGGCCGGGACGTACGTCTCGCGGCAATCGGTGCAGATGGTGCGCACCAGGCGCTGCGACAACACGCCGGCCAGCGACGCGCCGACGAGCGTGGGCTCGACGCCCAGGTCCACCAGGCGGGACACCACCGACACCGCGTCGCTCGTGTGCAGCGTGCTGAGCAGAAGGTGTCCGGTCATCGCGGCACGCAGCGCCATTTCGGCGGTGTCGTGATCGCGGATCTCGCCCACCATGATCACTTCCGGATCGTGGCGGAGGAACGCGCGCAGGTAGCTGGCAAACGTGTTGCCGATGCGCTCGTCCACTTCCGACTGGCTGAACTGCTCGTAGACGTACTCGATCGGATCCTCCGCCGTCAGGACGCGGATCTCCGGGCGGTAGATGCTCTGCAGCGCGGCGTACAGCGTGGTGCTCTTGCCGGATCCAGTGGGGCCGGTGATCAGGACGATGCCGGACGTGCGCGACAGCAGCTTCTTCAGCTGCTCGGTGACCGACGGGGCGAACTTCAGGCTGTCGATCGACTTCGGCGCGCGGCGCCGATCGAGAATGCGGACCACGACGCTTTCGCCGTAGTAGCTCGGCATCACCGACACGCGGAGGTCGAAGTCGAGCATGTCGCCCGACGGCCCTTCGGCGCGCAGGCGGAAGCTGCCGTCCTGCGGGCGGCGCCGTTCCGCGATGTCGAGCTTGCCGAGGATCTTCACGCGCGACACGATCGACAGCACGTTCTCGTTGCAGGCCTGCTGCAGCGGCCCCAGATCGAGCTCGCGCAGCACGCCGTCGATACGGAAGCGGACGTGCATCCGGTTGCGCGACAGCGGCTCCATGTGAACGTCGCTGCAGCCGCGGCTGATCGCGGTGTTGAAGATCTGCCGGACGATGTCGTCGGCACGGCGGCTCTGCGCCGTGTATTCCTTGGCGATAGCGTGGTCCTCGGTGTCCTGCACGAGCTCGAGGCCTTCGATTGCCTCCGCCTCGCCGCTACCAGCGTTGGGCGAGTAGAGTCGCGTGATCGCGTCCTGGATCGAGCGCGCCGAGCTGGTGACCACGCGGATGATGCAGCCGGTGGACTGGGCCAGCTCCTCGGCCGCGTCGAGGTCGGACGGATCGTTCATCGCGACGGTGAGCGTCTGCCCCACCTGGGACACCGGCACGACGACATGGCGCACGGCGTAGGTCCGGTTGATCAGACGCGCCAGCGACGCGTCGATCTGCACCCGCGTGAGGTCGAGAAACGGCACGTTCATCTGCAGGCACAGCACCTGCCGCATGTGGTCCTCGGTGAGGTACCCGAGCTTGATCAGCGTCTCGCCGAGCGGCAGCCCCATCTGCGGCTGCTCCTCGAGGGCGCGGGTCAGCTGCGCCTCGGTGATGGCGCCGGCCTTGACCAGCATCTCGCCGAGCTTTGGGCGCATCTTGGCCCAGTCGAGCAGTAGATGCAGCTGCCGGCGCGTGATCAGCCCGCGGTCGATCAGCACCTGCCCGAGCGGCACGTACGCGGGCGCCGACTGCTGCGCGTCGAGCGCCTCCTGAAGATCCTGGGCCGTGATCAGGCGCCGTTGGATCAGCAGCTCGCCGAGGCGGGTTTCGGGTTGGCTCACGTTCGTGTCCCCTGCGAAAGAGCACGCAACCGGGTGCAGCGGCGGGCATCCGTCCCGCAAGCGGCACGCGTGTCTCGTCTCGGATCACTATCGGACACAGCGGTGTGCCAATGCAGCACGCTTGGTGCGCAGAACACGCCGGGCCTGCACAGGCACATGGCTTGCCTGTAGTTCACCTAGTCATGCCGCCAAACATCCTGCGCCTCATCGAGCGCGTCAACAAGGAGCTGTGGCTCCTGTTGTCGATGTTCGCGATCGCCGGGCTCCTGAACGTGCTGGCCGACGCGCAGCGCATGATGCTCGGCTTCTACACGCTGCCCACGGTGGTCGCGGCCTACCTCTATGGCCGGCGGCACGCGGTGCTGACGGCGTATGGCAGCGTGCTGCTGGCGCTGCTGGTCACGGCGCTGCCCACCGCGCGCACCGGCGAATGGATGTTCCATCAGCCGCGGCAGCTCGCCGATCTCGGCGCCTGGGCCGGCACCCTGCTGGTGACGGCGTATCTCATGGGTACCGTCTGCGAGAGGAAGAACGCGCAGGTGCGTGAGCTTCGTCAGACCTACAACGGCATTCTGGTGCTGCTGCGGCACTTCATCACGAAGGACGAGTACACCGAGCATCACTCATATCGTGTGTCCGAGTACGCAGTCCGGATCGGCGCGCGGCTCGACTTGGACGAGTCGCAGATCGAGGATGTGCGCGCCGCCGGCCTGCTGCACGACATTGGCAAGAACGACGTCAGCCGCGAGCTTCTCGCCAAGGCGGCGCAGTTCACCTCGGGTGGATCGCTGCAACGCGTCATCGCGGTGGTGCTCGCGCACCACGATCACGCCGATGGCACCGGCCATCACTCCACCGCGGGCGACGCCATCCCGCTCGAGGCGCGCATCATCTCGGTAGCCGACGTCTACGATTCGCTCACGAGCGATCGCCCCTACCGCAAGGCGATGTCGCCGTTCGACGCCAAGGCGATCATCGAGAAGGGCGCTGGCACGGAATTCGACCCGAGGGTGGTCGACGCGTTTCTCTCGGCCTTCCGGCAGGGCGATCTGGAAGTGCGGCTGCCTTCGATCGCGGTGGCCTACAGGTAAAGGCCAGAGGCTAAAGGCTTACGATGAGGCATGTCCGAGCGCATGCCGGTCGTCTTCGTGCCGCACGGCGGCGGCCCCTGGC
>Ga0079218_10000670_pt1 | contig 10819 bp, 7 predicted proteins | sample NCCompost_FD_77181 | JGI IMG/M metagenome (GOLD analysis project Ga0079218, IMG submission 77181) | Agricultural soil microbial communities from Utah to study Nitrogen management - NC Compost | ecosystem: Environmental > Terrestrial > Soil > Agricultural land | place: USA: Utah | collected... | reverse complement strand
CGGCCGTCATTTCCTGGTGATGGAGCTGGTGCCGGGCGAGACGCTGGAAGAGCGGATCCGCCGGGGCGCATTACCGCTCCGCGAAACGCTCATCATCGCGAAGCAGATTGCCGAAGGCCTCGAGGAAGCGCACGAAGCGGGCATCGTTCACCGCGACCTGAAGCCGGCGAACATCAAGGTCACGGCGGACGACAAGGTGAAGGTGCTCGACTTCGGCCTGGCGAAGACCGCCGAGGCGGAGTCGTCAAACGTCTCGCTCTCCATGTCGCCGACGATGGCTCCGAGCGCACTCACCGGTGCCACCTCCGGAGCGACGCAGGCCGGCATGATCATGGGGACGGCGGCATACATGTCGCCGGAACAGGCACGTGGGCGCGTCGTTGATCGGCGCACGGACATCTGGGCGTTCGGCGTCGTGCTGTTCCGGATGCTTACCGGCGGACCCATCTTCGAAGGTGAAACGGTCACCGACACGCTGGCGAAGATTCTCGAACGGGAACCGGAATGGGAGCAGTTGCCTCCGGATACGCCGCGCGCGCTGCGTCAGCTGATCCAGCGCTGTCTGACAAAGAATCCGAAGAACCGCCTGCAATCCATCGGCGATGCGCGCATCGTCATCCAGGATCTGATCGAGAAGCCGGAGGAGCCGGCGAACAGCGGGCCGGTCGCGGTCATCCGTCCGGCTGCGACGCCGCTCTGGACGCGCCTGCTGCCCTGGGCGGCAGCAGTCGTATGCCTGGCGGGAGGTGTTGCCGCGTGGATGTGGCGCCCGTCGCCGGCCACCGATCGTCCGCAGCTGCAGTTCGAATATCCATTGCCTGCTGGCTACTTTCTCGCGCACGGCAACCGGCACGCCGTGGAGCTGTCTCCGGATGGACAGCGCGTGGCGTTCATCGCCGCTACCACCGGCATGCCGCCACGAATCTTTGTCAGAAGCCTCAATCGATCCGGAGACACACAGATTGCAGGAACCGAAGGAGCGGTGAACCTGACGTTTTCCCCGGACGGGGAGTGGCTCGCCTTCCAGCAGGGATCGCAGATCAAGAAGGTGGCGCTTGCCGGCGGGCCGCCGGCCGTCATCACAGAAGGCCTGACCGGTCCGGGGGCGTTCGGACCGCCGGGAATCACCTGGGGCCGGAACGGAACGATCGTCTTCGCCGTCACGCAGGGCGCCGGGTTGAGCATGGTCCCCGACACCGGAGGGAAACCCGAAGCGCTGACGACACTCGATCAGGCCGCCCACGAATCGTCGCATCGTCTCCCGCACTTTCTGCCGGACGGCGATGGTGTGCTGTTCACCGTCATTCCGTTCTCGGCCGTCGCGCCGGATTGGTCGCGTGCGCAGGTCTGGGTACAGTCGGTGAAGAGCGGTGAGCGCAAAAAGCTGCTCGACGATGCCGTCGATGCGCAATACGCGGGAGACAACACGCTGATCTTTGCCAGGAAAGGAAAGCTGCTTGCGGTCCCGTTCGATCTGGCTTCGCTGTCTGTCAGCGGCAAGGAAGTGCAGGCCGTCGACGACGTGATGCACTCGGTGTACGGGCTGGCCGGCACCAATTGGACGGGAGCGGCGCAGTTCAGCGTGGCGACGACGGGCGACCTGTTTTACGCACCTGGCTCCGTCGAGCCGCCGCTGCTGACGTCGCTCGTCTGGTTCGATCGGAAGGGCAGTCCGACGCCGGTCACCGGCATGCGCAACATGTTCCGCTTCGGCGGGCGCGTCCTCCCGGATGGCGTTCGTGTCGCGTTCAGCGAGCTGTATATCAACAAGGACATCTGGATCTTCGACACGGCTCGAGGGACGGAGGACCGCGCGACGTTCGAGGGACAGAACGCATTTCCGATCTTTGCGCCGGCCGGCTCGCATTTCGCCTTCCGGTCGGATCGTGCGGGGCCGCAGCAGATCTTTCTCAACGATGGGGTCAACCTGCGCGAAGCGAAGCGGCTGACGGAGGGGCCATTCGACGTGCCGAGCTCGTGGACGCCGGATGGGAAGGAGCTGGTCTTCACCAGGGGATTCACGTCGCTGGGCGGGAACACGGACATCTATGCGGTGTCGGTGGATCAGCCCGAGCAGGTTCGTCCGATTCTGGCGACGCCGGCCGACGAGCGGTTTCCGGAGATTTCGCCTGATGGAAAGTGGCTGGCGTACACCTCGAACGACAGCGGCCGACCCCAGATTTACGTGCAGCCGTATCCCGGCCCCGGGCCGCGGGTGACGGTGACGACCGGCGGAGCAGAGGATCCAGCGTGGTCGAAGAACAGCAACGAGCTCTTTTACCGGGCGCCCGGCGGTGCGGGAACCCCGCCGGCGTTCACGGCTGTACCGTTCACGGTGTCCGGCACGTCGTTCGTTCCGGGAAAACCTGTGGTGCTGTTCAACCAAAACATCCTTGGCGGCGGAACCACGGTACGGGCCACCTACGACGTTTCTCCCGACGGGCGCTTCCTGCTGAATCAGGCGAGTCCGGAAGCGCAGCAGGAGCGCGCGCGCAGACTCAGCCCGGTGTCGCTGCGCTTCATCCTGAACTGGAGGGACGACGTGCGCCGGCTTTTTGCTCCCCGGTAGACGGCGTGAGCGTGCCCGCCGAGGCCAGCACCAGAGGATCACGACGCCGCGGCCACACGCTGGCCTATGCCGTCCTTGCCGCGCTGTTCCTGCTTTCGGTGACGGCCGCCGTACGCAACGCCTCCGACAGCCTCGATCTGCTGCGGCACGAACGTGAGTATGCCCGCGCGCCATTCCATCTCGGTGATGCCAATTGGGGCGTCGTTGCGCTCGAGCCCGAAGCCGAGAAGGCGGGCATGCAGTTCGCCGACACATTACTGGCGGTGAACGGCCGTCCTGTTGACGGCTACTTCGTGTACTACGGCACGGTGCGGAAGGCGAAGCCCGGCGATCGACTGAATGTGCAGGTGAAAACGCCTGGGCCGCAAAACGATCCGGTCAGAGAACTGTCGATCGAGCTGCGGCCGTTTCGCGGCACCGGCGATCCCGCGATGAGCTTTTCGGAGTACGCCGCGTTTGCCGTGCGGGTGTTCGTCCTGCCGGTCATCTGTATTGCGCTCGGCTTCTGGGTCGCGGCGGCTCGCATCGGCGATCCATCCGCCTGGCTGCTCCTCGTGCTGCTGATCAGTCTTGTCGGTGGGAACGAATCCGAGTTGACGTTCGGACAGGAGGGAACCTTCCCGGCGTTCCTTGCCGGTTTTACCGCCTTCCGCTCGGGGCTGCTGGTGCCCGCGCTCCTGCTCTTCGGCATCGTCTTCCCGGAACGGCTGCCGCTCGACAGGCGGTTCCCGTGGGTGAAGTGGATCGTTGTCGGTTATCTGGTGCTCGTCACCACGTTGTTAGGGATCAGCGTCGGCCTGTGGACGCATCACCTGGCGTGGGCGCGGCAGTACGTCTCACGGCCGATCCAGCTTCTCACCGGCGTCGAAGGCGACTTCGGCGGCTTCGTCAGTTTCGTGGCCATTGTCATCTGCGCGGGATCGCTTGGATGTAAAGCGTTCGCGGCACCGAGCCGGGACGCGCGCCGGCGTCTGATGCTGCTGTTCGCGGGAGCGGTGCCATTCGTCATGGCGCTGCTCATCGTCGTCCTCGCCGGGAGATTCGAATACACCCCTCCACCGTGGTCCTACCTGCCGCTGTTCACGATGGTGCTCGTCTTCCCGCTGACGCTCGCCTACGTCATCGTCGTCCACCGCGCGATGGATGTGCGCGTGGTCATCCGGCAGGGCCTGCAATATGTCCTCGCCCGCGGCGGGATCCGCGTCATTCAAATCGCACTTCTGGTGGGGGCCACGATCGCTGCGACCACGTTGCTGACGGCGTCCAACGCTGGAGTTCCGAGCGTCGCGATCGTGGTCGTGGGATTGGCGGCCGTTGCGGCGCTCGGCGGGCGATTCGCGGATCGGCTTCGCCGCTGGGTCGATCGCCGGTTCTTCCGGGAGGCCTACGAAGCGGACGCCATCCTCAGCGATCTTGCGGCCAAGGTGCGGACGATGGTCGAAACCCGGCCGCTCCTCGAGACGGTCGCCACGCGAATCGCCGAATCGCTCCACATACCGCGCATCGCCATTCTGCTGGATGACGAAGGCGCCCTGCAGCCGGCGTTCGCGCTCGGGTACGGAGAGCCGCCGGCGGTCGCTATCCCCTCGGGCGGCGTGACCGTGTCGCGGCTGCGCAAACAGCAGCACGCGCTGGTGCGCTTTGACGATGCGGATTCGTGGGTGCAGTTGACGACGGGGGATGAGCGGCGTGCCCTCGAGACGCTGGAGCCGGAGCTGCTGCTGCCGCTGTCGCTCAACGAGAAGATCCTCGGGATCATGAGTCTGGGGCCGAAGCAGTCGGAGGAGCCGTTCTCCAAGACGGACATTCGACTGCTCGACTCGGTGGCAGCGCAGACCGGACTTGCGCTCGAGAACGGCCGGCTGACGGCCGCTGTGGCCGCCGAGGTGGCGGCGCGCGCAAAGCAGGCGCGCGACATCGAAATCGCGCGCGACGTGCAGCAGCGCCTGCTGCCGCAGGAGTTCCCGCCGATCGGCGGCCTCGACTATGCGGGCACGTGCAGGGCGGCGCTCGGCGTCGGCGGCGACTATTACGACTTCATCCCGCTGTCCAGGACACTGCTGGGGATCGCGATCGGAGACGTGTCCGGCAAGGGGATTCCCGCTGCGCTGCTGATGGCGTCGCTGCGGGCGTATTTGCGAGGTGCCCAGACCATTCATCACCAGGCCGATCTGACGGAGGTGATGCGGAACCTGAACATGCTGGTGTACGAGAGCTCCGCCGCGAATCGCTACGCCACGTTCTTCTACGGCGAGCTCGACCTGACAACGCGGGTGCTGACCTACGTGAACGCCGGTCACAATCCGCCGATGTTGTTCCGCCGGGGGGCCATCGATGCGCAGGTTGACCGGCTCGACACAGGCGGGCCCGTGATCGGCCTGATCGAGGACTGCACCTATCAGCAGGGCACCGTCACGCTTACGGCCGGCGACGTCCTGGTCGCCTACACCGACGGTATCAGCGAGGCGATGAACGCCGCCAACGAAGAGTGGGGTGAAGATCGCATGATGGCCGCGGTCGGACCGGCGCGTGCGGCGTCCGCGGGCACGCTGATCGAAAAGTTGATGAATGCGGCCGACGCGTTCGTCGCCGGTGCGCCACAGCACGACGACATGACCCTTCTCGTCGTCCGCGCCGTGTAGCGACGCAGTGTCCGCCTTGAGGCGGACCGGCCGTTCATCAGAACGCGAGCGGCATTGTCACGCCCATCGTGAAGCTCTGGCCCGGCCCGCTCAGTCCCACCGTCACGGACGGCTCGATATAGAGTCCTCCCGTCAGCGCGGACGTCAGCGCGAACCGCAGGCTGAACGACTCCGATTGACCTGATGGAATGTTCTCGAACACCCGGGCCCGAGTGAACACTCCCGCTGCAGCGGTGCTGATGGCGATCGTGTCGTTGAGCGCCAGCCCGTAGCCGAGCGACACGGCGAACGAGTGTCTCGACGGCAGACGCCCGCCGTCGGGCAGATTCCGGCGGAGTCCGTGCCCATAGCTCGCACCGGCGAACAACACGACAGGGTCGATGCTCTTCACGAACGACACGCCTCCGCCCAGCGCGTAGCCGCGGTCGTCGTCGGTCGGGATCACCGCATCGACGGAGGCGATGATGTCCGGCCGCCCCGCCGCCTCGCGCAGCAGCGTCCGCCGGACGCCCACAGTGAGATCGCCTACCAGGTTCCGCCCATCTGCCGCGAGGTCCGCGGCGGCAGCCGTCACAATCCTCGTCTCGAGGTGATGAAAAGACCCACCCGCGTAAAGTTCCGTCTCGTTCCACAGCCCGACGCGTCCAACGAGCACCGTGGTCAGGATTGACACTTCCTGGGTCGCCAGCTGCAGAGCACCACCGGCGAGTGCCAGCTGAAGTGTGTCGCTGCGCGAATAGAACTGCCCAACGTCGAAGACGACATCGCCTGCACCGAGCAGCACCCGCTGGCCGCGCAGGAAGATGTCGTCCGCATCACGCTCTTCCGGCGCTTCGCCGATCGGCTTCTCCTGTTCCTGAGCGAACGCAGGCGCCGTACAGAACAGGAGGCAGACTATCGCGATCAGCGGCTTGGACATCGATTATCTGGAGGGTTGCGGCGGCCGCAGCGCGCCGCCGATGGCCAGCAGCTCGCGCACGGCGATGATCTCCGGGCGGCCGGCGGGCGCGACGGCGGCGAGCGCCGTCGGCACGTTGCCGGGCGCACCGGATTTCGGTTCGATCGCGAAGATGATCCCTCTGCGGTCGTCCTGCAGCCACGAATCGAGGAAGGCGTGCACCGGCATGCGGATGTTTCCGCGTGACGGGTCAGCCAGGTAGACGCGGTCGCCGCGGATTCCGCGCAGCACCGCGAAATGCTTGTAGCCGCGCGGCTCGATGAACACGATGACCGGGCCGGCGAGCATCGGCAGCTCTCCAGGCTCCAGCCTGAAACCCTCGGCTTCATAGCCGCGTGTCCGGGCGACGCGCTGCAGATCGAGCAGCGAGAAGCCGGTGCGCTCTGCCGTACGCTTGTCGTCGTCCGAGAGGCCCGTGAAGAGATCGACGAGTATCTGGCGCTCGGTCACCTCGTCGCCGAAGCCGTAGCGGAGCATCGTGGCTAGCGCCGCCGCGCCACAGGAGAAGTCGAAGCGCTGCTTGACGACGCCCGCATCGCGCAGGTCTTTCATCGACCGCATCGGTCGATCAGCACGAAGGCCGCTTGCACCGATGGTGATCTGCGCGGACAGACCAGTGGCTGTCAGGGCGATGGCGCCCCAGACGAGCAGGAAAGGATAGAGGCGGTGCACGAGACGTAACTGCGACGGGCGTCGAGACGCCCGCCGCACGCCTTAGATACGCGTTTGCGTTACGACCCGGCCGGGCACTGAAGCGTTACTGGTGTCCCTGGGGGGCCCGTTGGAATGAAAATCGATCCATTTCCGTGTGCCACACAGAGACCCTTGTACGAGGGCGCTACTGCATGGCCGTCAGTGCCGCCCCACTCGTTCGACCAATTGTTTTCGGTCTTGATGTCCCCCGCAAGGTGCAGCTTGCCGTTGCTGATTGTGACGAAGTGCACGTGCTGACCCTTGACCGTCTTGAGTTCATTCGACGACATGGGCGCGGCCTTCACGCCTTTCAACGCGGTGAACTTCGCCGTTGAGACTTTCTGACCCTTCACCGCAGTTTCGTTGTCCGAGGCGGACAGCATGGCCGGCGCAACAGCCAGCGCCAGCGCGACCAACCCCGCTGAATACCATCCTTTGGTGCGCATCAAACCGATACCCTCTCTTCCCCGCAGCCGACGATTGTTTCCGGCGCTTCATGGGGGCGTCAAGGGCCATAAGTGCCAGTTGTGACCCGGGTCAACCCTATGGGCAGGCCTGTGGCGCGAAACCTGCGGGTTCGCGAGGCGAGCCGCCTGCGCCAAGGCTTCGGCGAGCTCGCCCCACGAAGTCCGCCGCTCACCTCAGATTGTGGCAGTTGGCGTGAGCCGGGAAGTTCATATTTGGAACAGGCAACGGACTCAGTACGAGGTCGACGCCTGGCCCGGCGCCGTCCTCAATCGTCAGATCGAACCCTGCGGATCTGAACTTCGAGTTGGGAACCGAGACATCGAAATGGATGATCATCGTGTCATCCGCGGGAGAGGGGTTGTCGATGAACTCGGTCGACTCGATGAACCCTGTCGCCATGAGCGCTCGTGTGAACGCCGGCGATGTCGGATCGGACTGGCCGGGCGGTTCCACATCCTCGCCGCCGGCTCGGCACAGAGCAGCGATGATTTCGTGGATGAACGCGTCCGCGGATCGAGGCGTGGCGAGCACCGCGAGGCCGGCCGCCAGGCCGATTCCCAACACGGTGCGAAAGCACCAAGTACGCATGAGTGGACCTCCTCGCGTGGTTGCCCCCGCCCCGCGCGCTGGTGATACGTCTACATTGCCTTAACTCCCCGCGACCCTGGATTCTTCCCGCCGGCCCTTCGCGGGTCAAGGATCAATAGTGTCAGTGAAGAAATAACAGCGGTCGTGCGTCCAACGGGCAGGAGCACGCCCGTGAAGCTGAGCATTCTGATCACCTCCGTTCTGTCCGTCATCACCATCGGTGTCTGGGCCAGCCCTGAGCGAGCGACAGCGAGTCGAAGGGCGGCCCCGAGCGGCCCGTCGGGCCTGGTCGTCCACGAGTGGGGGACGTTCCTGGCCATGAACGGCTCCGACGGCGTGTCGCTCGACGGCATGTACCACGAGGAGCATGCGCTGCCGTCGTTCGTCCACGCCCGGAGCACGGATCAGCTTCGCCTCCCGATGTCACGCATCAAGAGCGAAACGCCGGTGATCTACTTCTACACGCCGCAGGTGCAGCGTGTGCAGGTCGAGGTCGGGTTCCCGACCGGTCTGTGGACCCAGTGGTACCCGCAGGCCGTGGCGGTTGCACCCGGGCTCGTCCAGACAGGCTCGCCGCCGCGTACTCGTAACGGCCGCATTTCGTGGGACGTGATGGTCCGGCCGGCGAACCTGAAGCACAACGAGCCGCCGGCCACGGGCAGCGCCACACTGTGGAACTACGCACGCGACGTCGATGCCGCGTACGTGGTCGGGTCGAATCAGACGCGGCCGCGTCCGGCGGAGCAATGGGAGCGGTTCATCTTCTATCGGGGCCTGGGCGAGGTGCCGCTGCCGATTCAGGTGCGTCTGGGCGAGGGACGCATCACCGCATCGACGTCCGAGGGCGAGGGGCTGCAGCACCTGTTCATCCTGAACGTTCAAGACGGTCGCGGCGCCTATGCCTACGCTCCGGCTCTGACACAGGACGGCTCGCTCGAGAAAGCCGTGCCGTCGATGACCGGCTCCCTGCCGCTCGATCGGTTCGTCGATACGATCTCCGCCGACGTCGAGAGCCGCCTGGTTGCCAGCGGCCTGTACAGAAAAGAGGCGCAGGCGATGGTCAACACGTGGAAGAGCAGCTATTTCAAGACGGACGGCGTCCGCGTGCTCTTCGTCCTGCCGCAGTCGTGGACCGATCGCTTCATCCCGATGCGCGTGACTCCGGCGCCGGAGCAGCTCGTGCGCGTCATGGTCGGCCGGGTGGAGCTGCTCGACGCCGCGCGCGAGCGGCGCGCAGAGACGGCGATCCGGGACCTCGCGTCGCCGAGCGCAGACGTGAGAGACCGTGCCTTTGCGCGGCTGCGCGCCGAGGGACGGTACGTGGAGCCGATCGTCCGCCGGGCCGCGCGCAGGTCGTCCGACGAACAGGTTCGAACGCTCAGCCGTCGTCTCCTGCTGTCTGATTTCGTCACCGAGCTCCGGTCAGCGCTCACCGACGCGCAAACCGGCGAGCGGGTCAACACCGAACCTGTCTATCTGCGGGCACAGCTGGCCAGCCTTCTCCGCGAGGTGGGTCTGACCATGGAAGCAAAGCAGCACGGGCAGGCGGCGCTTGCGGAGCTCGCACAAATGCCGCAGCCGACGATGCAGGACCACTGGTCGCGTCAGATGTTCCGGGCGCTCGCATGGGCGCACGAGGGCGCAGGCAACGATGCCGAGGCGCTCGAGTGGTACGGGAGGTTCGTGGAGTTCGGCAGCCAGGTGGCGGGTGCCTGGCGCGGATGCGCGGTGAGCTGTCACCAGACCATGGGTCCTCGCGACCCATCGTTCTTCCATGACTGGTACGCGGGCCGCAAGTATGGCGAGCTGGCCGTGAAAACGGGGGAGGCGCTGAAGCTCATCGCGGCGCACGAGCGGGTGCTCAGCGCGACGCCCCGACACCTGGCGTCGCAGCTGAGCCTGGCCTATCTCTACGAATCAGTTGGTCATGACGACCGGGCGAAAGAGACTTGGCTATCCCTTGCCCGATAGCTCCAGATACGCCGCTTCGAGCGCGACGGGGGTTCCTTCGTAGCGCTCGAACCCGGGAATCGCCATCGTCCCCTTGACGATCTCTTCCTGCGATTTTCCGGCCGCGATCTGTTTCTTCGCGAAGTCGACCAGCGCGCTGAGGTAGTCGCGCAGTTCGAGTACGTCCTTGCTGGATCCCGTCACGCGCTCCCCGACCTTCGAGTGGCCGAAGATGTAGACCGTGTCGCCGCCGTGATCCTTGACGATCCGCTCCAGCACCGGGATCCAGTTCGGGACCGACGCCCCGGCCGGCCGGTCGGCGCGCGGGTTGCGCTGGAACGACATGAGGTCGCCGAGGTGCACGATGTTCGCGTTCTCGAACGTGATCGCGATGTCGCCGCTGGTGTGCGCGGGGCCGTAATAGCGCGCCGACACGGTTTCCTTCCCGACCGACGCCTTCCAGTCCTTGTCGAACGTCGTGTCCGCATAGGCCTGGTTGGCCTCGCTCTTCTGCGTGGCCGCCTGCTTCTTCTGCAGTCCCGGCACGTTGGCGTGCGCGACGATCTTGGCCACGTTGGGCTGCATGGCCTTGTTGCCGCCGGTGTGATCGGGATGGTGGTGGGAATTGATCAGGAAGTCGATCTTCCGCGTCGTCTTCGGCTGCATCCCCTTGAGGAACAGCGGCGCGGTGTCGGCGAACTGGCTGTCGACGACAACGAACGCATCGCCCGTCAGGAGATAGCCGATGGTTCCGCCGCGCGCGGTGAAGACGCCGACGTTGCGGCGCACGTCCTTGAACTCAGGAACGGTCGGGGCCTGTGCCGGCGCCTGCGCGAAAAGCGATCGCGGGCTCAGCGCACCCGCGAATCCCAATGAGGACAATACGACGAACTCACGGCGGTTCAAATTCATTGCTCTCTCCTGACGTCTGATCCCTGATCCCTGATCCCT
>Ga0079218_10000669_pt1 | contig 10821 bp, 8 predicted proteins | sample NCCompost_FD_77181 | JGI IMG/M metagenome (GOLD analysis project Ga0079218, IMG submission 77181) | Agricultural soil microbial communities from Utah to study Nitrogen management - NC Compost | ecosystem: Environmental > Terrestrial > Soil > Agricultural land | place: USA: Utah | collected... | reverse complement strand
TCTCCAGCTCGAGCCGCTCGTCGAAATTCTCGAAGGCAAACGTTACGTGCACGCGCACTGCTACATCGCCAGTGAGATCCTGATGCTGATCAATCTCGCCGATGAGTTTGGTTTCAAGATCAAAACGTTCCAGCACGTGCTCGAAGGCTACAAGGTGGCGAAAGAGATCGCCGCGCATGGCGCTGGCGCTTCTATCTTTGCCGATTCGTGGAGCTACAAGATTGAAGCTTACGATGCCATTCCTTACAACGCGGCCATCATGACGCGCGCGGGCGTGGTTGTTTCGATGAACTCCGATTCCGACGAACGCGCGCGCCGGTTGAATATCGAGGCGGCAAAAGCGATGCACTGGGGCGACTTGACTGAAGAACAGGCGCTCCGGCTGATCACGCTCAACCCCGCGATACAACTCGGTGTCCAGGACCGCGTCGGCTCGATTGAAGTCGGCAAAGACGCGGACCTTGCGATCTGGGACGGCCATCCGTTCAGCGTTTATTCGCGCGTAGATACGACCTTTGTCGACGGCGTGGTTTTCTTTGACCGCCAGCAGGACCTCACGCGCCGGTCCGAACTCGCAAAAGAGCGTGCAACGTTAGAACAAGCTGAGCCAAACAGGCCGCCGGCACCGGGACAGTCGCCGCAGAGACCACGCCGTCCGCGGACACAAGACGACACGATCGAGGAGGAGCAGCCGTGAACCTTCCAACGAGATTTGCGAACCTCGCACTGGTTATGTCGATCTGTATGATCTGCGGCCAAACACTCTTGGGCCAACAGATTGGCAATCCAACAACGCAACAAGGCGTGCTGCCGCCGCGCGGTGTGTTCGCGATTCGTAACGCGCGTATCGTGACCGTAAGTGGCCCCGACATCGAGAACGGTACCGTCGTGATCCGCGACGGCAAGATCGAAGCAGTTGGCGCGGCGGTAAACGTTCCGCCAGGCGCACAGACGATCGATGGCCGCGGTTTGTCGGTCTATCCGGGCATGATCGACGCGGGCACGAACATGGGCCTCGTCGAGGTGCCGCAGGGAGCGAACGGAACGGTAGATCTATCTGAAGTTGGTGACTTCAATCCCAACGCCAAAGCGATCACGGCCGTCAACCCATACAGCGCGCATGTTGCGGTCACGAGAGTTGAGGGCATCACAAATACGGTGACCGCGCCGACTGGAGGTTTGATCTCCGGGCAGGCAACGCTGATCAACCTGCTCGGCACCGCACCGAAAGAGATGGCGGTCGTGCCGCACGCAGCGCTCGTGATCAACTACCCACGTATCGGTGGTGGTGGTGGCGGAGGTTTTGGCGGCTTCCAACAACAGCCCGCGAACCTCACGGAAACTTTGGACGCCAATGCACGGCAAGTCGAACAGATTCGCAAGATGTTGCGCGATGCGGAAGCGTATGGTCGCGCTCGCGACGCTTACGCGAAGGATCGATCGCTGCCGCGGCCGGATCAAAACATCGTTCTCGAGTCGCTAGTGCCCTATGTTCGCGGCGAACAACCAGTGATCTTTCGTGCGGAACGCGAGCCGGAGATTCGCGGTGCGATCAGGTTTGCCGAAGAGATGAAACTGAAGCCGATCATTCTCGGCGGCAACGACGCCTGGAAAGTCTCGAGTTTGTTGAAGGAGAAGAACGTGCCCGTAATTCTGACTGGCGTGTTCTCTTTGCCGGTGCGTGAAGATGATCCGTACGACACGCTGTATGAGACCCCGGCGAAACTTCAGCAGGCGGGAGTTCGTTTCGCCATTTCCACGGGAGACAGCGGTCCCGAGGTACGAAACCTCGCGCAATACGCGGGCATGGCCGCGGCTTACGGACTTTCGAAGACGGACGCGTTGAAGGCGGTAACACTCTATCCGGCGCAGATCATGAACGTGGCAGATCGTCTCGGCTCGATCGACGCCGGCAAGATAGCTAACCTCGTCGTCACGGACGGCGATCTGCTCGAGATTCGCACCCGCATACGATATTTGTTTATAGATGGCCGTCCCGTCGGGTTAACCAGTAGACACACTGAGTTGAACGACGCGTTCAAAAATCGGAAATAGTCGGAGCAAAGAACTATTACTAACGCGACTTTACTCTTTAACGCGTAGCTTGTCCGACGGCAACATCGCGGGGTCGCCCTTGTGTTGCCAACAACGCACTGGTCCATGAACGCGGCGCGAACATGGTTTGCCTTTCTTCGTGCGCGCGCCGCAGATGTAGACCGGTTCGTGCGTTGGAACCGGTTGCGGCGTGCTGCTGATGGTCGAAGCTGAACTTTGAACGGGCGGATTGGCCGGACGTTCAATTATCAGCGGCTGAGGCGCGCGACGGCAGCCACGTCCAATCAACACTCCAAAAAGTACAAGCGCGAGGATCGTGATCGACGGCTGCACCCAGTGTGACCGGGCAAACGCGCGAGCACACTTGTCGCAGAATCTTCTGCTGGTCCAAACAAACCAACGCAGCCGCACGATCTTGTTGCCACACTCGCAACAGAAATTTGGACGGTACCCAGTGAGGCCCGTGAGAATCGACATGTTGTGAGGTCCCTTCCTGAGAATTGCCGGCATTATAAGCCTTCCAAGCAACCGTAACTCCCGCAAAAACGTCCGAATTCCGCACGTTTGAAAAAATGGCGGGGGGCGGGCATACTTTCCGGACCGATTTACGCATGCAATACCAGAATTATCTTTTTACCCTCTGCCACCGGCTTGCGTTCTTTGTGCTTCTGATGACGTTTTGCGTCGCGGCTGCGAAGGCGCAGGACGTCGACGAGGTGATCCGGACCGACACGTCGCTGATCCAGCTCAACGTCGGTGTTGTCGACAAGCAGGGGCGTCCCGTTACCTCACTCACGCGAAACGATTTTGTTGTTTATGAAGACGGGGTGAAGCAGTCGATCCAACACTTCGAGCCGGCTGAAGCGCCGTTTAGTCTCGTGCTGATGCTCGACATGTCTGGTTCGACAGTGACTTTTCGTCAGCAGTTGAAACTTGCGAGCATGCGCTTTCTCGATGCACTTGCGCCGGAGGATCGCGTTGCCGTCATACAGTTCAACGCGAAGGTGAAGTCGTTGAGTGGTTTTTCAGTCGATCGCCAGAAAACCGCGTACGCGATCGAGATCGCGGACGGCGCAGGCGAAACACATTTTTACCAGGCGTTGAAGTTTGCGTTGAAGGAGTTGGCAAAGGAAGGTAAGCGGCGCAAAGCAATCGTTGTGCTTACCGACGGGCTCGACACGCACTTGCGAAATGCGGATCGCGCCACGCTTGCGAAGGCGCAGACGGACGCAGAAGCACTCGCCACAATCAAGCCCGACACGAGCGCTGATCTCAACGAAGTACTGGCTGCGGCAGACCGGCTGGGCGTCACGATCTATCCGCTTGCGTTACCGTCCGGTGATCCGAAGCGGTTGCCGTTACCTTCGCCAAACATTACCGGAATCTACGCGGCTGCGCGTGCGCGTATGCAATCACTCGCCGATCGCACCGGTGGGCGTCTGAACGAGATCAATCGGTTGCAGTACATGGCGGAACTTTACCGGGAAGTGGCTGCGAACCTGCGCACGCTTTACACGGTGGCGTACCAGCCGGCGGGCGCTCGTCCACGTGGCAAATGGCACGAAATCCGGGTTGAAGTGGCGCATCCTGAGTTAACCGCGCGCACAAAGACAGGTTATTACACGCGGTAAGGTGCTTTGAATGTACTTTGTTCTTTGGTTTTCTGGCTAAGCACTAAGGACAAAGCACAAAGAACAGGGCACGTTTTACTATTTCCGCCCCACCATTTATTATTACCAACTTCGCACCCGTAGCTCAGCTGGATAGAGTACCTGACTACGAATCAGGGGGTCGCACGTTCGAGTCGTGCCGGGTGCACCAGAAGAATTAATAAGTTACGGGCAGTCGTAAAGGCTGCCCGTTTTCGTTTGTGTGTCCCTAGTGTGTCACGTGCGAGATTCAGCCGGCGTCGCGATTCGACGGACCATTAGCTTAGTTGCTTTAGTTGGGCCATCTTGTACCGTCATCGTAGTGAATTTCTGAGACGAAAACAACGGCAGTATATTTATTTGCTGTTAGGGATTTAATGTCATCAACACTTATGAATGCGCGGTCAACAAATACCGTCTTGTCGGCTGGTATCGGGACTGGCAAAGGATAGATGGCGATATGGCTAGTCTCTTTAGGGCCTAGTGGTTCTAACTGGATGAGCTCAGTAGTTCCGCTCAAAAAGACTTCGGCTGATGGGGCAGGAGCAGCGCAAGAAGAAGTGCTAATTCTCAGTCCTTCCTTGTCACCATAAACTCGCCACCCCAATTTTACAGCCGCAATTACCTTGTCAGAACGATTCTCGATTGTGACCTGGGCCAAGATTGCTTCTTTGGGCTGGTGCCCCATTGAGATAAACTTTACTTCAGCCGGCTCGCAACGACGATATGCCGGAACAACACTGAAACGCTGCCGAACTGATAAGGAAGACTCTTGACCTTTCGCATTCTGTGGATTACCTGAGCACAAGGCCAATGTGCAAAGCACTAAAGCCAGAACCCAAGTCCGGCGATTGATGTTTGTCATGAGTAAGCTCCTGAAGACATAATAAAGATGAAATCGATATCTCTCACGATTTAGAGAATAGGTTTCAAAGTTCGGTCCAGAGAAAGCCACATAACGCTGCGCTTCAGCAGCTCGCCCACGCAACTTACTAAAGCCACTCACCGCCGCGTGAGCTTGCTAGGTTCTTGTATTTGCGAGTTACGAGGTGGAGGGAGTCTATTTGCCTTTTCGCTTTGAGGCAAGGATTGTCTACGAATCAGCGGTCGCACGTGCGAGTCGTGCGGGTGCACCACTTTTTACTTCCGCACACAAAGTCACACACAAATTAGTCGGGTTCAGTTGTTGAGCCTCGAGCAACTGAACCCCTGCGGCAAGTGAACAGTCGATTCATTTTCTTGATTTTGGATCTACTCATGCGTATACTCAGCCCGCCTCAAAAATCGGCACTGGCTGAACTCTCCGAAGCCTGTCGCGCATCTTCGCCGATATCAGCCGCGCTGGGATTGGGACCCCGAGCGGTGTTGTTGTTGCCGCACATACGGTGTCACTCTTGAACTCCGCGGTCAATCACCACTCAGGTTAACTTTTTGGAAACGGCTGATCTTTAGAGAGCCTTTCGAGAGCCAGGATTTACGCATTAGTGGCTCGCTGATGCCGGTTCTGAAACTCACAACGGCCTCCAAAGCTCACAATCGAGAATGGGTTTGTAAGAAATTGCAAACCTCACCACCTACTCTAAAGGAGAACCCATATGAAAAGCAGACTTTCGACTCTTGTGGTGCCATGTCTCCTGCTTACTTCTTTCCTGGCAGTTGTCTCGGCAGGCGCACCGGACAAACTCTCGACTAACAAACACCGACTCGCAATTGAGATCGGGTTACAAAAACCATGGACGGTGAGCGCTGCTGTTAACACGCAGAAAACAGGTGCGTTCGTCCGAATTCCAGCGGCGGTCGCCAACAAGATAGGGTATTCAGCCATCAAGCTGATGCCTAAGATGGTTGGCGATAAAGTGGAGGTCGCGGTGTCTGGTCTCTCAGGCGATATCGCCGCAGTGAAGACTTGCAGCGATTGGGGAACGCTTAAAGAAACGTTCCTCGCAACCTACACTCTAAGGGAGGGACAGGAGGTGTCCGTCTCACAACTATCCAACCTCGGCCCGAACTTCAACAACGGGACGTTGACGTTCAGGGCTGTCATGTTCGACGAGGAGGAAGGCGGCGGCTGCGGCTGTGGCCGGTGCGGCTCACTCGCTTGTTGTCCTGCCTCAGGCAAATGTATCGGTTGCGGCGATTGCGGCGACGTTTGTTGTCTCTCACAGGAGAATTAGACGCCGTGCGGATAACCCGCGGGGCGTGCCACGTCTCGCGGGTTGTTTCTCTTAACGATAATGAGGAACTGCTCTAAGACTAATGCCACGTAGAAACAAGCAAGGAGATCATCATGTTTCGACACGTCCTCATTTCTTTGGGCACCATACTTCTGGTTAGCTGCGCTGCATTCTCAACTGCGGCACAGTCAACCAACCCAAGCTCAAATCTCGAAGGCAGGGAAAACCGAGCTGCGGCGAAAGCTGCTCGAGACGCCAACGCTGCGCGTACAAAAGAAGCTCGTTTGGCATTTGCAATTCATTTAGTTTCGTCCTTGGCCGACGACGCCCGCAGCTTCAAAGACGATTCTCTCAGGGTGAGAGTGCAGGCTCGCGCGGCGGACATCTTGTGGGAGGTCGACCGGGCCCGCGCGCGAACCCTGTTTGAGCGATCATGGGAAGCAGCTCAAATGGTCGATCAGGAAGGTCGCCAAAAGGCCGCCGCTGAGCGCCAACGATTTCTTTCCGGACGTGGTGGCACCGGCTTCATCCCTAATCCCCCGAATCTGTGTGCCGAGGTATTGCGGCTGGCCTCCAGTCACGACCGCGCCTTAGCAGAAACGTTTCTCGGGAAAATGGAAGAAGAGAACAAACGGGACGCAGACGACAATAAGGCACGGATGTGGAACTCAACCGAGCCATCTCAAGCGACAGTCCAGCGATTACAGCTCGCCCGACAACTACTTGAAAACGGCGAGCTGGAGAAGTCGCTGGCGTTCGCAGAACCAGGTCTGATCCGCGCGAGCGCGCCCGGCATCATCTATCTAGTGCTTCTGCGACAAAAGTCTGCCCCCCGAGCCGATCAACTCTTTGCCGCATTGCTGGAAAGAACGCCAGGAGACCCGCTGAGCGACGCCACTTCGATCAGCCTGCTATCTTCGTATGTGTTCACGCCGTCGGTACTGGTGACCTCCACGCAGAATGGTTTATGGATGAATCCTTGGACTGACCCGCTACCGCCCCCGCAACTAAGTCCGGCAGTACGGGCGAAATTCTTTGCCGTGGCGAGTCAGGTGCTGCTTCGTCCGATTAACCGGCAGGAACTGGAAATGACCAGCGCTGGCATGATCGGAACTTACTTTACAATCAAGCGGCTGCTGCCTCTCTTCGAGCAGCATGAACCGGAAATGGCGGCTGCCCTCCGTGGCAAACTCAATATGCTGAGCGATGGCGTCGATGTGTTGCCAGAACAACAGCGCCCTTTCATGAATGCCGGGCTCACTTCAACAGCAGAGGAAAAAGACGATCTGGAGGCGCGTATCGAACGGGCCGCGTCCACCAACGAGCGTAATCATCTCTACGCTATGGCCGCACGCCAGGCCGTCCTGGAAAACAATCTAAAAGCACGCGAGTTTGCGAACGCGATCGAAGATGCTGATCTGAGAGCCAGCGTGCGCACGTTTGTTGATTTCATACTGGTAAGCAAGGCCCTGGAACAGAAGGATACGGAAAAAGCTCTACAGTTGACTCGCAGCGGGACTTTGACGCGTCTTCAGCGATGCTGGTCATACGCGGAAATCGCGGCGTTACTCAAGTCCAGGACGCCCGAACAAGCTACTGAACTTATCGGCAAAGCCACGGAAGAAGCCGAGCACGTTTCCGTTACCAGCTCTGAAAGTGCGCAAGCCTGGATAGCGGTCGCCAGGCGCGTGGCGGAAGTGGATCGAAGCCGGCGATGGCCCAGCGCTCTGGACGCCGTCAAAGCACTGAATAAAACCACCAACTATGCCGGTGAAGAGAACGACATTCCCGTCCGTTTTCAAACTCGGAAAGACAGTGCCGTTGTGCGCATTCCTGCTCCGAGCACTGGACTTGCTGGACTCTTCAAGTCGTTGGCTGAAGACGATGTCTATCAAAGTGCCTCTTTGGCGAAGAGTATAGCGGACGAGGCGCCGCGAGCCACTGCCCTTTTGGCGACGGCTCGCTGGGTATTCGAACACTCGAATACATCAAAGCCATAAGCCCAAGTCGTCTGTTATAAATGGTGGAACAATTTAGGCAGTCGTCTGTCCCCTAAACCAACCACGTAAGTGAGCAAAAGGAGAACTGGGATGCTTAGACAAATGTTTGTCGTCAGTTTACTGCTAGTTGCCACACTCTTCGGCGGGCCTTCGACAAAAACGAAAGCAGTTGCCACGCCGGCTTTGACCAGCATTTCTGTTTACGGCGCCTGGCACTGCGGCAGTGAGTTCTGTTCCTGGGCCAGCGTTCGCAACATGACTGATTTCGACAACCGCAACCGGTGGCTGGTAAATCGAGGAGATGGAAGGCCGTCCGTCAATCTGGTGGTCCTGAGCTTTGTTCATCCTCTCAGACTGCTGAACAAGACCGACGACGCCGCCACCTCGCAAGGCATTCCCGCCGGAATGACCCAGGCAGTGGTTGACTACTTCAAGAGCCGCGGCATTCGAGTCCAGTTGTCCATCGGAGGCATCACCTACACGAGCGCGTGGAACCAGGCCCTCGCTACGAATCCAACGCAACTCGGTTTGAACGCAGCCGAAGCGGCACAACGTATGGGCGTTGGCATTGAAATCGACTATGAAGAAAACATGAATCCGAATCTCCCCGCATTGCAGGCCTTCATCAATGCTTACCGTTCGGTCCATCCCTACGACGCCTCGGGGAATAATCACGCCGCGCGCTTGACAATCGATCTCGCTGCGGGCGATCGCTGGTTGATTCCTTTGACGCGCAAGGCCACTGCTGATTGGCTGAATACAACGACACCAGTGTTGGATTACGCCAACGCGATGGTTACGAGCAAACAATTCAATACCGCTGCCGATGCTCAGTCGAATTGGCAGGAGCACGTGGACGGCAAACCACAATTCGATCCGCCGATCCCACCGCTTGCGCCAGCGAAGTTTACAGGCTCACTGTACATCGTCACTGGGACCAGGGCCGCGCCTGAATGCACCAATTTCAGTAGTTCGCTGATCAACTCCACCGGTACTTACGTGCAAACAGTCGTACCGAATGGCGCCGGCACGACGAGTGGAATGCTGGGTTACATGTTCTGGGCTGCTGAATGTCCATCGTCTCGACGCGTTTGCACGGTGCCACCGAATTCATGCGAGGGTGGCGTTGGAGTTGGGGCAACGACCTACAACATTCCGATTCCAATGGCGCCGTTGCGCCAAAGTTAAAGTCAGGCGGTCCCGGGATAATTTAATTTGACAGCCTCACCAATTCTCATTAAGTTATCGCCGGCTCCACCCGACAAAGCATCACCTCCCAAAATCAAATAGCCCGGGATTAAACTGATTCCCCCGCTGTCCCTCTCGTAAGAGGTGGCATCAGTACGGATTCTGTGACCGCTGCCATCGGTCAATCATTCCAAGGAGATTTTCCAAAATGAAGCGAAGCCTTAACGTTTGGAGTGTGGCGCTTGCCATGGTCCTATTTGCTTTGCTGCCGGCGAGTTGGTCCATCGCGTTTGCGCAGCAGAATACTAACCCCAGAAACAAGGAGCTGCCGTTGCGTGAACTCGTGAAACTGCCGGGAAAGTTATTGGCGGAAACGATAGTTACCGGCCAGGGTGATGAGTTGAGACTGACCGGTTATCGCGTTGAAGAAGTGCGGCTGCCGCGAAACCTGACTGTTGAAGTTCGAGGTCAGCAGACTGTCGTTGATAAAGCATGGCGAGTGACTGTCACTGGTGGTCCATTTCCAGTTCGTGCCATGCCCGCGGTGATCTGGATCGACGATCAGATCGTCGGTTACGGCATCGAGAACGAAACTCTGACACAAATCACTGCGATCACATTTGATAATTCGCTGATACGTGAAGGCGGTGTCGTTTCCCTCTCTTACGGTGAAAGTAAGGAAGCCCGCATGCGACTTTCGCAGAAACTCCAACTGAAGCGTGAAGGAGGAAACCAATGAAACTAAGAACCTGCATCGCTTCGGTGGTGTTTTTGCTCGCGGTCAGCGCTCACGCCGTTTTTGGCCAAGTGCCCGATCCCGGTGTTCCCGGTCCGTCGTCCGTGACTCGCGAGGAGTACGATTTTGGAGACACTGCGTTTGCTCCTACTGGCTTTCCTGGCCCAGTCGAACTCCGCGCTTCGATTCACTTTCCGGCCGATCTTGCTGCCGGCCCGTATCCGGTGATCCTGTTTCTACACGGCCGTCACGCTACCTGTTTCGTTGGCGAGAGCGCCTTGCTCCAATGGCCCTGCACCGCTAAGAACAGCCAGCCGATTCCCAGTTACAAAGGATACGATTACGTTTCGGAAGTTCTGGCCAGCCACGGCTACGTCGTAGTTTCGATCAGCGCCAATGGCGTCAACGCCGTCGACAACAGCGTGTTCGATCTGGGCGCGCTGGCACGAGCTGAACTTATTCAAAAACATCTCGACATCCTAAAAACTTTCAACACCACGGGCGGCGCGCCCTTTGGAACGAAGTTCGCCGGCAAATTTGACCTGACGCGGGTTGGAACCATGGGCCACTCGCGCGGCGGTGAAGGAGTGGTGCGTCACTACGTGTTGAATGATGAGTCAGGAGCGCCGTACGGAATCAAAGCCGTCTTTCCGCTCGCGCCTGTCGACTTCAATCGATTCGTAGTAAACAACGCTGCGCTCAACGTGCTCCTGCCTTATTGCGACGGCGACGTGAGCGACTTACAAGGCGTGCATTTTTATGACGACGCCCGCTACAACGTCCCCGGCGATCAAGCGCCGAAACATTACGAGCTGGTGATGGGCGCCAATCACAATTTCTATAACACTATCTGGTCGCCTTCCAGTTCGTTTCCCGGCGCGGCTAACGACTGGCTGGCGTTCGTACCGGGCGGTCGTTCCGATCGGCATTGTGGAACTGTGGGCGGTAATCAGAGACTAACTGAAGCGCAGCAACGCGGTACCGGGTTGGCCTACATGACGGCTTTCTTCCGCGCGTAC
>Ga0079218_10000668_pt1 | contig 10822 bp, 9 predicted proteins | sample NCCompost_FD_77181 | JGI IMG/M metagenome (GOLD analysis project Ga0079218, IMG submission 77181) | Agricultural soil microbial communities from Utah to study Nitrogen management - NC Compost | ecosystem: Environmental > Terrestrial > Soil > Agricultural land | place: USA: Utah | collected... | reverse complement strand
ATGGCACTTTCCGGTAAGGACACTGGTGGCTCGCAGTGGTTTGTTACCCACTCGCCCCAACCTCACCTTGACGGTGGTTACACAGTTTTTGGACGAGTCGTGCGCGGCATGAATATTGTCGATGCGATTGCTCGCGGAGACACCATCAACAAGATTGTAATCAGTAAATAACCGCATCCTTGAGAGCGTGAGGGCTGGAGGTGCCTGGTGGGAAAGGCCGCGAACATTGCAGGACGATTGAGGACCATAGGGTTAAGCCTGGTCGTGATTTCGATCTTTGCTACCTGTAGCTTTGATTTGACCCAAGCGCAGCTTGCTCAGCCACCGAGTGACTCAAAAACAATCCCACGCTCTCAATACAAGATTCAGCTCCGGTTGAACTTCGACTCTCGTTCTTACTCAGGTGAGCAGCGAGTCCGTTGGGTGAATCGCGGCGAACGCTCTACCGCTAGCCTTTACTTTCATCTCTATGCCAACCTGCGTTCCAGCTTGCAGACAACCAGTGCGGTACCAAATGGCCCTCCCGCCACCGACGACGAGCCGCGAATAGAGATTATTGAAGTACGTTCAGTTGTCGGTAACGAACGCTTACCTTTCTACCTTGATGATCAGGACACGACTCTTCGCGTCAATTTAAGGGAATCGGTTCAGCCTGGCGAGTCAGCCGAAGTTATTGTGAGCTTTAAAGGTGACGTGCCCGAAATCGATCCGGAAGAGACCAGCATCACCACCCACGTCATCAAGCAGGTAAGCGCAGCTCTTCGAAATGAGCGAGAAGTGCGAAGAGCCCGAGATCTCAACTTTCGCTGTCGCGGCATAATGCTGCTGGGCACTCCTTATCCGGTACTTGCCGTTTACGAGGGTGATGACTGGCAGCGAAAGATTGAGCCGACTGTGGGGGACTTCATTTTTAATGAGGTTGCCGACTACGAGGTCCGAGTAGAAACTGCCGCAGGCGTGATGGTATTTACTTCCGGAACTGAGCAGCCCCAGACCGCTCAGTCCGAAATCAAAACTTTTAAGGGTTCGTCCTTACGAGATTTTGCCATTATTGCCGGTCGCGGCCTTAGTGTTGAAGAATCCGTAGTGGGGAATACCACCCTTCGCTCAATTTTTCTTCCTCAACACGAACGAACTGGCAAACGCGTTCTGACCGCAGGAACCAACGCGCTCAGAATTTTCAACTCGCATTTTGGACCACCGCCTTTTCAGACAATCAATATAGCCGAAGCTCCTCTGGTGGCCGGCCTCGGTAGCACAGAGTTCGCGGGGCTGAATGTGATCGCCAGTGCCTTCTACATCGACTTTGATTCGGCGGCGATGCGAAATCTTCCGTCGATCATTCGCGAACAACGACCTTCCGTCGAACAAAGCCTTGAGTGGACCGTAGGACATCTTGTTGCCCATCAGTGGTGGGGAGCCGCGGTAGGAAATAATCCGGCGCGTGAGCCAGTGCTTGATGAGGCGTTGTCTTATTGGGCAGCGCTGCTCTATTACCGTGAGGCTTACGGCGAGAAAGAGGCGGCGACTGTACTAGACGATCAACTGCTCGGAGTGTATCGCGTGTACCGCACGTTCGGTGGTGAGGACATGGATGCGAACCGAGCCGCTCGCGACTATCGCAACTCATTTCAGTACGCGGCGATCGTGGCTACCAAGGGCGCCATGATGTTCGTAGAACTCGAACGTTTACTGGGGTCGGAGAAGTTTTTTGCAGCCCTGCGAAGCTATTACAAGGCCAATTTGTTCGAGATTGCTGAGCTGGATGACCTGCGCGGCGCTTTTATCGCAGAGGCTCCAATTGAACAAAGAAGGACCGTGGCTCGTACGTTTAGCCGCTGGCTCTCAAGCAAACGAGGGGATGAGGACATTGCCAAGCCCGATCCGGAACTCGCCAAGTCTTTGGGACTGGCGGCGAACCCAGGTAAGGAAAAGGGCAACGACCGTAACGCGTTGAATGCATTTGCTCGAGTGGGCAGATTTTTCTGGCAGCAAATGACGCGGATAAGGTAACCAAGTAAGAGATCGGAGCCAGGGGGAGTTAATAGATGAGAGCTTACAGGGATGAAGAAATCAGGTTTGCCGGAGACTCACTTGAGCGGCCGGCGCGGTCTGTGGAAGTCGAACAAAGCCTTGAACGTCTCGGCTGGTTAATGGACGACCTGTTTCGTATTCCGGTACTCGGTTGGAGAGTTGGTTTGGATGCGTTGGTTGGACTAATTCCTGGAGTCGGTGATACAGCTACCACTCTGGCATCACTGTACATTTTGACTTCGGCAGTTCGGTACCGAGTTCCCAAAATCACTCTGTTGCGCATGGGTTTAAATCTCGGGATTGACTATGCAGTGGGTGCTTTGCCGCTAGTCGGGGATTTTTTCGATGCCTGGTATAAATCAAATCAAAAGAACATTGATTTACTGCGGAAGCGAGCCACAGTCTCAGCGAGCGAAGCGCGTGAAGGCAAGATCAGTGATTGGCTCTTCGTGGGTTTGATAATTCTATTACTAGTAGGCCTGGCGGTAACCGCTGCGGTCGTTAGTGTCTTCCTGTTAATGCTAATAGCTGATCAGATGTCAAGCATTCTCTCAGCTTAAGTAAATACGATCCACGAGCTCCACAGCCATTTTGCTTTAGTAGCCGTTGTGGATCTTTCATCATTTGATTCAAGTAGCAGCCACTTCTCTGCCAGTTGAGAGAACCCGAACAACCGCAGGCTTCAGTAGATCGACTCCGCGCTCACCTGCGGCAAAGCTGCGCAATTTTCCCTCCGCGTCAAATATATAATACGCGGGCACATACCCCTGATCGTTTTGAAACGCATCGCGAAGCTTATGCTCGTTATCGATGGCGCAGGGCTCAGAGATATTGTAAGTAGCAATCGCCTCGCGCACAGTTTCAACATCTGTGTCGGACTCATAGCGAGGCATGTGCACAGCGATCACGCGCAGCCCGAGCGCCTTATACTCATCTCTCCACTCGGCAATCCGAGGTAAGTTGTCTTTGCAAATCCCGCAACTGACCGACCAAAAGTGAATCAACGTCGGCCGGCCCTTGGTTTCCGCCTCGGCGTGGGCCTGAGTAGACCCAAACCATTCGGTTGCTCCGTCGAGAGCGGGCATTGCTGTTCCGATTCTCATAGACATCGAATTCTTCTCCGTGAGGAGTGAGAGGCAGAACGCGACGCGTTCTGCCTCAACTTCCTGTTTAAGCGTTGAGAGTTTTCTGGCCAGGCTTCCATTCAGCCTGGCAAAGACCACCTGTTTGCAGAGCCTGAATTACTCTGAGCGTCTCCTCAGCTGAACGACCTATGTTCAAGTCGTGAACGACCTTGTAACGCAGAATGCCTTCAGGATCGATAATGAAAAGGCCGCGTAGTGCAATGCCTCTGTTTTCGATCAAAACGCCGTAATCACGGGAGACGTTTTTGGTGGCGTCTGCGGCGAGTGGGTATTTCAAACCCTCAACGCCGCCCTTATCACGCGGTGTGTTAATCCACGCCCGATGAGAAAACGCTGAATCCGTCGAAACACCAATGATATCGGTGCCGATGCCCTGAAACTCTTCGTAGCGATCACTAAATGTGGTCAGCTCCGTCGGGCAAACAAAAGTAAAGTCCAATGGATAAAACAAGAGAACCAGCCATCTGCCTTTATAGTCCGCAAGCTTCACATTCTCGTTCAGCTTCTCGATGTTCTTGGTCGAGGCCATATCAAAATCCGGGGCCGGCTGACCGACCATTGCTCGTTCAAATGCTACTGCCGTTGCTGCTGTCATGAATCCTCCAGGTTGTTTAGTTATGACCTGAAAATCGCCTCATAGCGAATCCAGGTGATGTTTCTCAATCCAAGGTACCCCGACACTCAGGGCAAAGTCCCATCAAGGTCAGATACACTCGCTCAGGCTTAAAGTGTGATTTGCGGGCTGCGGCCCTCATGAGATCCGCGGCTTCATTCAGATCGAAATCGACGAGTTTGCCGCAAGAGGTGCAGATGGCGTGATCGTGGCGTTCAGTGATTCCGTCATAGCGGCTGGCGCTATCGCCGAAGGTGATCTCCTGCACCAACCCTGCTTCTCTGAAGTAGCGCAGGGAGTTATATACAGTGGCGTAGCTGATGGCGGGCAGAATTGCCCGGGCAGCTTCGAAAATCTCGTTCGCCGTTGGATGATCGTCACGGGCGCGAATTACCTGCAAGACGGCCTCCCGTTGGGGAGTTAATTTTGCCGGCCCGCCGGGCTGCTTCGCATTTTTGACTACCCCGCTCCTTCTCATAGAGTTAGACTAATTCTAAAACAACCTAATGTCAAATCGGGGGAGTGCCGTCCCTTTTGGGGACCACTTAAGGTGTTAACGCAGGGTGGGCGACGGCAAAGTCCACGATGGCGTCGGCATAACTGGGAAAAGGCGGGCAGTGCACATGGTGAGCCTCCAGGAGTGCCTCGGCCTGACTGGTATCGTAAGTCTGATCCAGAAAAAAATAGGGCACGCCATGATGCGGCAGATCTGTGAACCGCGGGGAAGGCGGAAGCATTAAAGAAAACTGTACTAATGGGGCAGGCACCGTGACGAGGGAGCTTTTGCCTTTCAAGCACTTGGCAATCGTGTTGAAGAGCTCTTGGGTTGAAAGAGGATTAGGATCAGCGAGCTGAATTGTCTTGCCTATTGCGCGCGGATCACGAATAAGAGCAGCAATGGCCTCAACCACAAAATCTACTGGCACCAGATTCAAAGTGACTTCGCGACTTCCGATGTTAAAGAGCCTGAGGAGACTGGGCCACTTGCGCAGATAGTGAATCAGATAGTAGACCCCATCGTATTTCGCAGTCTCTCCGGTCTTTGAGTCGCCGCAAACCACAGCGGGCCTGTGAATGGTGATGGGCAAAACGGATTTGAGTGCCTCCACTTCCACTTCGGCGAGGTACTTTGACTCTTCGTAGTAATTTCGAAAACCTGCGTGGTGTTTTAACTCGGTCTCCAGAATTCGTCCGCTTCGTTTTCCGGCAACATAACAAGTAGACACGTAATGGTAATGTCGCAAGTGAGGCAGGGATCGGGCGAACTCATTAACATTCCCGGTGCCTTCGACGTTGACACACAGAGCTAATTCGCGTTGCACTGCCAGGTCATAGAGTGCCGCGAGATGAATTACTACGGTTGTTTGAGCAACAGCAATTGCCAGATCATCCGGGTCGATACCGAGATCTGGTTGGGCAATGTCGCCTTCGAGAATGCGAAAGTGTGAGAGAGGATTCCCAGTTTGGTGGGCTATCCGAGCAAGCTCTGCTTGGGCGCGGTCGCGGAAGGCTGCCTGGACCAGGACAAAATACTTCCCGCCTTTACTGGCGAGACGTTCAAGTAACCGCCCAGCAATAAACCCCGGAAACCCAGTGATAAAAAATGTTTCGTTCAGTGGCATTCTAAAACTAAGTTTGAGGTAATTATGTGACGAGTATAATTCACACTGCGAAGGCGACATAGCGAGTTTAAAACAAGTCCTTAGGAGACAACTAAATGCGATCTTATCGAGCGATTGAACTAAGAACCACGTTGGCAATACTGCTCACACTTGCCACAACCATCGGATTTATCGTCACCGGTTCAGCTCAGCAAGCGACTGATTGCACAACGCGCATCACGCTGCTGCAAGTAAATGACGTCTACCAGTTTGCGCCCGTCGACCGCGGGACTCGTGGCGGCCTGGCGCGGGTAATGACCTTGAAGAAACAAATTCAGAAGGAGTCACCTCATACGCTTTTTTTGTTTGCCGGAGACACCATATCTCCCTCGGTAGAGTCGATAACTTATAAAGGCGCTCAAATGATCGAAGCGTGGAATACCGCAGGCCTTGACTACGCTACTTTCGGAAATCATGAATTTGATTTTGGACCAGACGTTTTGCGCGAACGTATGAAGGAATCGCGTTTCCCTTGGATCGCGGCCAATGTGATTGATACGAAAACTGACAAACCATTTGCCGGTGCTGAATCGTTCGTAATCCGCGAGTTTGACGGCGTTAAGATTGGAATATTTGGCCTCGTGCTTCCTGAGACGAAGACTACCTCACGACCCGGGCCGGACGTTGATTTCCGTAGCCCGTGCGAAACCGCAAAAAAGATTGTTTCTGATATTCATGCTTCTGGTGCAAAAGTTGTCGTCGCCCTGACGCATTTGTCGATGAGTGAAGACAAGGAAGTTGCAAGGTGCGCTGATGTCGATGTAATTATCGGAGGCCATGAACATACTCTTTTAGAGTCGGCTGCGGGTGGTGCTCCTATATTCAAGATGACAGCAGATGCTCGCGAGTTAGGAAGAATTGATCTAAACATTTCCAAGACGACCGGCGAATTAGAAAGCATCGATTGGAAAGTGATTCCAGTGACCGCTGAAACGAAGGAGGATCAGGAGTTCGCGGCGATTTACCGCAAATATCAGGGACTCTTGAAAGAATTATCCCAGACAGTTGGACGCTCCAGAGTGCCATTGGACGCCCGCAGCGCTGAAAGCCGCACTCGTGAAACAAATGTTGGAAACCTCGTGGCAGATGCGTTTCGCCGGGCAACCGCCTCAGATGTAGCGTTGATGAACGGAGGCTCGATTCGGGCCGACACCATAATTAATCCGGGCCTCCTCACAAGGAGAGACCTGCTTTCGATTCTTCCCTTCAAGAACAAGGTAGTAAAATTGGAGTTGAACGGCGCTACACTTCGGAGCGCGCTCGAGCACGGAGTGAGCCGGAGCGCCGAAGATCGAGAGCCGGGTCGTTTTCCTCAAGTTGCGGGGTTGCGTTTTACCTTTGACGCCAGCCGGTCGCCAGGGTCTCGAGTAGTTGACGTCTCTGTCAACGGGCAGCCCCTGGACGAAAAGAGAAAATATACTTTGGCAACCACAAACTTCTTGGCCATCGACGGCGGTGATGGCTATGCCATGCTTAAGGGACTCAGGCTTTTAATCTCGCCGGAGCAAGCTCAAAGCGATTTTGATATCCTGCGCCGCGCCGTCACGACGGCGAAGTCAATCGCGCCGACACTCGACGGGCGAATCCAACGACTGGACAAGACTCAAGGAAAGAAGTCGGATTGTGCCGACACGAAGTGATGAGCGAAGCAATGTTTGATGACGATGATTCGTCAGCTGCTAAGTATGAGGCCCGGCAGCTCTTTCAGGAGGCGTATGAGGCGCAGTTGGCCCAGAACTACGAGTCTGCGATCGAGTTATATCAGCGTTCGATCGAGACTTTCCCAACTGCCGAGGCACATACCTTTCTGGGATGGGTCTATAGTTTTCAGAATCGCTACGATGAGGCCATCGCCGAATGCCTGGAAGCAATCCGGGTCGACGAAACGTTAGGGAATCCATACAACGACATCGGCAGCTACCTGCTTGCCAAGGGTGATTCGTATGGCTGTGTCAGGTGGTTCAAACGCGCTTTATTCGCTCCCCGCTACGATTCCTATGCGTTTCCTCACTTCAATCTGGGTCGTGTTTACGAGATGCGCAAAAAATACCTCGATGCGGCCCGTCACTACACCCTTGCGCTTGAACAACAACCTGGGTTTACTGAGGCAGCTAACGCGCTAAGACGCATGCAGGCGCTGCTCAACTAACTTGCTGATTCGCAAGTTTTGTCGTAGACGGTCCAGATTCTGAGACCTTGAGCCATGCTTTGTACCGCCGACAGTGCCAAAAGACCCTCGCATCTGTCTTGAAGACGGTCGCTACCTCTTAGAATTCGGTCGCTACTCGCGGAAAGCAATAGCTAATCCAGCAGTTGTAGCAATGACCACCGAGACAACTCCAATGACAAGCGACCAACCCACTCCGCTAAGACGACTGGCGGCTCTAAATCCTTTCGTTGACTTGCGCTGGAAAAACAGGTGAGCAAGGGAAAGACATGCACCTGCGATAGCAAGCCAGTAGACCCTCTGTAACAGGATTGTCGACTGGGTGCTTCCGGCGTTGACTAGATCAGCGTACTTCCAAAGTTGGTAGAGCAGCGGATTGTAGAGCCAGTGGTTATAGCCCTGGCCGTACAGGTAAAACAATCCGGCGCCTGTTCCGATACTCACCGCGTAGGCGAGGTACCTGTCCCGCAACAACACATTCAGCGCCAAGGACCCGGCGGTTATGAGAAGTATGCCTGGCAAGAGAATCACTGAATAGGTTATCAGGTAGGCTTGAATCTGAACCGGCGTGTGACCCCTGAGAAATTGGATCAGGATTGCGGCCAGACCGACAAGTACCATCAAAGAGAGTGTCAGCGAAAGGGTGGCCAGGAATTTTGAGAGCAACAATACACTGTTCGGAGCAGGCGCGGCCCATAAGACAGGTTCAATCCGCACTTCGCGATCGCGATGCATCGCTTCGCCGGTGTAAAAGACAGTTATCCCGACCAGAAATAACAGGAGCGACTTTGCTGTGTTAGTCGCATAGGCGGCGGAAAGAGAGACGTCAGCGGCAATGTCATAAAAGGCGACTTCCAGAATAGAGAGGAAGCTAGCCAGAGGCATGATCACGATGAGACTCCGCTCGGAAAGCAGCAATCGAAACTCAACACCCAGGGCCGCGAATAGCTGACGGAGATGGGCGCGTACTCCAGCGGTAGTTCTAATGACATTGGGAAGCAGCATCTTCTCAGGTGAGCGATGCGCTTCGCGGTCAACGAGCAACGGTTCGGTGATCGGCGGGTCATAATAAAACCCACCGGTTCCCGCCGTAAGGTTGAGGACTGACAACTCTTCTACCTTCCCTGGTCGCTCGGCTATGGTGAAACGTAGGTAGACAATCGTCAGACAAATCGCCGCAATGAGAATCATCACCACGCGATTGACGATCAGGTCTGGGTCGTAAGTGACGACGAGTTGATTCATCACGTCAGCGCTGATGGCGTGAAAGTTTCTCCCACCCCGGTTCATAAGAAGGGGGTCAAGAGCAAGTTTCCAGCGCCACGGCAAGCTGTTCAATAAGACGGTCTGATAAGCGATGTAGAGCGGATAAAATGCAACGCCCAGGCAGTATACGATCTTGGCATTGCGAGTAAGAACTCCCACGGCAAAATAGAACGCCGCCAGAGCCAGGTGCGAGATCACCACGAATACCAGAAAGTGTTTTATGTAAGGAAATACCTTCCAATCCTGGGTAATCACGCCTTGTTTGGGAACTGCCTGCAGCACAAACCACGTCAGCACAAAGGCAGACTGACAGCACGCCAACACAAAGAAGTTGCCGAAAAATTTGCCCAGAAGATAAGCGGCGCGGCTGATGGGTTTTGAAAAAATAAGCTGATCGACGCCGGCGCGGAAATCCCTGCTCACCGGATCCGCCATGAACAGGGCGGTGAACAGAGGCAGGGTAAGGAACGAGTAAACTGGAAGAACCCCCGCGATGAAAAAGTCGGCGTTTACTGCCCAACCGTGACCAGTGGCAGGTCCCCAGCCCCACCATAGCAATCCATTGCCCGCGCAGACCAAAGCCATGAAATAAGGTGCGATGCCCTTCGAGTTTATCCGCACCTCATTCCAAAAGACTGCGCCGAACGGTGTCCTAATCGGTCCTTTCTTCTCAGCCTTCTGGGTTAATAAACCCGGTTTGTGCTCGAGACCTATCTTCTGGGACCTATCGGAAACGTAACAAACGTTATCGGTAGCCGTCGAAAGACCAAGCGAAACGCCGGCGAGGGAGGTCTTTCCCGTTGATCGCTCAGCGGTTGTAAAGCGAAGATAAAGCCAGGTGAGGCAACCAACGGCCACCAGGATTAACAACACTCGGTTCCAGATCATGTCCGGCGTATAGCTATAAATGTATTGATTCAGATAATCGGCGCTGTTCCCAAAACCATTGTTGCTTGGCCCCGTGCCAAGCAAAAAGAGGTCGAGGAAGCTTCTCCAGCGGATGCTCAGCGGGCTTAATAATAAAAGTCCATAAGCGACATAGATCGGATAAAAGCAGGCAGCCAACCCGTAAACGATTTTGCTGTTGCGGGTTAGGGTTCCGACGGCAAAGTAGAAGGCAGCCAGAGCCAACTGAGTAATCACCACAAAAAAGAAGAAATGCTTGAAGTAGGGGACGAATTGTACGGGCTGGACGATCATCCGCGACGGGCGAAATGCTTGCAGCACGAGTTGCGTCAGCGGGAAAGTGGCCGCACAGCATGCGAGCACAAAGAAGTTGCCGAAGAATTTTCCGAGAAGGTACTGGGCGCGATTGAAAGGCTTTGAAAAGATCAGCGGGTCAATGCCGAGGCGGAAGTCTCTGATCACCGGGTCTCCCATGATAACGGCGTTGAAGATTGGGAGTCCAAATAGAAAAGAGAAGGCCTTAAGGCCCCGGGCAATGTAAAAGTCGCTGTTTGTAGCCCACCCTAACGCGACGGCCGGCCCTCTAGCCCAACCCATCACGGCCGCCGCACTGAACAGAATCATGAGCGCATAGGGAGCGACGCGCCTGGAATTTAACAGCACCTCATTCCAAAAGACTGCGCCGAACGGCGTCCGGGCGGGGTTTTTCATCTCAACTTGCTGGCTCCCGTTGGTTAACCAGGTCAAAGTAATAGTCGTCGAGAACCGGAGTTGCCGGTGTGAATTCTTCGCTCGGTCGCACTCCTTTTGAGATCACTCTCAGCCGCGCCTGTCCGCCGAACATCTGCGAAGAGATTACCTGGTGGCCAGATTTTAAAGTCGCGATCCGTTCGTGCGGGACAACTGCTTCCCAGACGAAATCTTTGAGCCCGTCTACCGCCTGTTGTGGTGTGCAGGAGGCAAGGATTTGACCGCGTCGAATGATCGCCATTTGGCTGCAAAGACTCGAGACGTCAGCGACAATGTGAGT
>Ga0079218_10000666_pt1 | contig 10851 bp, 9 predicted proteins | sample NCCompost_FD_77181 | JGI IMG/M metagenome (GOLD analysis project Ga0079218, IMG submission 77181) | Agricultural soil microbial communities from Utah to study Nitrogen management - NC Compost | ecosystem: Environmental > Terrestrial > Soil > Agricultural land | place: USA: Utah | collected... | reverse complement strand
TTCCCGTCCGGCTTTCCGTACATGATCCAGATCCGTCCGCGATCGGTTTTCGACCCCGGAATTCCTGAGGCGAAATGCTCGTTAGCATAAGCAATCCGCTCGTAGTATTCCTCTTTGAATTCGTTCTCATCCGTGTCGGGATCCGGGTCGCGACGGCGCCAGAACTCTTCGATGAACCGTTCCCGCTCGTCATCCGTAGCCAGTTTTTTAAAGGCCTTTCGCTCTTCATCCGTGATGATGTAAGTAACGTCTTTGTCGAGCCAATCTTTGTACGCTTTCTTAAGCTCGGGCTTTACATTACGGGCCTTCTGGCTTGGGTCCTGCGGTTTTGATTCCTGGCCAAACGAGAAGGGAACTGAACTCAAAACAGACAGGATGAGGGCCAAGCGAAAAGCTAATTTGGGGTAAGACATTGAAACTCCTGGTTAAGGCTGAACAAACTAAAACGAGAATTACGGCAGTTATGCCGGGGCGCGCAGAAGCAAAGGATTCTAGGTTTGTCGGGAACCGTAGTCAAGATGCCAAAAGCCCGCCGGCTAGTTGCCCTAAAACAAATGAAAAGCCAGTAAATCGCAGGCATTTAGCTCTGGCGGCTACGTAGCTGTACGCGGCCGATTGAAAATCCAGGCTACAAAAATGGAAACGATATACAGCACTAACATCGGGGCGGCGAACAAAAGCATATTTGGGATGTCGCTCGTGGGTGAAAGTATTGCCGCGGCAATGAATATGATGATCGCGGCTGTCTTCCAGGAGCGCACTAGAAACCCGGCTGTTAACAGCCCTATCCGCGAGAGCACATAGCTAACGGCCGGCATCTGGAAAACCACGCCCATTCCCAGCATAACAATGATGATGAAATCAAAGTAGTCGTCGGCCTTCAGCAGCAAACGAAAGTCTTGACCGAGTCCCAGCAGGTACTTCGCCGCAGGTGGAAAAATGATGTAATAGGCGAACATGGCACCCAGCACGAACGATATTGACGAGAGAGCGATGAACGGAGTCACGTAACCCCGTTCATGCGGGTAAAGTCCCGGTGAAACGAAGGCCCATATCTGCCATAGCAGGAACGGTACGGATAAGCACAGTGCAGCGTAAAGCGAGACTTTTATGTATAACGAGAATGGCTCTAATGCAGTTGTGACTATTAGCTTATCGTTTATGCCGGAAAAAGCTTGAGGCAACGATGTGAAATCCACCGGTAGCCTGACTCCTTTTGGGATGACTGTGTTGCCGGCGTAGAGTGGCTCATCGGTATACAAACCTAACTGGCCCTGTGAATCTTTCGCCACACGCGCAGTCACCGACGCACCCACCGGAATTACACTTGTGCCCAATTTAGTTTCTTCCGGGAAGACATAACGGCCGACATCGTTTTCTTTGAGCGAGTTCAGTCCAACGATTGTTTCGTTTCCGGTTAGTCCTGCGATGGGCACCTGACGTCGCTGGGCCTCGGCCAGCGCTCTTTCAACGGGCACAGCCAAAAAGCTGTAAATGCGATCAGAGAAAAACCAACAAACCGAGGTAGCAATGAAGACAAAAAGGATGGACCTAATCAAACGCTTGCGGAGCTCGTCCAGATGGTCCAGAAAGGACATCTGACCGCCAAGTTCGGCTTCCTCATCCTCGCCTAATTGACGAGCTCTCAAGAGGGTTGACATCGATATGGTTCTGCGCGACTTACAACCAGTCCTGTTTCCGCGTAGGTTCCGACTGGGTTTTCTCGTTATTGGTTTCTTGCGCTTCCGCAGACCCCGAAAGCTCGATGGATTTCGATGGTGCTTGCCGCTCCACCGCTTCAGCGACCGGCACCGCTTCAATCATTTCTTTAGCGGGGCTCTGAGTGTCTGAGTTAAGAATCGAATTGTCGTCGTTATCCTGGGATTTGCGAGCCTCCATGTTGGCTTCCTCGAACGCGACCTCGCGCTCCCAGGTTCGCTTGAAATCCTCCGAGGCCTTACGAAATTCGGCGAGGTTTTTACCTAACGAGCGGCTTAACTGCGGCAACTTACGTGGCCCAAAAAAGACCAGAGCCATCAACAAAATGAAGAAGAGCTCCGTGCTGCCAAGTGAATCAAGAATAAATAAGAACACTTCTTAGAATACCTTCCCCGCAAAGTCAGGCAGCCTTTACAACATCGACGTCCTGACCAAATGGGTTCGAGGGTTATCGGACACCGCAAACCCGTTTTCCTTACGATTTAAGACTTACGAAGCACCTCACGGTCTCCGATTGTAGCGCGTTGGTAGTTAAAGCAGAAGCAAGGCATCAACTCTCGGTTATCCAAGCATTTCCCGATGAACTGCGCTCAGATAAGCCTCAATTTCCGATGATTGCGTTTCTTGACAGTTCCGACCTGGCCGCGCAACTCTGTAATCAGATCAGAAACAAATGACTTTGTTCGCTTTAGTCATGCTCCGGTTGACTGGAGCGGGGGCTTCGAGGAAACGATTTTGACGAGGGTTAAGGACGCAATTCAATCATGTCGACACAAAGTCACTCGGATGAAGAGAAAACAGCGGGGGCTTCGTTGCAACAATTTGGTGAGGTAGCTGAAGCTATTTCTGCCACCACTAAGAAACTCGAGAAGGCCGCCTTGCTGGGCAACTACTTCCAAAAGCTTAATGACATCGACCTCGGTCGAGCCGCCCGGTATTTCGCCGGCCATCAGTTTGCTCAAAATGATTCGCGCACCACTAATGTGGGCGGGAGCACCATCGGCGAAGCTCTTTCTCAAGCCACCGGTCTGAGCTCGGAAGAGTTAGCTCCACGATATGTCCGTCTGGGCGATGCCGGGGATACCGCGTTTGAAGCTGTAACTGAAGCCAAGCACGGCATTCAAATTCCTACGATCACATTAGCAGAGACAGAATCGATAATTGCCCGCCTCAGTGAAACTCGCGGAACAAGAAATAAGATTGCTTTGCTGGCGACGGTGCTGCATCAGGCGAGCCCGCTGGAGGCCAAGTACCTCATCAAGCTGTTAGCTGGCGACCTGAGAATCGGTTTGAGGGAAGGACTTGTCGAGGACGCGATTGCCCGGAGTTTTTCCCAGCCCCTCCCGGATGTAGCCCACGCAAACATGCTTCTCGGCGACATTGGTGAGGCTGCGGTTCGTGCCAGGCAGGGCGATTTACGCAATATCGAGATGAAACTCTTTCATCCGATCAAATTCATGTTGGCCACGCCAGCCGCGGACCTTTCCGATATAGCTCGCACAATGCCGGGCCAGTTTTTTGTCGAAGATAAGTTTGATGGGATTCGAGCTCAGGCCCATGTTAAAGACGACCGGGTGTCCATATACTCCCGGACCATGGACGAGATCACTCACCGATTCCCTGAGTTGATGGAACCGCTTCGCAGCCTGCCAACGGACGTGGTGATTGATGGAGAGATCGTACCTGCACAGGGTTCAACGATTTTGCCTTTCAGTGAACTGCAGAAACGATTGGGTCGGAAAACCATTGGCAAGGCTCTGATGAGCGAGGTGCCGGTGATCCTTGTTGCTTATGACCTGCTGTACGCATCTGGGCGCGTACTCATAAATGAGTCGCTCGAAACGCGACGCGAAATACTCCACCAGCTGATTCCGGAGCATGGCATAGTCCGACTTTCCATTGCCAAAGAGTTCAAGGAGGTTGCTCCCTTGGACGACGAATTCACGAACGCTCGCGAGCGAGGTAATGAGGGGCTGATGATTAAGAGTCCGGCGTCTTTATACAAGCCTGGAAGGCGCGGTCGAGAGTGGTTGAAGTTGAAGCGGGCGATTGCCACTTTGGACGTGGTGGTAACGGCCGTTGAGGTGGGGCATGGGAAGCGACGGAACCTGCTTTCTGACTACACCTTTGCAGTGCGACGTTCTGATGAGAATAGTGAGTTCCTCAATATTGGGAAGGCTTATTCCGGGCTGACCGACCTCGAGCTGACTGAATTGACCGAATGGTTTCAGACCCACACCTTACAAGAGTTTGGACACGGACGTGTCCGCGTGGTGGAGCCAAAAATTGTCCTGGAGGTGACTTTTGATAGAGTTCAGGAGTCTAAAAGGCACAAAAGTGGCTACGCCCTTCGCTTTCCCAGAATTCTTAGGATTCGAAGCGACAAAACCCCTGAAGAGGTCGATACGCTTGAGACCGTCCGGCGTTTGGCTGACTCGAACTACCCGCGACCGCGCCCAGCAGAAGCGGAAAATTGACCATTTTGTCTGTCTTGCCCAAAAAAGGGCTCGGCCGGGAGACGTCTTCTCCCGGTACCGAGACCTTTGCTATTGCGTTATTTACTTAGAAGGCGGTAGGATGCAGCCGCTGCCACCGCACCTGGCGCGGGCCCTGTCGGCATATTACGCAAGTCCTTGAACACACGACAATAACCCCGCATGGCAGCGAACATTGACCTCCGGGCAATAATCGCCCACGCCGTGCATCATTAGATGAAAGACAGCACAGCCATCAAAAGGTTGATAAGCTCTGGCGAACACAAATTCCCAGAGTCTGGCTCGCCGGGCAACCCAGTGGTTTCTACTGCGGGCGGCTGCGGAGGCGGCGGAGTGGCCCCCGGACTACCAATGTTTCCAGCCAGGGCGGGAACGGTAAGTACCACGGTGAGAAACGTGGCCGCCAGGGTTGTTTTTATCTTACTCATCTCGGTCTCCTAAAGCTTGGTTTCTATATGGTAAGTCCAGTTGGGTCTTAACTGGAAGGTTTTTAACGATGGGCATCATAACCGCCCCGAAGACGTCTTGCAAGGAATCTGACTAACCACAAAAAGGAACGGCCTCACATGCAGTTACATGAATCGATTTCATTCGAAAAAAAGGACCTCATTACTGACCCCAGCGAGCGCGTTCTTCAGCTTTGTGCGCGAGCGAAGGAATTAGCTGAGGCGGGCGAATTTGAAGCTGCCCGATCGACGATAGGAGAGTTTTGGAATCGAGTCGGCGAACGACCTAGAGTTGATGGACTTGACGACTCGGCGCGCGCGGAATTGCTGTTACGTGCCGGAGCACTCTCTGGTTGGATCGGAAGTGCGCAGCAGATCTGGGGAGCACAGGAAGCCGCCAAAGATCTAATAAGCGAGAGTGCAAGTCTCTTCGAGCGGTTGGGGATGGAAGAAAAGGTCGCCGAAGCTGGCGTCGACTTGGCTATCTGCTACTGGCGCGAAGGTGGTTACGATGAGGCGCGGATCACGCTCCAGCAGATATTGCAAAGTCTCGGAGATCGTCCTAGCGAACAAAAGCTTCGTGCCTTGCTTAATTGCGGCCTGGTCGAGCGATCTTCACTTAGGTACCACGACGCGCTCCGCATTCATCGTGACGCAGCTACGCTTTTTAACCAGAGCAGAAACCATGCGCTCAGAGGTAAATTCCACAATGAGTTTGCCACTGTTCTCAAGGACCTGGGCGTAGCTGAGCGGCGAGAGGAATATATAGATCAAGCTTTAGTCGAGTATGCGGCAGCTGGCTTTCATGCCGAGCAGGCGGGAAACACGCGTTTCCTGGGGCTAGTAAAGAACAACGTCGGCTTTCTTTACGTAAGCCTGGGCCGTTTTAGTGAAGCGCATGAACAACTCGACCATGCGCGCTCTCTCTTTGAGGGTCTCAAAGATCGGGGCATGGTTGCCCAGCTTGACGATACCCGGGCGAGAGCATTTATTGACCAGGGATTGTACGCCGAGGCTGAAGCAGTGGCCGCTCGATCGGTTCGGGTGCTCGAGGAAGGTGACGAACTCTCGTTATTGGCGGAAGCGTTGACCACACATGGAAGGGCGCTGGCTAAACTCGGCAACTTCGAATTGGCTCAATTGAAGTTCAGCGAAGCTCTCTCAACCGCGCAGCGAGCTGGTGATCCTGACAGCGCTGGGGTGGCGGTGCTGACCCTGAGCGAAGAACTCGGTGAGCATCTCCAGCAGAGCGAACTGTCTTCGTATTATCGTATGGCGGAGTCGCTGCTCTCCGAATCTCAGTATCCTGAAATTAAGATGCGTTTGGGAGAATTGGCGCGGCGATTGATGTCGTCCCCAATGGCCCAGCCCCAGGTTAACTTTCCGATAGAGGCGCCGCCGAATCGTAACGGAGCCACTAGCGATGCCGCTGCCCCCGTGTCGTTGGAAGAGTTGGTTCTTAGTTACGAAGGCGAACTTATTAGGAACGCTCTCGAGTCTTCAGGAGGCAGTGTCACACGCGCAGCTCGCTCGCTCGGGATAACGCATCAGGGACTGGCTTTCATTCTTAATGGCCGGCATAGAAATTTGCTCTCGGTGCGCACGCCTGTTAAGCCGCGCCGCAGGAGCATCATTCGGTACCGGTAACCCAGCCTCCATTTTCAATAGAGCGGCGTTGGTTCCCTGGAAGCAACGTCGCTCCTTTGTTTGAACTCTAACCGAAAAAGCTGATAAGCGCCTTCATGAACGCTCCACAATACGTCTTAGGCACAGCTCTGGTACTCCTTATTTCTCTGGGGTCTGCGGGTCAAACTGCCCGCCGCAGAGGTGCTACTCGTACCCCGCCGCCGTCAAAGGTTGCTGCGCCGCAACCAACGCCAGAACCCATAGCGTCTCCGTTGCCGCCGAAGCAGCCCAAGGCTCCCATCCCTCTCGCGATTGTTAACGATCAAACGATTACTACAATCGATATCGATCCTGCAGTAAGACAAGAAGTCGAGAGTTTAGAAGACCGAATTGCCGATACCCGACGACGCGTGTTAGAGCTTCAAATCAACACCGAACTCCTGGAAATCGAAGCCAGGAAACGCAAGATTACATCGCAACAATTGTACGATCTTGAAGTTGCCAGGAAGGTGCCTAATCCTACCGAAGCCGAAATCAAAAAGTTCATAGAAGATAACCGCGAGCAGATAGAAGAGACTGACGAGAAGACTTTGCGCCCGCAAGTGATTTCTGTTTTACGTGCCAATCGGGAGGCAAAGATAACGGAAGATTTTGTGCGCCGTCTCCGCACTACTAGTCCAGTCGTAATGGGCGTTGATGTGAACTCCGCTAAACTGAACCCGACCGACGTGCTGGCCACGGTTGGCGGCAAGGCAATTATCGCAGGTCTTGTTATGGAAAGGCTCAAGCCGGCTATCTACAAAATGCAACTCGACGTTTACGAGATGGAGAGTGAGGCGCTGGAGCAGACGATCAACGACATCCTTTTAATTGCTGAGGCCAACCGACGAAATGTTCCACCCGAGGAAATTGTCCGCACCGAAGTTACAGACAAATCACGCCCACCCACTGAGGCTGAAATCTCGAAATTTTATACTGAGAATAAGGCTCGGATTGGTCGAGAACTGGATGTAGTTCGGCCCCAGCTCACCCAGTATTTGCAGGAACAGAGCCGCCATCAGCTTCAGCGCACCATGGCGGAAAAACTTCGTAAGGGTGCACAGGTACGTTTACTTATTTCTGAGCCTCAGCCGCCAACTCAAAACATCAGCACTGACGATGATCCTAGTCGAGGTTCGGCCAACGCACCGGTTACTATCGTCGAGTTTACGGATTACCAGTGCCCTTCATGTGCCGCGATGCATCCTGTGCTGGAAGACGTGGTCAACTCCTACGGCAACAAAGTCAGATTGGTAGTGCGCGATTTTCCGTTGTCGATGCACGCTAATGCTCGCAAAGCCGCCGAAGCGGCCAACGCCGCGCACGCCCAGGGCAAATTCTTTGAGTACACGGCTCTGCTCTTCAAACGACAGAACGCTTTGGACGTGCCATCGCTCAAGAAGTATGCATCCGAACTCGGATTGGACCGCGCTCGTTTCGATTCAGCGTTAGACGGTGGGACCTTCGCCGCTGAAGTGCGCCACGATGTTTCCGATGGCGAGATGTACGGGGTTGACAGCACACCGTCAATCTTTATTAACGGAGTCTTCCTTACGTCGTTGAGTGCTGATGATCTGAAAGCAGCGATTGATCGAGCTCTTGGCTCTACTTCACCGACCAAAGCCCCTGGAAATCAGTAGCCCCCGTGGATTAATCTTTCTGAGTCTACCAGCGCCGATCAATATTAGTTGGCGTCAAAGTCGCTGCTCCCCCAAGATATAGTAATCCCCCTTTTATCCATTCGGTTCCCCTTGTCGAGGGTCATGGTCTATTTACTTTTGACCATCACCACTCCTAAAAACAATAAGGTAACTTGATCTCCCGAACGAACGGTCTCAAGGCGGCCAATGAAGATCAACTACCTAACCGTGATAATCTTCAGTGCATCTGACAACCCCCAATTATTGGCTCCGGTAGCGAGCTTGTGATTTGGAGGTTTGTCTTTTGTTACTCTGGAAGATAAGACTCCCAAACGAAAGTGAAACGTTGTTTTCAAGTTGAGAACGAGAGGGCATAGATGGTCCTACTGAAGACTAAACATTTCAAACGATATAAAGACGTGGCAATGCTGATGGTCAAGTACGGCCGCTCCGATTTGGTTAAACAGGCTGGACTGTACGAGGACATTGAGCTTGATGAAGCAAAGCTTGAGACTTCGGCGCCAAAGGCCGAGGAACTGGCGACGGACTTAGAAAAGCTTGGACCAACGTTTATTAAGTTGGGGCAATTGCTCTCTACGCGCGCGGACCTTTTGCCGGCTCCCTACCTGGAAGCCTTGACGCGACTTCAGGATCGAATCGAACCGTTTCCCTACGAGGAAGTTGATCGCATCGTCTCAGGGGAACTTGGAGTTCGCATCTCCAAGGCGTTTGCCGAATTTGATGCGCAACCTCTGGCAGCGGCTTCTCTGGCCCAGGTGCACAGAGCATACATGCGTGACGGCCGAGCGGTGGTCGTTAAGGTCCAGAGACCAAACATTCGCGACCAGATCGTTGAGGACTTGGAAGCGCTCGAGGAGTTTGCGCAATTCATGGACGCTCACACCGAACTGGGCAAGCGATACGAATTCGGCAACATGCTGATGGGGCTGCGCAAGAGTTTATTGCAAGAGCTTGATTTTTCGACGGAAGCTAAGAACCTCCTGATGTTCGCTGAGAACCTCAGGGAGTATGAACGGATTATCATTCCTGAACCGATTCTGAACTACACCACCTCACGCTTGCTCACCATGGAGTACATTCCGGGGAAAAAAATCACCGATGTGAGCCCCCTAAGGCTATTGGAGATTGACGGTCCGGGACTTGCGGACGAGCTTTTTCGGGCCTACCTACAACAGATGCTGGTTGATGGTGTATTTCATGCAGATCCTCATCCGGGAAATGTTTTCCTTACTGATGATGAACGCATAGCTTTGCTTGATCTGGGAATGGTAGCCCGGTTGGTGCAAAGTTTTCACGACAACTTACTGCGCTTGTTGTTGTCGATCAGCGAGGGGAGAGGAGAGGATGCCGCGGAAACGGCGATCAAAATGGGTGAGGCCAAGCCGGGCTTCGACCGCTCAGAATTCGTACGCAGGGTGGCCGATCTCGTGGCAGATAATGCGGACGTTACTTTGACTCGCATCGATGCTGGCCAGGTTGCGCTTGAGATAACGAGGATTGCCGCTGACTGCTGGTTTAGGCTTCCTTCCGAGTTCACCATGATGGCCAAAGCCCTACTCAATCTGGATCGTTCTGTTTACACACTTGATCCCGGCTTCGATCCAAATGCTGTGATCCGCGAGCGTGCAACCGAGATCTTACAAAGGAATGTGTTGAAGACTCTGGCGCCTGGAAACTTGCTGAGCGGCGCGGTCGAGGTGAAAGAGTTTGTTGAGAAGCTTCCGACGCGCGTTAATAGGATTCTGGATGCTGTTGGTAATAACGAATTAAAAATTCGAGTCGACGCTATCGATGAAAAGGTGGTACTCGAAGGACTGCAGAAAGTCGCAAATAGAATCTCACTGGGACTTGTGTTGGCAGCTTTGATTGTTGGAGCAGCAATGCTGATGAGGGTGGAAACGTCGTTTCGCATTCTGGGGTATCCAGGATTCTCAATGATCTTTTTCCTGATCGCTGCCATTGCGGGTATAGCTCTGGCTATTAACATTGTGATGAACGATGTTAAAGCGCGAAGGAAAACCAAGAACGAATAAATCAGGACCGTAAGCGTCGCAAGATTAGAGAGATCTAGTCGTTCTCTTGGTAGCGTTGATAGGAGGGAATGATGAAATACGTCTTTACATTTTTAGCGGCACCATTGGTCGCGGCTCTTTTTTTCCAGTGCCTGTCGATTAAGCCTCCGATTCGTATTAACACGGATTTAGCAGTTCTGCAGCAGGAAGGTCGGATGAATAAAGGCACTTGGGGCGGAAACCATATTTCAGTAGAAGTAAGTGATGAAGGCGCCAGAATCGAGTATGACTGCGCGCATGGCACGATTACTGAGCCGCTTAAGGTCGATAGCCAGGGAAGGTTCTCTGCAAAAGGTACACACGTAAGAGAACGCGGTGGTCCAGTCCGTGCAGGTAGCGAGGATCAAGGTGAGCCGGTTGTTTACTCAGGCACTACGGACGGCAAAACCGCAACTCTTAAGGTTGTCAGTTCCTCTACGAAAGAGGTTATAGGAACCTTCACACTCACTTTGGGAAAGAGGACCCGGTTAATGAAGTGCCTTTGAGTAATTGAATAGGAAAGCGCTACCTGATCTTTTCATCATTAAAGTTAGCCAGATAAATGGCGTCAGGCGCAAAAAAGGCTGGTGGAATCCACCAGCCTTTTTAGTTTCTATCAAAGGACTAACACGCGAAGGTCGGATGCGAGTTAAGGAGTAGGAGACTGGCTTCGTTTACGGCGTCTGAGGGAAGCGGCGCCTGCCAGACCACTCGCGAGCAGCAACATGCTGGCCGGTTCAGGAATCGGGTTTTGACCACCCGGAGTAACCATGATGGTGAACTCCTGAGTGGCGAGAATGTTCTGATCTTGATC
>Ga0079218_10000665_pt1 | contig 10853 bp, 10 predicted proteins | sample NCCompost_FD_77181 | JGI IMG/M metagenome (GOLD analysis project Ga0079218, IMG submission 77181) | Agricultural soil microbial communities from Utah to study Nitrogen management - NC Compost | ecosystem: Environmental > Terrestrial > Soil > Agricultural land | place: USA: Utah | collected... | reverse complement strand
GATTTCCGCCCAGCGCAGAGACTCGAGCGCGTCGGCGTACTTCTCGCGGCGCTCCCACGACCGGCGCAGGTTGGAGAGGACCCGCGAAAGGATCGCGCGCTCCGTGTCCGGCGCGAAGATCTCGTCGGGGAGCGTCAGGGTCGTGCCGAAGACGGCGCTCACGCGGCGGGCGACGGAGTCGCGGTTGCGGACGACGCCCCCGTCGAACGGGTCGAGGTACGTCTCCTGCGGCAGGGCCTCGCCTCCCACGACGAAGTGTCCCGGCAGTCCGACGCCGGAAAGCTCGAGGCCCGCCTGCCGGGCGACCTCGACGGTTACGATCGAAAGCGTGATCGGCATTCCGCGGCGGCTCGCGACGACGCGCGCGACCGACGAGTTCTCCGGCTCGTCGTAGGACTCCTGGTCGCCGCGGAAACCCGCCTCGGCGAAGAGGACCTGGCGGAGGGCTTCGATCGGATCCTCGCGCGCCGCCATCCGTTCGCGTACGCGCGCCGCGAGCGCCGCAACCTCGGTGCGCGCCGCTTCGAGGTCTTCCGCCGGATCGACGAGCTCCGACACGAGCAGGGCGCCCTCGAAGACGTCGAGGTCCTCGCTCGCGGCGAAGAACTGAAAGCGCAGGAGGAGCTTTTCGCGGTCGTTCATTACCCTTCAGAGCTTGCGAGCAATCGCTACGCCGTCCCGCAGGGGCACGATCACCGACTCGAAGTCCCGGCGCGCGAATAGGCGCCGGTTGAACTCCCGGATCGCCTCGGTATCGGGGTCGCGAGCGGTCCGGTCGACGACCTTGCCGGACCAGAGCACGTTGTCCGCGAGCAGGAATCCGCCCGGGCGGACGCGGGGGGCCGCCGCCTCGAGCGCCTCCGGATACCCGTCCTTGTCGATGTCGATGAAGACGACGTCGAATTCTCCCGTGGTCGACGCGAGGCTCGCCACGGCGTCCCCGACGCGGATGTCGATCCGGTCGGAGAGGCCCATTCGCTCGAAGTAACCGGCGGCCTCGCGCGCGTTCTTTTCGCTCCCGTCCGTGTAGAGGACCGAGCCCCCCGGACCGACCGCGCGCGCGAAGAAGGACGTCGAGTAACCGATGGCGCTGCCGAGCTCGCAGACGCGCCGCGCTCCGATCGACCGCGCGAGGAGGGCGAGTAGAGTCGCCACCGCCGGTCCGACGATCGGTACGTTGCGCTCGCGCGCCGTGGCCTCGATCTCGACGAGAAGCGGATCGCGCGGCGGAAGCACGTCGATCAGGTACCGGTCGAGCTCGGGCGACACGAGGGGCGTCACGAAGGAAAGCTATCAGCTGCCGCCCTCGCCGAGGCCCTTCTATAAGATCCGGACGTGCCGCACGAGCCGGGACCGGTCGAGAGAATCCTGTCCGGCTTCCCCGCGAGCGAGCTCGACGCGCTGGGCGAGATGCGTCGAGACCTCCACCGGCATCCGGAGACCGCGTTCGAGGAGAGCCGCACCGCGGCGAAAGTCTCCGATGCGCTTCGGGTGCTCGGTCTCTCGCCGCGCAACGGCGTGGGCCGGACCGGCGTCACGGCGGACCTCCGCGCCGGCGGCAATCGCCTCCTCGTGCGCGCGGACATGGACGGGCTTCCGCTGACCGAGGCGAGCGGCGTGGACTTCGAGTCGGAGATCTCGGGACGCATGCACGCGTGCGGGCACGACGGCCACGTCGCGATCGCCCTCGCCGTCGCCGCGCGGCTGACGCGCGATCCCGCCGACCGACCCGTGCGATTCGTGTTTCAGCCCGCGGAGGAGCGGGGCGGCGGGGCGCGCGCGTGTGTCGCGGACGGGGTCCTGGAAGGCGTGGGCGCCGCCGTCGGGCTCCACCTATGGAACCAGCTTCCCGTCGGACGCGTCGGAGTCAACCGCGGCGCGCTCATGGCGGCGGTGGACGAGTTCGAGATCCACGTCGAAGGGCGGGGCGGCCACGGCGCCGCCCCGCACGAAGCGACCGATCCGATCGTCGCGGCGGCCCGCATCATCGAAGCGGTCCAGACGATCGTGTCGCGGGAAATCTCCCCGCAGGACGCCGCCGTCGTGACGATCGCGAGCGTCCACGGCGGGGACGCGTTCAACGTCATTCCGTCCGACGTCCGGATGACCGGCACCGCGCGCTGGTTCCGCGAGGCGACCGGCGACGCCATAGCCACCAAGCTCGAGCGGATCGTGTCGGCCACCGCGGCCGCCGCCGGCGTCTCGGCCCGACTCGACTACCGTCGCATCAACCGGCCGACGGTCAACGATCCGGCGGTGGCGGACGTCGTGATCGAGGCGGCGAGAGAGCTTCTCGGCGAGGAGAACGTCGACACGGACACGCGGACGATGGGGGGCGAGGACATGTCCGTGTACCTCGACCGCGTGCCCGGCTGCTTCTTCTTCGTCGGCTCGGCGCCGGCCGGCGAGCACCGGCCCCACCACTCCCCGCGCTTCGCGATCGACGAACGCGCGCTCGCGATCGGCGTGACGCTCCTGGACGCGGTGGTGAGACGTCTCTAGGTGCAGGCCCTCACCGCCGTCTTCCTCACCCTCTACCTCGCGCTCGTCCTCGCCGTCGGTTTTTTCTGGCGCCGCCGCGCCGGAAGGGACGACGCCTCCTACTTCGTCGCGGACCGGAGCCTCTCGACGTTCTGGGGCTTCCTCGGGCTCGCGTCGCTCACGACCGGCGGCTCGACGACGATCGTGCTCGCGGCGTTCGTCTACGCGAACGGGATCTCGGGCCTGTGGCTCGACTTCGCCGGCGCGCTCGGACTCCTCCTCCTCGGCCTCTTCCTCGCGCGGCGGATCCGGCGCGAGGGCGCCGTCACCCTGCCGGAGATCGTCGGCCGCCAATACGGTCCGGGGGCGCGGCGCGCGGCGGCGGCGCTCGTGCTCGTCTCGGAAATCGTCTGGTTCGCCCTCCTCGTCGAAGCGACCCAGACCGTGCTGACCGCGGCGCTCGACGTGCCGCCGCTTCCCGCGCTCTTGGCCTCGACCGCGGTGTTCGTCGCATACACCGCGCTCGGCGGCCAGTTCGCGGTCGCCCGGACCGACCTCGTCCAGTTCGGCGTCATGGTCGCCGCGATCCCCGGCGTCGCCCTGTACTTCGCGCTCTCGCGCGCGTCCGGCCTCGACGGGCTTCCCGCGGAAGCGTGGACCTTCCCGTTCTCGCCGGGGATCGGTCCGGGCGAGGTGTTCGGTCTCCTCGTGCTCGTCGGCCTGCCGCACCTCGTGGGGAGCGACGTCTACGCGAAGCTCCTCTCCTGCCGCGACGAAGAGACCGCCCGCCGCGCCGCGCTCCTCGCCGCGGTCTCCAAAGTCGCCTTCGGGCTCGCCGTCGCCGCGATCGCGCTCGCCGCGCGCAAGGCGCTGGCGCCCGTCGAGCCGGGGCAGGCGCTGCCGGCGGCGATCCTCGGCTTTCTCCCGCCGGCCGCGGCGGCGCTCGTGCTCGTCGCGCTCGTCGCCACGATGCAGACCTCGGCCGACGTCGTCCTCCTGTCCGCGTGCGCCGTCACGGTCCGCGACCTCTTCCCTGCTTTCTCGAAGCGCGGAACCGGCGTCGGCGCGGCGCGCGCGCTCGCCCCGGTCTACGGGGCGCTCGGTCTCGCCGTGGCGGTCGCGCTCGGACAGAACGTCGTCGAGACCCTGAAGCTCGGCTACTCGATCTTCGCCGCCGGGATCATCCTGCCGGTGCTCGCGGCGATGCTTCCGGAAGGCGCGCGGCCGCCGGCTCGGGGAGCGATCGCCGCGATGATCGCCGGCGGCGCGGTCGCCGCTCTCGGCCGCTTCGTTCCCGCCATCGCGTTCGGGGTCGACCCGGTCCTCGTCGGTACCGGCGTGAACTTCTCGATCCTCCTCCTTTCCGGCGCGTGGAAGCGCGTCACGAGTCTCCCCTCTCGAGTCTCCCGGCCCACATGACCGACAAAGAACGAGTCGAGAGCGGCGCGAGCCACCCCGCGTTCCTGAAGCCCGCGGGCCCGAACCTCGGCCTCGCCCCGCCGCGCGGGGAGACCGCGCCGCGCCGCGGGATGTTCTCTTCGCTCTCGCACGCGCCCTTCCGGCGCTACTGGATCGGTCTCTTCCTGTCGAACATCGGCACCTGGATGCAGGTCGTCGCCCAGGGGTGGCTCGTCCTGCGGCTCTCCGACTCGGCGCTCGTGCTCGGCCTCGTCGGATTCATCGGATCGATCCCGACCCTCCTCCTCGCGCCGCTCGCCGGGGTCGCGGCGGACCGCGTCGACCGGCGCAAGCTCCTTCTGACCACCCAGCTCACGCAGATGGGTTGCGCCGCGATACTCGCGGCCGCGACCGGTTTCGGCTTCGTCTCGGTACCGCTCGTCGCCGCGGTCGCGATCGTGAACGGGGTCGCCAACGCTTTCACCATGCCCTCCCACCAGTCGCTCTTTCTCGACCTCGTGGGCCGCCAGGACCTCCTGAACGCGATCTCGCTCAACTCGATGCAGTTCAACCTCTCGCGGGTCATCGGGCCCGTGATCGCGGGTCTGACGATCGCCGCCTTCGGCGAGGCGGGCTGCTTCGCGTTGAACTCGGTGTCGTACCTCGCCGTGATCGCGGCGCTCGCGGCGCTGCCGCGGCTCTCGCGCCGCCGCGCGGGCAGCCGCGGCGCGTGGGTGGACCTCCGGATCGGAGTGCGGTTTGCGCGGAGGCGGCCCCTCATCGTGACGCTTCTCGCGATCGCCGCTTCGCTCGCGGTGTTCGGAACTCCCGCGGTGACCCTCGCTCCGCTCTTCGCGCGCAAGCTGCTTCACGTCGGTCCGGAAGGGCTCGGCGGGATGCTCTCGGCGGTGGGGCTCGGCGCGGCGGCTTCCGCCCTCTTTCTCGCGTCCCTCGGCGATTTCCGGAGAAAGGGAGAGGCGATTCTCCTCGCGTCCTTCGGTTTCGCGCTGTCGCTCGCCGGACTCGGGGTCTCGCGCAGCTACGCCCTCTCCCTCGCTTTTCTCGCGCTCCTCGGCGCGTCGATGTCCTCGTCCGCTTCGCTCATCAACACGCTCCTGCAGACGAGCGCCCCGGACCGGCTTCGCGGCCGCGTCATCTCCCTCTATGCGCTCGCGTGGCTGGGGCTCGTGCCCGTCGGAAACCTCCAGGCGGGCGCGGTCGCGGAACGGTTCGGCCCCGCGGCCGCGCTGTTCGTCGGGGCCACGGGGATCGCGCTGACCCTTCTGACGGTGCGAATGCTCGGGGGAGCGGCCTTCGACGGCGAGCGGACCGTCCGCCCGACTGCCGGCGGATAGCGAAGCTCCTCCTGGGCTATATTTCCCATCCCCGATGAGGCGGTTTGACGGCGCCGCGCGCGTCGCGGTCCTGTGCGCGGTCGTGGTCGCCGTCGCCCCGGCGAGCACGAAGGGCCAGGAACCGCTTCCCCCCCGGGGCCGCCACAAACACGCGGTTCACCGGTTCTTCCCCGATCTCGACTCCCGCCTGAACGCGGTCCGGTACGGTCGGTGGCGAGCCGTCGAGATCGCGTGGACCGGCGGGATCAATCCCGCGCTCGACCGGGCCTTCTCGTCCTATCTGCTTTCGCTCCTTGCCGAGCCGCCGCGGTTCCCGCCCGAGGCCGAGCTCGTGTCGCCCCGCTTCGCGCGGGAGGCGACCCCGGTTTTCCGCGCGCTCCGCTGGGGCCAGGTCCTCGAGCAACAGGTCGGCGACGTGCTCGCCTCCGCCGACGCGACGCCGGAGACGACCGCCGCCCGGCTCGCCCGGGCCCTCGGCGTCTACCGGGGCGAGCGGTGGGCGCTTTCCGAGCCGGAGACGCCCGCGGCCCCGGCCGAGGCGCTCGCTCTCGCCCCGCAGTCCGCCCGGATCCTGCTGTCCGGCACGCGGCTCTTCGTTCTCGCCGCGGAGGCGGTCGCGGCGTCGGACTTCGGACAGCAGCGCTGGAAGGTGCGGGACACGATCGCCGACTTCGACTCCTCCCTCGCCCGCGACAAGGCTCTCGAGGAGGCGACGTACCGCGTGGCGGCGCCGACGGTGGCCGAGCGCCATCCCGAAGTCGCGGCCCACCTCGACCGCCTGGCGCGGTTCCGCGCCGAGGTGTACGGAGCTCTCGTCCCCGGAGGGGCGACCCTCGAGGCGCGGAGGGACCGCGACGCCCGCCTTCGCGCGGTGGCGAGGCGCTACGGGTTGCCGGTCGAGGGAATCGGTGCGGACTAGCTCGATCAAGGGAGCGGCCGTCATCGGCTCGCTCTTGCTCGCGGCCGTCCCGGCGTCCGCCCAGTTCCTCTCGAACCTCGAGAGGGAACGGCCGGTCGCGGTCGAAGACGCCACCCCCGTTCCCTACCGCGGCCTCTCCGCCGCTCTCGACTGGACCTACAACGTGCGCCGCGGGGGTTTGAACGACGAGGGGCCCGGCTGGACGCTCGTCTACGGCGCCGTCCGGAACCTCGAGCTCGGCGCGTCACAGCGCTACGTCACGAGCCCGGGGAGGAACGCCCTGCGGGGCATCTCGTCCGGCGACCTCGAGCTCCACGCGCTCTACGGGATCGTCACCGAAGGCGCGAACCGGCCCGCGCTCGGCGCCCGGATCGCGGTCGCCTTCCCGACCGGGCTCGACTCGCGAGGCACCGACCTCCAGCTCGCGGGTCTCGCGACCCGGTCGTTCGACGCCCTGCGCGTGCACTTCAACGCCCGGTGGACGCGCCTCGGCGACACGGTGCCGACGGAGCGCGCGAACCGGCTCGAGGGCGGTCTCGCGGTCGACTTCCTCGCGGGCCCGCGCGGGCGCACCGACACGCTTCTCCTCGTCAGCGTGACGGTGCGTTCGAGCCCCATCCTGGAGGGACCGGCCGTCGTGGACGCGGAGATCGGCGCGCGCCATCGCGTGGGCGTCCAGACGATCCTCTTCGGGGGGTTGGGATCGGAGCTCTCCGACAAGCCCGACCGGCCCCGGCTCCGGGCGCGGGTCGGGCTGTCGCACGTGTTCTAGCCCGGCGCGGCAAAGAGGATGAACTTCCGCGTCTTCGACTGCCACGTCCACGTCCAGCCGTGGCAGGAGCTCCATCCCGCGGCCCTGGCGGTGATGACTCGGGGTCGAACCGATTCGGAGCTCCTCCAGCGCGTGCTCGCGAGCCCCGACGAGCTCCTCCGCCTCCTGGACGACGAGGGGGTCGAGCGCGCCGCGCTCATCAACTACGTCGCCCCGGAGGTGATGGGCTTCCAGGAGTCGGTCAACGCGTGGGTGTCGCGGTTCGTCTCGGGGCACGAAGACCGCCTCGTCTCCGTCGGCTCGATCCACCCCCGGCGGACCCGCGACGCCCGCGGCGACACCCTCCGGCTCTTCGACGAGCTCGGCCTCCGGATGCTGAAAATTCACCCGCCCCACCAGCTCTTCGCCGCGAACGGCTACCTGGCGGGCGACGAGGCGCTCGCGGAGATCTATCGCGCGGCGGAGGAGCGCGGCCGGCCCGTCATGATCCACACCGGGACGTCCATCTTTCCCGGCGCCCGAAACCGTTTCGCGGACCCGATGGCGGCCGACGACGTCGCGCTCGACTTTCCGAGGCTCCCGCTGATCCTCGCTCACGCGGGTCGCCCGCTCTACATGAAAACGGCGATGTTCCTCGCGCGGCGCCATGCCAACGTCCACCTGGACCTCTCCGGAATCCCGCCGGCGAAGCTCCTCGAGTACCTGCCGCGCCTCGAGGAGCTGTCGGCGCGCTGCCTGTGGGGCACCGACTACCCGAGCCCCGGCGTCGCTTCGATGCGCGGCAACGTCGAGGCGTTTCTCGCCCTCGGGCTGTCGGACGGCGCGAAGCGCCGGATCCTCTTCGACAACGCCGCCGCGCTCTTCGGCAGCTGATAGCTTTATCGCCGTGCGCGTCCTCGTCGTCGGAGCCGGCGTGATGGGCCGCGGGATCGCGGGGTTGTGCGCCCTCCGCGGGCACGACACCCGGGTCTTCGACGCAGACCCCGAAGCGCAACGTCAGGTGCGCGGCTCCGTCGAGTCCTCCTGGGCGCGCGCGGTCGAGCGCGGCAAGGTGGCCGCGGAGGCGGCGGACGGCGCGCGAAAGCGGCTGCGGATCGTCGAACGGCTCCGGGACACCCGCGACGTGGACTTCGTCATCGAGGCGGTCCCGGAGGCGTTGGACCTGAAACGGCTCGTCCTGGGCGAGCTCGACGACCTCTGCCCGGCGGGAACGGTCCTCGCCTCCAACACCTCTTCGCTCTCGATCAGCCGCATCGCGCGGGCGACCGGCCGGCGGGACCGGGTGATCGGCATCCACTTCTTCAATCCCGTCGCCGCGATGCCCTTGGTCGAGGTCGTGCGCGGCGAAGACACGTCCGCGGAAACCGAGCGCCGCGCGCTCGAGCTCGTCGCCTCGCTCGGCAAGGAGGCGGTGCGGGTCCGGGATTCGCCCGGTTTCGCGACGTCCCGCCTCGGCCTCGCGCTCGGGCTCGAGGCGATGCGGATGGTCGAGGAAGGTGTCGCCCGGCCCGAAGACATCGACCGCGCGATGGAGCTCGGATACGGCCACCGGATGGGGCCGTTGAAGACGAGCGACCTCGTGGGGCTGGACGTCCGTCTCGCGATCGCGGAGACGCTCTCGAGCGAGCTCCCGGGCAAGCGGTTCGAGCCGCCGGCGATCCTGAGAGCGATGGTCGAGGAGGGGCGGACCGGAAAGAAGTCGGGCCACGCCTTTTACCGGTGGGAGGGGGACAAGCCTCTCCCGTCGGACGAGCAGGAAGCTCCGACGCCAAAGGGGAAGTCCGCGTGAACGACCGGCGCGGTCTCGTCGTCGGAGTGGTTCTGCTCCTCCTGGGAGCGTTCTTCGTCCTGTCGCGGACGTTCCGGTTCTCGGGCCCCGGACCGATCCTCGTCCTGATCGGGGCGATTTTCCTCGCGCTCTCGGCGCTGCGCCGAGCCCGCGGTCCGCTCCTCCCGGGCGGGGTCCTCCTCGGGCTCGGTACCGGCTTCCTGTTGCGCGAGCCGCTCGAAGGGATCTTTCCTCACTGGGCCACGCTCCTCCTCGGCCTCGGCGCGGGCTTCCTCCTCGTGGCGGTGCTCGACCGCGCGACCGGTCGCGACCGGCGCCCGTCGCCGCTCCTGCCGGGAGTCGTGCTCGTCCTCGTCGCGCTCGTCGGAGCCTTGACGCGGCAGGAGGCGTTCGCGGAAGCGTTCGCCCGGCTGCGAGACCTCTGGCCGTGGGCCCTCGTGCTCGCGGGGGTCGCGCTCGTGGCGCAGGCGATGTTTCGGAAGCGAGGGGCGTAAGCCCGACTGTCATTCCGAGGAGCGCAGCGACGAGGAATCTGTGGCTCTGTCGGAAGGACACAGATCCTCCCGGAGCCCGCCCGGAGCGGAAGACTCGCGGTCGAGAGGGACACAGATCCCTCCCGGAGCCCGCCTTGAGCGGAAGACTCTCGGTCGAGAGCGACACAGATCCCTCGCGGAGCCTGCCCTGAGCGGAAACTCTCGGTCGAGAGGGACACAGATCCCTCGCTTCGCTCGGGATGACAAGAAAGGCGAAGGGCTCGGGATGACAAGAAAGGCGAAGGGCTCGGGATGACAAGAAGTGCGAAGGGCTCGGGATGACAAGAAAGGCGAAGGGCTCGGGATGAAGGAGGCAGCTACGAGAGGTCGAGGAGCTTCGGCACCGGAGGCCGCGCCGCTCCCGGCCCGGAGAAGGGGCGCGGCGCCGCGAGGAGCCGGACCGTGAGCACGAGGAGGACGATCCCGACGATGATCAGGACGCCGGTGAAGCCGGTCGCGAGGCGGTGATACCGCTCGAGCAGGATCCGGGACGCGTCGGCCGCCGGCAGCTGGTCGATCAGTCCGGGGGCCTCCTGCCGGATGCGGTCGATCGGCGGGATCAGGAGCTCGCGGACGACGAGGGCGGCGAAGAATCCCGCCACCGGCAGTCGGGTGAAGAGACTCCGCGTGAGCCGCGGAAACCGATCCCGGCCCAGGTACCACGCGGTCGCGAACAGGACGCCGAAGGCGACCTCCGCAATCAGGCACGCGGCGGACAGGACGGGGCTCACGACTCTCGCCGCGAGATCCCGCGTGGGAAGGACGCGGAAGAGCGACGGCGCGACGACGGCGCCGAAAAAGAGAAAGGGGCCGATCGCGAGGACGAGCGCCGACAGGTGGAGGAAGAGGACGGGCGCTTCGAACCGTCTATCCGGGCGCATATTCGGCGGTCACCGGCGGAACCCGGCCCTCCCGGGCCGCCCGGTCGAGCAGCGTCTGCACCGCCTTCCGTCCCTCCGGGCCATATCCCCGCGTCCACTCGTTGACGTACATCTCCACGAACCGGTCCGCGCGCGCCCGGTCGAGCCCCCGCGAATACGCCAGGGCGTGGGTGAGGGCATCCTCGCGGTGGGCGAGGCCGAACTCGATCGAGCGGCCGAGGGCGCGGGAGATGCGGGCGATCCGGTCGGGGCCGAGGTCGCGCCGGACGACGTTTCCGCCGAGCGGCAGCGGAAGGCCCGTTTCGTCCTTCCACCACCGGCCGAGGTCGACGACAAGGACGAGTCCCGCGTCGGCGAACGTCAGCTGTCCCTCGTGGATGAGGAGTCCCGCCTCGAGCTCGCCGGCGGAGACTCTCTCCCCGATCGTGTCGAACGGAGCTTCCATCGTCCGAACCCCGGGCGCCCAGAGAGAGAGCGCGAGCGCGGCGGTCGTCCATTTTCCGGGCGAAGCCACCGGCACTCTCCCCGACGCGATCTCCTCGCGCGGGATTGGGGAGCGGGCGACGACGACCGGCCCGTATCCGTCGCCGAAGGAGGCGCCGTGCGGGAGGAGGAGGTATCGGTCCGCGAGGTACGCGTACGCGTGAAAAGAGACGGCGGTGACGTCGAGCTCCCCCGCCATCGCCCGGCGGTTGAGCGACTCGATGTCGGAGAGCTCATGAGAG
>Ga0079218_10000664_pt1 | contig 10859 bp, 9 predicted proteins | sample NCCompost_FD_77181 | JGI IMG/M metagenome (GOLD analysis project Ga0079218, IMG submission 77181) | Agricultural soil microbial communities from Utah to study Nitrogen management - NC Compost | ecosystem: Environmental > Terrestrial > Soil > Agricultural land | place: USA: Utah | collected... | reverse complement strand
TCGTCGAGAATCAGCGCCCCGGAATTGACGAGATCCTTGGAACGCTGCATCCGAAGCTGGGCCGCGCGCGTCGCATCGGAATCACCGGGCCGCCCGGCGCCGGCAAGAGCACGATAACGAACCTCGTCACGAAAGCGTTCAGAGACGAAGGACTCAGTGTGGGAATTGTCTGCGTCGATCCGACCTCACCCTTCACCGGCGGCGCCCTCCTCGGAGACCGCGTTCGAATGGAGACCGTCGCGCTCGACACGGGGGTCTTCATCCGGTCGATGGCCACGCGAGGATCGCTTGGCGGACTTGCAGCATCGACGCGGGAGGTCGCCGATGTGCTCGACGCATTCGGCTTCGATCGCGTGATCATCGAGACTGTCGGAGTTGGCCAGTCGGAGCTCGATGTGGCGAGAACGGCCGACACCACCGTGGTCGTTCTTGTCCCCGAATCGGGCGATTCGATTCAAACGCTCAAGGCCGGCGTAATGGAGATCGCCGACGTATTTGTCGTCAACAAATCCGATCGCCCTGGTGCTGACCGGCTTCGCAACGATGTCGAGCTCATGCTCGGGCTGAGAAAGGGAACGTCATATGCGAACATGCCTGCGCATCACGGAGTCGATCTGAAACGCATCATGAATCCTGCACGCGTGGCACGTGAAGAAGCGGCTGCCTCCAAGCCGGACAAATGGACGCCGCCGGTGTTGCGCGCCGTTGCAGCGAAAAACGAGGGGATAACGGAGATTGTCGAGTCCCTCGACCGGCACTTCGGTTATCTTGAGCGGACAGGTGAGCTTCGTATGCGGCGTCGCGAGCGGCTGGTCGAGCGCGTCATCGAAGTGGCTGAACGCAAGATTCGGTATCGGCTGCTCAACGACGCGAACACGATCGAATGGGTGCGTGCTCGAGTTGATGATCTTGAAGCAGGATTGGTAACGCCTTACGTCGTGGCTGACAGCCTGCTCGCAACGCACGGGCATCTAGTGAAAGGGGCGACAAAGTGACTTCGATCGATTCAGGAAAGCATGGGCTCGATGTCGCGGACCTGGATGAGAAGGACCGCGAGAACGAGCGTCTCCGTGCCGAGCTTGAAGAGTGGAAGCGAAAGTATGCGGCCGCAAAGAAGCGCGATATCGCGTTCACCAATTCCGAGCAGGAAGTAAACCCGCTCTACACGAGCCTCGACATCGAAGGCCTGCACGAGTCCGACCTTGGACTGCCCGGCTCGTACCCCTACACACGCGGCATCCATCCCACGGGATACCGCGGAAAGCTCTGGACCATGCGTCAATTCGCGGGATTCGGCAGCGCGACTGATACCAACGAGCGCTACAAGTTCCTGCTGGCGCACGGACAGACAGGTCTCTCAGTCGCCTTCGATTTTCCAACTCTCATGGGCTACGACTCGGACCATCCGCGGTCCGAGGGTGAAGTGGGCAAGTGCGGCGTCGCGATCTCGAGCCTTGCCGACATGGAAGTCCTGTTCGACGGCATCCCGCTCGACAAGGTGTCGACGTCGATGACGATCAACGGGCCCGCGGTAATTCTTTACGCGTTCTACCTCGCTGCGGCGGAGAAGCAGGGGGTAGATCTCACGCAGCTTCGCGGGACGATCCAGAACGACATCCTCAAGGAGTACATGGCGCAGCACGCATGGGTGTATCCCATCGAGCCCGCGCTACGGCTCATCGTCGACAACTTTGCATGGTCGGCCGAGCATGTGCCGCAGTGGAACACGATCTCGATATCGGGCTACCACATTCGGGAAGCGGGAGCCACCGCCGCGCAGGAGCTGGCGTTCACCCTTGCGGATGGCTTCACGTATGTCGAGCGCGGGATTGCCCGCGGCCTGGATGTGGATTCGTTCGCGCCGCGACTTTCGTTCTTCTGGGACATACACAACGATTTCTTCGAGGAGATCGCAAAGCTGCGCGCCGCGCGGCGCATATGGGCGCGGCACCTGCGCGATCGCTACGGGGCGAAGGATCCGCGATCGCTCGTCATGCGCTTTCACTCGCAGACGGCGGGAGTGACGCTCACCGCGCAGCAGCCGATGAACAACATCGTGCGCGTCGCATACCAGGCGATGGCCGCTGTACTTGGTGGAACTCAGTCCCTCCATACGAACTCGATGGACGAAACACTCGCGCTTCCAACCGAAGAGTCGGTGCAGGTTGCGCTCCGAACGCAGCAGGTTCTCGCGTACGAGACCGGCGTTCCCAACGTGATGGACCCGCTCGGCGGATCGTACTACGTCGAGGCCCTCACGTCGCAGCTGGAGGAGGAGGCGGAAGATCTCTTCCGCCAGATCGAAGAGGTCGGCGGAGTCGTGCAGGGGCTCGAGACCGGGTGGCTTCAGCGGAAGATCGCCGAGTCGGCCGCGCGTCAGCAGTGGGAGATCGAGCAGCACCGGAGAGTGATCGTCGGCGTAAATGAGTTTGTGACCGACGAGCCCGAGCTGACCATTCCATTGCTGAAGATCGGAGACACCGAAAAGGAGCAGCGAGAGCGACTCGCGCATCTGCGTGAAACGCGGGACAACGCGCTCGTTGAAAAGCGCCTCCAGGAGCTGCGTGATGCGGCGCGAACCGATGAGAACATGATGCCGCACATCCTCGACGCGGCGCGGGCGTACTGCACGCTCTACGAGATACGAGCCGCGATGGAAGATGTTTTCGGAGCGTACCGCGAGCCTGTCTTCTTCTGAGGAACTACCAGGCGCAGACCGGCGGAGCCGGAGCAGAGACGCAGAAACCGCAGAAAGGGCAGAAACCGAAAGGGGAGTGGTGGGAGACGTACTTCGACTCTCACTATCTCCTCGAGTACGAGCCGATCTTCACTCCTCAACGGGACCGATCGGAAGTCGCCCGCGTGATGGAGGTGATCGGCCTGCCCTCCGGCTCGAAGATTCTCGACGTTCCGTGCGGACAGGGCAGGCACGCTCATCTGCTGGCCGAAGCGGGATTCAACGTCGAAGGGCTCGATTACTCTGAGCCGCTCCTGAAGATTGCGCGGCGGCGCGGAACCGGACCAAATCTTCACTACACCCGCGGCGACATGCGGCGCTTGCCGTCGCGGTGGGCAGGCAGATTCGATGCGGTCGTGAACCTGTTCACGTCGTTCGGATTCTTCGGCGATCCGGCGGATGACGCGCGGGTAATTCGTGAGTTCGCTCGCGTGCTCAAACCGGGCGCGGTTCTGCTGTGGCACGGCGGAAGCCGCGATGGAGTGATGGCGCGGTTTCTTTCGCGCGACTGGTGGGAGACGAACGACGGAACTCTCGTTGCTCATGAGCGTTCGTTCGATCCGTTGTCTGGCATTCTCGAGATCGAATCGACCTGGCGAGGCGCCGGAAAGCGTCCTGGCCGGCGGAAGCATCGTATTCGTCTTTACACCGCGACGCGGCTTTCTGAGTTGTGCGCTGATGCCGGGCTGATCGTCGAAGAGGCGTTCGACGGATTCCATGATCGCGCATTGAGCAGGCGGTCAAGTGAGATGATGCTCATGGCGCGAAAAACCTGACGCTTTGATTCCACGCTAGAGGTCCTGTATGACCATTCACCGCATGTTGATGGCAGCGGGAATCGTGCTGGCCGGCGTATCCACTGCCGCTGGACAGACGGCCATTGGCGCAAGCTCGTCCGCGTCGAATTCACTGGCGCGTCGCGTTGATTCTCTATTCCTGCGCGAGATACGCCGCGACGGGCCCGGGTGTGCGGTCGGCGTTTACAAGGACGGAAAGCCCGTGCTGAGCCGCGGCTACGGATTGGCGAGCGTCGAAGATCGGCGACCGATCACCGCGAGAACGACGTTCAACCTTGGGTCCGCCTCGAAACCATTTACGGCTCTTGCAGCACTCATGCTGGAGCAGCGCGGCAAGCTCTCGCTCGACGACGACGTTCGACGCTACGTACCCGAGCTGCCAGACTACGGAACTCCGATCCGCGTTCGCGATCTGATCCAGCATACCAGCGGGTTGCGGGACTATGGAGCGCTTGAAACGCTTGGCGGGAAGTCAGTGGCAACGATGGCTGAGTTCATCGGGCTGCTTGCGTCACAGCGGGCGCTCAATTTCACGCCTGGCACGCAACACGAATACAGTCACAGCGACTACCTGGTCCTTGGCCTTGTTGTCGAGCGTGCGTCCGGCTCGGTCTTCGGGGATCACCTCGCCAGGGAAGTTCTTCGACCGATGGGAATGTCGGGAAGCGCTGTGCACGACGCTCCCGCGTCCATGATAGAGGCGCGCGCATTCGGACACACGGTCTCATCGAACGGGGTCCGTATACGGTTTCCAGACGACCAGACATTCGGTGGGACAAATCTTTACACCTCGGTAGAGGACCTGGCCCACTGGGATCGAAATCTCGAAGAGGGCCGAGTCGGTGGCCGTCAATTAATTGCGCGGATGCTGGACCGGCCTTCTCTCCCTTCGGGGACGAGAATTCCATATGCCTTCGGACTCCGCCTCGGCAGCTATAGGGGGCTCCGGAGCGTATCGCGCGGTGGACACCCAGGCGGCACGCGAAGCGAGATCATCCGATTCCCCACTGAGCGCTTTGGCGTCGCGGTCCTCTGCAACGCCGACCATCTCGAAGCGTCGCAGTTTGCTCATAGAGTCGCAGACATCTACCTGGATGGAAAAATGCAACCCGCGCGGTCTCGACCGAATCCGCCATCAATTGTCCTTGTGGACTCAACGGATCTAAAACGCTACGCAGGCGTCTATCGCCCCGTGGAACAGCCGTGGAACCTGCTGCCAATCGAGTTGAGGAATGGAGAGCTCGTGGAAGTACTCTTTGATGACGTCCGCGGCGACACACTCTTCACGATGACGCCGGCTGGGAAGGACCGGTTCTTCGAGATCGGCACCACTGGAAATGTTGGCATTTTCACTTTCCGATCTTCAGCTGACGGTGCGCCAACCCGGCTTGAGGTTTCCTGGAACGACGGCCCGGCAGAAGTGCTCGATCGCGTGCCTGATTCGCTGGTATGGCGCCCTTCAGCAGCCGCTCTCGCAGAGTACGGAGGGGTTTGGTTCAGCCCGGAACTCGACGTCAGCTGGAGGTTCGAGACGCGTCGTGATCGGCTCGTTCTGCGACGCACAGGGCAGCACGATCTCGAACTGCGGCCGGTCCAGCGCGACCAGTTCGTGCGCGGATTTGGGTCGTGGCTGAGCACCCTTGCCGCTCACCTGCAATTTCACCGGGACAGTGGAGGCAAGATTACGCACCTGACGGTGTCGACGCCGCCCGGTGAGGACTCTGCACGCGGAGTCCGTTTCGTTCGAGTGCCTCCCCAATGAACGTGGGGCTGCTAACTTTGACGCTGTATGAGACCAATTAGAGTCGTAGTCGCGAAACCCGGCCTCGATGGACACGATCGCGGCGCAAAAGTCGTTGCCGCCGCGCTTCGCGACGCCGGCATGGAGGTCATCTATACGGGTCTTCATCAGACTCCCGAGATGATTGCAGCCGCAGCTGTCCAGGAAGACGCCGATGTCATCGGACTGTCGATTCTGAGCGGCGCGCACATGACGCTGATTCCGCGGGTCCGGCAGCTCGTCGACGAGCAGGGTCGCGACGACATTCTCATCACGGGCGGTGGAATCATCCCGCGCGAGGACATGGAAGCGCTCCAGGCACAGGGCATCGGACGTCTCTTCGGACCCGGAACCCCGACGACCGAGCTGATCGACTACATAAAGGACTGGTTCGCCACCCGCGAGGCTCAGGACACCACGACCGCGGGAGCGTGACGTGACGTCACGCCTCAGGGACCTTAGCGCCGAGGTCCGCGAGTTGGAGGCAAAGCTTCGGCAGGGTGGCGGCCCGGAGCGGATTGCAAAGCTTCATTCGCAGGGCAGGCTCTCAGCGCGCGAGCGAATCACCAGACTGTGCGATCCCGGCTCGAAGTTTCTCGAGATCGGGCTTCTGGTCGCGTACGACCAGTACGATGGACAGGCGCCTGCCGCCGGCGTCGTGACCGGCGTCGGAATGATTCATGGCCGCGAAGTCGTGGTCGTCGCGAACGATGCTACTGTGAAAGCAGGATCGTGGTGGCCGGAGACTATCAAGAAGATTCTCCGCGCGCAGGAAATCGCGATGCGCTGCCGCGTGCCGATCATCTACCTCGTCGATTCGGCTGGCGTGAACCTGCCTTATCAGGGCGGCGTGTTTCCGGGACAGTACGGAGCTGCGCGCATCTTCTACTACAACTCCATCATGCGCAGATACCTGCGCATTCCGCAGCTTGCTGCGGTGATGGGACAGTGCGTTGCCGGTGGCGCATACCTTCCCGCGCTTTCCGATGTGATCCTGATGGTGAAAGGCACATCGTTCATGGGGCTCGGTGGACCCAATCTCGTGAAAGGCGCGACCGGCGAGACGATCGACGCAGAAACGCTCGGCGGCGCGACGACGCACACTGCGATAAGCGGCGTAGCGCATTACGCGACCGAAACGGAAGAGGAGTGTTTGTCCAAGCTGCGCGATCTTGTGCAGCGACTTCCCGGACCTGCGGCCGAGTCCCAGCCAGAGGATGCCTACGCGGTTCGCTTCCGGTCTTCGAGCGATCAGAGGTCCGCTCCCAAGTCCTCGGTCAGTCCGCAGTCCGAAGCCCTGTATGATCTGCTGCCATCCGATCACCGCATGTCGTACGACATGCACGAGCTGCTCGCAGCAATACTCGACAACGGCACGATCGATGAGTTTCAGGCCGATCTCGCCCGCGAGATGATCTGCGGGGACGCGACAATCGAGGGAATCCCCGTCGGAGTGATCGCGAACGGGCGCGGCCTGATCAAGGGGAAAAAGGGCGAGAAGCCGCGCTTCGGCGGAATCGTCTATGCGGAAAGCGCTGAGAAGGTCGCCTACTTCATCGATCGCTGCGACCGGCAGGGTCTGCCGCTTGTCTTTGTGCAGGACGTCTCGGGCTTCATGGTCGGACCCGAGGCGGAGCAGGGCGGAATCATTCGCGCGGGCGCGCGGTTCGTGGAAGCGATGGCCACCACGCTCGTTCCGAAGATCGTCCTTACGGTCAATCACGCTTCAGGCGCCGGGTACTACGCGATGGCAGGGCAGGGATTCGATCCGGATTTCATCTTCAGCTGGCCGACCGGCCGCATGGCTGTCATGGAAGGCGAATCAGCGGTGCAGGCGGTGCATGGTCCGGCACTCGATGCGGCGAAGAAGAAGAACGTCGAGCCGGAACCCGATGTGGCCGCGGCCGCGGAGGCGATGCGGGAGGACTACGAGCATCAGCTCGACGCACGATACGCGGGCGCGCGCGGATTCATCGATGCGATCGTGTATCCCGAAGAGACACGCGACGTTCTTGCGATGGCGCTGCGCACGTCGCTTCAAAACAGAGGACCGCATCTCGGTCCGTTCGTCCTGCCGCCGCACCTCGGAGAAACAAATTGAAGACAGTGGTCCGCGTGGCAAGCGGCCAGGGATTCTGGGGTGACTCCCTCGAGGCGCCGCGACAGCAGGTAGAAGGAGGCGACGTCGACTACCTCATGCTCGACTATCTCGCCGAAGTGACGATGTCGATCCTTCAGAAGCAGAAGGAGCGTGATCCGTCGATGGGATACGCACGCGATTTCGTCGGTGCGGTCGAGAGCGTTCTGCCCGCCGTCATGGAGCGTGGCGTTCGCGTCATCGCAAATGCCGGCGGCGTCAATCCACCCGCCTGTGCTTCGGCAGTGCGCGCCCTTGCTTCGGGGAGCAATGCCTCGAAGCTCCGAATTGCAGTCGTCACCGGCGACGATCTCCTCGGCCGGCTGGACGAGCTGATCGACAGTGGCCATCCGCTCGCGAACATGGACACCGGCGACGGGCTCGAGTCGGTCCGGGATCGAGTGCTGTCGGCTAACGCATACATCGGCTCCACTCCGATCGTCGAAGGGCTGGCCCAGGGCGCGAACATAGTGATCACCGGCCGCTCGACTGACACCGCGCTCACGATGGCCCCATTGCGTCACGAGTTCGGCTGGAGCGCTACCGACTGGGACAAGCTCGCAGCCGGAATCATCGCTGGCCACATCATCGAGTGCGGAGCTCAATGCTCCGGGGGGAACTGCCTCTACGACTGGCGGTCGATTCCCGATCTGGCGAATGTCGGGTATCCCATCGCGGAGGCAAACCCCGACGGAACTTTCTACATCACCAAACATCCCGGAACCGGCGGCCGGATATCGGTCCCGTCGGTGAAGGAGCAGCTCGTCTACGAGATGGGCGATCCGCATGAATACATCACGCCTGACGTCATCGCCGACTTCACGACGATCCAGCTCGAGGACGCGGGACCGGACCGGGTCAGAGTCTTCGGAATAAAGGGACGCCCCGCGACGGACAAGCTGAAGGTCTCGATCGCGTATCGCGCCGGATTCAAAGCTGTTGGAACGCTCGCGTACTCGTGGCCGGAAGCCTTGGACAAGGCGCAGGCTGCAGACCGGATACTTCGTGAGCGGCTGGATCGTCTCGGGCTTCGCTTCGACCAGGTGATGAGCGAGTTCGTAGGTGCGTCTGCAACGCACGGCCGGCTTGCGGAAGAAGAACTCGGCGACCTGAGGCAGGCTCTTCCGGAAGTTCAGCTGAGATTCGGCGTACGCGGGTCGAGCAGGAGCGATGTGGAGAGATTCACTCGCGAGATCGCGCCACTCGTGCTGAACGGTCCGCCGAGCGTCACCGGCTTTGCGGGCGGAAGGCCTAAGGTCGAGGAGATCGTCGCCTACTGGCCCGCGCTGATCGACAAGCGCGTTGTCACCACAAAAGTCGAGATCGTCTGATGAAGATCCGACTTCTACAGCTCGCGCATGCGCGTTCGGGCGACAAGGGTGATACTGCCAATGTCGGCCTCATCGCGCTCAATCCTGCGTGGTATGAGCTTCTCGAGCGTCACGTGACGCGCGACGCGGTTGCCAGGCATTTCGACGGGATCATCGACGGCCCTGTGGTGCGGTTCGAGCTGCCGAATCTGGGAGCGCTCAACTTTCTGCTTCATGGGGCGCTCGACGGCGGGGGAACGCTATCGCTCAAGACCGATGCGCAGGGAAAAGTGTTCTCGACTGCATTGCTTCGCATGAGCATCGACATTCCCGACGACGAGGCCCGCAGACTTGGCATTGCGGGCATGGAGAAGCTGTGACGCCGATCACCATCGCGAAGATTACGCTCGCCCTGATTGCCGCGGCCCTCTTCGGCGTCGGCGTGCGCAACGATCACCCCGCGCTGCGCTGGGCGGCGATCGCGTTTTTGTCTGCAGCCGTGATACTTCGTTTCTTCGACAAAAGCAGGAAACCTCGATGACCACACCCACGGCCGACGCGCCACTCCCGCAGATCGCTCACCAGCCGCTTGCGCGCGACATCGTTTACTTCGACGGCCGCTACATAGCCAAAGGCGAAGTACGTGTATCGCCGGACGACCGGGGCTTTCTCCTCGGCGACGGGATCTATGAGGTTGCCGCCGCATACGACGGTCGCTTTGTCGCCCTCGACAGGCACATGGACCGCCTTCGGCGAAGTCTGCGTGAGTCGCGAATCGACGACACCATCGCCGATCCGCTCGAGACTGTTTTCCAGGAGCTGCTCGAGCGAAATGGATTCGCGGAGTCCGGAAAAGCGATGGTGTATCTCCAGGTTACGCGAGGAGTGGCTCCGCGCAGTCATGCCTTCCCGAAAAGCGCGCCGAGACCGACGGTCTATGCGTACGCGTCTCCGTTCCCGGACATGGGCGACCTTGCATCCGGGATCGGTGCCATCACGCGGCCGGATCTCAGGTGGTCGCGGTGCGACATCAAGGTGATCTCGCTCATCGCGAACGTTCTCGCGAACCAGGAAGCGAAAGAGTCGGGCGCGTTTGAAGCAATTCTCATCCGGGATGGATTCGCGCTGGAGGGAACACACACCAGCTTCTTCGCAGTGAAGGACGGCGTCGTGCGCACCGCGCCGCTCTCGAACTTCATTCTTCCCGGAATCACGCGGGAGCTGGCGATCGAGGCGATTCACCGCGATGGTATCGAGCTTGTCGAAGAGCCTATTCGCGATAAGGAGCTTGCGTCGATGGACGAGCTCTTCATCACGGGCACGACGACAGAGGTCGTCCCGATCACTCGCCTCGATGGCAAACCGGTCGGTGACGGCTCACCGGGCCCGGTGACACGACGAATTCAGCAGCTGTATCGAAAGTCGATCGGAATCTGATCCCCGTACCGGATTGGATTCGCGGGTGTGGTAATTGCCCGCAAATCCCCGCAGCTACTTCAAACGGGGATGAGTAGATGACGTCGAACAGAATGCTTCTCGCGCTGGCACTCGGGGCGGTAGTGACGGCGACCGCCGGATGCGTCTCCAGGAGCGAAACCGCAGCCGACACGGCCGCAACCGGCACGACGATTCCCGAAGCACCCGCGGCCGGTGCGTCGACGAGTCCGGCTGATCAGGGCGGGACGCCAACCACTGGAACGTCCAATCAAGCGACCGGACCGACGGGAACTGCTGGAGCTGCAGGAACCGCAGGAACGGCAGGAACTACCGGCACTGGGCCCATGACCGATTCCATCAAGGGCGACACTACGACCAAGCGGTAATATCGGGGTCCCTTCGGCACTAGATTGAGATGTGCCCTCCAGGAACAAGATCCCCGAGCTGCTGTCTCCAGCCGGCTCCCTCGACGCAGTAAGAGCAGCCGTCGCCAATGGCGCCGATGCCGTGTATCTCGGCGCTGAGCGGTTCAACGCGCGCGACGAAGGAGCACAGCTCACACTCGATGAGGTCGAGGTCGCCTGCCGGCTCGCACACGCTCGTGGCGCACGCATCTATCTCACGCTCAATACGCTGGTTAAGCCATCTGAGCTCAACGATG
>Ga0079218_10000663_pt1 | contig 10871 bp, 12 predicted proteins | sample NCCompost_FD_77181 | JGI IMG/M metagenome (GOLD analysis project Ga0079218, IMG submission 77181) | Agricultural soil microbial communities from Utah to study Nitrogen management - NC Compost | ecosystem: Environmental > Terrestrial > Soil > Agricultural land | place: USA: Utah | collected... | reverse complement strand
GGGGGCGCGGGTTCATGTGGCGGACCCCCGCACGCCCGGCCAGGGCGCCACCCGCGCGTCGGCCGGCATTCTTGCCCCGTACATCGAAGGCCATGTTCCCTCCCTCTTGAAGCTCGGCGTCCGCAGCCTGGCGCTGTACGACGACTTCGTGCAGCGCCTGATTGCCGACGGCGGCGTCGACGTGGAATACGCCCGTTGCGGCACGCTCCAGGTGGCCGCCGCCGATGCCGAAACCATCCGCCTGTCGGCGCTGGCGCGGGAACTGGCGCAGGCGCGCGTGGTCCATCGGCTGTTCGACCGGAACGAGGTGCGGGAGGTCGAGCCCGATCTCTCCCCCAACGTCCACAGCGCGCTCCTGATCCCCTCGCACGGCTACGTGGTGGCCGACGCGCTCATGCGCGCGCTGGTCGCGGCCGCACTGCGCCACGGCGTGGTGTTCGAGACGGCCACCGTGACGCAGGTTGGCGCCGCGGCAGGCGGTGCGTGCGTCCACACCTCGAGCGGCCGCATCGAGAGCGATGCCGCGGTGATGGCGGCCGGCAGCTGGTCGGCGCTGATTCCGGTGCGTGCCGGGCTCGAAGCGGCTGGCGGCCGCAATCCCAAGCCCGCGGTCCAGCCCGTGCGTGGACAGCTCGTGCGGCTCGAGGTGGAGGGGCCGCTGGCGCGCCACGTCCTGTGGGGGCCCGGCTGCTACGTGGTGCCGTTGCGCGACGGGTCGGTGCTGGTGGGCGCCACCGTGGAGAACGTCGGCTTCGACGAGCGTCCGACGGCCGGCGGCGTGCGCGCGCTGCTCAACGCGGCCACGAGCTGGTTTCCGGCGCTCGAAGGGGCCGTCTTTGCCGGCACCCGGGTGGGCCTGCGGCCGGGCACCGGCGACGAGCTTCCCATCGTGGGCCGGTCGGCCTCCATGCCCGCCGTCGTCTACGCCACGGGGCATTTCCGCAACGGGGTGCTGCTGGCGCCGCTCACGGCCTCGCTCGTCGCCGACCTCGTCCTGGATGGACACGAGGGGCCCGGGATGGAGATGATGCGTCCGGCGCGGGTCGGGCTGTGACGCCCGCCAGGCGCCGGAGCCGCCAGACATGCGTCTGAAGAAACTCTATAGCTCGCGGGAGGTCGCCGCGCTGACGGGCCTGAGCGCCCGCCAGCTGCAGTGGTGGGATACGCGGCGGATCTTCACGTCCGCGGTCGCGTCGCAGCGCACCGAGGCCGGCGGCTACACCGAGCGCCGCTACACGCCGTTCGACGTCCTCGAGCTGCAGGCGCTCGCCGACCTGCGCCAGCGCGGCTTTTCCGTTCCGCGCCTGCGCCATCTGCTCGATACGCTGCGCGACGTGTTCCGCGTGCGTCTCTACGAGGCGATTGGGGACGGCGGACCGATGACGCTGTTTGCCTCGGGCGAGCAGATCTTCGCGCGCATGCAGGACGGGCGCATGTTCAACCTCGACGATCCGTCGCAGCCGCTGCTGATGGTGGGGGAGGATCTGGCGCTGCGTCAGGTGACAGCGCGCGAGCGCAGGCGCAAGCCCGCGTCGAGAAGGCTCAACACTAGCCGATCGGAAAAACCTTCTCGAGCCCGTCGGCCGGCCGCGGAATGACGTGCACGCCGACCAGCTCGCCGACGCGGCGGGCGGCGGCGGCCCCGGCGTCGGTGGCGGCCTTCACGGAGCCGACGTCGCCGCGGATGATCGCGGTGACCAGCCCCGCATCCACCTTCTGCCAGCTCACGAGCACCACGTTCGCCGTCTTGAGCATGGCGTCGGCCGCCTCGATCATGCCGATGAGGCCGCGCGTTTCGATCATGCCGAGCGCGTCGCCGAGGGGTGGTTTGTCGTTGGCCACGGTGGACCGGGATTCTACCACCTCTGCCTGCCCTTACCAGCCTTGGCGCGCGCGCAGGGCCGTGATGTGCGCCACGTGATGGCGCGAGTGCCAGCCGTAGTTCTGCAGCAGCCAGTCGATCGTGAACGTCCTGCCGTGCTCGGGGTGTGTCCAGGTGCGCTCGTAGTCGCTCTCCCGCAGAGCCGCGTTGATGGCATCCCACCGGCGGTGCACGCCGTCGATGAGCGGGAGCGACACCTCGATCGGCAGCCGCATGTCGGCCAGTGTCGCCCACGCGTTCTCGTCGTACGGCTTGATCGTCGGCCCCGCCTCGGTGAGCGCGAGCTTCAGCCGGACGAGGGCATTCATGTGGCTGTCGGCCACGTGGTGCACGACCTGCCGGACGGTCCATCCCTCCGGGCGGTAGGGAGTGTCGAGCTGGCGATCGTCGAGGCCGGCCACGGCGTGGCGGATCTTCTGCGGGAGCGCGGCGATGTCGGCGGTGTCGGCGGCGCGGCGTGCCGGGGAGGGAGCCGCCGGCGTGAAGCGGCCGACCGGGTATCGCAGGTCGCCGGCGGTGATCGTATCTGCCATGTCTAGCGACGCTCCGCCATCGGTATCTCGAGGCTCCGCGCGCTAGACGCAGTGCCTTCTTGCCCCGCCTTCGGCGGGGCGGGACGTCTTGAAGGCCTGTCCCTGCTCTGATTGCAGCACACGTTGGACAGTCCTTCAAGACGTCGGTGAGGTGGAGGTGGGGACGTAGCCAGTAAAATCATCGATTGCATGCGTGTAGTGCTGGCCGACGGGCCGCTCATCGAACGGGTGCTCGACGACTCCTTTCCGGTCTGGCACGAAGGGCTGTCGCGCGACGCGTATTCGAAGTGGAGCCGCGGGCAGCTGCGGACGCCGTGGGGCAGCGAGCATCTGCAGCGTTTCGCGCTCGTGGACGGCGCTGGCGGCCACGTGGCGTCGCTCAAGCGCTATCGCCATCCGGTGCACGTGGACGGGCGCGACGGCTGGATGTGCGGCATCGGCGCGGTGCTGACCGTCCCCGAGCATCGCGGCGCCGGCCATGCGTCGCGGCTCGTCGAGTACGTCATCGAGGAGTCTCGCCGCGAGGGCGCGCTGCTCGCGGGCCTCTTCTCGGAGATCGGCACCACGTTCTACGAGCGCCTCGGCTTCAGCGCCGTGGCGCTCGATGAAGTCTCGGTGCGCGTGTCAAAGAACCGCGGCGGCTCGCCGGCGATGCTGGTGCGCGCCGGTGACGATCGCGACCTGCCGCTGCTCGCGGCGATGCACGCCACCCGCGCGAAGGACGCGCGATTGGCGCTGCGGCGCGACGCGCCGCTCATTCGCTACGCCATCGCCAAGAAGCGGCTGTTTGCCGGGCTCAGCGCGCCGGGCACCCGGCAGCTCGAGTTCTTCGTGGCCGAGGAAGGCGTCATGGCCGTGGCCTACGTGGTGCTCTCGCAGAACCAGTACGGCTGGACGCTCGAGGAGGCCGGCGATCGCGACCCGGCGGGCGCCCGGCTGGGCGCGATGCTCCAGGTGCTGCTGGCGCGCGAGCCGTCGCTGCGCGATCCGATTGTGCGCGCGTGGTGGCCGCGCGGCTTTCCCACGCCGCCGCAGCTCACGCTGTCGAGCCGCAGCGACCCGAAGGACGTCTTCATGGTGCGCCCGCTGGCCGGCGGCATCGAGGTGCCGCCGGGTCCCGAGGGCGTGTTCTGGTGGCGCAGCGATTACTTCTGAGGCGTGACGGCTCCCGGCCCCCGGCTCTCGGCTGGTGGCGGCGCCGGCTGCGGCGGCTCGATCCTCAGGATCGCCCCGAACGTCTCGTCGGTCAGCGCGTAGAGATACCCGTCGGGGCCCGGCTTCACCTCGCGGATGCGCTGCTTCAGATCGGCGAGCAGGATCTCGCGGCCGACCGGGAGGCCCTTGGGGTTGAACCACACGCGCTGGACGTGCTGGCCGGTGTTGTTGCGCATCCCGCCCACGAACGCGCTGCCCTTCCAGTTCGGGAACCGGTCGCCGTTGTAGAACGACAGCCCGGAGATCGCGATGGCGGGCACCCAGTAGACGACCGGCTCCTCGTAGCCCGGCGCCGTGAACCCCTTGCCGACGACGGTGCCGTCGTAGTTGCGGCCGAGCGACACCTCGGGCCAGCCGTAGTTCTTGCCCTTCTCGATCTTGTTCAGCTCGTCGCCGCCCTGCGGTCCTTCCTCGGTGGACCACAGCGTGCCGTCGATCGGGTTGATGTACATCCCGAGCGGGTTGCGGTGGCCGAGCGTCCAGATCTCCGGCTTGTAGCCCGCCCGGCCGACGAACGGGTTGTCGGGCGGCACGCCGCCGTCGGGCGTGATCCGGAGGATCTTTCCGATGTGCGAGTTCGGGTCCTGCGACTTCGGCGCGATGTTGCGATCGCCGAGCGAGACCAGCAGCATGCCCGTGCTGTCGAAGACGAGGCGCGTGCCGTAGCTGCCGGTCGCCGGCCCCAGGACGCCCGGGAGCTTTTCGGTCCCGGGAGCGCCGTGATACGCGTCGGCCACGAAGATGTCCTTGCCCTCGGTCAGCGTGGAGCCGCCGTCCCAGCGCGCGCGATAGACGGCCGTCGTGGCGTCGTTGCCGCCGCCGGTGCCGGGCTTCGCGTAGGCGAGGTAGATGCGCCGGTTGGTCGCAAACTGCGGATCGAGCGTCACGTCGAGGAACCCGCCGAGGCCGGCAGCAAGGGACTGCGGCACCGGTCCAAGGGCCGTCGGATCGACGACGCCGTTGCGGACGACGCGCAGGCGGCCGGGCCGCTCGGTGACGAGCATGCTGCCGTCGGGCACGAACGCGATGCCCCAGGGGTGGTCGAGGCCCTTGATGGCCGTGACGTGCAGGCGGCCGCGGCCCGTCCCGACATCCCACGGTCCGGCGCCGAGCGTGTCGGTCGGTGCGGGGCCGCGCCCGCGCGCGGGCTGCGCCGGCGGTGCGGCGGGGGCCCCGGCCGGCGGCTGCTGCGCCAGGGGAGCCGAGCTCGACACGAGGCCGACGAACAACGCCACGGCGGCCAGCCAGCCGGCGGCCACCGTCTTCGAAGAGAACTGCATGAGCATGAGACGGATTTTACGCGATGTGCTAGGGCGCGGGGAGGTCGAGCGACAGGGGCACCGTCTCGCCGTAGTCGATGGAGAAGCGCGTCGCGCGCTCCCGCAGCGACTCGAGGAAGTCCGGGTCCTCGCTTGCTCCGGCGTCGAGGTCGTCCACCGCGACGGCGAGATAGTCGTACGGCGGCAGCCCCTCCACGGTGACCGCCCCGCGATCGTCGGCACGCGCCGTCGTCACGTGCCTGGTGGGATAGGCCCACCGGGCGGCGTCGTCGGCAAACAGCACGACGGTGGCGCCGCTTGCGGCGCGTCCACCCGATCGCACGGTGCCCGATACGCGGGTCAGACGGTTGGTCAGCGTGACGCGGACATCGGGCGATGACCCCCGCAGCTCGAAGAGCCGATCGGTGATGTCACGTCCGTCGAGCTCGACCTGCTTCAGCATCCATCCGCGCGGCGTGTCCACCGTCAGCGCGAGCTGCCCCAGCATGCCCGGCACGCGGAAGGTGACGCCTCCGCCGGGCGCGTCGGCGCGGCGCGCCGTCATCTTGAAGTCGGCGCCGCTCGAGGGCTCGCGTACGCCGACCGCGATCCCCTGGTTCGGAAGTGGAGTGCCGCTGTCGGCGACCACCGTGCCGGCGATCGGCGGTGTCCGGATGGTCGTGACCGTGAGAGCGCTCACGCCCTCGGGGCCGACGACGAGCGGCATGAGCGCTTCTTCGCCCTGTCCGCTCATCGGATCGAAGACGGCACCCGCGCGCGCCCGCAGCAGGTAGCTCCCTGGCGCGACGTTCGCCATGGCGAACGAGCCGTCGCTGCCCGTGCGGCCGAAGTTGCCGAGCGGCGTGCTGACGACCGAAAAGTCGCCGCCCTCCGAGAGCAGCGTCACCGTCGTGTCCCGCGCCGGCGCGCCCGACGCCAGCACCACGACACCCGACACCGTCACCGACCGCACGGGCTGCGCGGCGAAGCTGATGCCGGTCAGCTCTTCGCCCGGGCCCAGCCGAATCCGCTGCGCGTCGCCGAGCGAGGAGGTGCCCGGATAGTAGGTGGGTGCACCGACCATGGCTTCGATGATTCCGCCGACGGCGGCACGCAGGGTGGCCGACAGGTAGTAGTCGCCGGGTGGCAGCGCGTACAGGCGGAAGGCACCGGTATCGTCGGTCTGGTCGCCGATGCCCGCGGGCGCCATCACGCGGCGTCCGCGGTTGAAGCGCTGTTGGAACATCTGCATGCGCGCGCCCGCGACGGGGTCGCCTACTCGTCGAACAGCCGTCCTGCGACGGCGCCGCCTGGGCGCAGCACGAAGTTGGCGACCACGCGCTGCCTGGCGCCGAGCGTGAGCGTTTCCCCCGCCGAGAGGGGGCCGCGCTGACCGTACTGCTGCGTGAGGTAGCCGCCCTTGGCGGCCGACACGCTCCACGTGCCGGGCAGCAGGTTGTCCACCTGATAGCGGCCCTGCTCGTCCGTGGTGGTGAGACGGTTCTCGCGGCCGTCGGGATCGCGGACACGCACTTCGGCGCCGCGGAGCGGCACGCCGTTGACGCTGGTGACGCGGCCGCTCACCGATCCCGTTGCCGGCTGCGCGGCGGTCGCGCGTTGGGCCTCCGCGGGTGTTATCGCGACAAGGCTGGCGAGCAGGAGCTGCGCCGTGCGCATCGAGCGGCTCGGCATGGGACGAGCGTCAGCGCGCCAGGAGCTGGAGGGCCACCGTCTTCGTTTCGCCCTCGCGGATGGTGACGCGCGCCGCGTTCTCGCGCAGGCGTTCGAGGAACTCGGGATCCTGCCACTCACCCTCTTCGAGGTAGTCCACGGCGGCGGCGAGATACGTGGCGCCTGGCGGCAGCCCGCGCAGCGTAAAACCGCCCTGCGCGTCGGCGCGGACCATGCGGACGTAGCGCGTCGGGAACGTCCAGAGGTTGGCGTCCTCCGCGAACACGATCACGCTCGAGTTCTTGGCCTCCTCCTTGCGCACGGTGACGGTGCCGTTCACTTCGCTCAAGCGGTCGGTGAGCACGATGCGCGCGCTGGAGATCTGCTCGGTGCCGCGCAGCTCGAACGCGCCGTCGGTGACATCGAGCTGTCCCACGACGATCGACTTGACCATCCACTGCGACGGCAGGTTCTCGACCCGCAGCGCGATGGTGCCCGAGAGTGTGGACAGCTGAAAGCTGCCCGTCGCGCTCACGCCCGACGCCATCAGGCTCTGACCGCCCACGGTGCGAATCTGCCGCGCGGTGACGCGCAGCGACGAGAGCGTGACGGCGGACGTGCCTTCGGTGACGATGGTGCCCGCGATCGAGGCGCCGCGCGTCAAGGCGATCGACACGCCGGTCACGTCGCCGTCGCCGACCACCAGGGGCAGCGACCCGATCTCGACCTCGGTGCCACCTCGCGCCGCGGCGCCGCGGCCCCGGTTGCCGACGCCGGAGCGCGCGTTGAGGATGTACGAGCCGGGCGCGACGTTGGCGATGGTGAAGCTGCCGTCGCTCTGGATGCCGCCGCCGAGCGTGGTGAGCGGCCCCTCGCCGCCGCCAGCCGCGCTGACGAGCTGCACAGTTCCGCCTCCGACGCCGCCGCCAGCGTCGGCGCTCTGGCTGACCACCGTGCCCGAGATGCGAACGAAACGGACCGGCAGCAGCGAGAAGCCGATCGACACTTCTTCGCCGGCGCCCACCGTCACGCGCTGCGCCTCGTTCACGTTGCCGGTGCCGGGGTAATAGGTGGGCGCGTAGCCCGAACCGTCGCCCGCCTGTTCGAGCGGGTTGGCGCGCAGCACCGCGCTGACGTAGTACTCGCCGGGCGCCAGTCCGTAGAGCCGGAAGGCCCCGGTGTCGTCGGTCTCGTCGTTCACGCCCGTGCCGACGAGCCGCCGGGTGCCCTCGATCATCTGGCGGCGCTGAACAGTGACGCGCACGTTGGCGACCGGATCGCCGAGGTCGTCCTGCACGCGCCCGTTGATGACGCCGCCGCGGAGCATCGAGAAGTTGGCGCCGTCGATCTTCTGTCCGTTGCCGAGCTCGATCGGCGCCACCGTCTCGAAGGGGCGCCGCTGGCCGTAGCGCTGCGTGACGAAGCCGGGCTTCGACACCGACACGTTCCACCGCCCGGCCGGCAGATCCCGCAGCTCGTAGCGGCCGTCCGCGTCCGTGGAGGTGACGCGCCCGCCGGGCATCCCGCCCGCGTTCGCCCGCACCTGCGCCCGGCGCACGGGCGTCCCGGTGTCGGAGGTGACGATGCCGCGAATGACGGCCGTGCCGGGCGGGAGGTCCATCCGGCCGCGCAGGAACTGGCCGGCCCGGCCTCCGCCGGCGCCATCCGGCACGACCTCGATGCGCGTTCGCCCGTCCCCTCCCCCGCGCTGGCCCAGCACGGCAATCGGGCTGAGAAAGGCGGCGACGAAAAGGAGAAAGCCGGCGGCCGAACGAAACGCCACGCTCACGACGTGAGTATAGACGTGGCGGCTGGACTGCCGGTTGTCGGCGGCCGCGGCCCAGACGGAGGTTCCGATCGGCCCCCGTGCCGGATAGAATCCCGCCACCCGTCAGGAGGCCATGTGATTCCAGAGCGCTACGCCCCGTACACCTACGCCCTGTTCCGCATCGTGTTCGGCATGCTGTTTCTCTTCTTCGGCCTGCAGAAGACCATGGGCTGGTTCGGCGGTCAGCCGGTGGGCGATTTCATGTCCATGCAGGGCGCCGCCGGCATCATCGAGACTCTCTGCGGGTTCCTCGTCATGGTGGGCCTCTTCACCCGGCCCGCGGCGTTTCTGGCCAGCGGTGAAATGGCCGTGGCGTTCTGGTACATCCACGTGGCCACGGTCGCGATGGGGAAGGGCATCGCGATGCCGCTCGGCCTCGTGCCGCAGATGAACGGCGGCGTCGATTCGGTGCTCTTCTGCTTCGCGTTCCTCTACATCGCGTCGCGCGGTGCTGGAGTGTGGAGCGCCGACGCCGCGATGGCAAAGAAGTAGGAGAAACCGATGAAGCCGTACGTAGTTGCGGGTCTTCAGACCCGCCTCGCGGCGATGCTGGTCGTGCTCGCGTTCGCGGCGCCGGCGTGGGCGCAGGTGCGGATCGTTCAGACCAACTCGGGGAAGTCGAACAACGTGCACCTGATCGATCCGGCGACGAACCGCATCGTCGGCGAGGTCACGAACGTGCCGATCAATCACGGCGCGGCGGCGTCGCCCGACGGGCGCTGGCTGTACTTCACCAGCGAGGCCGAGCAGACGCTGCACGTCGTGGACGGCAAGACGCTGCAGACGACGAAACGGATTCCGCTGACGGGCCGCCCGAACAACATGTCGATCGGCAAGGACGGCCGCCGCGTCTACGTCGGCATCGTGTCGGCGCCTGGCGCGGTGGACGTCATCGACACCACCTCGCTCGAGCGGGTGAAATCAATTCCGACGAAGGGCGGCATCCACAACGTGTACGTGACGCCGGACGGCCAGCACGTCGTGGCGGGATCGATCGCGGGCCGGCTGATGACGGTGATCGACGCCAAGACCGAGGAACCGGTGTGGACGCTCTTCGAAGAAGGCGTGCGGCCGATGACGTTCGAGACGAATCCAGACGGCTCGACCAAGCGGATCTTCGTGCAGATCTCCAACCTGCACGGCTTCGCGATCGTGGACTTTGCCGCGCGCAAGGAAGTGGGGCGCGTGACGCTGCCCAACGACATTCCCGAGGAGAAGGTGGACAAGGGGCCGTTCAACGCGTCCCCATCGCACGGCCTTGGCGTGGCGCCCGATGGCAAGACGCTGTGGGTGACGAGTCGCCCCAACGCGCGCGTCTACGTGTACTCGCTGCCGGATCTGACGCTGCTTGGATTCGAGGAACTCGGGGGGCGCCCCGACTGGGTGACGTTTACGCCCGACAGCAAGACCGCCTACATCTCGACCGAGAACACCGACTCCACAATCGCCCTCGACGTCGCGTCGCGCAAGCGAGTGGCGACGATCGCGGTGGGCGATGCTCCGAAGCGGGTGATTACGGTGGTGGTGAAGTAGCCCGAAGCCAGCCGGCTCCCGGCTCTTGGCTCCCGGCTTCAGGACTTCAAACCGTCGAGCGACCGTGTCAATGCCCTCAGCGCGGCTGAGACCATGGCATAGCTGCGCACGAGATCGTCGCCCCGATCGGACTGGAGACATTGCAATCGGACGGCGAGCGCGACGAGGTATTCGACCTCGGACGCCGATCCCGTGGCGACATGGAGAAAATGCAAATACTCCCGGATCGTTTGCCGCGCAGATCCTTCGACGATATTGCAGACGGTTGAGACCGCGGCTCTGCGGACCTGGCTTTGCAGGCCATAGCGCTCTCGAACCGGAAACCCTTCCGAAGCCTTGTAAATATCGAGAACGAATCGGTCCGCGAGCGTGAATACGTGAAGTCTTCGATGGTCTCGGCTCATGCCCGTGGCGGTTCAACGAGCGTGCCGCTTGTTCTTTAGCCGGGAGCCGGGGGCCGGGAGCCTACGGTTTCTTCCCGAGCGCGTCGGCGAGGTACTGCGACAGTAAGTCGACCTCGCCGTCCGCGAGGGAGGCCCCATACTCCTGCATCGTCACCACGATGTCCTTCCACTGGGCGCGCGTGTAATAGCCCTTGAACTTCGTGACCTCGTCGAGGTCATGACATGTCGTGCACGCACGCAGCAGCACCTTCTTGCCGGGACCATCGGGAAGCTCGTCATCCTGTCCGGCGGCGCGCGGGACCGCGGGCGACCACACCAGGACCGCGGCCAGCGCCGCGGTGGCGACGATCAGCGCGCGGCGTGGAACAGTGGGCCTCACACGTTCTCCCTGGGAATCAGCAGCCGCGCTTCGTGGGCGGCCATCACCATCTCGGCGCTCTGCACGTATTCCGGCGACGACGCGGCCGCGTTCATGTTGTCCTCGATGAACTCGTCGAGGAACTGCGGCTGGTAGTGCGCGTAGACGCGGGCGCCGAACCGGAACAG
>Ga0079218_10000661_pt1 | contig 10876 bp, 9 predicted proteins | sample NCCompost_FD_77181 | JGI IMG/M metagenome (GOLD analysis project Ga0079218, IMG submission 77181) | Agricultural soil microbial communities from Utah to study Nitrogen management - NC Compost | ecosystem: Environmental > Terrestrial > Soil > Agricultural land | place: USA: Utah | collected... | reverse complement strand
GATGGCGGAAGTCGGCTTCCTGCCGCGCGGGGACCCGCGCTTCGCCGGCACGGTCGCCGCCATCGAGCAGCGCCTGCGGCGCGGCCCGCACCTGTTCCGCTACGCCGCGGCCGACGACTTCGGGCTGCCGACCACCGCGTTCAACATCTGCACCTTCTGGTTCATCGACGCGCTCGCGCGCATCGGCCGCGCCGCGGAGGCGCGCGAGCTCTTCGAGCAGATGCTCTCGGGCCGGAATTCCGTCGGGCTGCTGTCGGAGGACATCGATCCCGCGAGCGGCGAGCACTGGGGCAACTACCCGCAGACCTACTCTCTGGTCGGCATCGTGAATGCCGCGATGCGGCTCTCGCGCGGCTGGGAGGCGTTCGCATGAAGCGGCTGGCGCGCCTCGTCGCGGTGTCGAACCGCGTCGGGCCGGTGCGCGGGGCCGCAGCCGCGGGCGGACTCGCCGTCGGTCTCGTGGACGCCCTGCGCGAGCACGGCGGGCTCTGGTTCGGCTGGAGCGGGCGCACGGCCGCGGCGGGACGCGCGCGCCTGCACACGGAGGACGCGGGCGGCCTCACGATGGCGACCCTCGACCTCACCCAGCACGAGCTCGACGGCTATTACAACGGCTTCTGCAACAACTGCCTGTGGCCGCTCCTGCACTTTCGCATCGACCTCACGCGATTCGAGCGCCCGGAATTCGAGAGCTATCGCAGCGTCAACTGCCGCTTCGCGCAGGCGCTCGCGAAGCTGCTGAAGCCTGACGACGCCATCTGGGTGCACGACTTCCACCTGATGACGCTGGCCGAGGAGCTGCGCCGGCGCGGCGCGCGCCAGCGGATCGGGTTCTTCCTGCACACGCCGTTCCCGCCGACCGAGATCCTGACCACGTTGCCGGTGCACGAGGCGCTGACGCGCGCTCTCTTCGATTTCGATCTGCTGGGCTTCCAGACGGGCGAGGATCTCGAGCGTTTCTGCAATCACATCGTGCGCGCCTATCGCGGGCGCGCGCGGGGTGACACGGTCAGCGCCTTCGGCCGCGAGGCGCGGGTCGGCGCGTTCCCGATCGGCATCGACGTGGATCAGGTTCACCGCTATGCATTCACCGCGCCGGGCAGCCGCGAGTTCGCGCGCATGCGCCGCGTGCTGCGCGGCCGCGACCAGTTCATCGGCGTGGACCGCCTCGACTACAGCAAGGGACTGCTGCGGCGCATGGACGCCTTCGCCCGCTACCTCGAGAAGTACCCGCGGGCGCACGGCAAGGTGATCCTGCTGCAAGTGGCGCCGGTGAGCCGCGGCAGCATCGAGTCCTACCGGAACTTCAGGCAGGAACTCGACGGCGAGGCGGCGCGCGTGAACGGTCGCTTCTCGCGCTTCGACTGGACGCCGGTGCACTACCTCAACCGGGCGTTGCCGCGCCGCACGCTGGCGGGCCTGTACCGGGCGAGCCGCGTGGGCATCGTGACGCCGATGCGGGACGGCATGAACCTGGTCGCGATGGAGTACGTGGCGGCCCAGGACCCGGCCGACCCGGGCGTGCTCGTGCTGTCACGCTTCGCGGGCGCGGCCCAGTACCTGCCCGATGCGCTGCTCGTGAACCCGTATGATGGCGAGGAGAGCGCCGAAGCCATGCACCTTGCCCGCGAAATGCGCATCCAGGAACGCCGGCGCCGGCACGAGGCGTTGATGCGGCGCATCAGCCTGCACGACGTCGTCCGCTGGCGGCGTGAATTCATCGCCGCGCTTCGGGACGCGCCCGCCTGGCGGAAGGTCGTCCGGAAGCCGCGATGATCCTGGTCGGAGACGTCGGCGGAACGCGCACGCGTCTTGCGCTGGCGGAGCGGGCGCACGACGGCTGGCGGATCACGGGCGTCGAGGAACGCAGGACGACGTCCGACATCCTCGCGGCGGTCTCGGCCTACGTGCAGAGCGCAGGGCCGGTCCAGGCCGCGGCGTTCAGCGGCGCGGGGCCCGTCTCGGCCGACGGCAACATCCATCTCACCAACGCCGGCGTCCTCCTCGATCCCGCCGCGCTGGCTGCGGCCGCGGGCGTTGCACACGCCGTCGTCGTGAACGATTTCGGAGCCATCGCGACCGCCATACATCATCTGCCGCCCAGGTCGCTCGCGGCCTGCGGGGGCGGCGCCCGCGTCGCGGGTATGCCGGTCGCCGTGCTCGGGCCGGGAACGGGACTCGGCATCGCGATCGCAGCGCCGGCCGCGGGCGGATGGATCGCCGTCACCGGCGAGGGCGGTCACACGGACCTTGCGCCGGTCGACGACGAAGAGCTCGAGATCTGGCAGCGGCTGCGTCGTGCGCACGGCCGCTTGTCGGCTGAATCGGTCCTGAGCGGTCCGGGCCTCGAGCGCCTCTATGCCGCGCTCGCCGGAAGCGCGCTGAGCGCACCCGAGATCGATGCCGCGGCCTGGCGCGGTGAACCCGCGGCGCTTCGCGCGCATGCGCTCTTCACGCGCTGGCTCGGCCGCGTCGCAGGCAACCTCGCGCTGGTGGCGGGCGCGCGCGGCGGCGTCTTCCTCGCCGGCGGGATCCTGCCGCGCTGGACGGCGCGTTTCGACGTCGCGGAATTCCGCCGCGGCTTCGAGGACAAGGCGCCTTACACTGACTGGCTGCGCGCCATACCGACGTTCATCGTCACGCACCCGCAGCCGGGTCTGCTGGGCCTCGCCGTCCTCGCCGAGTCCGCGGCATGAGCGGCGCCACCGACACCATCGTCGCGCCGGCGACGCCGCCGGGCCGCGGCGGCATCGGCATCGTGCGCGTCTCGGGGCCGGGCACGCGCCGCGTCGCGACGGCCGTGCTGGGCCGTCTGCCCGCGCCACGCCACGCGACCGTCTCCGTCTTCGCGGACTCGGGCGGACACACCATCGACGTTGGGCTCGCGCTCTATTTCCCGGCGCCGGATTCGTTCACCGGCGAGGACGTGCTGGAGCTGCACGGCCATGGCGGGCCGGTAGTCATGGACCTGCTCGTCGCGCGCGCGGTGGAGCTCGGCGCGCGGCTCGCGCGGCCAGGCGAGTTTTCCGAGCGCGCCTTTCACAACGGCAAGCTCGACCTCGTGCAGGCGGAGGCGATCGCGGACCTGATCTCGGCGGGCTCGGCCGAAGCCGCACGCGCAGCGCTGCGCTCGCTTTCCGGCGTGTTCTCGGGCGAAGTCCACGCGCTCGCAGCGAGGGTCTTGGAGCTTCGCGCCTACGTGGAGGCGGCGATCGACTTTCCCGACGAGGACGCCGAGTTCCTCGAAGCGCCGGCAGTGCGCGAGCGGCTCGCGGACATCGGCCAGCGCTTCGCCTCGATCGCGGAGACCGTGCGCCAGGGGCGGGCGCTGCGCGACGGCCTGCACGTGGTGATAGCGGGCCGCCCGAACGCGGGCAAGTCGAGCCTGTTGAACGCGCTCGCAGGCTTCGATGCCGCCATCGTCACCGAGATTCCCGGAACGACCCGCGACCTGCTGCGCGAGCGCATCCACGTGGACGGGCTGCCGATCCACGTGGTCGACACTGCGGGCCTGCGCGACACCGACGACGTCATCGAGATCGAGGGCCTGCGGCGCGCGCGCATGGAGATGAGCCGCGCGGACCTCGTGCTGTACATGGTGGACGCGACGCGCGGCTTTTCGCCGGGCGAAGTCGCGACCCTGCCTGCCGGCGCGGCGACGCTGGTCGTCTGGAACAAGATCGACCTCCCCGAGGCGCAGCTCGCCCCGGCGCTCGACGATCGGCCGGTGGTCGCGGTGTCGTGCCTGACCGGCGCCGGCCTGCCGCTCCTTCGCGAGCAGCTGAAGTCGGCCGCGGGCTACCAGTCGGACAGTGGCGCCTGGTCGGCGCGGCGGCGGCACCTCGACGCGCTCGCGCGGGCGCAAAGCCTGTTCGAGGTCGCCGAGGGGAGACTTGCCGAACGCGCGTCCTTTGAATTGGTGGCCGAGGAGCTCCGCCAGGCGCACCAGGCGCTCGGGGAGGTCACCGGCGAATCTTCGAGCGACGCGGTGCTCGGCGCGGTGTTTGCAACCTTTTGTATTGGAAAGTAATTGGCGCGATCAGGATAGTGCATATATGAACTAACCATTGATTATTGTCCATTTATGGAGTACATTGGCCCCGGAACAGGTGCCACATGAATACTCAATTCCGGCAGCAGAATGTCACTGCGGTCGCGCAAAGGAACCTTTCTGGTCCCGCTTTGCGCGCCTTCTTCAATATCGCCTTGGCCTGGAATCTGAACGCGAAGCAGCAGCGGACGCTGCTCGGTAATCCGCCGAGTTCGACGTTTTTCAAGTGGAAGCGAGACATGGGCGGAAACGTGTCGAGAGATGTTCTCGAGCGCATCAGTTATGTGCTCGGGATCTACAAAGCCTTGCAGATCCTCTTTCCGGATGCGGAGCGAGCGGACGCCTGGATTTCAAGCCCGAACGCGGCTCCCTTGTTCGGAGGCCACAGCGCGCTCGATCGAATGCTGGCCGGGAACGTCAGCGATCTATACGCCGTGCGACAGTACCTGGACGCACAGCGCGGATAGCTTGATCGATACCGCTTCCGTTCCGGTTACGGACATTGATTGGCGTCCCGCCCATCGGATTGTCGCGAGCCGCTTTCCACCCGTAGGGCCGTGGGATCACATCGCGAAACCGGAAGATTTCGCGGCCCTCGCAGAAATAGAAGGCCTGACGAATGCGCGTATCCGGGAAGAGATGGGAGTCCTCTCCCGGATTCCCCGAAAGCGGTGGGTCGTGGGGCCTGGCAGCACCCCGATCATGGCGGCGTTCACGCATCTCAATCCGGAAGGCTCGCGTTTTTCCGACGGCAGCTTCGGGGTTATCTACGTCAGCGCAAGCATCGGGACGGCGATCAGGGAAACTGTCTTTCACAGAGAGCGATTCCTGGAGCGGACGAAGGAACCACCGCTGCAGCTTCAAATGCGCCGCTATGCCACCGCACTGAATCGGCGACTTTTCGACGTGAGGGGCGGCTTCCCGGCTCTCCATGACCCGGGCGATTACTCGGAGAGCCAGCGGCTCGGCAGCAAGGCGCGGGCAGCCGGAGCGGATGGAATCGTCTACGACAGCGTTCGCGACCGTGGCGGCCAGTGTGCCGCCGCATTCTGGCCGGACTGCGTCGCCCCATTCGTGCAGGCGACGCACTACGCCTACGTCTGGGACGGAAACTCGATCACGAACGTCATCGAGCTGACCCAGGTCGCCCTGTAGCGGCGCGCCTGCCGTTTCCCGAAAGTTTGATGTCCGTCCGGTTTCCGCGGTCTGGGCCCGAGATGCGACCGGACGGCCGGAAATGGCACCGGTTCGTCACCGGCCCCCGACTGACGCAGTGACCGCCCGTCCCTAGCATGGCCCCCGAACCTGCAACAGGACTGGGAGGTCCGGGATCACATGGGCAAAAAGAACACGCTGCGCGCCGCCGTCCTTGCGGCATTGGCTTTGCCGCTCGCCGCGCAGGCACAGGAAGTCTCCAACGAGGAGCTCCTGAAGCGAATCGAGGAACAGGAACAGAAGATCCTCGTGCTCGAGCGCAAGCTCGAGATCAATGACGAGGCCGCGGCGTCTGCCAAGGAATCCACGGCGATCGTGAGCGCGGGACCGAAGGGTTTCAGCCTGCGCTCAGCCGACGGCAAGAACCAGCTGCGGCTGCGCGGCACGCTGCACCTCGACGGCCGCTACCTCGAGGGCGACGATGCCGGGGTGATCGACAGCTTCCAGGCGACCCGCGTGCGCCCGACCATCGAGGGCACGTTCGCGAACATCTTCGACTTCCGCATCATGCCCGACTTCGGCCAGGGCCGGACCGTCATCCAGGACGCGTACGTCAACGCCAAGTTCAACCCGGCCGCCCAGCTCCAGTTCGGCAAGTTCAAGTCGCCGGTCGGCCTCGAGCGCCTGCAATCGGCGAACGACATGAAGTGGGTGCAGCGCGCCTTTCCGACGAGTCTCGCCCCGAACCGCGACATCGGCCTGCAGCTCGGCGGCGACGTCGGCGGCGGGCGCTTCGCGTACCAGCTCGCGTACCTCAATGGTTCGAACGACGGCTCGAGCAGCGAGACGTTCACGGACGCGGACATCAACGACGACAAGGAGTTTGCGCTGCGCCTGTTTGCCCATCCGTTCGCGGAAAGCGACAGCTTCGCGCTGCGCGGCCTCGGCGTCGGCATCGCCGGCACCTACACGGACCAGGCCGGCGACGCGTTGCAGCCGCTCTTGCCGTCCTTCCGCACGCCCGGGCAGGCGACGTTTTTCCGCTTTCGCCAGTTCAGCACGACGGTCGGCGCGCCGGCGGGCACGATCGCGGACGGCGAGCGCACGCGCATCGCTCCGCAGCTGTACTACTATGTCGGCAGCCTTGGCCTCATTGGCGAGTACACCGAAGTGTCGCAGGACGTGTCGCGCGTCGTCGCGACGGGTGTCCGCGAGGGGAGCGTCGACACCGACGCCTGGCAGTTGGCCGTGTCGTATTTCCTCACGGGCGAGGAGGCGTCGTTCCGCGGCTACCAGCCGAAGACGCGGTTCTCGCTCGAGGACGGAACCTGGGGCGCGCTCGAAGTCGTAGCGCGCGTGCATTCGCTGTCCGTCAGCGACGACGCCTTCGACGGCGGCGCGGATTCCTTCGCGGATCCGCTCGCCGCGGCGAGGCAGGCCGACTCCTGGGGCGTTGGTCTCAACTGGTACCTGAACGAGAACGTCAAGTGGCTGCTCGATTACGAGCACACGACCTTCGAGGGCGGCGCCCTGGCCGGCGACCGCGAAGACGAGGACGCAATCCAGCTCCGCCTCGCGGTCGGTTTCTGAACAGAGGAGACAAGGAATCATGAAGTCCAGGAATGCACGGAACCGGATCATCGGCGCGGTTGCGGGCAGCCTCGCGTTCATCGCGACGGCAGGCGCCGCGGAAACCGTCCTTCTCAACGTGTCGTATGACCCCACGCGCGAGCTGTACAGCGACTACAACAAGGTCTTTGCCGCCCACTGGAAGAAGAAGACGGGCAAGGACGTTTCCATCCGCCAGTCGCACGGCGGCTCGGGCAAGCAGGCGCGCACGGTGATCGACGGCCTGCAGGCCGACGTGGTGACGCTCGCGCTCGCCTATGACATCGACGCGCTGGTGAAGCAGGGGAAACTATTGCCGGCCAACTGGCAGGAGCGGCTGCCGAACAACAGCTCGCCCTACACGTCGACCATCGTGTTCCTGGTCCGCAAGGGCAACCCCAAGAAGATCAAGGACTGGGGCGACCTCGCGCGGCCCGGCGTCTCCGTGATCACGCCGAACCCGAAGACCTCGGGTGGCGCGCGCTGGAACTACGTCGCGGGCTACGCCTGGGCGCTCAAGCAGCCGGGCGGCAACGAGAAGACGGCGGAAGCGTACCTGGCGAAGCTGTACAAGAACGTGCCGGTGCTCGACACAGGCGCGCGCGGCTCGCTCACGACCTTCGCCCAGCGCGGCATCGGCGACGTGTTCATCTCCTGGGAAAACGAGGCGCACCTCGCGACCAAGGAGCTCGGCGAAGGCAAGTTCGACATCGTGATCCCCTCGCTCAGCATCCTGGCCGAGCCGCCGGTCGCGATCGTCGACCGCATTGCGCTGCGCCGCAAGACGACCGACGTGGCCCGCGCCTACCTCGAGCACCTGTACTCGCCGGAGGCCCAGGAGATCATCGCGAAGCACTACTACCGTCCGCGGAACGAGGCCGTGCTCAAGAAGCACGCGAAGCTGTTCCCCGACGTGAAGATGGTGACGATCGCGGACTTCGGCGGCTGGAACAAGGTCCAGGACGTCCACTTCAAGGACGGCGGCGTGTTCGACCGCATCTACGCGAAGAAGTAGCACGGAGGGACACAGAGGGGACGCCCACCTTTAGCTTGAGGTGACCGTCCCCTTTTACGCCTTAAGGCGGTAACCCGCGCCGGATTCGGTATGCAGCAGGTCGGCTCCGGCGGGATCTCTCTCGAGCTTCTGCCGGAGCCGGTGCACGAGCTGCTTCAGGAGCTGGCGGTCGCCGCTCCCGCGATGGCCCCAGACGTGGGCCAGCAGCCGCTCCGCGGACACCACGTGCCCCGCCTGGGCGACCAGGATCTGCAGCAGCCGTGTCTCGAGCCGCGTGAGCCGCAGCGGCGCGCCCCCGTCGATCGAGATCGCGTGCGCCTCGAGGTCGAGGGATACGCGCCCGGACGCGACGACGTCGCCCTGCTCGATACCCGCGCGGCGCAGGAGCGCCTTCACGCGCGCGAGCAGGGTGCGCGGGCTGAACGGCTTCGTCAGGTAGTCGTCCGCGCCGAGCTCGAGCGCACGGACGAGGTCCTCCTCGTCGCCGCGCGCGGTCAGCATCATGACCGGAACCTCGGAGCGCGCCCGGATCGCCTTGCAGACGTCGAAGCCGCTGCCTGACGGCAGGTTGATGTCGAGGATGACGAGGTTGGGCACTTCCGCGTCGAACACCCGCAGCGCCTCGCCGGTGTCCGCGGCCTTGACCACGGCGTAGCCGGCGTTGGTCAATGAGAAAGCCACGAGGGCCAGGAGGTCCGGGTCGTCGTCGACCACGAGGAGCTTCATGTGGCCGCCGCGGAGATAGGGAGGCGGACGGTGAAGCGCGTGCTGCCTGCGGCGGTGCGGCCGGCGCTCACCTCGCCGCCGTGGCGCTCGACGATCGACTTGACGATCCAGAGGCCAAGGCCGAGGCCGCGCGGATCGGGCTCGCTGTCCGCGGCGCGGTAGAAGCGCTCGAAGATCGAGGCGCCCTCGAGCTCCGGCGCGCCAGGGCCCACGTCCTCCACCCACAACTCCACCTGGCTGCCCTTCTGCGCCGCGCCGACAGTGATCTCGCTGTCCTCGGGGGCGTACTTGTTCGCGTTGGCCAGCAGGTTGGTGACGACCTGCGTCAGGCGCGGCGCATCGCCCGTGACCTGCGGCAGGTCGCCCGGGATCGCGATGCGCAGCACCTGGCGGCGCTGCGTGAGGAGCCCGCCCATCAGGTCCTCGGCGTCCTCGACCACCTGTGCGAGCGAGACGCTCTGGCGGCGGATGCCGAGCTGGCCCGACTCGATGCGGACGCTCTCCAGCAGGTTGTCGATCAGGCGCGTCAACCGCAGCGTTCCGCGCTGCAGGGATTGCAGGAGCTCGCCGAGCCGCTCGCGCGGCATGCCGTCGAGGCCGTCGAGCATGAGCTCGACCGAGGCGAGCTGCGCGGAGAGCGGCGTGCGGAACTCGTGGGAGATGTTCGCGAGCACCGAGTCGCGCGCGCGGCGCACGGCCTCGAGCTCGGTCTCATCGCGCATCACCTGCACCTGCAGGCCGGCAACGGGGCCCGCGCTCGTGATGACGACCGTGCGCGGCACGCCGCCCGCAGCCAGGTATTCGGTGGATTGCGCCTTGCCGTCGTCGCGCGCGCTGTAGATCGGGCAGGCGAAATCGCAGGGCCGCCGGCCGTCGATCTCGCGCGGTTTCAGCACGTCGCCGCAGAACTGCCCGATCAGGGCCTCAGGCGGGGCGCCGAGCATCTTCGCCGCCTGCGGGTTGAGGTAGCGGATGCGGCGGTCCGCGTCGACGGCGTACACACCCTCGACCACGCCCTGGAGCACTGCCTGGGCCTGGGCCTCGCTCTGCCGCAGCGTCGTGGTGAGGTCGAGCAGGTTTCCGCGCATGTCGTCCATCGTGCGCGCGAGCGCTTCGACCTCCTGCGTACCCTGGGCCGGGATGGAGGAGGAGAAATCGCCCTGGCCGAGGCGTTCCGCGGAATTCGCAAGCGCCTGGATCGGCGCGCCGATGCGCCGCGCCAGCAGGAGCGAGGCGAAGAGCGCTATGCCTGCGAGCAGGATCGCGACGAGCGCGAGGCGCCGCACGAAGCTCGAGACCGCACCGGCGGTGGCGGGCAGCCGCGCCTGGATCAGGAGGATCGCCTCACCGGTCGACGCAAAGACCGGCAGGCTGGCCGCGAACTCGCGCCGCGGCGGGATTTCCGTGACCGCGATCGTGCCGGTCGCGAGCGCTTCCGAGTGCACGTCGCGGTAGGCGGGATCGATGGAATCGAGCCACGCGGTCATGGGCAGGAGGCGGATCTCGACACCCACCTGGCGGGAAAGCTCGTCGGCGAGGCGATCGTCGAGCCGGCGGATCGCCACGACCTGGCCACCGGGTAGTCCGGGGATGGCCACCACCGCGCCGAGCGGCCCGCGCTGGCCGCTCGCGATCATGAACGACTCGCCTTGTTCCGCGGCGGCCTCGAGCGCCTCTGGCCAGTCCGTGGCTTCGCCTGCGGAGACGACCAATTGCGTGCCGTTGAATATGGCGCAGGCATCGAGCCCGGCCGTGCCGCAGAACCGGCGCAGGAAGAGCTGCAACTGCACGGCATTGGCGTCGCGCAGGAGGCGCGAGAGGGTCGGCCGGCCGGCCAGCAGGCGGGCCGCCGTGACGGTTTCCTCGCCGACGCGGCGGATCTCGTAGCGGGCCTGGTGCGCGGCGGCGCTCACCTGCGAAAGGGCCTGCTCCGCGGCCTGGCCGCGCAGTAGCCCGAGCGAAGTGAGCGCGATCGCCACGATCGCGAAGAGCACGAGGCCCGAGATCGTGAAGAGCAGCAGGCGCTCGAGCGAGCGCGGCCGCGCCATGAGGCGCATGAGCGCCGCTTTCGCCTGCCTCGCGAGCCGCAGCGAGGCGGCTTTCAGCTTCCGCAACAGCGGGTGCAAACTCAATGCCCTCCCGTCCCGGAGCGCCATTCAACCAGAGTCTTGGCCACCAGGGTGAGGATCGCGAGCATTGCGAGGAGCGACGCCACCGCGAAGGCGGCGACGAAGTTGTACTCGTTGTAGAGGATCTCGACCTGCAGCGGCATCGTGTTGGTGACGCCGCGGATGTGGCCCGAGACCACCGAGACGGCGCCG
>Ga0079218_10000660_pt1 | contig 10876 bp, 7 predicted proteins | sample NCCompost_FD_77181 | JGI IMG/M metagenome (GOLD analysis project Ga0079218, IMG submission 77181) | Agricultural soil microbial communities from Utah to study Nitrogen management - NC Compost | ecosystem: Environmental > Terrestrial > Soil > Agricultural land | place: USA: Utah | collected... | reverse complement strand
TGCTGCGGCATGGCAGGCATCGAGGGATATTTAGAGGAGTCGCCATGATTCCGGCGCATCTCAGAGAGAATCGTCGTTACCGGTCGCCCGTGAGTAAGGGAGCGGTGCGGTCGTATCTGGCTTTGAGGCGCGCGCCGATTTCAGCGAGTTTAACCTGACCACACAGACACCAAGTAAACAACTTATGAAAGGCTTTGTGTCTTTGTGTCTTGGTATCTGTGGTTGGGACGTTTGTTTAGCATGAAGTCCTCAACACATAGCTGGATCTGCTGCCAAATAGGGGCCCGCGAACATTATGCCGTGCCACGCGCACTAAAACTGAGCGACTTGCTCGAGGAGGTCATCACTGATCTATGGATACCGCCAGGTACGTTGATGCATTCGTGGAAACTACGACTTGACGGCAGGTTCCATCCTGCGCTTGCCGATGCTCGAGTAAAAGCTCCAAACGTCGCCGCTCTCACATTCGAAATGAAGGCCTCTGCAACCGGCACCAACGGCTGGAGCCGCATTATCCGGCGCAACGATTGGTTTCAACAACACGCAGTGAAAGAACTAGTCCAGAGTCACAGAAATTCCTCCAACGGGAACCACACAGTGTTCGCCTACAGTTATGCTGCCGAGCATATCTTTAAATTCGCACGCGAGCGTGGCTGGCGGACTGTACTAGGCCAAATCGATCCCGGTCCGGTTGAAGAGCGAATAGTTGCGGGCCTTCGTCAAACAACTGCAATTGCAGAAAGCGATTGGGAACCTGCTCCTAAACAGTACTGGGAAAGCTGGCGTACCGAATGCACTTTGGCAGATCAGATCGTCGTGAACTCAAACTGGTCCAGGCAGGCGTTATTAGCAGAAGGAGTGGCTGACGAAAAGATCCGGGTCATCCCACTCGCTTACGAAGCGAGCACCTCGTCTTTTGAGCGTGAATACCCTGCCGCGTTTAATCCAAATCGCCCCTTAAGAGTTTTATTTCTCGGTCAGATAAACTTGCGAAAGGGCGTGGCGCAGTTGTTGGAAGCAGCCAAATTGTTGGTTGATTACGACATTGAGTTCTGGCTGGTCGGACCAACACAAATCTCTATCCCTTCAGGGTTTAAACAGCATCCCCGAATTAGGTGGTTTGGGTCCGTGCCGCGTGCTGACGTCGCAAAGTATTACAAAGAGGCTGACGTTTTCATTCTACCGACACTTTCTGATGGTTTTGGATTAACACAACTGGAAGCGCAGTCATGGAAACTGCCGCTGATCATTTCGCAACATTGTGGCGAAGTAGTTTGTGATGGTGTGAATGGGACTGTTCTTGAAGAGGTTTCGGGCAGTGCAATCGCTGAGGCGCTGATAAAGCTCGTACGTTCGCCGCAAATTCTCAACTCTATGTCCTCACGGTCGTGTGTCAGTGAGCGCTTTAGTTTGGAAAGACTCGCTTCGTCGCTAACTACACTTTAATTCAAGTATTCTCCGTTGCACAGAAGCTTGAACTCTATACATGGGCCTCGATAATTAAATGCAATCGCTAACATGGAATCGGCCGGTGATGGGAATGGCCGGCACTCCCAGTCTGACGATGCGTTCGACTGTGCTGGCAATATTCAGCACCAGCCTTGCGACCACACTCTCAATTCTCCTGGTTCCCGATAACCCGGCGAGCGAGGGGGCGTTGTTTTATCCGGCGCTGGTGATGTCGCTTGGACTTGCAGCGGCGCCCATGGCGGCGGCAAAGCGTTATCCAAAAGCACTGCTCCGCGGTGAGTCGCTTCTCTCGTTCGCGCCGATCTACTGGATGCTACTTGATTTACTGCAAGGCGTTTACGCGATGGAAGATATCACTGCGTTTGAAGTGAGGCAGGCTTTTCTAGCCATCGGCCTCTTCGTAGTGATGGTTTGGATGGGTGCGATTCGGCGTTCCTGGAAAACACCGGGGGTTCTTATTAGCTCAGTTTCCAAGGAATTTTCGATCAACACCTATTTTGGATTGGCATGCGCATGTTTCTTCATCGGCATGTTGAATTTCGCCGTGCCTTGTAATTTCAATGTGTTTGAAATGGTGCGTTACCTGGGCCAGGAGCGTTGGGCGGCACCGTGGGGCCGTGGACAACTGGGTGGCTGGGATGCGTTTCTCGATCACCTCCAATACTTCGGCTACCTGTTACCAGTTCTTACTGTCGTAATCGCCCGGCGCGTTGGCCTACGCAACTCGCGAACATTAATCTGTATAGCGATGTCGATAGTGATGACACTCTTCCTCGGCCAGAGTGGCAGCCGGCGAGTGATAGGCGTCGTCGCAGGCATGGCACTCATCCTTTGGGTCCTGGACCAGCGACGTTTGCGTATAAAACATCTTCTGATGACGGCAACTGCAATCGTGGCTCTGCTTCTGTCGTTGCAGGTGATGCTTGAATATAGAAATGTCGGGTTAGGTGTTCTCGTCGGCAAAGGCGAAATGGTTAACAGCACGTTTGTTGAAAAGAAGCAGCTATTCGAGGAGCAACATCTGCGAGTGGATGACAATTTCTATCGACTCTGCCAAATCATTCAGCTCATTCCTGAATCGTATCCCTTTGTTTACCATCAATACCTTGTCTATGTCGTAGTGCGGCCGATACCTCGCGTCTTCTGGCCGGAAAAACCTATCGATCCCGGCTTTGATTTGCCGACGGCCCTCGGTATTACGGGCATATCTTATTCCTACTCGGTAATCGGTGAGCTCTACATGTCGCTCGGCTTCATCGGTATCGCCCTGGGCGGTTGGTTCTATGGACGCGTCGCTTCGTTTGCCGGGGGACTGTTGGCGCGTTGCTCGACCCAGGGTGCGCTGGTCGTCTACAGCATCGTGGTGATGGCGCTCTTTTCCGGAATGCGATCGCTATTGGAACTAATTCTTCTGAGCTATGTGGTGCTGGCCTGGGTGGGCCTTTCGCATCTGTTTATTAAATTGAGACACGCCAAGGCACCGTGAAGGTTTTTGTACTGACAGATTCACCGTCACCTTATCAAGTTGAGTTGTTCAACGAGGTTGAGTCGCATGGTGAATGTTCTATTGAAGTAGCATATCTTCGCAGCCACGATCCGCTGCGACAATGGAAGTCTCCCTCGATTCATCATGCCTCGATGGCTCTCGACAATTCCGTCGAGCACCTGGCACGCGCCCGTGAATCAGTTCGCCATGCTGACCTGGTGGTGTTCAACTACTACATGCATTCGGCCGCAGTAGAGTTGATCCGTGAACGAAACGCCTATGGGGGACCATGGTGCTTTTGGGGCGAGCGGCCGGGTTTTCACCAACCTGCCTGGGCCGGAGCGGTATTGCGAAAATGGAAACTCTCGAGCCTCCACCGCAGGCCGGTGCCGATCTGGGGTATTGGAAGATTTGCGGTGGATGCATACAGACGAGAGTTTGGATCACAGCGCGCCTATTTCAACTTGCCTTACTTTTCCGATCTGGAGAGATTTAATACCGGGCCGCGAGAAGAGACGTCCGAACGAACTTTTTTATTCTCCGGTTCACTCATCGCTCGCAAGGGTGTGGACCTTGTAGCGTCCGCGTTCCTTCGCCTAGCAGCCAAAGTATCAAATGTGAAACTCCGGATAGTTGGTGATGGCGAACTTGGTCAGACTTTGAGACAGACACTTCAGCCGGTGAGCGCGCGAGTTGAGTTCGTTGGGTTTAGAGACTGGTCGGAGTTGCCCGCTGAATACGCACGGGCGGATGTTATGTGTGTGCCGTCGAGATATGACGGGTGGGGTTTGGTTGTTCCCGAAGGGCTTGCTTCAGGACTGCCTGTTATCGCGACCGATCGCATGGGAGCTGCCCTTGAGCTTATCGAAAACGGGCGCAATGGTTGGCTGGCTGCTGCGGGTGACGGGGATGCGATTCTTAACGCGATGCACGAAGCGGCTTCGATCCAATATCCTGAGTTCAGTAAACTTAGTTTCCACGCGCGCCAGAGTGTAAGCACGCACACTCTGGCCGAAGGAGCGACTCGATTTGTGAGATATGCGCATGAAGTGGTTGCGTGCTGGAACAAGTCTCCGGCGCAAGGATGCAACGGCGCAGATGGAGACCTTCGTTTTTCTTGATGATAGTTCAAGCTCAACTTGCTGTTACGCAAATGCTGCATAGCATTTGACAACCTCGCGGAGATAAAGCCGACGATATTTAGTATCTCGAACACAACCTGACACATTTGCCAGGTAATTCTTCGCGAGTAGCTCATTTGATGAGAGTCCTTCACGTAATACCTTCGGTATCCGAAAAGGCAGGCGGTCCAAGTCAGGCAATTTTTCCGATGTGTCGCGCGCTTCGGCAGCAGGGAATCGAGGTGTTGCTGGCAACCACGGATGAAGGCTTACAAACTACGCGCAACGAAAACGAACGTACCCTAAATTACAACGACGTTCCAACTCGCTTTTTCCCAGCACAGATTGGTGGCTCCTTTAAATATTCGCGTCCGTTCTCGGCGTGGCTGGCTGACAACGTTTGCAAATTTGATGTGGTTCATGTCCATGCAGTTTTTAATCATGCGTGCATTGCCGCGGCAAATGCGTGTCGCAAAAACAATGTCCCCTACATTGTGCGCCCCTTAGGAACATTGGATCCCTGGAGCATGAAGCAAAAGTCACTGCGCAAGAGAGTCTTCTGGCAAGCGGGGATTAAGAGGATGTTGTCGGAGGCCGCAGCAATACATTACACCACCGAAGCTGAACAGAATGCGGTTGAAAGCACTTTGGGATTGAGCCATGGTTGCGTCGTTCCACTGGGTATTGAAGTGGACCTGTTAGACCAAACCGTGGCCGAAGCAAGACTGACTGAATATTTTCCCGAACTCGTAGGTCACCCATATGTCCTGGTCCTTTCTCGATTACATCCTAAGAAGGGTTTAGAGCTTTTGCAGGATGCTTTTTTATCCTTGAAGCAAGAAAGGGGGTTTAAGGAAGTACGATTGGTGCTGGCGGGCGAAGGTGAGAAACGCTACGAACAGTATCTCAACGACAGGATACATAGCCATAGCGCCGCCGAGTCGATAGTTTTTCCTGGCTGGTTGGCTGCTGAACGCAAAAGCGTGGCATTGCAAAATGCGTCTCTGCTTGCTTTGCCTTCTCGGCAGGAGAATTTTGGTGTCTGTGTAATGGAATCGTTAGCGTCCGGAGTGCCCGTCCTGGTCACCCCTCAGGTCAACCTGTCGCAGCAGATTGTGACGGCCGGCGCCGGATGGATTGCCGAGCTGGATGAGTCAAATCTTAAAGACACCATGCGAGAGGCATTACGCTCTCCCACTGAGCGCGCCATTAGAGGAAAAGCTGGACAGGTGCTTGCAAGAAAATTCACTTGGCCTCTCGTGGCGTCGAAACTATGCGAACTGTATCAATCGGTGGCGAAAGTCCCGATCCAGTTTGCAATTGCGTAAGTAAATCTTCTTGTCATCAGCGTCGTATCAAGACTTTGGTTGGACTAGTGAGGGCGCTGCTAATGGGGAATCCGGCGTCGGACTAGCGCAAACCCTCATTAAGCGAGTCACCCGGCTTGAAAACGTAACCCGCATTTGCGATCTGGGATGTGGGAACGGTTATATCACTGGCAGGTTAGCTGCATTGGGCTTTGACATAATCGGCATCGATGCTTCCGAAAGTGGCTTGCAAATAGCGCGACAACAGTATCCGCAAGCGGGCTTCATCAAGTCGTTTATAGAACAGACGATTGAATTACCGGAAGCGGGAACCTTTGACTTAGTAATCTCAAGCGACGTTATCGAACATTTATATAAACCTGCGCAACTCCTGGAAGCGGCCCGCTTCCTCCTCCGACCAAATGGTCAGCTACTCTTAGGTGCTCCCTATCACGGTTATCTAAAAAATCTGGCGCTGGCACTCACCGGAAAGCTGGATTCGCATTTTACCGTCCTGCATGATGGCGGCCATATCAAATTCTTCAGTGTGAAAACTCTTTCCGAATTAATCACCGCCCATGGATTTTCAGATTTACAGTTTAGTTATTACGGTCGCGCACCATGGCTCTGGAAGAACATGATCTGCCACGGTCGAAAGAACGATTGATGCTGGATAAGATCACTCCGCTCATCCTGACCTACAACGAGGCGCCGAACATCGGTCGCACGCTGGAACAGTTGCGCTGGGCGCGCAACGTCGTCGTGGTCGATAGTTTCAGTAGCGACGACACGCTGGCGATCATTTCGCGTTTCCCCAATGCGCGTGTCTACCGGCGCGAGTTTGATACGCATGAGAACCAGTGGAACTTTGGTCTGAAGAACACAGGCATCGATTCGCAGTGGGTGCTGGGGCTCGACGCTGACTACATCCTGACGCCGGAGTTTGTTGATGAGCTGCTAGCGCTGCAGCCAGCACGTGAGACTCAGGGTTATCGTGCAGCGTTTACTTACTGCATTAAGGAGCGGCAGTTGCGCAGCGGTATCTATCCACCTGTTACTGTCCTTTACCGGCGCACCGCCGGACGCTACACGCAGGACGGTCACACGCACAAGCTCGTGCTTGATGGACACGTCGAAGATCTACGCGCGCGACTATTGCACGATGACCGGAAGCCGTTAAGTCATTGGTTAGAAGCGCAGTCGCGGTACACGCGTCTTGAGGCACTCAAGTTAAGGACTACTGATCCGGCTGAGTTGAGTTGTACCGACCGGATCAGGCGGTGGCGTATCATCGCTCCGCCGGCGATGGTTTTTTATTGCCTGGTGTGGCGGCTGGGCGTGTTGGATGGCTGGGCCGGATTTTATTACGCGGGACAGCGCGCGCTGGCGGAGTTGATGCTGTCGCTTTATCTATTCGAGGCTGGAAGTCCGGAGACACAAGTTCAAAGTTTAAGTGGCAAGGTGCCATTAGACGAACATGTCTGAAAAGCGACAAGCCTTTGGAGTGCGGCGGCCCGACGCCGCTTTGTTAGTTTTTCCGTGATTTCTCTTGCGACTGCGTCACGCCAGTGCAACAGCTAACAAAGCGGCGTCGGGCCGCCGCACTCCAAAGGCTTGTCGCTGCTCAATCAAACTCGTCTAATGTTGCCAATCTCAAATCCGAAATCTGAGATCCGAAATCTTGTATGTGTGGTATTTGCGGCGTAGTTGACTGGTCTGACTCTGGGGACGCAAGCGCTCTCGTGCGGCTAATGACGCCGACGATGAGTCACCGGGGCCCCGATGATGATGGCTTTCTTGATAAGAGGTTGGCTCACTCCGCTCTCTCTCTCGGGATGAGGCGTCTCAGCATCATCGATCTCGAGGGTGGTCATCAGCCGATCTACAACGAAACCGGCGACATTGGCGGCGTGCTGAACGGCGAAATCTACAACTTTCAGTCGCTTCGAAGACAGTTACAGGATCGCGGCCATACGTTTCGCACTCGTGCAGACTCTGAAGTGGTGGTCCATGCATTCGAAGAATGGGGAGCGCAATGTGTAGAACGATTCGAAGGAATGTTCGCCATTGCCGTGTGGGACGGCCGGAAGGGAAGTGGGCAGTTATGTTTGGCGCGAGACCGGCTGGGAATTAAGCCGTTGTACTACTACGCCAACCCGGTCCAAAGTCTAAAGTCTAAAGTCCAAAGTCCTCCTGATGAGAACGGACCTTGGACCTTGGACTTTGGACCTTCGACTCGTTTCATGTTCGCGTCTGAGGTTCGAACACTTTTAGCGAGTGGCGTCGTGCCACGGCGACTGTCCCAGCCGGCGCTGGAAAGTTATTTGTTGTTTGGTTCGGTAGCCGAGCCAATGACGCTTGTGGAAGATGTGTATTCGTTGCCACCCGGTCATCGCATGACGATCGATTTGGATTCAGGCGACGCGATTCCATCGCCCGAACGTTACTGGACCATGTCGGAAGGTAGTCCAGCGGCCAGTCAAAATAGTGATCGGGTGACGGCCGCCAAACAGGTGCGCGAGTTATTGCAGCAGAGCGTACGAAAACACCTGATTGCGGACGTGCCGGTAGGTGTGTTTCTGAGCAGTGGCATCGATTCGACTGCCCTGGCCGCGCTGGCGGCGAGAGAAGCGTCAGGGGTGCACACATTCACCCTAGCATTTCCGGAAAAAGAGTTTAGTGAAGCAGCCATGGCGCGCCGGACGGCAAGCACGCTGGGAACCACCCATGACGAAGTGACGCTGTCGGGCGACGATATGCTGGCACGCCTGGGAGATGCGGTGGCGGCGTTGGACCAGCCGACCATGGACGGCATTAACACCTATTTCGTTTCGTGGAGCGCAAGACAGGCTGGTTTGAAAGTGGCATTGTCAGGGCTTGGCGGTGACGAGTTGTTTGGCGGGTACCAGACATTCTCGCGGACGGCGCATTTCGATCGTATGGCGGGGTTCGCGGAGCGATTTCCGGACGGGATGAAAGCGATGGTAGCGGCTGCCGGAAGTGCTGCGGGACGATTTGCGGGACGTGATGCAGCGCGAAAGTTAACGGCCCTTTGGAAACAGCCGCATTCTCTGCCCGACCCTTTTTACTTCGGACGAGCGCTCTTCACGCCTCCTCAGGTCGCTCAATTGTTGCAAGCAGAGAGCAACGGACACCCCGCGCTCTGGCGCGACTGGTTACAGGAAAGCGCCGCACGCGCGCGCACCCTCGATTCGTTTGCCGCTGTATCATGCATGGAAGCCGAGTCGTATATGGTCAACACTCTACTGCGCGATACTGACTCGATGAGCATGGCGCATTCGCTGGAAGTGCGGGTGCCGTTTTTGGATCATCCCCTCGTCGAGTATGTGACGCAGTTGCCGCGCGAACTTAAGTTTCGAAAAGGACGGCCGAAAGCTCTGCTGGTGGATGCGGTGCGGGATCTGCTTCCTGCTGAGGTGGTGAATCAGTCGAAGCGTGGATTCACTTTTCCCTGGGCCGAATGGTTACGTGGGCCGTTGAAGAATAGTGTTGACGAAGGACTAAGTGACACGATGCCTGCGTTGCGGAGTGCTTTGGATTCGGATGGCGTGCGGGGAGTTTGGCGAAGTTATCTGGAAGGAAAGACGAGCTGGTCGCGGCCATGGAGTCTTTACGTTTTAAATGAATGGTGCAAGGCGCACCTTTAATCCGCAGATTTCACAGATTACGCAGATTCTAAAAGCATTAAACTTAGTCATGTTATCTGCGTGATCCTGTGGAATCTGCGGATAAGTATTTGGAAATCTACTCGAATGTACATCCTGGGAATTAATGCTTATCACGGCGACGCTTCAGCAGCGATCATAAAAGACGGCGAGTTGCTGGCGGCCGTTGAAGAAGAACGATTCAACCGCGTCAAGCACTGCGCCGGATTTCCATCCGAAGCGGTGCGCTACTGCCTCCGCGCTGCGGGTATTCAGATCGAAGACGTCGCGCACATCGGCATCTCACGCGATCCGGCAGCACACCTGCACAAGAAGGTGTTGTTCGCGGCGACGAGGGCCAGCAGGCAGGTGGCAGGGATCAGGAAGCAGAAGGCAGGAGGCCGACGGCAGGAGGCAGTTGAGATTGCAGAGATAGCTTCGGACGCCGACACCGGTAATGGAGCGAATGGCCGCAACCGCGGCAATGGGCTCTTTGCGCAGATCAAGGACCGTCTGAACAACGCCGCTAAAGTTCGGGACTTGAAGGATGATCTGGCCGCGGCGCTGGGTGTTTCCACCACGCAATTCAACGCTCAGTTTCATAACATCGAACACCATCGCGCACACCTGGCAAGCTCTTTTTACGTCTCACCGTTTCAAAAGGCGGCGTTACTTTCCATCGACGGCTTTGGCGATTTCATTTCCACCATGTGGGGCGTGGGCGAAGGGAATACCATACGCGTGTTAGACCAAGTCGAGTATCCGCACTCAACCGGGATCGTCTACACCGCCACCACCCAGTTCCTCGGGTTTCCGCATTATGGCGACGAAGGAAAGGTGATGGGACTCGCGCCGTATGGCGAGCCGCGTTACGTCGAACAGTTTCGCGACATCATCCGGACTGAGCCGCGCGGCAAGTTTCGCCTTAACCTCGATTACTTCCGGCATCATGCTGAAGGCGTAGACATGACCTGGGACCATGGCTCGCCGGTTATCGGCCGGATCTTTTCCGAAGAATTTGCGCGCACGTTTGGGCCGGGGCGAGTGCCCGGTGAACCTTTGACCGAAAGGGAACGCGACATCGCCGCCAGCCTTCAGCTACGCCTGGAAGAGGTGGGTTTTCACATCCTTCGTCATTTGCATGACGAGACGGGGCTTACTGATCTCGGATTGTCTGGTGGGGTGGCGTACAACTCGGTGATGAACGGAAAGATTCTGCTGAACACGCCTTTCCGTCGCGTGTATGTCCAACCCGCAGCAGGCGACAGCGGTACCGCGCTTGGTGTTTGTTATGAAATCCATAGCCGTGTAAAGCAAGCTGTCAGATTGCGTCCCGAGTCTGCCAGGGGATCGCAAAATAAAAGTTTGCGGTACTTCATGGAAGGCGCTTACACCGGTCCTTCATATGACGACGCTGAAATCAAGAGAGAACTGGGAACCAGTGGGCTCGAGTTTGAGACCTACAGCGACGAAGAAGTTACCCGGCGTGCCGCACGTGACATTGCAGATGGGTTGGTGGTTGGTTGGTTTCAGGGACGAGTGGAGTTTGGACCAAGAGCATTGGGCAATCGGTCAATAGTTGTTGACCCGCGCCGGGCAGACATGAAAGATATCCTTAACGACCGCATCAAGAAGCGAGAGCCGTTTCGACCGTTTGCTCCTTCCATACTTGCCGAGCGCACTGGAGACTACTTTGAACAGGATCACCCGGCGCCGACTATGTTGATGGTCTATCAGGTCAGGCCTGAACGCCGGGCAGAGATACCCGCGGTCACACACGTGGATGGATCGGGCCGTTTGCAGACAGTGTCGAAAGAAGTGAACGCG
>Ga0079218_10000659_pt1 | contig 10877 bp, 15 predicted proteins | sample NCCompost_FD_77181 | JGI IMG/M metagenome (GOLD analysis project Ga0079218, IMG submission 77181) | Agricultural soil microbial communities from Utah to study Nitrogen management - NC Compost | ecosystem: Environmental > Terrestrial > Soil > Agricultural land | place: USA: Utah | collected... | reverse complement strand
GTAGTCGACGCTGCTCATCTTCAACGACCGCTTCGCGTCCGCTTCCAGGTCCAAGAAGGCGTCGCGCACGATCAGCGTCACGGTCTTGCACGCCGTAGTGCGAGCCGAGACGATGTTCATGGTGCCAATGTCCAAACCAACGCCAGGCGGCTCCACCGCGCTCTCTTTCGTCATCTTACATCTCCTCTGAATCTAAATATGGCGACCGTAGTCGTAGGAACTGACCACCCGCCGTTGCAGCAGGTAGACAAACGTCTCGTGCGCATCGGCGACACCTTCGAGCAGGTTGCTGGTGCCGCTCGTGAGGCTCCCCGACTCACGCAGCGCCTTGCTCGACTCATCGATGACAGTGAGCACCAGGGACTCCATCTGCAGGCTGGTCGCCACGAGGGCGGAAGCGCTGGAGTCTGCACTCGCTACGACGCCAATGATCTGCGCCTGGTGTTGGGCTTGAGCCACTGAGTCAACCAGCGCGGCATCGCCCAGGCCGACAGCTCTCTCCGCCACCTGATCAATGAACGGTAGGGAGTCGCTATAGAGCCGTTCGAACAGAAGGTGGTCGGCGTAGGACGCCGGTCCCTTTGTCTGCCAGTGATGGGTTTGGTGAAGAAACGCTGCAGCTCTGAGGGTGGCCAGCACGGCGCTCAATGGGGCGGCTGAAGCCATGATGCGCCGGGCGACTCGGGGATCGACCCTCCTTCGCGCAGCCGTTCGAGCGATGATCTTGGTGCCCGCCGCCAACCGACTCGGCAGGTAGGGCGGCCCGTGCCGCACTGGATCATACTGGGTGGGGTCGTGCCAAACGGTGTCTGCACCCTCCATTGCGCTGGACGGTGGGCTGGGGCTAGGGCTGCCACACCCACACGAACTCTTCGACCTCATCCCCTACGCGGGGCAATCGAAACTTTCAGGGCGTGCGCTTGTTCCGGAGATTCCGCAAGGCCCCCCGGGCGTCGGTGAGGTCAGAGCCCGACGTGGTTTCCGGGATGTTGATCCGGACCTCCGCCGCTTGCTCAGAGGTGGCTGGGATGAAATGGGGGGGCGCTTCGTCGAGCAACTCCTGCTTCGCCGCCGAAGCGGGAGCCCCACCGGCAGGGGCTTCGCGCGCCGGAGCGCTCCCCAACTCCGTCAGGGTCAGCTGGATTTGATTCAGCTTGTCTGTCATTTGTGCGAGCGCCGCTTGAAGCGCCTGGTTGATGCCCTGAAGCTGCTCGCCGTGAACCTTGCTCCCCTGCAGTTCTCGCAGCAGTGCTTCGCGCTCCCTAGACCAAGAGCCCGCCGCTACACCCGCCTGTTGCGTAGAGACAGGGCTGTGGGGTGCAATGCCGCGACCACGTAGGATCGGAGCGAGCGCAGGCGCCTTTGCCTGCGGTGCCGGCAACGGGAGTGCGTTCCCCAGCTGCATGATCTTTTGCAGCTGTATTGCCTCCCCAAGGTTCCTAGACCGCTGGGCCAGGTGAGCCGGTATCTGCACCGCCGTCTGGTAAGGAACGGCGATCCGGATGTCTTCGATGGTGAAGGAGCCCGGGGTCAACCCGATGACCGTAACTCCGCCGCTCATCGCCGTGCCCTCGCCAAGCCCGCCCGGACCTGCTGACGGAACTCCACCTTCAAGCGATCTCGGATAACCTTACGGGCCGCCTGACTTGCCTTCTCCAGCACCTTGGTGGACTTCCTCTGCGGGTGATACCAGGACCCGTTCTGCATCGACCGCGGCGTGGCATTTCGGAAGATCAGCTCTCCGGTGTCAGTGATGATGGGAATGGGGCGGGCCGCCTTCACGAGCCATGTCATCTGGCGGTTCTTGCGGCCTTCGAGCAGCGGGCGAAACGCGGGGTGCTTGGCCACAACCACGACGCTGCTAGGCCGGCGTTGAACCTCGAAGCCAGCCTTCAGCGCGACCTTCGCTCGACTGGATAGGGTGCTCTGGAGGATCTTGTTCTGCACTTCCTTGAAGACAGCTCGCTGAACCCGCTGGAGGATCTTCCGTGTGTTCACTCGCTCGAGCGTGCCCGGCGGTAGCAAGGGCAGCAGGTTGACCCGGGTGACCTTGACGCTTGGGTAGGAGAACATCAGTACACCAGGTTTTCCCAAGTCCTCGTACGCCCGCGCAGTTCCCGTTCGTCAGGGATGTTCGGCTTCGAGGTGTTCGCCGCGCCTGAAAGCGCCGGAGGCTGTGGCTGTGCCGCTGTCAACCCGTGAACGTTGTCGATCGGGACCTTGAACCGTATGTCCTTTTCATCGATCCAGCCGAGGTTGAAGTGCTGTTGCAGCACCATTCCCCTGTTCGTCGGCATGCGCACGGCCCCAATGGAGAACCGCTCGCCGTTGATTCGCACGATGAAGTCTCGCTGACTGAGCAACGGCGCGGGCCCAGTCCACACGTCCATCGTGTGTTCGACGTTCAAGCCCCGCGCTGTTTGGTTGATGCGGCGTTCCGCATCGTCAGGGGCGACCACGATAGGGTAAGGCCCCTCATACCCACCGCGGACGCCCACCCCGTAGCACAGCGTGCAGTCGTTGAGCGGCTGCTTATGGGTGTGGCTCTGGATGCACGGGCAGGGCTCACCCACCGTCTTCTGGAGGTAGGCCAGCACACGCTCGCCCCCTTCCTGCAGGATCCACTGGTTCCGGCGTACCGCCTCGCGCCAGATCCAGTCGACCTTCTCCAGTTCCCGAGAACTGGTCGAGGCCGCACGCGCGAGCGGCGTTTCGACGATCTCCTCTTGGCGGATGACATCCAAGTCCGCCCGCACTCGGATCCCGATAGTTGTGACTCGATAGAAGATGCGCGTCCCGAGATCTGTGCGCAGAATGCTCCGGTTGTACCGGTAGCTCACCTTGACGATACTCGACGGACTCGGCACCGGGGAAGGGTCGAGCGACTGCGTAGCGACGTCGGGAAATTGCCGGCTCTCCAGCTCTACCTCTCCGGTGGCGCCAACGACGCGCCGTATTCTGGCAGGGGCTCCGTCGATGGTGACCTTGACCTCGTTCGGACTCACCTCCGGCAGGGCCTGCGAGCCCGCGGCGACGATGGGGCGGAAGACGGTCTGGAAGACGTACCTAGGCGCGTAAGATTCACTACCCGAGCACTCACCCCGCAGAACCCACTGACAGTCCTCGACGAGTTCGTCGAAGACTACAATGTTGTCTGTTCGGTCCCGGTAGAAGCGGGCTCCAACTGGCAGCTCAGTCAGTCGATAGTACGGGCCGTATTCGCTATCGAAGCTGCGGTAGACGTTGACCCCGAGGACCACGAACTGCGAGTTCGCGGCCATGTACGCGGGGTCGTCCCAGCAAAGATCGAAAACGCCTGGCTGGTAGCCACTCGTGAGAAACAGGTTCAGAGGCGAGACTGGAAAGGCTGGGCTCTCGAGTTCGAGGTCATGTGGACTCCGATCCCTCTGAGAGGCGTACGCCATGGCCCGAGAGTCGATCCATAAAAGGAATCAACTCCGTGCCGCAGCCGGCGGCTCCGGCTGCGCTTCACCTTCAGGCCCCCGCGTCACAACTACCTCACCTGACTGAGGGCTGATGCTGATACTGGACGTCGGCGGAATTCCGCGGTCCGCCATGATTCGCCGGATCAAGGCATCGTGCTCCTCGTCGATTCTCCGGCCCGCCGCCAAGATTGGGATCTTCTCCAACTCTAACGAGAGCAACTTGTGGGCGACGTTGTCACGAGCGATGCTCAGTTCTCGCAGCCTCGCTAGATCCTCGGCACTGGCAGGCTCTATCAGGACGGACATTGGGAGCGTTACACCGCCACCGTGTCGGTGCTCGCGTAGATCCGGTCAAGTTCAGCCCGATTGGCTGGGTCCTTTGGAACGATCCACCCTGCACCGATCGTGGGCCCGTTCGACCACCGTGGATCGGTCGTTCGAAAAAGCCGACTTCCCTGCCCCAGCGCTCTCGACAGGTAGCTCTTCATCCTCGGCGACAACCGAACGGCAATGGCGTACCCGAGATTCGTGCCGATGGTGTTGGTGATCAGAAGGAAGTAGGGGCGACTCACCTCGGCCTGGACGTAGCTCTGGTCGGACTTCTCCGAGACGAAGTCGGCCCCCATGACTGCATTGACCTTGGCAGCCAGCTCGCGCCAAGCCGAGCCGTGCGAAGCGGGGCGAATGCCGAGCCTCAACGCCGCCAAGTCGCCTTCGGTGAGGCGCAGAAACTCCACGTGGTGGCACATCTCGTGGGCGACGATTCGCTCCGCTGTCGCCTCGTCCACTAGCGCACGCGCTTGGACCTCCATCAGGTTCTGTTGGCCCGCACGGAAGGTCAGCCTCCCGAGCCACGTCGACCGAAGATTGTTGACGATCTTGATGGTCGGCAGTTCACCCACGCCAAGAAGGCGAGCGTACTTCGCGGCCAGGCGCTGAACGAGGGGCAACCCGGCGTGGGCGGCCAGCAAGTCTCGACGGTCGTAGTCGTACATCAGAAGCCCACGAACTTCTGAGGCGTCAGAACCCCACGGCCCGCATACGGACCAAAAGAAGAGCGGATGCCAACTCCGAAGCGAGGCTGCTGCAACCCCTTGATGATCTTGACCGTGGCCTTCGCCCGCTCCAGCTGAGTCTCAAACAGATCCTTGAAGTTGTTGGCCACGGCTTCGTACTTGCTGGACTTGTCCAGATTCAGACTCACTCCACCGATGGAGTAGTCGAACTCTTCGGCGACCCAGTTCGTCATGAGCGCGAGCAATGCGTAGTTCGCGGCCCCCGTTAGAAGCAGCGTCCTCCACTCGGGGCGGCTCTGATAGAGCGCGTGTAGACTTTGAAATGGTGTACGGGGTGGCGACGCACTGATGGCGTCGAGCGACAGCTCGAGAAACTCCCTGAGTTCCAAGTCTTCCCAAATGTAGCCGAAGACTCTGTTGTACTGGCTGACGGTCTCTTCGTGCGCGGGCGGTCTGAAGTGGTAGTTGCGATCAGGATTCGAATCTCTTAGGAGGACCCGCAGCCTTCTCACCAGGTCCGCTTCACAGTCGCCCATACCCGGTGCAACCACCGACTTGTCGATGACCTCGAACTCCTGCAGAGCTTCGTGAATCGGCCCTCCGAGAGTCTCGCGGAAGACCCAGCGAACACGGTACTTGCCGATGTTTGCGTCCAGCGGAATGATCACGCTCACGTAGTACTTCCCCACTTCCGGATTTGCAGGCGACCGCCTGGGGGCGCCTAGGAGGGCTTCTCGCCCAGTGGTGAAGTCATAGAGCGTGTAGTAGATCTCCGCCGCGTTGGTGGGCGTACCGGAGCTGTTCTCGATGAAGACGTGGAGGTCCTCGGGACCTAGCTGCTGACCCTTGAAGAACGCGACAGACACGGCCAACCGTCCTTTCAGCGCTCTGAGCGCCAGCGAGTGCTGCCTTCGACGCGGTCACGAGCCGCGGCACAGAAGGCACCGGCATCGTCCACCTTGCCCTCCATCTTGCGGATGCAAGCCGTCACCTTGTGCTTGGCGTCGCCCGTCAGGCTCTTCCAGAACTTCTTTAAGCTATCCGACGTCCAACCCTCCGGCAGGGCTCTCCATCGCTCTGCTCTGCGCGTTTGGCCCTGTGCCTCTCCAAACAACACCGAGGCTTTGATGCCACGCAGGTTTGAGGCCGCCATCCTGGAGGCACAGCTTGGACACACCGCAGCAACCTCCGAGAGAGTGAGCCAAACGTCTGGCAACTGCCGTGCTCGGTAGTCCGCAGCCACTTTGCGTGGACTTCCCTTCATGCGCCTTTGACTCATGTTCAGCTCCATCCAAACTTCACCTTCCGGGCGAGCTGCTCTCGAGGGTCCGCGAGCGCGACGGCGTCGAGCACGTGAAAGGCCATCTCCGCCCTTTGCGCATCTGAATGGGGCGTCCGCTGATACACCCACTCGATGACCCATTGCCCGGGCTGCCCAGACTCCCCGGCGCGCCCCGTAGCGTAGAACTCCCCTACGTCGCCACTAACGGGCGTGCGGTTCTGCGGGCCAACGTAGCGCCGCGAACCATCGAGGCGAACGAACGCCAGGCTGTAGGCGATTCGAGACGGAACCACTGCGCTGCGGCCATCGCAGATGAACACGGAGAGGTCGCCCCGCTGCAACGGCTGCAACCATCGGAACCTCTTCGGCCCCATGGTGATGGCCTTGATGGGAGGAGGATGCGCGTCTACGAGCGAAGCAACAGAGAAAGCCGACGTTCCCTGGATCGGCAGCAGGGCCCCATGAAGGAAGAAGCCATCGCCACGGAAGGTCGCCCGGCTCTCTACGGCGGCATGACCACTGGCGCCGGCAGCGGAGGTGCCCAGAAACGATGCCGACGCTTCGACCTGGTGGTCCCACGTGAAGAAGCTCGACGCGACGAACCAGGCCGACGACAGCTGGAGAACGCCCACCTGAGCCCCGAACGTCGACCCCCCCAAACACGTGGCCGCCCCAATGATCCGCACCACAGCGATGGCAGCTGCACTGCTGCTGCCAAGCACCGTCGCGGAGGCATCGAATAGCGCCATGGGGCACTCTCCTAGCTCTCGCCGACGAGCAGTTGCGCCGTCGGAACGCGCAACTGGTCACCCGAGCCAATGGCGCGAGGCGCCGTCAGGGGCGTGTGGTAGAGCATGTTCCCGCCGGAGGGTGCATCGAAGATTCCGAAGTGCACGACCGTCCCCCAGGACGCAGTGGCAATTGGGAAGAGCACGTCTGCGCTATTCGTCACCTGGTTCGCTGAAGGTGCGGAGAACCCAAGGGTCTGCCGAGTATAGGCACCACCCGCTACCTCCGTGCCGCCACCAGCGTCCGTAGGAGCTACCGTAAAGGCAGCCAGGTAAACAGCACCAGGGGATGCGTAGCTCGTGCCCCTGAGTACTGCATTGAGGATGTTTACCTTGAGATAGTCCGACTTCGCCATGGGTGCCTCACCCAATGGCGGTGCATAAACAGTGTCTCAGCTGCTCAGCAGTTGGTGAACGACGCGGTCAGCCCACCGCGCATTTGAAGGGCCTCCGACGTTACGTCGTAGTCTTGAGCAAGGAGTTGTTCCCCGGCTCCGTAGACCATGCACAGTCTCCAGTACCCCGCTGCGTTAGGGCGAAAGCGGAGACTGTAGTAGCCAGGCGCGCCGGCAATCTCGTGGAAGTACACGTAGGCCGCCTTGACCTGGCTGTCGGACACCGGCGCGCCATCCGTGAGGACCCAAGGCAGTGGAACGTTGTCGTAGAAGAGCGCGGACGTTACGTCCGCGATCGTCAGCCCGGCTTGCCTGGTGAACCCGTCGCCCTCGAAGAAGTCAGCCTGGTCGCGCACCGGCTGATTGATCCGGACAACTCGGCTTCTGAAGATCGTAGACACGACAGGCCCTCACGGCATGTGACAGAGGTGCTTCAGATTCTTGATGGAGTTGGCGTACTCGAGGGCCGCGACCTTGCCTGTCTTGTTGAACCACGCAGTCCGCAACTCTGGGATGTTGACCACGTCGCTGTTGAACACGAAGCTCACCCTGGGTCCCTGGCGTATCGGCTCACGCATGGGCGCTCCGGCCACCTGCAGGTACGCTGCGAAGTAGAGGTCCGTCGTGTAGTAGCCATCATTCTTCATCTCGTTCTGCATCTGGTCTGTTCCCTTATCCATCTGTGGTTCTTGCATCTGTTCTGGGTCTGGGTCTGCGGTATGGGTTTGGTTCGGGCCCGCTGTTACCGGCGGGCCCGTTGAAGAATCAGGTCAGCGCTACGGTGTTCGACAAGCGTTGCCGCACTTGGATGCGAACTGAGGTCGTGGTCGTGGCGACCCCAGGGATCAGCGAGGCGGGGACCACAATCTGTGAGGGCAAGACGCGCCCGCCAGCATGCACGATTGCCCGCTGCTCCAGCCGCACGGCGCCCACGCCGGTGAACTTGACGACCGCACCGTTGCCGTAGCTGCCCCTGCCATTCTCGTTACCGAGGCCCGTCCCGGAGATCGTCACGACGCCCCCGGAAAGCACGGCCGAAGTGATTGTGGGCAAGGTGTTGGCCGTCGTGAACGCGGTCACGCCGTCGTCCTCGAGGACCGCCACCGCGGCGCCGGCTGCCACGGAACTGCGACGGGGGTCCGGGTCGTAGCTTGCGCTCCGATACTGCGACAGCATCCCTACCAGGAAGCTGTCGAGCGCCACGTCCGTCTCAGCGAAGATGGGAGCGATGGCGTTTGCCACGACGAATGCCCGCGGGTCGGCGGCGTCATAGAAGGGCTCGAGGGCCCTCGTGTTGGTTCCGGCCCCGACAGCCTCCAGCGTAGCCTGACTAATATTCAATGGGCCCCCAGGGATCCCCGCCGCCGTCAAGTAGGTCGCAGCAGACGGCATGGTTCGAACGGAGCCATTGGCAAAGTTGAGATTCGTGTTCGCCGTGGATCCGTTGGCAACGGTGTCTAGCTCCAGGTAGCTGTTCACGCCGTGCGTCTCGGACTCCAGCACAATCACAGTCCCGGCCTTGAACGCGCGGATGCCGGACCCGCTGAGCGCCGTGTTGATCGCTGCGACAAGTGCGTCGGTGGATGCATACACAGCCTCAGCGAACGTGTAGGCGGTAAAGGACGCAGTGGAGGACTTCTTCAACCGCAACACCTTGTTGGTGTTGTCGATCGTGAGGCTGGTCGGAGCGGCAGTGGCTGTGATCGTTGCCCCCACGCCCGTGGAGGCGTCACCGAGAGCTGCCTCCACGACAGCCGTAGTCGGGACAGATAGATACCGTTCTTGGCCGCGGGCGTCGACAGGGTCATTCCTGCGGCTCACCTGCTCCAGGTCGGCGATGTAGATCGGGGCCGGCAAATCGGCGCGGATGACTGCTAGACGCATGACTCGAGACTCCTATTGGGGTTTGTCGTTCAGCCGCCCCCGAGCGCTGTCGTTCTTGAGCAGCCGGAGCACGGTTCCGTAGTCAGAGAAGAAGCCCGCGATGGACTTGAGAAACTTGAGATCGTCGGACCGCCACGCGAACTGAGCTGCGCGCGTGGTGAGGCGCATCCTCCGAAGCATCTGCACGTAGATGTGTGCACGGTCGAGTGTTCGGAACTCTGCCTCTGCTTCGGACAGCGCCTTGAAGCGTCTCTGAGCGTCCTTGAGCAGGTTGCTCCGGTAGGGATCCGGAATGAGGTTCTTGGGCTGCCACTTCTCGCTGATGTTGTAGAACTGGTTGCCCTCGTGCTCGAGGATGAGAGGCAGAAGCTTGTATTGCACGTCACGACCGGAGGTCAGACGATGGTGAAGGCGTTGCTGGTTCGGCCGTCGGCGACGACCACGACGAAGTCACCCGCTGCCAAGGCGCCGTTGATCGTCGTGTCGATGACAATCGAGGTGTTGCTGGCAACGCCGCCGGGCGCTGCGAGGATCTGAGCCGTTGTCAACGTGAAGGCCGGCGCCTGCGCTGTGCCGCCTACCGTTGCCCCGTAGAGCTTCACCGTGGTCACATCGGGTGCAATGGACAGGAACCCTGTCCCGGTGATTGTCACGTCACCAGTGCCGGGCAGACCGATCTGAGCGTTGGTGACGACGGGCGTAGCCAGGTCGGTCGACGTCAGCGACACGACGGTGATGAGTCCCGCCTGCTGCAGCTTCGAGATCTTCCCGTTGAAGGCCGAGTGCGTCACTCGCTGCGTCTCATCGAGGTCGATGAAGCCTGCGACTGTGGCATCGCCAGGCTTCGTGCGTGGGATGTAGCAAGGTTGCTTCGGGGAGTTGGCATACCCGTCCCGGACGTACGCCTTCGGGTCCGCCGTGGACCCTAGGCGCTTGGCCGTCTTGTTCGGCAGGCCATCGTCGATATCGTCAACGACGATGGGCCCCAAAACGGTCTGCGCGTGGACTAGTCTGAGCATGATGACTCCTGTCTCGGAAGGGTTCTCCCCGTTCCAGAAGCCATAAAAGGAACCGTCAGCCCATTTTCGAGGCTCGCCGCGTAGCTCTGCTCAGCATCGGCTCATAGCCGAAGGGCCGCAGTCCAAAGACTACGCCAAGAGGGTGGCTGGCGGGGCGGGCATACCAAGTAGATCAGTAGGCGCCTTGAGCCACCGTAAAGTCGGCGGAGAATGAGACAGCGCCACCGTTGCCACGTACGAGCAGTGAGGAGGTGGCCCCGCCGCCAAAGAAGGAATGCCGGGCTGCAGTCGCTCCTCCGGGGACTTCCAACTCCTGGCCATTCCGGTTGAAGGCCACGAACAGAGAGTTGGTTGTGTCGTTGTTCTTGAACGAGAACCCGGTCATTCGACGCCCCAGGCAGATCGCCTGGGAGCCCGCCAGGTTGGCTGCGTTCGGCGCGCTCCCCTGAATGACGATGCGCTCGGTGCCATTGAATTGGCTTGGAGTGAGCACCAGGACGGGGGCGGAGTCGGTCCCACCTACCCCGTTTACAACAGGCTGGAAGACGAGCCAGAACTGGGCAGAGTCCACGAGCGCCGCAGACCCTGTAAAGGTATCTGGGTCGAAGACGGCTCGGACGCGGTTCATCCCCGGCATCATGTGCAGCTTGCGACGGTCCACCGCAGGGTCGAGATACCCGCTCCCGATGCTTGCCGTGAACAGGTCTACGAAGGCGGGGGAGCCATCAAACTGCGGCGAGCCTTTGATTCGGTAGCCGTTCGTCGCCACGATCTTCGGGATCAGCAGGTCCACGATGTGAGGGGCGCGATACGCTACCGAAAAGCTGGGTGTCGTCATATCCTAGACCTGGCCTCCAACTGGCCAGGGCCATAAGTGGGTTTGCTCGTCAGGCGCGCTTTGCTTCTTCCCCGACGTGGCGGTCGTATGTGCTGGCCGCAGCGTCCCCGGACACCCGCCGGACCTCGTCGCGCACGTCCCTCCAGCTCGAAGCCTCTGCGCCCTGCAGGTTCGGAATGAGTCGAGTCTTGAACACGTGGTCCTTCTCG